>RCNF010001678.1_pt1 | contig 11742 bp, 8 predicted proteins | sample 2041311 | NCBI WGS metagenome assembly RCNF01 (sample SAMN09708228, study PRJNA481090) | Marine sediment metagenome, whole genome shotgun sequencing project. | biome: marine sediment; feature: ocean; material: sediment; isolation source: Sewage treatment plant 2 marine sediment (STP2) ... | reverse complement strand
TGAATACGTTTCTTGCGGATCTCGGCCGCGAAAATCGGACCGAACCGATTCCACCAAAACCGAACCGTCTCGTGACTGATATCGATGCCACGCTCGTGCAGCAGGTCTTCAACATTTCGAAGGGAAAGCGGAAAACGCACGTACATCATCACTGCCAGGCGGATGATTTCAGGGGATGTCGTGAAGCAGCGAAACGGGTTGGGTTTTTTCATGAACCAACGCTAAACAACCGCCCTACCCAGCTCAAGCCGTTTTACTCTGACAGTGCCAGAGTTGCGACAGGTGCAGCCGTCGCGGTGCGAAAGGCATGTTGACCTGTATCAACGTGTAGCAGCGGACTTTGCTGCAAGATGTGCCAGCAACTGGTCAAGAAGTCGGCCTACGGTTGGCTTCGTAGCAAGGTAATATCAGGGGAAAGCTCCTTGGGAAATCACGCAACTCCACCTGAACCTTCTGATTCCAACGCACTGGTTCGGGTGTTGTTGCCGCTTGCTATTGGGATGGCGTTCTTCGCATTTGTATCGTTACAATTTTCGAATACCTCGCTGGCCCCAACGCCTGTATCATACAGTGGCATCAAGGAGTTGATCCGAGAAGGCGCTGTCAAGGAGGCGACACTCGAGGCTACGGCCATCGTAGCGGTTCTGCGCGATCCGACGTTGGATGGTGCCGAGCAGGTTCGCGCGATTACCCCCCAGCAACCTGATCCAGCGCTTTTACCGCTGCTCGAGGAAATGGGGGTAGCAGTAACGGCCGAGGAACCACGGGTGCCGTCAGTGTTGCTTTCATTCCTGCCATGGATCTTCATTCTTGCCTTTTACTTCTGGTTTAGCCGCCGAATGATGGGCGGAGGGATCAGTGGCGGGGTGTCAGGAGGGCTGCCTGGCGGGATTGGTGATTTTCTGGGTGGCCGGGCATCCAAGCCGACCAAACCGACCCGCAAAGTCACTTTCGCCGATGTGGCGGGTCAGGACGAAGCCAAGCGCGAGGTGTCGGAACTGGTCGAGTTCTTGCGAGACCCGGACCGGTTTCAAAAGGTGGGGGCCACCGTGCCGCATGGCGTATTGTTGATGGGTCCACCGGGCACCGGCAAAACCCTACTGGCACAGGCATTGGCGGGAGAGGCCGACGTGCCATTCTTTTCAACCTCCGGCTCGGAGTTCATCGAAGTCTTTGTCGGCGTCGGTGCAGGCAGGGTGCGCAAGATGTTCGAAGAAGCTCGCAAACAGGCGCCAGCGATCATCTTTATTGATGAGCTAGACAGTATCGGGCGCACTCGAGGCACCGGGCTGGGTGGGGGACATGACGAGCGAGAGCAAACGCTGAACCAGATTCTGGCTGAACTGGATGGGTTTGCGGCTCGTGAAGCTGTGGTGGTTCTCGCCGCAACAAACCGACCGGATGTACTGGATCCCGCGCTACTGCGCCCCGGCAGGTTCGACCGCCATGTCACCCTGTCACTGCCCGACAAATTCGCGCGGCGCGCGATCCTGGATGTGCACATCAAAGACTTACCGCTGCGCCCCGATGTCGATCTGGATCAGGTAGCAGCCGGCACGCCAGGGTTTTCCGGGGCCGACCTGAAGAACCTGCTCAACGAGGCCGCGATCACCGCAGCGCGTCGATCCGGGTCGGACATCGCGCCAGCCGATCTGGACGAAGCCCGTGACAAGGTGATGATGGGCACAGTGCGCACGCTTGCAATTCAGCCGGATGAAAAGCACCGCCTAGCCGTGCATGAGGCGGGCCATACTGCCGCTGCCTTTTATAGTTCTGGCGCAGACCCTCTCTACAAGGTCACGATCATCCCGCGTGGCCGCAGCCTTGGCAGCACCCATATGTTGCCGGAAAATGAGCGCCACACCCTGCCCGAAGCCTACTTGCGGGTGCAACTGACCACACTTCTGGCCGGGCGGGCGGCAGAAAAACTGCTGTTGGGATCGGTTAGTTCAGGCGCCGATGACGACATTCAGCGGGCAACAGTGCTGGCCCGCTCGATGGTTGCACGCTGGGGAATGGACCCCGAAATTGGTCCGGTTGACCTGCGTGCAAGCGAAGACCATCCATTTCTCGGGCAACAAATCGCCCAACCCCGGAGCTTTGCAGACGAGACTGCTGCGCGGGTCGATCAAGCGGTAATGGACCTGCTACATAATGCCGAGAAGCAGGCAATCCAGTCGATTGAAGAGCATCGCGACCAGGTTGTGCTACTTGTTGCCAGACTGGAAGCAGAGGAGACGTTGGACCTCGAGGCAATCAAAAGCTGCCTTGAACCCGATTCCAAAATCGCACCTTTCGTGAAAAACCGCAAAGGGAGCCCGAGCCCGCTAGATTCCGATAGCTAGAAAATGGACCGAGAGCATAGCTTCAAAGAAGCACCACCGGGAAATGAAGGCAATGACAATCAGATCAGAAATTTGCGACAGAACCACCTCGAGAGCGATGGCAAAACAATCGATGGTTTGAGTCAACGACTACATCGCGCAGAGCGTCCATTTTTAGATGGACGCACCGTGGCCCGATGCCAGATAGTTGTGAGAGGACAAAATGATGACCAACAAGAAATTCTGGATCATTGGCGCGCTTTGTTTTGTGATCCTGCCGGCACTGACTGGAGCGATGAATTATGCAGCTTATGACCCCAAAGACTGCGGCGGATGCCAAATCTTTACGTACAAGGAAAATGAAAGTTACGGCTACAGCCCGTACAAATATGCGAAGGTCGAGCAGGTAGAAAGCCTGCAACTCGCGGAAGCCATGAGAGACGACCGCGTGTTTGTGCTCCTTCGTGCTCAGATAATTGAAAGCACGCTCACAGCCCTAGCGATTGTTGCGTCCACCGTCGTCGGTTTTTTCCTCATCTGGAAAGCTTGGGCCGGTCTCAGTTTTCTTGGTGGCGGGGTCTCGGCTGACTTAAAAGTCCGCAAGGCTACTGCGGACATTAAACTGGCACGCCTGCGAGCCGAGGCTTCCCGCCTCCAGGACGAGCTCGATCTCGACACCAAAGACTGATCAGTCAGCAAGCAAACCCAACAGCCAGTAAAGGCCTGCATGAGCGACCGCACTTGGTTGAATACCCGGCTCAAGCTGATTTCCTCAGACAGGACCCCTGCTGGACTTCTTGCTCAGTATTGCGGTCGTGACCATCGGCAACATCATCGGAGGCGGCGTTCTGGTGTCAGCGGCCTCTTGGCTTTTTTAGCGTTGCCAAATCCTAGGCCATTTTAGTACGCAGATAGTCTGCCAGAGCATTGAAGCTCTGCATCTTTGGATAATCTGCCTCCGGCATCTCAAGGCCAAACCGTCTTCCAAGGGCCGTCACGAGAGTCAGGTAATCCATGGAATCGATGTCGAATGCATCGCGTAAGTCTTCGGTAGGATCAATGTCCTCAAGGCCTATATCCGGTGCGATCCGATGTAACTCTTCTGCCAGTGCTGTGGGAATATCCTGATCCGTCATAGCGCTTCCGGTACGAGCAGGTTGCCTGCAATTTTTTTCAAAAACAATGCGCCACGGCGTCCGTCGCTCACCCGGTGATCGGCTGCGAGCGTGACATCAGCGATCAGGCGTGGCACGATTTTCCCTCCATGGATCCAGGGCCGCAGAACCGGGGTTCCAATGCCGACGATCGCCACCTGCGGCGGATAAATGACACCATATAGCTGATCTACACCCCGATCGCCAAGGCTGGTCACGGTGATCGTTGCGTCTGACAGCTCGCGCGACCGGAACCGCCCGGAACGAACCCGCGCAACCAGATCGCGCATGGACCGCATCAGTTCTTCAAGCTCCATCGAAGCACAATCCAGAATAGCCGGCGCAACCAATCCGCCGCCGCGCAAGTTGATGGCAAGGCCCGCATGGATGGCCTCACTCGGAAGAAAACGGCCAGACTCAAAATGGCCGTTCATTTCCGGCACTTTTTGTACGGCCATTGCAACGGCCTTGAGATAGAGAGCACCCAACAGGAGACGGTTTTCCGGAGCGCGGTTGGAGTTGGTCGCCGTCACAAAACCATCCGCGTCGGTCAGATCTGCCTGATGCGAGAGATAGTAATGTGGGATTTCGCGCTTTGACCGTGACATGGCGGCGGCAATTGCACTGCGCATGTCCGACGGCGGAGCGGCGCCCGGCGCGTTTGCTAGAGCCTCAATGTCCGCGCGACTGATGGGCGTCCCAGTCTCTTTGGCCTCAAGGACGCGCAGATCAATTCCGGCCTGCGCCGCCAAACGACGCGCGGCCGGTGTTATGCGCGGGCGTCGCGTTTCAATTACTGCAAAACCGGCCGCTTCATCTGTCGGCTGAGGTATTTCGGGCGCAGGGAAGTCTGGCATGGGAATTTCAGGCCCCGGGGGCTGAGGTGACGGATCCTGCGGGGCCGGGTCTTCCGGCAGGCCCGGCTCGGGGGCGGGGTCATATGGTTGTGGAGCCTCCGGTTCGTCGGGATCCGGCTTCCCTGACGCCAGCCGTTCCGACTGTTCTGAGATGCCGGTTATTACGCTATCATCTGTCCGGATGATCGCCATCGGCGCACCGACCGGGACTTTTACTCCAATTTTTACCAGCCACTCTTCGAGAATGCCGTCTTCAAAAGCTTCGATCTCTATCACGCCTTTTTGTGTTTCGACCGCAGCAATAATGTCCCCGTGCTTCACCGCATCGCCAGTCGCTATGAGTTGTTCAACCAATGTTCCCGCCTCCATATCTGCGCCAAGCGAGGGCATGAGGAACGCGCTCATGGCCCTGCCCGCATAAGTTTTCTCACCGCTTCAACAATCTTAGACGTCTGGGGTATCGCGGCTTGTTCCAGATGCTGTGCAAATGGGATCGGCACCTCTTCGCTGCAGATGCGTGCCAAAGGCGCATCAAGTTCAAAGAATACCTCTTCTGCCAGCCGCATCCCGATCTCAGCTGACAGGCTGCCGCTTTTCCATCCTTCGTCAATGATCAATGCGCGTCGGGTTTTGGAGACCGACGCGATCACTGTTTCCATGTCCAGCGGGCGCAGACTGCGCAGGTCGATGACTTCGGCAGAGATGTTTTCGGCTTCCAGTTGCGTGGCAGCGTCCAGCGTTTTGAAAAGTGAGCCGCCATAGGTGATCAGAGATACATCTTTGCCAGCTCGCCGTATCGCGGCGCGGTCAATATCAACCGGTCCTGCGTTGTTGCCAATTTCGCCTTCGCGGTTATAGAGCATGACATTTTCGAAAATGAGGACCGGGTCGGGATCTTCCAGCGCGGTCCACAACATGCCGCGCGCGTCTTCCAAGGTGGCTGGCGCCAGCACGCGCAGGCCAGGAATATGCGCATACCAGCCTTCGAGAGAATGCGAGTGCTGGGCGGCGAGTTGTTTGCCTGCCCCAGTTGCCATCCGGATCACGACTGGTACCCCGAACTGGTTGTTAGACATGTGCCGCAGAGTCGCTGCCGTATTCAGAATTTGGTCGAGAGCCAGAAGTGAGAAATTCACAGTCATGACCTCGACAATCGGGCGCATGCCAGCGATGGCGGCCCCGATCCCTGCGCCGGTGAAACCGGATTCTGACAAGGGGGTATCGCGGATACGATCGGCGCCGAACTGGTCCAGCAGGCCTTTGCTGACGGCATAGCACCCGCCATAGTGCCCCACGTCTTCTCCCATCAGGAAAACACGCGGGTCGCGGGACATCGCGTCAACGATGCCGGCCTTAACCGCCTCACGATAGGTAGTTTTAACAAACTTTGTGGGCGAGATCGGAACAGGCGGTGGAGGTCGATCGGGTGACATGACAAACTGTGTCAGAGAGTCCAAAGGTTCCTCGGTTCCGGCTTCGGCAAATGAGACCGCCTCTGCAATCTCTTCGTCAACTTCGACAATGATTTTGGACACCTCGTCTGAGTGCAGCAAACCGCTTTCTTGCAACCAGGACTGAAAGCGTAAGATAGGTCCTTTTTCACGCCATTCGGCGATCTCCTCCTTGGATCGGTAGAGTTGTGCGTCAAACATAGAATGGGCTCGAAACCGATAGGTGCGGCATTCGAGGAAATATGGTTTGCCGGTATCTGCGATAGATTTCAGCGCACGTCTCGCTGCTGCTTCAACAGCGACAACATCCATTCCATCAACGGTTTCGCTCTCAATGCCGTAGCAGGCAGCTTTTGCGCTGATGTCGGTTTGTGATTCTGACAGACTCAAAGCCGTGCCCATTGCGTAGCCATTGTTTTCGCAGACAAAAAGTATCGGCAATTTCCAAAGAACAGCAAGGTTCAGGCTCTCGTGAAACTCTCCTTCCGCGACAGCGCCCTCTCCGCAAAAGCATGTGGTCACGGTATCATTGTTGTTTAAACGGTCCGCCAGACCCAGCCCGACCGCCATCGGCAACCCGCCACCTACGATCGCATTTCCACCGTAAAACCGATGGTCGCGACTGAACAAATGCATCGAACCGCCGCGGCCCCCAGCGCAACCTTCGGCTTTGCCGTACATTTCAGCCAGAACACTGCCCATCGGAATGCCTCGGGCCAGCGCATGGCCGTGTTCGCGGTAAGTGGCAACGACCCGGTCCTCGTCCGTGAGCAAGGGAATTATACCTGTGGCTATAGCCTCTTCGCCGTCGTAGAGGTGCAAAAACCCACGGATCTTCTGCTTCGTATACAACTCTGCACACTTGTCTTCGAACCGTCTGATGCGGATCATGCCTTTGAGCAGGTCGCGCACATGTTCATGATCCAGACGCGGTTTTAGAGTGGTCACTGTCATTGCTCATCACTTTCCAGAGTAGAAATGTCGCCTTCCGGCAGTCCTAGTTCACGGGCCTTGAGCAGTCTTCGCATGATCTTGCCGCTACGGGTCTTGGGTAGGTTCTTGCGAAAAACGATTTCCTTTGGCGCAACGGCCGGGCCCAGCTTTTTTCGGGCGTGACCGATCAGCTCGAGCATCAGTTCGTCTGACGCCTCAAAGCCGGGCTTCAGCGCAACGTAGGCTTTAACCCGTTCGCCTGCGGTGTCGTCCGGCACGCCTATGACACCCACCTCAGCGACGGCTTCATGCTCCATTAACGCACTTTCGACTTCGAAAGGGCCGACAAGATGCCCTGAGCTCTTAATCAGATCGTTGCTGCGGCCGACAAACCAGAAATATCCATCCGCGTCTCGCATCGCCAGATCACCGCTGAGATACCAGCCGTCGGAGAAGCATTTCTTGTACCGCGCGGCTTCGTGCAGATAGCCGCGCATCATGGACGGCCAGCCGGGACGCAAAGCCAGTTCTCCGATTGCCATTGGTTCGGTCAGCTCGTCAGTGCCATCTTCCTTGACCTCGACAATACCAGCCTCGATACCGGGAAGCGGCTTGCCCATGGAGCCGGGCTTGACGGCCATTGAAGCAAAGTTCGCAATCATGATACCGCCGGTTTCGGTTTGCCACCAGTTGTCGTGAAAGGGCATTCCAAAGACGTCGTTGCCCCAGACAACGGCTTCGGGGTTCAGCGGCTCACCGACACTTGCCATGAACCGCAAGGCCTTGAAATCATAGCTCGCGGCAGCATCATCGCCCGCCTTCATCAGCATCCGGATCGCTGTCGGGGCTGTGTACCAGACGTTTATCGCCTCATTGGCCAGTATCTCATACCACCGTGCGACGTCGAATTCTGCTTCATCAACGATCATGGTCACGCGGTTGGTCAGTGGCGCGATGATACCATAGGATGTTCCGGTGACCCACCCGGGGTCAGCAGTACACCAGTAGCGATCACCCGGTTTCAGGTCCAGTGCGAGCCTGCCGGTCATATGATGTGCAACCACCGCTTCATGCACATGGACGACGCCTTTCGGTTTGCCGGTTGTCCCTGACGTAAAATGCAACAGCGCGGTCTCTTCCAGCTCCATCCGCTCGACTTCAAACCTATCAGACGCCGCAGTCATGAGTATTGGCAGCCGTTCTGTGCCTTCAACGTCGCCGTCTGTAAGCATGACGGTTCCCAATTTCGGTAACCTGTCGCGCAAAGCGCTGATCTTACGTTTGTAAAGGCGGGAGGTCGTGATCAGGGCGTTGGCGCCGCCAATCTCCATCCGCGAATGAATTGGCTCGGGACCGAAGGCGGAAAACAAAGGGCAAAAAACACACCCCGCTTTCAAGGTGCCAAGGGCGGCGATGTAAAGCTCAGGTGTGCGTCCAAGGAGAGAATAAATGCGTGCGCCCCTCTCCAACCCGCAGCTTCGAAGAACATTGGCGAAACGGTTGGTGAGGTCCGATAGCTCTTGATAGGTGAAATCCATGCGATCACCGGACTTGGAGATCCACCTCAATGCAACTTGTGCTCCATAGCCTGCCAAAACATGGCGGTCGATGGCTTCATGGGCTATATTGAGGCCACCCTCTGGCAGACCGTCAATCAGCCTGCGCGCATCGTCCCAGCAAAAATCGGCGTAAGCAGTATCATAGTCATGCAAGTTGGCAGTACTAGCGCCCTCGCTTGTTTTGATAATGGGATCGTATTCCATTCGTCCCAGAGTCCTTCGGTAACCCACCACGATTGAATCTACGCCCTGAATTGGCCGTTCGATATGATTAAGATCAAGTCGATGTCCGGCGACATGTCTGTTTTGTTGTTTCGCCCCTAACCTTCAAAAAGATCTCATCCAGATGACACTGCCAATTGGAATGAGCGTGCTTCCGCTGGATACGTTCCTTGCGAATCTCGGCTGCGAAAATCCGGCCGAACCGATTCCACCAAAACCGAACCGTCTCGTGACTAATATCGATGCCGCGCTCGTGCAGGAGATCTTCCACGTTCCTTAGCGAAAGCGGGAACCGGACATACATCATCACTGCCAAGCGGATGATCTCAGGAGACGTCTTGAAGTAGCGAAATGGCGAGGGTTTTGTCATGCGCAACCGCTACGAAGCCGCCCTGCTCAAGTCAGTTTCTTCTGACAGTGCCCTCGCGGTAGCCAAAACTAGAATGTAGCGCTGTCAGGCAAGCGGCACCCGAAGGTAGCGCCGGAAGGCCTCGATCAGGGAAATTTGGGCCAAGCGTGGCAGTTGGCGCCGAAGAGAAACAAGATGTTTTATACCAGCTCCAAAAATTACTGACCGCCATGGGCCCACTTTCTCAAACCAATTGATGTGATTGTATCGGGTTGCTCGATGAGTTTGTTCCAGGCTTCGCAGGCGGCGTCGACGATGTCCTCGTAGGTCTCGAACACCCGACTGGAGAGCCAGTTTGCGCGCAGGTAACCGGCGGCAACCATAGAAGGGCCAGCGGTCAGACGTGCCGCGCAAACAGGTCGGACACATGACCACGCCCCGCAATGATCGATATCAGCCCAAATCAACCCCTGCGTAAACGGAGCCGTCCACACATGACTGCACCGATCAATCAGCTTCGAGAGATCGAGATTTTCTTTGCTTCACTTGCCGCTTCAGGTGCTTTCTTGGGCACTGTAACGTGCAGAACGCCTTCTTTCATTTTAGCACTGGCCTTGTCGCCTTGGGCATCTTCCGGCAGTCTGAAAGTACGGCGAAACGCCCCATACTGGCGTTCACTGAAGTACCATGTATCGCCCCTTTTTTCTTCATGTGATCGTTTTTCGCCACTAACAGTTACAAGCCCATTTTCGACAGTCAATTCGATGTCCTCATCGGACACCCCAGGAAGCTCCATGCTGATGTCATAGGCCCTTTCGTCACTAGAGGCTTCTGTGGCGGGACTTAACCATTCAGCTAGACGCGTCCCAAAGGAACGAAACGGGTCATAAAGCGAGGGCCAACGTCCTGAGTGATCTGATTTTTCAACCATTTTGTTTACTCCCTTCAAATTGCCCCACGAGCGTCTCACATAATGAGGTTCTCTTCTTTGACTTGGCTCAAAACGCGGCCAGATACTTTGAGCGCCAGGTGCTTGCGCATTTCCGAAGACGGAGTCTTGAACCTGCGTACCGTTTCAAGCCGACGCCTGAGGGGGTTGGTGCTGATCGCTTTGTCGATCCGAGCACGGAGCGTTTCCCAGAGCCGGTGCTGATTGCTACTCAGGGCGTGCCGTCGAGCACGCACAAGACCCAGATCCCACCCGCGCCACAAGGTCCGGAATTGATCTGAAACAAGGCGGCAAGTCAAAAGTCGCGTATCCTTTCAAGTCTTTCGACCCGTCAACTTCTGCCCGCGCGCGGATCATGAGGTGTATTATGGACCAAAATTCGCAGAAAAATACGCGCCTGATTGCCATCCGGTCCCAAGGCCTTGCAATGTCAGCAATCAAGGCAATGTCGATCCTCAGCGCAAATGTGCCCGGCGCGGCCTCGCTGGCGTGGGGTTTGCCCTCGTTCCGAACGCCCGCACCGATACGGGCCGCGGTGGCGCGAGCGCTGGAAGATGACCCAAAGGTCGGCATGTATGCTCTGCCGGGCGGCTTACCGGAGTTGCGAACGGCGGCGGCGCGCGAACATCGACGCCGCACTGGCCAAAGCGTCGATCCTGAGACTCGCGTGATGATCACTGCGGGTAATATGGAAGGGCTGCAGACGCTGTTTCACGCCACAGTCGATCCCGGCGACGAGGTGATCGTCACCGATCCGGGCTTTGTGTCTCATATCAGCCAGATCCGGTTCAATGGTGGCACACCGGTGTTCTGGCAAATGGACGAGACAAACGGCTGGGAGCTGGACATCGATGCCCTGCCGGGGCTGATCAGCCCGCGCACCAAGGCCTTGATTTTGGTCACGCCCTCGAATCCGACCGGTGCGATCCTGTCCAAGGCCACGCTGCAGGCCGCCGCCCACATCGCTCGCGATCATGGTCTTCTGATCATCCTTGATGACCCCTACAGCACCTTTACCTACGAAAACTGCGACCAGTACTACAACCTTGCGGCGGACCCTGAATTCGCCGATCATATTGCCTATCTTTTTACCTTCTCAAAGGCTTACGCGATGAGTGGATGGCGCGCGGGCTACATGGTTGCACCCGAAGTGCTGTGCTCGGAGGTCGTGAAGATCCACGATCTGACGATGATCTGTACGCCACGCATCAGCCAGGTCGCCGCCCTTGCCGCCCTCGAAAACGAGCCGGTGCATCTGGCAGAGTTCCAGCGCATCCTCAATCGGCGTCGCGCACTGATCTGCGACCGGCTCGACCGGCTGCCACATGTGTTTCAGTTTCAAAAGCCGCAAGGGGCCTATTACGTATTCCCGCGCGTGGTCGCGGATCATGACACGTCGGTTCAGTTTGCGCATGACCTGTTGAACCAGGCCAAGGTCACCGTCACCCCTGGCAGTGCCTTTGGCCCCTCGGGCGAGCATCATGTCCGGATGGCCTATTGCGTAGAGGATGACGTGATCAATCTCGCCTTTGACAGGATGGAGGCGCATTTTGGACACTGACAATCCCGCATATTGTCATGAACAGAGGCTTCGAAACCACCCTGCCCGCCTCAAGCCAGTTTCTTCCGACAGTGCCTTTGACCAACCTACTGACCAGCGTATGTGATATAAAGTACGCGTGTCGCTTAGCCGTGTTGCACGGGTCAGCATATGGCCGAAACTTGCCCTTTCCCGCTGCGTTCAGAAGACGCGCTCATACTTCGCCTGACCAAGCCCGGTCATGCGGTTGAGCGCCTTTGACCCGATGCTGACTTCGCAAATCTGATTGTCAAAATTACGCGCTTGGAGGCTTCCGCCGATGACGGTTAGCTGGAGGCGGTGATACGGTAGCGGCCTTAACAGTAGCCGGAGCTGCGAGTGATTTCTCTTATATAAGTACGGCG
>RCNF010001676.1_pt1 | contig 11747 bp, 10 predicted proteins | sample 2041311 | NCBI WGS metagenome assembly RCNF01 (sample SAMN09708228, study PRJNA481090) | Marine sediment metagenome, whole genome shotgun sequencing project. | biome: marine sediment; feature: ocean; material: sediment; isolation source: Sewage treatment plant 2 marine sediment (STP2) ... | reverse complement strand
CCACTGCTCCCAGGAAGGGTAATCCTGTTCCGCGAGGGACGACCGGCAACGGTCGAACTCCGCCTCACCCGAAAACAGGGTCAACACCAGGACCCTCGGACGCTCCCTCATCGTGGGGCCCCGGCGGCACCTTCCCAATGGCTGCTCGGAGTGATGAGCAAACACGCATATCGGAGGCTTTTCGATCTGATGGTGGACGTGTGTGCCACAACCGAATTATAGGTCACGGTTCGCAGAAGCGGGGTTGGTTTGTATGATTGAAGGGCGAAGTATGCGATTCATAAGCAATCCTCTCACGTGGTTGATGGGCCGCTACCGGGTCCGCCTCCTCTTGCGGGCCGCCGGAAGGGCTGGGGAGGTTGTCCGTTACGCGTTGGTGCAGCCGCAGCGCAGAAACCAATTCCACGTTGTGTCGACCCAGCGCAACGCGGGACGTGACGTCTTACGATGTCTTAACTCGGTTCATGATCAGCGATACCCCAAGGACCTTCTCCGGCACCTCGTCATCGACGACGCATCGACCGATGACACCCCGGCACTCATCGAGAAATGGTGCGAGCAGCACCCGGGACACAACGTTGAACTGGTCCGACGATCAGAGCACCTCGGCGGCACCTGGAACACCCTCGACGGCATCCGCCAGGTTGACAGCAACTCGATCGTCATAGAACTCAACGGCGACGATTGGTTGCCGGACCCGGGAGTCCTGCCGTTCCTCAACAAGGTCTACCAGGATCCCGAGGTCTGGATGACCTACAACACCCAACGCGAGTCGAGCGGGGTGATTCCTTTTCAGCTACCGCCGCCACTCGCGATCCGCAGAACCCGCTCCTACCGGGACTTCCCGTGGGCTACAAGCCACCTCCACTCGTTTCGGAGGCCACTCTACGACCACGTGCCGGAGGAAGTCATGATCGATCCCGAGACCGGTGACTATTGGGAGTCTGCGGACGATGTCGCTTTATACCTCTACATGCTCGAGCTCGCCGGAGACCACGCGCGACACCTGTGGCGCATCACCTGCCTCTACAACTTTCATGAGCAGACCGAGTACCACCTCGACCGTGAAGGCCAGCTCGACCGTGAACGGCGGATCCGAAACGGTGTCAGGGCGGAGCAACTCGACGAACTCTGACCGCAGCCCGGGATCGGACTCAGCCGCCGCGTGCCGCCTCGGCGAGTATCGAGCGGAGGCGACCGAGACTCTTTTGAGACGAGTAGTTCGCCTCGATATGCCGTCGGCCGGCAACGCCCATCCTTTCAGCCAGCTCGGGATCCCGCACCAGCCGCAACATATGCATTGCCATGCCGTCGACATCGCCCTCCTCTACGAGAAACCCACTAACGCCGTCCTGAACGGCGTCGACGATACCCCCGTGGCGAGTCGAAACCACCGGCAGTCCGCTCGACGAGGCCTCAAGTACAGCCACCGGGGTTCCCTCGGAGTCGCCGTTAGCTGCCCGCAAAGAGTGCTGGACAAACGACCGCGCCCGGCGCATCCAGCCGACGACCTCATCGTGACCGACGCTTCCCGGGAAATTCACCATCTGGTCCACCCCGAGCTGTCGGGCGAGATCGACGCACTCATCGCGCAGCGGTCCGTCTCCCAGCATGACCAGGCGCGACTGCGGCTCCTCGTCATGGACTCGAGCAAAGGCTCGAAGCGTCAACGCAGGCCCCTTCTTCTCCACGAAACGCCCGAGCGCCAGCAGGAGCGGCGGCGCCGTCCCGGGTCTGGCCCCTTGGAAACGATCAACATCTACTCCGCACGGATTGCAGACGGTTCGCTTCGCGGGGCTGCCGAGGCTCAGGAGATGGGCGAGCATGTGCTTTGAAACGACCACAACTCTGGACGCCGACCGGAACAGGTTTTCGTACGGTTCACGCATGCTGGTCAGCGTCTCTTCCTGGTAGGCATCGAAGCCATGAAAGTGAACCACAAGGGGTATCCGGACAATCGAGCACGCGTCCATGATCGCGACCGCGGTCGGCCCGTACTCCGCCAGCACGACCTCGACATCGGCGCGTTGCAGAAAACGCGCCAGCACCCGGGAGTAGACAGTGTCGGGAAGGCGCCGCCCAACCGCACCCTGTGCCCGCGAGGCGGTCATCCCCCGTCCGACTGCGAGCACCTTCGCCGCAGCCGCCCAGAGACCGGCCAGCAATCCCTCGCCATGTCCGTGAAAGAGCGGTCTCGGCGATCCCCAGACGACCAGTGGGTCGTCGAAGAGGCCATCGATGTGTGCTCCGATGAAAGACTCGGAGAATACGTTTCGCTCAGGAATGATGATCCCGAGGCGCGGTTCGTCGATGCCCATCAGTCCGGGCCCCCGTGGCGCCATACCCCAGCCGCTGCGCAAAACGTGTCGAGGGGTTTCCCGCCCAGGACCTTCGCGATTGAAGCCTCCACCTTGCCGGAGTCGACGTCACTGTCGAGGTCGGTAACCTCGAGGACGTCGGCCCACTCCGCCCATATAGGGTTCCGTTCCAACGAGCGTTCAAAATCGAGAGAGGCGGCAAACTGTATTCCGTCTGCGATGGCCTTTTCCATCCAGGGGTGGGGATCGAGGCTATGCAGCTCGTTCAGATCCTTGAGATTGACCACGTGGTATTCGTCGGCCAACATCGTCCGACCGAGATCGCGATCGATGTAGCCACTCGGAAACACGAGGCACCGAGTACGTCTCCGGGCCCACCAATATCCACCCACCAGAACCCGGTAAGCAATGAAACGCAGAACCCGTTCACCAAACCCATGCGGAACCTTCCACGAAAGAATGGCCGGCAACATCCGATCGACGAAGGTCAGCGGTCCTGTTCCGCAGGCAAGCCCTAGCACCGCCTCGAGTGCTTGCAACCCCCGTCGATACTCTTTCCAAAATCGACCGTCGTCCGTAATCCGTTGCACCTGCGCCAGCACGCAGAGTGCCTGGATGTGAGTGTTCAGACACAGCGAGTTTTTCCCCGATCGACCAAGCACCGGCTCCGGCACGCGAAGCGGTCTGGATCCTTCGTCCGAGTCGTGGAGAAACCAGAGGTGGTCGCCATCGAGGTCCTCGGTGAGATTCTCGACCGCGAACTCAGTCGCCATTTCAGCCGCTGCGAAGAGATCTTTGTGGGGTGCCCGCTCGTTTTCGGAGAGAAGAAGGCGCACCCCGTCCCACAGCATGCGGGAGTGGACCTCCGGTTCCTCGTTCCAAAACCCGTGGCGCCACCCTCCATCGGACCCGAGACCGACGCTAACCGACCACGCCACCGCACGGGCAAGTGACCGGTAAAGAGTTTTCGCAGATCGTCGGTGAAGCGCCATCAGATAGCTCCACCATGCAAAGGCACACTGCTGGCATCGAAAACGACCCCGTCCCGTATCGCGAGGGTCGTAGACACTGCCGTCCACAAAGTACTTCCACAGGTCAGCCGGCGACGAGGCATCAAACCAGTCGGATTTCAGATACCGTTGGAGTTCGACGTCGCTCAGCTCGAAGAGATCTGCACGGCTCACCGGCGTGTCTTCGACGAAAGCGACCATCGGCAGGGAAACGGTCACATCCTGAGTCGCCGCCGACCGGAGGTGGAATTTCGGGACCTCATCGAGCTCCCACCAACTCTCGACCACACCGTCATCAACTGTCTTCAGGCGCCCGTTGCGATCCGTTCGGCCGACGACGATGCCCCGTGGCAGCCAGAGCATCGGCGCCTCACTGTCCACCCCCCCAGTGAGCATAGTTCCCATCCGTTCATCGCTAAAAAAACCGCTGGAATTTGCAGCGAAATTGAACGACGCTGAGGCGTTGCGATCCTCCGGGGTCCAGCGAAGGAAACGGATCTCGATTCCATCTTCGGGTAGCGTGTCGCAGACGATTTCACAGCGGGAGGAGAGCCGAATCAGCCGCCTGACGAAAACGGACGACTCGTAGAGGACGGTCTCCGCTGGCGAAGAGGTGGATGGGTCAAGTTCTTGTTCATCGCGACGGAACTCGCCACCGTCGGTCACCCAAACGTAGCCGTTCTCAAGCATGCCGCATCTGAATCGACGTCTGTTCCCGGTCCAACGATCACTCCGCTCGCTGCACGACACTCTTGTAAACCTCGAGTGTGCGTGGTGCAAGACGCTGCCATGAAAGATGTTCGACGGCGTGGTCGCGGGCAGATCGACGCCGTCTTTCGCGTTCATCGCCGGACTCGACAAACCGGAGGACCGCGTCGGCCAGCCCTTGCACGTCCCCAACCGGCAAAAGGTCTGCAAACGACGAATCCACGTACGAGGCGACTCCCCTGACGTCGGTGGAGACGATCGGCACACCGCATGCCTGTGCTTCAAGTATCGCGTTGTTGGCAGTGGCGTCGAGCATCGGCAGGAGCAGGAGCGTGGAAAGCCGGTAGAGGTCGCGGAGCTCTTCGTCGCTCAGTCCTGCGTGAAAGATGACCCTGTCGTGCCGGGCGATTCGGAGGAGTGCGTCGGCGGAACGAGCGACGACCGGAATCACGAAATCAAAGCCGATTGTCGGATGTCGCTCGAGCAGCAGATCCACCACATCAGCCAGCGTTTGGAGATCGCGCAACCAGTGGCCGACGACAAGGCACCGCGGTTCTAAGGGCCGCACGGTGGTTTTCTCTGCGGGACAGAAGAAATCGACATCCACACCGTGTGGCGCGACGAATACCCGCCCGGGGAGGACTCCCTCCCAAAACTCGGCCTCCCGGTCCGTGAGTGCGACGATTCCATCGAGCGACCGCACGACCTCAGGGTTCCCGTGGACCAGGGTCCACCACGACCGAGGCTGGTGTGCCGTGGCGATCAGCGCACACCCATCGGTTCTCGACCGGTCCGCCAGAAGGCCGAAGTCTTTTTCGAGATACATGAGGTGTACGATGTCCGGTCGCTCTCTCCCGGCCACCCGCTCGACCTCCCGTTCCAAGAGATAGCTGTGTGCGTCATAGACAGGGCTCTCGCTACAACCCCGCCGGCGGCGGTCGAGCCACCGTCTCCGTAGCGGACCTAGCAAACCGCTTCTGCGGTAGACATCGACAAATCGCCAGCCCTCCGCACCGCTTTCGAGAAAGTCGCATCCACGGTCGTAACCGCTGTATTCGCCCATCCACTTGATCCTGGTGCGGGTGCGGAGAATCGATATCTCAGCCATGCTCTTGAATCATACCCCTTTGCATTCATGCCCAGCCGGCCCAGGCGGAATTTCGTTTGCTAGCGCTGGCCACGGACATGGTGGCGAGGGCGCTTTGCCGGGTCGTGTTGCCGAACCCAAGACTCGGACAGGCTCCTAGCGCCGGCGCAACCAGGCCCCAGGCCAGTGAGTGACGTCGTTGGTCAACTCGCTTTCGTTGAAGGGCCAGGGCGGGGGCTCCAACACGAACTGGTCGTGAGTTGCAGCGAACTCCGCGGCAGCGTCCATAGGGTTGTTCCAGGTCCACGTCGTGTCGCCCCGGGGCACGTCCGCCAAGTCCTTGGTGAGTCCGTCCGTAGCAACCAGGTACGAACCCGGCGTCACCAGGCGGTGGTAGGCCTCCAATTCGGCGGCCACGTGATCCTTGTCGTGACAGGAATCCAGTACGACCAGCACTTTCTCGTCTGGTTTCACCAGGCCCGTGACCTGCGCGACGGTTTTTGGATCCACGGAATTGCCCTCGACGAGGGATATCAGGGAGTACATCGGGTGAGATTGAATAGCCTCTCGATTATGGGACCGGATGTCGATGTCGATGCCGATGACCCGTCCGTGCTCGAGTAGGCGACACAGGCTGGCGTAAAAGATCAGAGATCCCCCGTGGGCGATGCCCGTTTCCACGATCACGTCCGGCTTTACCGAAAAAATGGCTTCCTGTATGCGGATCATGTCCTGGGGTAGCTGGATGATGGGCCTACCGAGCCAGGAAAAGGTATAGGAATACTTCTGGTTCCAGCCCACCTTGATCCACAGTTCGGACAGGGCCTCGAAGGACTCCTTGCCATACAGGTCCATGGAGCCCTGGTCCGGGCCATCCTCCCAGATAATCGTTTTGGACTCGGTGTCGATGGTCAGTTTCATGGCAATCCGATCATTCGCGAGTCCTGAGTCCCTTTTGTGGTTGAGACCCTTCAGACTCTGCCGTCTATTATTCCAGCCCTATCCCGCAAGGAGGATATCCACCGCAAGGATATTGAGCAAGAGTCCATTCATGGTGCGCCGCCTTTGAGCCGGTTCCGCCACCAGGCAATGGTTGCTTCCAGTCCTGTTTCCAGATCCATCGCCGGTTCCCAGCCCACCTCGACGTTGAGCCTCCTGGTATCCGCTGCCAAGATCGGAGGATCATTTGGGGGGGCGGGCTTTGCGCCCAGGCGAATGAGATCGGCCCGGCCCAGGTGTTTGCCCAGCACATGCAGCAGGTCGCGCAGGGGCGCCGCGTTTCCCGAGGCCACGTTCACCGGCCCCTCCACACCACTGTCCACCAGGGCCGCCAGGGCAGAACCGGCATCCGCGACGTGCAGGAAATCCCGTACCTGTTCACCATGGGTGCATTCCGCGGGCTCGCCTGACAGCAACGCCCGGATGACCGATGCCACCAGCCGATTAGGATCCTCATTCGGGCCGAACAAAAAGAAAATCCTGGCCCAGGCCCCGGAAATGCCCACGCGGGCATTGAACGCCGAAATCAGCGTGTGAAGTGCGTGTTTGGATATCCCGTAGAGGGTGGCGGGATTGCATGGGGTAACTCTCTCGGTGCAAGTCGATGTCTCACAAAATTCCCCTCCTTCACGATTTGCTTTCTTTTCATTTCTGCTGCCAGCCTCACCCCGACCCCTCCTCCCTGAGAGCGTAGGAGCCGTCCCCTGCGATGTGCGGTTTGGTGCAGCCCAGTCGTATTCCGCGCACGACCCTGCCACCACCATGCGTCTTCCCCCATATTCATGGAAAGCCCTTGCCAGGGTCAGGCTCGCGGCAACCCAATCGAGGTTCTCCGGCGCCTCCCAGTACTCTCCATGCTCGGTGCACCAGGCCAGGTGAAGCAGGTGGCTGGGGGCTACGTCACCGAAAAGACGCCGGACCTGGTGCGAATCCAGAAGGTCCACGCCATGTTCGACCACACCGCGCACATCCAATACCTCGCCGGGCGCCATGGTCCCGTGCACCTCAAACCCGCATGCCCGCAGCGGGTCCAAGGTGTGGCGCCCAACAAACCCGCCCGCGCCTGTCACCAGAATCCGTTTCACGATAATTGGTCCTCCATCGCACGGGGCTCTCCCGAGGCGATCCCGACTGGCACGGGCCAGGAGAGGCCAAACACCGAATCATTCCAACGAGCGCCACGGGCCGCCTCGCACACGGCCGAGATGGAGGTGCGGTTCAAGATCTCCATCACTATGTCGCTGAGCCGATGAGGCGTTTTTTGATGGAGTGTCTGACGAGGCGTTGACTCCTTAGGAAAAGGTCAAAAAGACTGGAATCGTTGCGCAGCCTGATATTTCTCTGGCATTTCCAGGCGAGTCGCACTCTGTCAGTTCTATTGAGTGAATAGGTTGGGTCGCGCCACGCAATTTCCCTAAATGCACTGAATGCAGTCACCGCGTGCGGAAAAACCGCCTGAAATTTCGACACTCCCAATGTTTTGGCGACCTTCGAATACGAGACGGTTGATCCGCCGAGTCCACGATTCACGCTGATTGACGGCAATGTAACAATCTTGCCCAAGAAAGCCATCGACGCGACCACCAGCCAATCGCCGCCCATGATATTGCGAATCTTCCGATTCGCTAACTGCTCTCGTCTCATCAGGCCATAGAATGTGCCGTTTTCGGCGACGAGGCTGTAATAAGCGGCAACACGCTCCTGTGGCGATTCTTGTTGGAGTTGCATCACCACGCCCCTATGTGATTCATCTCCATCCCGGTAATAGACAGACTCCCCGCAAGCCAAGGAGACATCCGGTCTCTTATTCAGTTTTTCTACACACACCTCGATATATCTCTCGGAGAGCCAATCGTCGTGACCCAACCACATGAAGTAGTCGCCCTGGGCAAGGTCGAGCACCGCATTGAAATTTGCGGTTGGGCCCAAATTAACCGACTGCCTCCGATAGGAAACTCTCTCATCTTCAGCGCAGATACGTTCACAGATATCACGAGTGTTATCCGTCGATGCATTGTCAGAAATCAGCACCCGAAAATTTCTATAGGTCTGATTCAAAATGGAATACAACGCCCTCTCAATTTGCCCCTCTCCATTGAACACAGGCAAACCAATATCAACCAACGAGGTATTGGATGATTGAGCCTCGGCAAGGCGGTGTTTCACAAGACCTCCAGCTTGGGAATCGCCGTCACAAAGCGCCCTCCCAGCTTTCTCAACTTGTCATTCTGCCGCCTCACCTCATCAGCGATGTTCCACGGCAGGATCAACACATAGTCGGGGGGCTCTTGCGCCAGGGCAGCTGGCGGCAGAATGGGGATGTGGCTGCCCGGCATGAATTTCCCCTGTTTGGCCTCGGCCGCGTCACAAACGAATGGCAGAAGGTCAGGTCTGACGCCGGCATAGTTCAGCAGGGTATTTCCCTTCGCAGCGGCACCATAGGCAGCGACCTTTTTACCTGCGCGCTTTTTCTCGATCAAGAAAAACAGCAAGTCATCTTTGATTTTGTCCGCTCTGGCTTGGAAGTCTTGATAGGGAGTCAGCGTCTGTAGTCCGCGTTCACGTTCTTCCCTCAGCAGCGCATCCACCGCTTGCGACGTCTCCCGAGGATCAGTCTCATGACAGCCGAAAACTCGCAGACTGCCGCCGTGAGTGGGCAGCTCTTCCACATCCCATACCCGCAGGCCGGAAGCATTGAATATGCAGCTCACAGTAAAGAGAGACAAATAGGAAAAATGTTCATGATAGACCGTATCGAATTGAGTTTGTTCGATAAGTCTCTGCAAATGAGGAAATTCCAATGTGATCGTGCCACCGGTTTTGAGCGCCGCACGCAGACCACGCGTGAAATCGTTGATTTCGGGTACGTGGGCATAGACATTGTTACCGACAATCAGATCGGCCTGCTGACCCTGGGCGGCGAGTCGCTGACCGAGTTCTTCACCGAAGAACTCCCGCAGGACCGGAATCCCGAGCTTTTCCGCGGCGGCGGCCGTGCTTTGGGTCGGCTCGATGCCAAGGCAGGGGACACCGGTTGCCACGAAATTTTTTAGCAAGTATCCGTCGTTGCTGGCGACCTCGATGACCATGCTGTTCTTTCCGATTCCAAGTCTCCGTGATGTCTCCTCGGCAAATGCCGCGGCATGTGCCAGATAGGTCGAAGAGGTACTTGAAAAGTACGCATAATCTGGCCTGAACAGCTCATCAGCCCGCGCATAATCCTCGGTCTGCACGAGCCAACACTGATCGCAGACCTTGATTTTGAGTGGGTAGTATTTTTCAGGGCGCGCCAAATCGTCTGTCGCTAGATAGGCGTTGGACGGCGGTGCAAAACCGAGATCGAGAAACGTATGTTCGAGCGGTTGCCCACAGTGGCGACAATTCATACCACGAGGCCTTCAAAATCCTGATCGATCATGGGGTGATGAGCGTCCCTGTCGGAGAGTTCCACGATCTCGAGCGGCCATTCGATCGCCAATTTGCGGTCTCGCAGATTCAAGCCGCCCTGGGCCTCGTCGCAAAAGGCCGCCGAGTGGCAGTACAACAGCTCCACCTCGTCGGTGAGCGCCTGGAAACCGTGTGCGAAGCCTTCGGGGACGAGGAGTGCCCGCTGATTGTCCGCCGAGAGTTCTTCCGCATGCCAGTGCAGCAGCGTTTCCGAACCCCGCCTCAGATCCACGGCGACATCCCATACCCTACCGTGAAGGCAGCTGACCAACTTCATCTCCGCATGGGGCGGTAGCTGGAAATGCATGCCGCGCACCGTGCCACGTTTGGCTGTAAAGGTCTGATTGATCTGGGCTATCGGCTTCTGCCAACCGGCGGAAGCGAGTTCTTCAGCACAAAACAGGCGCGACAGAAATCCTCGACTGTCACCCAAGCTCTGGCGTTCGACCAGTTTCAGCCCCACCAAAGGCAAGTCGGTGACAGCAAAAAGGTTCATAGTTGGCTCTCGTATTCAGCAATCTGGGCCCGACAAAGCTCCCGAGCTTCCATGCCCTCATACTGGGCCCGGTACCAAGACATTGTTTCCTCTATCGATTCAGCAAGCGCCCAGCGAGGATGGACTCCGAGGTTTTGAGTGGATTTGGCAATATCCAGCGCTAACCACACTGCTTCGTGCGGGCCGTCGTTGCCGTTCCCATAGCGCACTTGGCCGCGGCCATAACTTTCGCGGGCAATTTCCACTACGTCGCGCACGGTGGCCGTCTTGTTTGTCTCAGGGCCGAAGTTATATGCACCCGCTAAGGCAGGTTGCTGCCAGAGTTTCTCTGCAAGCGTTAGATATCCGGCCAGAGGTTCCAACACATGTTGCCACGGGCGGATCGCATTCGGGCGGCGAACCTCCAGTGTTTGTCCCTCTTGCCAGGCTCGGACGGCATCAGGAATCAAACGATCCTCCGACCAGTCACCCCCTCCAAAGACATTCCCGGCTCGGGCACTCGCAACGGCAACGCTCTGCTCCGCGAGAAAGGCTTCGCGATAGCTGGCAATCACGATCTCGCTCGCGGCTTTGCTGGCGCTATAAGGATCGTGGCCACCCAGCACATCGTCTTCTCGGAAAGGGCGGGACCTCTCATTGCTGCGATAGACCTTGTCGGTAGTGACCATTACCGCTACGCGTGTACACTCCAATCCGCGCAACGCATCAAGCACATGAGCGGTGCCCAAAACATTCGTGGCAATTGTTTCAACCGGGTTGAGGTAGCTGGCGCGCACCAACGGTTGCGCCGCCAGGTGAAAGACAATTTCCGGTTGGGTTCCCCTCATCAGGGTGCCGAGTGCGCCACTGTCACGAATGTCACAGAAATGGCTCTCGCAGAGCTTTTCGATCCCGGCGAGCGAGAAAAGATTGGGTTCAGTGTGCGGAGGTAGGCTGACGCCGGTCACCCGAGCGCCCAGACGATAAAGCCAGAGAACTAACCACGAACCCTTGAAACCGGTATGCCCGGTCAATAGGACTTTTTTACCCCGAAAAAATCCCGTGCTCAATTGAGTATGTGCACTCATTGCCACACTTTCCAGGGGGCTTTGCCGGACATCCAGAGATCTTCCAGCGCATTCTTGTCACGCAGGGTATCCATCGGCAGCCAGAAGCCGTGGTGCTCAAAAGCCATCATCTCTCCCATCGCGGCAATACGCGCCAGCGGTTCGCCTTCCCAGCTGCTCTGATCGCCTTCGATCAGATCAAGCACCTTGGGAGACAGCACAAAGAATCCACCATTGATCATTCCGCCATCGCCTCGGGGTTTTTCAATAAAACCGGTGACCTGATGCCCCGTTCGTTCAATTGCGCCATAGCGTCCCGGCGGTTGAACAGCGGTAACGGTTGCCAACTTTCCATGCTGCTTGTGGAATGCAATCTCGCGGGAGATATCGACATCCGATAACCCGTCGCCGTAAGTAAAGCAGAAGGCGTCCCCATCCTTGACGTAGTCCGCAACCCTTTTCAGACGACCACCTGTAAGGGTCTCATCCCCGGTATCCACCAGCGTCACCTTACCGTTACTTAGATTGTAAAAGCCGCCACCGACTCGGTCGGCCGTGGTGGTTCCCCGTGCCTCATTGTATCGAATCTCAATGGGAATCGCCGCCGTTCCCGTGATCCTTGTTGACCGCGATGGT
>RCNF010001675.1_pt1 | contig 11749 bp, 13 predicted proteins | sample 2041311 | NCBI WGS metagenome assembly RCNF01 (sample SAMN09708228, study PRJNA481090) | Marine sediment metagenome, whole genome shotgun sequencing project. | biome: marine sediment; feature: ocean; material: sediment; isolation source: Sewage treatment plant 2 marine sediment (STP2) ... | reverse complement strand
TGCTGGTGTCCTCACCGAGCACGGTCGGGATGGCGACCTCGCGTGGCGCGTCGTAGGGCTCGAATCTGGCCTCGACCTTGAAATCCGGATCGATTGGAAAGTGGTCGATGCCCTTGAAAGAGCTGCGCGTCGGCGCCTGCGGGTCTTTGACGCGGGCGCCAAAGCGGTCGCCTCGCTGAATGATGTGAAACTTGATTCTGCCCGCCGTTATGGTGTCGGGGCTGTCGCTGGTGTCCGGTGAGAGGGCAGCTTCTTCGCTGAGGGGGTCACCGTTGATGAAAACTCCGGCATTTTTTGCACATCCGGATGATGAAACTATGTTCCTGGGGGAGCCTTTGCCTGCCTGGCGGAACTTCTGGATAAGATTTCAACACAGGAGCAAGCTTCAGGTTAATTAATATTATGAAGAATGTAATTAATGGCAGGAATATTGCATTTATATGGTGACCTGGCAGGCATACTTGTATCGACAAACCAACCAATAGCACAGAGTAGGGTGGGCGCTGCCCCGCCGCTTTTGGTAAAATGAGCCCAATGAAGAACAATCCTGACTTCTCAAAGATTCTCACAAAAGCTATTGCTGCCCTGGCAGGAGGATTGCTGTTGTTCGCCCTGGTAGTTATCCTCTTCACGCTGGGATTCCGCGCCATTTATGACGGCCGGATCTTTCCGGGAATTTATTCAGGCTGGATCAACCTTAGCGGTCAAACGCCTACTGACGCGGCAGAACTGTTAAAAGAAGAATATACATATCCTGGCCAGGGGAAGATAACCCTTCAATACGATGATTTAAGTTGGGAGGTATCACCAGCAGAGTTAGGCTTATTTTTCAGTTCCAATTACAATGCTGAACTTGCTTTCCAGACTGGAAGAGAGGGAAGCATAACAAAAAGAGTAGCAGCCCAAATTCAAGTGCTTCGCCACGGTATTATTATCGCTCCTCAGTTTGTGATGGATGAAAAGACGGGGACAGAATACCTAGAGGGTATTGCAGATGGGGTTAACCAACCAGTAATAGAGGCTTCCTTAGAATTAGAGGGGTTAGAAATTCTAGTTCAGGCGGGACAGATTGGCAGAGAGATGGATATCCCTGCTTCTCTAGATGTGGTCGCTTTGCAGATGAGAACTCTTCAGGACGGAAGTATCCCCCTGATCGTTTATGAAACTTATCCGGATATCCTGGATGTCAGCGCCCAGGCTGAAACTGCCCGGGAAATTTTAAGTCAGCCGTTGGCACTAATAATCCCCGAGGCAAAGGAAAATGATCCCGGTCCCTGGGCTCTTTCTCCACAGCAGCTGGTGGAGATGATGATCATTGAGCGAGTTTCTTCTGAAAATGGAGAAACCTATAGGATTGCCTTGGATCCGGAACAGCTGCGGGCATACCTGGAGAAAAGAGAAAATAATATTAACCGAGAACCCCAGAATGCCAGAATGTATTTTGACGATGAATCCCAGGAGCTAGTCCTTATTGAACAAGAAAAGATTGGAATGGAACTGGATATAAACCAGTCGATTATTGAGATCGAGCAACAGCTGTCAGAAGGCAATCACGAAATTGCCCTGATAATTAATAAAACCAACCCGGATGTCACCGGTGTCAATACAGCCGAAGAGCTTGGTATCACGGAATTGGTAAGCACAGAGACAACATATTTTTACGGATCCGATTCTGCCCGGATGAATAATATAGAAACCGCGGCCGAAAATTTCCACGGTATCTTTATCGCCCCGGGAGAAACTTTTTCAATGGTTGAACAGCTGGGAGATATCAGCCTGGATACAGGGTATGCCGAAGCCTGGATCATTTATGGAGACCGGACTATTAAGGGAGTTGGAGGTGGTGTTTGCCAGGTTAGCACAACCTTGTTCCGAACAGTTTTCTTTGGAGGTTTCCCTGTTGTTGAGCGTTCCTCCCATTCTTACAGGGTTTTGTATTACGAACAACGCGCCAACGGCAATAATAATCCCAAATTAGCAGGATTGGATGCTACAGTATATGTTCCCCTGGTGGATTTAAAATTCACCAACGATTCAGAATACTGGCTGCTGATGGAAACATACGTGAATAAAAGCGAGCGATGGATAACCTGGAAATTTTACAGCACTTCAGATGGTCGAACTGTCAACTGGAGCACAACAGGTCTGAAACAGAAAAAAGATCCGCCGGATCCAATTTATGAAGAGAACCCTGAATTAGCCAAGGGAGCGGTAAAACAGGTCGACTGGGCTGTTGTAGGGGCCACAGTAACCGTGACCAGAGATGTATACCGGGACGGACAAAAACTTTGGCAGGATATATTTAAAACTAAATATCAACCCTGGGCAGCTGTCTGCCAATATGGTCCGGGAACCAATAAAATGCCACCCGAAAATCCTGATCCAGACGACCCCTGTAATAAGAACTAAGTTATAATTGGTGGTATCAACACCAGCGGAGGAGGAGCGAATGGTTAGCAAAGAATTACTTGAGATCTTGAGATGTCCTGCCTGTGTCCAAACCAAGGAAGGAACCCTGGATTATTACAAAGAAGCCTGGCTGGTTTGCAACGAATGTGGACGAAAATATCCAATTCGCCAGGATATTCCTGTCATGTTAATTGACGAGGGTGATAAGTGGGTGGATACTGCGGTAGAAGATTTGCCTGTCCCGCCGCCCGAGAAATAGACTGGTGCTATTAAACCCACAGGACACGGCCTCCCTTAAGGAAACCGTGTCCTTTTGTATTTAATACTATCTGATTACAGAAGTCAGCCAGTTCTCATATAATACGACATGCCCTTCCCTTGTTGGATGGACTCCGTCCTCCAGTAAATGTTGGGGCGGTACTTCACGAGCGGAATGATTGAGGGCGGCTTGAAATGGAACAAAAATCCCTTGAAATTCTTCCGCCAGACTGCGAACAATATCTTGGCGCAAATTAAGATCAGTTATCCAGGCTTGATCAACATCATTAACTAATAACAGAAATGGCTCACAAAGCACTAGCTGGATATCTGGCAATTCCTCCCGGGTATTCGTGAGGATCTCGCGGTAGATTCTTTGGAAAGTTACTGGATCGGATCCCAAGCCTAGCTCGACATGATTCCAGGTATCATTCACTCCAATCAGTATGCTGATCACATCCGGCAAAAGGCGCAGCGTATCCTGCGCCCAGCGAGAAGCTAAATCATGAATTTGGTCCCCACTAACAGCGCGGTTATAAAACTGATAAAAATGTTCAGGGTTTTCCTTGAGTAAGAAATCGGCAATAAAGCGCGCATAACCAAACCCCATGCCATCTGGAGAATTGGGGCCAATCCTGGAGCGAGTCCGGCCGGCATCGGTAATGGAATCTCCCTGGAAGAGGATTACGTTATGAGGATTGAGTGTCAATGGCATAATGTTTTTGGATGGAGCCTCTATGGTTTAAGGATTTTTATTTACAGCAGTTCAATAAATTTTACCAGAGCCCCATAAGAGATCAAATCATGGTTATCCTCGACAAAACGAATCTTGTCCTGACTAGCATCTGCCAGGGATCCGCGGAAAATCACGGGAGAATAGTCGAGGTCAGCCGCACCCCGGTAAGTTGATAAAACACACTGAGTGGCAGCGAAACCAGTCAGGATTAACGTGTCGACGCCTAAATCCTGGAGCTTCTGGTGTAAATCAGTTTTGTTAAAAGCATTACCGTAGGTTTTGTGGATTCTGGGATCTGCAGGAACTCACGCCAATGGGGCTCTTGCTCGCCGAGTGAAACTGAAACACCCAGAATCAGGCGTTTTCCCTCAGGATTTACTCCACTGGTGAACAAAACAGCCGCGTCCCGGAAGATGGCAATTGCCGCGTTAATAGATTCGATTGCGTTGGTTAATGACTCCGCCACAGGGGGACTATGATCAAAAAAAACTTCCTGCATATCAATGACCAGTAAAGCAGGCTTCATATCTTGTTCTCCTTAGAAAAACAATAAATATCTTGGAATCGATTTCTTGTAAACCAAGTAGGATTCTCCATATTGAATCTCCAGGGCTCGCTCTTCTCCCAGTATCCGGAAATGGTTCATGACCACCCGCACGGCAAGAAGCGCCAGTACAGTCCAGCTTCCCACCATCAGGCTGAAACCGATCATGATAGCCGCAAAGGTCAACCACTGGGGATTACGGGAGATCTTATATAGTCCTGCTGTTACTGGTTCCCCTGCGGGAGTGATGTTAAATGAGTGTAGGGAGTAGAGAAACCCAGTTTGACCGATCAGGGTCAGGGCCAGTCCGATCCAGAATATTAGCTGATTGATTTTCAGGGATGTAAAAAGAATCAGGATCATAGCGGCTAGAGCAAAGGGTAGGCCAATTTTGGCCGGCCGGGCTTGATCCAGGGTCCAACCGGAATCTTCATAGAGACGATCCACAGTCTCTTTTGGGAAAACCTTCAGCAGGATGAAAAAGATCCCATAAAAGATAACCATTGGGATCCAGCCGTTCAGCCAACCCAGGCTGAGAGGAGGGAAGAGAGTCATAGATTTGCCCTTTGATATATCTGGTAGTATAACCTTCGATATTCTAGAAGGATTGATTAATTAAACAAAACCAAGAAGATTTCACAAATTTCTTCCATAAATGATCAAAGCAGTTCCCCCGATTATTAACGTTGCACCCAGGACCAATTTGAAACTGATCTTCTCTCTATCAGCCTCCCCCTGGATGATAGGACCAAGAACCAAAGTAATTAATATTTGCAGTTGAACAATTCCAATCACAATGGCGACCCGGGTTGTTTCTAGAGCTATGTTTCTGGACAAGATACCCAATCCACCAGCTAGTCCAGCAGCTAATTGCCACAGAATATATTTTTTGTTGATCCTGTTTAGACCCCTCCCTTTTTTTTGCCAGAGAAATAGTATCAAATAAATCAAGGTCGCGACCGATAAACCGATCGCTGTTGCCCAAATCGAAGATGGGATGCCTTCAAGCCCCTTTGCAATAAGGATGGGACTGGTCGCCCAACACAAGGCGGTCAGGATGCCGTAAATATAGCCCTGGATTTCCTGTTTATTCATTGCTTTTCCCCATTGTGATGAAGAGAATACCAGCGACTATTAAGAAAATTCCCCCCAGAATGTAAATATTGACTGCTTGGTTAAGGGATATAAACGCCAGTATAACTGCAAATAATGGGGTCGCGCCTGTCATTGAACTCAGGCGAACTGGACCTATCCTGCTGGCACTGGCGTTTTGAAACCCCCATCCCCCCAGGAAGTGGACCACCCCGCCAAGGGCGAAAAACAGAATACTCGCAATATTTAGTGGTTTGAGAACTTGCACCCCTTCGAGGATAAAAGCTATCAGCAGCGTGGATACAGTCCCTGCCATCAGCATAATGATCGTCCCGGAAGATACCCCCAGTTTAGTCACCCCTTTTCTGACGGTGATGTGGCTGAGGGAGAAGAAAAGTGCCGCCAATAGAGAAAAGAATATGCTCATATTATTCCTAGGTGTTATTATTTATTCAAAACCATAGTATAACGGTGAAGTATTGATTTACCACATGGAATTTCTGGTTAACTGTCTGATTTCAGTTAACATTAATTCCAAGCACCAGCTGCCATCGTAAGCGACAGCACTTTTTTGTCCAACAAAGGAAAACAGCCTTAGCATTAGTTTCCTTTTTGAAACTGGATGATAGCCCTGATGGACCAATTTTCATCGCCGAACGCTTGATCAAGGATTTCTTCTGGGATCTCATCTACGGCACGGGATAATAACTCCGGTCCCTAGGCATAGGCTTTCAGGATTTCTTGCCAATTATCCATTCTCGTTCTCCTTCCCGATACCAGTTTTATTCCAGTTTCCGGGCGATAAAGATCAAATCACCCGGGTAGGTTGAGCCCAAGGGGTTTTTATAATAATCGGCAAAGACATCCAGCACTTCAAAACCGCAGCGGGCCAGCAGGTGTTCCGCTTCATACCGGAACAGGTAGCGGAATGGAAAGGCGTGAACTAACCGCTCCTCCCGCCCATCAGGATGGGTTAAATAATAGATTAATTCCACATCGAGCACCTGGTTAAAGTGATCCCGTTGATTGGTTTTATTAAAACGTAAAACCTTGGTTCCTTCTGGCGTGGTGAACTCGGGCTCTGCTCCAACTTCCTCCCCCAGGTTGTTTACCGTGAGTGATTTCAGGGAGGGGTTAAAGATGTCCAGGATCAACGCCCCGCCTGGTTCCAGGTGCTGGCGAATGCTGGTCAGGCAGCTGAGCTGGTCTTCTACAGTCAGTAAGTGCTGGAAGGGACGGAAAGGCGTTGTCACGAGGGAGAATGTTTCTCCCAAGGAAAATTTCCTCATGTCTCCCTGGATCAGAACTGCCCGGTCCTGTACTTCTAGGGGTTCTTCTTTTAATTTCTGCCGGCAAACCTCTAACATATGATCAGATAGATCCAACCCGGTGATAGGGATCCCTTCCCGGGCGGTGGGTATCAGTACCCGCCCTGTTCCGCAGCCAATCTCAAGAACAGAACCGCCGGATTGTCTGGCTGCATCCACAAAAAAATCCACATCCGGCCGATCCCGATAGGGAATGACTTGATCATATAACCGGGCAACAAAAGGATCTGACTGATAGCCTCCGGTATCCTGGGTCATGAGATGCTCCTAGATATGGATTAAGTGTAGATGATGGGATTGTGTGTGTCAATTGGAATAAATCAACGACCTCGGAGGTCGTTTAATGCTTAATCATCGGACACCCCAGATAACCCAGATGGCTATCATTATCGCGCCAATTAAAAAACGGGCCACAAAGGAGAGTCCCCAACCAGTTAGCAGGCCTTTAGTGATTTCCCAGGCTTCAGTCGAATCTCGCAGTCGGGAATATTCCAGTAGAAACAGCAAGGTTGGCGCAGCGATTATTCCCCCAAGGGGAGGAAAAGCAAAGGTCCCGAGCAAACCAGCCAACAGGGCCCCGCCAATTGAAATCCAGCTGGCGCCGGCCTGGCGAGCTTTCCCGCCCATCAATAAATTATCTATCAGGGTGCCGGCGATCGCTAATAAACTGATGATCACCAACCACCAGATTTCAAGGGTCGCAAACCCGGTCACAAAACCATGGATAAGCACAGCCGCCCAGATGATTACCACTCCCGGGAAAATTGGGATGACCATACCGAACAGCCCAACGGCCAGGATCAGATAGATGAGTATATTTAGTGAGAGGTTAAGCCAGTTTGGCATAAATTTTATTTCTCGCAGACCTACGAGGGCCCATGTAAATTAGTTTTTCTCTATCTTGGTAATTCCCCCCATCCAGGGAAGTAGCACCTCAGGTATCACAACTGAGCCATCTGCCTGCTGATTGTTTTCCAGTACAGCGATCATCACCCGGGGAAGAGCCAACCCTGAACCATTCAAGGTGTGGACAAAACGAGTGTTTTTGCTTCCCTCTGGTTTGTAGCGGATACCAGATCTCCGAGCCTGGAAGTCACGAGTATTGGAAATTGAGGAGACCTCCAGCCATTCTCCACAACCAGCCGCCCAAACCTCTATGTCATAAGTTAGGGCAGCGGCAAAACCCAGGTCACCGGTGCAGAGTTTATTAACCCGGTAGGGCAGAGCCAATGCCTGGCAGATCCTTTCTGAGTCTTCCACCATATGCTGGAACTGTTTTTCCGATTCTTCAGGCTTGCAGTAAATATACATTTCTACTTTGTCAAATTGATGACCGCGTTTGATGCCCCGAACTTCCCGCCCCGCGCTCATTTTTTCACGACGAAAACAAGGTGAGTAAGCGGTGTATTTCAGGGGCAGGAGTTCTTCCTCCAGGATTTCATCTTTGTGTAAGCCGGTCAGCGGAACTTCAGCTGTCGGCACCAACCAAAAATCTTCTTCGTGATCTCGGTAGAGATTCCCTTCAAATTTTGGAAGTTGGCCGGAAGCAAACAAAATTTCCTCTTTAACCATGAAGGGAGTATAACGTTCCTGGTATCCATGACGAGTATGGGTATCCAGCATAAAACTAATCAGGGCTCGCTGGAGTCTGGCGGCGGCGCCGTTGAGTACATAAAATCGGGTTCCTGAAAGTTTAGTTCCGCGCTCAAAATCAAGAATACCCAGGGCGGGACCCAGGTCCCAATGGGCCTGGGGATCAAACTTAAATTTAGGAAGAGCGCCTGGTTTTTTGATCAATTCGTTTTCAGTGTCATCAAGACCAACCGGTACGCGGTCATCAGGTAGATTTGGGAATTCCGCCAGCAAATTATGGAGTTCTTCTTCCACTGCCTGTAAATCGCTTTCAAGTCCATCGATTTGATCTCCCACCGCACGCATTGAAGCTATCTTGTTCTGGCGTAAATCCGGATCTTTAATTTGATTGATCTCCTCGGATCCCTGGTTGCGATCCGCCCGTAGGAGCTCTACTTCCTGAATTAAATCGCGGCGTTTTTGATCAAGTTGAATGACCGCATCCACTGGTGAAATTTCCTGGTGGCGTTTGGCTAATCCTTCCCGGACCAGATCCGGGTTCTCTCGGAATAATTGAATATCTAACATGGATGAACTCCTGGTTTCATTAATTAAAACACCCCCTCGCCAGCAGGACGAGGGGGTGTTCGTGGTGCCACCTGCTTTTACCGCGGGATTGCGGTCTCATTAATCCGGGATAACGGGCGGTCCGGCTCCCTTACGGCATACAGCCCCTGCGGGAACGATGTTCCTTCGCTTATCAGCCAAGGATACGGAGGGGATTTTCCCATCCCTGTCCAATCCCCTCGCACCAACCGGGGACTCTCTGAATGGACCGGGCGAGTACTAATCTCCGTACTCATCATAATAAATATATGTCTCACTTTCATTATAAAGGAAGCTCCCAGAATGGCAAGCACTGAGATCAACATCGTACAGTAACCCCCTCATCGGCGGGTGTATTCTCACACGGTAATACATACCCAGAGTTTCCGCATTTTTCTCAAATTGATTTTTTACTCCTGCTCACAACTCACAAATACTAACTCAGTCGCTTTTGTATGAATTATATGAAACATATTAATGGTTTATTGTTGACGGGTTTTCGATTGGAGGATACCGTAATAACTATTAAAAGGAGAGATAACTATGCCTATTTCAACCGAACCCTGTGGTAGTGTACCCCGATCCCTTGAATTACAAACTGGGATGAGCAATTTTGCTACTGGATCTATTTCAGCAGAAGAAATGGAACGCCTATTTGATGAAGCTGTTCGTGACACCGTCGAACAGTTTGAAAAAACCGGATCCCCGGTTATTACTGATGGTGAACAAACCAAATCAAGTTTCGTAACCTATCCCCTGTCAAACTTAGACAATCTCGCCGCGGATGGCGTGGTCATTCCCTTTGTGGATGGTCATTCACGACAGCTGCCCCACCTCACCAAAGGACCTTTCCGATATGGTGATTATGCTGGATCCTATCTACCTCGAGCCAAAAAGTTTGCTTACAAACCCGTGAAACAAGCAGTTATTTCAGCATCGGCTCTGTCCTTGCTTTATCCCGCTGAGGGCATTGAGGGATACTCCCGGGAACAGTTCTTGGATGACCTGGTAGAGCATGCAGTAGCTGATATTCGCAGCTGCTTCGATAATGGAGCAGAAAATGTGCAGATTGATTTTACTGAAGCTCGCCTGGCAATTAAGCTCGATCCCTCCAAGGGCTTGCTGCAGCAATTTATCGATCTTAATAATCGTGTTTTATCCCACTTTACACCCGAAGAACGACAGAAAATTGGTGTCCACACCTGCCCCGGGGGCGATCATGATTCGACCCACAGCGCCGATGTAGCCTACAGTGAGTTAATTCCATTGTTGATGACCCTCGATGTTGGAAATTTTTATGTGCAGATGGCCAGCGAAGAGCGCCCTGAAGAAGCACTGAAATTGATTGGAGAGAACCTTAAACACAACCACAAAATATTTGTTGGTGTTATAGATGTTAACGACGAGAATGTGGAATCTGCAGAAACCGTCCGCGACCGTGTTCTTACAGCAGCAGATTTCATTCCTGTTGGTCAGTTAGGAACAACCGACGACTGCGGTTTCTCGCCATTCAGCGATGACGTTGTCAGTTCTCGAGAAACGGCTTTTGCCAAAATTAAGGCACGTATCCAGAGAACAGAATTAGCCGCTGCTGTGCTTGGTGTTTAATCAATAGGTTGAATAACAATTAACTAATGAAGTGGAAAAACACTCCGCTCAAATCTAAAAATGACGGTTCCAGATATCAAACACTTCTAAATGGGTGATTGGATGGATGAGATCGTCTTTTTAGTTAAGGGTAATCATTCATAGAACTGCGAGAGAAATATGCTGGATGTAGATTTGACCCGAGTATATACTGAGATTGTTTTCTGGCACACGGTTATTCCCGGGGATTATAAGTAAATCCCAGTGTTATGATTAGGAAGAAGAATAAGGAGTCCTGTATTGGGTAAAAATAAGGAAGGGTTTTCGAAGGAAACTTTAGAGTACTATGAAAAACTGGTAGCTACTAATTCCCATCTGGAGCGAAAGGGTAAAACAATGCCTTATACTTCGCTTAATGGGCATATGTTCAGCTTCCTGACCAAAGAAGGGGTAGTAGCGCTTCGTTTACCAGCGGAAGCCCGGGAACAATTCATAGAATATTTTGAAACAGAACTTTGTGTGCAATACGGCAAAGTGATGAAAGAATATGTTGTCGTGCCTGAAGATCTGGTCAGGCAAACAGAACGGCTAAAAGAGTATTTTGACCTCAGTTTTGAATATGTTAGTTCCTTAAAACCAAAACCCACTAAAAAATAAACTACTCTGAAGGAGGAGGAAGTAAATGCTTCTTCATCGGGAAAAACAAAAATGATAACAACACCTGAATGGGTAAAACATGCTGTGTTTTACCAAATATTCCCAGACCGATTTGCCCGCACTCCTCAGCCCGGCGAAGAAACCTTAAATCTTGAAAGCTGGGAAAGCCCACCAACAGTATATGGATTTAAAGGTGGCAATCTGTTTGGGGTGATTGATAAACTGGATTATTTACAGGACCTGGGTATAACTGCGATTTACTTTAACCCAATTTTTGCCTCCCCGGCAAATCATCGCTATCATACTTATGATTACTTCAATGTAGATCCATTATTGGGTGGAAATCAGGCCTTAACAGTACTGCTTCAAGAAGCCCACGAGCGGGGAATCCGGATAATTCTTGACGGAGTTTTTAATCATGCCAGCCGCGGCTTCTGGCAGTTTAACCACACCCTTGAAAATAAAAAGGACTCCCCCTATATTGATTGGTTTTATTTTGATCAGGACCGCTTGGAAGGACGATTGCCCTGGAATCCGTATTCTGATGAAACCCAGGTTGAGGGAGTGGGAAGTGTTAAGAAATTTGGGTACCAGGCTTGGTGGGATTTGCCAGCTCTGCCCAAACTAAACACAAATTCTCCCGCGGTGCGCCAATTTATTTTTGATGTGGCTGAATATTGGATAAAATTTGGGGTTGATGGTTGGCGATTAGATGTACCAGAGGAGATTGATGACGACAGTTTCTGGCAGGAATTTCGTCAGAGAGTAAAATCTATCAACCCAGAAGCTTATATTGTTGGAGAAATCTGGCATGAATCCAAACGCTGGCTGCAAGGAGACCAGTTTGATGCGGTGATGAATTATCCAGTTACAATCGCCTCATTGGGGTTTTTTGCCAACAAGCATTTAAATATGGATGTTATGGAACGATTGGGAAATTACAGGGATTTTGTCAGACCT
>RCNF010001674.1_pt1 | contig 11753 bp, 10 predicted proteins | sample 2041311 | NCBI WGS metagenome assembly RCNF01 (sample SAMN09708228, study PRJNA481090) | Marine sediment metagenome, whole genome shotgun sequencing project. | biome: marine sediment; feature: ocean; material: sediment; isolation source: Sewage treatment plant 2 marine sediment (STP2) ... | reverse complement strand
CTTCCTGTCCCTGGCCGTGGACCGCGCGGTCCTGGGCCCGGATGCGACGGGCCACCATCTCGTGAACGTGCTTCTCCACGCGCTCAATGCGTTCCTTCTCGTCTTGCTCCTCACGCGACTGACGCGAAACGGCCGCATCGCGGTGGGGGCGGGGCTGATCTTCGCCTGCATGCCCGGGCTCACGGAGTCCGTCGCCTGGATCTCGAGCCGCAAGGACGTCCTCTCGCTCACCTTCATGCTGGGCTCGATGATCCTCGCCTACCGGTCCGTCCGGCCGGAGGGCACGATCCGTGGCCGCTCCTATGCCGGCGCGCTCGTCCTGCTGGCGCTCGCCCTGATCTACGCCTGCCGCGGTTCACTCGAGTGGGGACGTACCGTGGCCGCCCACCGAACCGCGGCCGACGTCAAGCGCACCCTGCGCGAGCAGGTGATGCGGGCCGTTCTCGCTCAGACCGCGAGCGGTCGCTCAGCTGGAAGCGGCGAGTTGGCACTCGTCGCGTCATCCGGAATCGACGCGCTCGACGCCTACTTCTCCCGGTATCTTCCACAGATCATCCTCGGCGCGCTGATCCCGCTGCTGTCGATCGTGTGGGTGCTGACCGTCGATCCGATCACCGCCGTGATCATCATCGTCACCGTCCCGCTCATTCCGGTGTTCATGATGCTGATCGGCAACTACTCCGATCGGGCGACCCGCGAACGGTGGAGCACGCTCCGCCGGTTGGGCGACGCACTCGTTGAGACACTGCGGGGCTTGATGACACTCCAGGTGTACCAGTCCGGAGGGGGTCGGGTCGACCGAATCCGGCGGCTCTCGGATGAGTACCGAAAGCAGACGATGGCGACGCTACGGATTGCGTTCCTGTCGGCTTTCGTGCTCGAACTCGTTGCGACTATGTCGGTTGCCGTGATCGCTGTGGCCGTGGGGCTGAGGGTCGTCAGCGGCAGCCTGGAGTTTGCTCCCGCGCTGGCGATCCTGATCCTTGCCCCCGAGGTCTACGCGCCGCTGCGGAAAGCTGGAGCCGAGTTCCACTCCGCCATGGACGGTATGGAGGCCTCCCGCTCGGCGTTTGCCGTGCTCGAGACGCCGCTCGATGAGACGAACGTGCTTCGGCATCCGCCACGCGAGTCCGTCACCGGATCCGCGGCGTGCGAGTTCTCCAGCGTCGTCTACCGCTATCCGGCGCCCGAAACCGAGTTAGGTGCGGCGGTGCTCGACGGCGTCGACCTGCGTATCGAATCCGGGGAGCACCTGGCGATCGTCGGCCCCTCCGGCGCAGGAAAGTCCACACTTGCCCACCTGATTCTCGGATTCGATTCGCCGACCGAAGGGCGAGTCTCGATTGGAGGGGTGTCGCTCGACGAGATGGATCTTGCGTCGTGGCGAGCGCGGGTCGGCTGGGTCCAGCAAGACCCGTTTCTGATCTCCGGGACCGTTCTCGACAACGTGAGACTCGGAGCGTCGGGGGCGGCACGCAGCGACGTCTGCTCGGCACTCGAACTCGTAGGAGCCGGCAACCTCGTCAAGCGTCTCGATGAGGCGATCGGGGAGCGCGGCGTCGGTCTGAGCCGCGGCGAGCGTCGCATGATTTCGCTCGCCCGGGCCCTCGTACGAGATCCAGCAATGCTCTTACTCGATGAGCCAACGGCAGGTATCGACAGCGAGACGCAGCTTCGAATCGCAGTCTCGTTCCCACGGATCGCAGCAGGGCGAACCGTCCTGACCATCGCACACCAGCGCGTGCTGGTGGAACTCGCCGACCGAGTCGTCCGGATGGACCGCGGCAGGATCGTTGCCCCGACCGCAGGGGACCTCCGATGACCGGCTTCCGCCGCCTTCTTGCTTCGCTCACGGCACATCCGGGCCGGCTGATCGCATCGGTCGCCGCGGGGGTCGCGGCGGTCGGCTCCTCGATTGGGCTGCTGACCGTCTCGGCCTACCTCATCTCGTTCGCCGCTCTCCAACCTCCACTCCTGGACCTCACGCTCGCAATCGTCGGCGTTCGCTTCTTTGGGATCTCCAGAGCCGTGTTCCGGTACCTCGAGCGACTTGCGTCGCACGACCTGAGTCTGCGTCTCCTCGCCGGCCTCAGGGCTCGCATTGCCCGGGCGCTCTACCGCATCGGGCCGGCCGGCGTCGCAACGTTCCGTGCCGGCGATCTGGTTGGACGGGTTCTCGATGACGTCGACGAGATCCAGCACGTGTTCACGAGGGTCATCGCACCGCCGCTTATCGCTCTGTTCATTGCTGTTCTCACCCTCGTGCTTGCGGTTGCGTGGCTCCCGTCCTCGGCGCCGATGATCTTGGTCCCGCTCCTCGTTGCCGGGATCGTGGTTCCTTGGATCACCCAACGTGCTGGACGCGCCTCCGGGGCCGCGGTCGCGCACGACCGGGGAGTGTTGATCGGTCAGACCGTTGAGATCATCGAAGGCGCCCGGGCTGTCGTCGCACTCGGTGAAGAGGATCGCTTGCTCGCCTCGGCGGACGAAGCCGCCACTCGGGTCGCCCGTGCGGAGCGAAAGACAGCCTGGCTCCACGGGTTCGGTGATGCGGCGATTCTCGCGCTGATCGGGGTCTCACTCGTCGGCACGCTGTGGGTCGCGGCCGCTGCATCCCAAGCGGGCAGGCTCGACGGTGTGATGGTGGCCGTGCTTGCGATGCTTGCCATCACGCCGTTTGAGGCCGTCATGCCGCTCCCGTCGGCGTTCGAGCGTCTCGGTCGGTCGCTGGGCGCAGCGGATCGTCTCTTCCAGGTCATCGATGCCGAGTCGCCGACCGAGCCGCCCCCATCGCCGCAACCCGTCCCGGCGGATCGGACACTGCGTGTTGCCGCCGTCGAGGTCATTGCGTCGGGTGGCGGACGGATCCTTGGGCCGATCGATCTCACGATCCGGCCGGGCGCGTCCATCGGAATCATCGGAGAGACAGGCGCCGGGAAGACGACCCTCGCACACATCTTGTGCCGGTTTCGGGATCCCGACCATGGGAGTGTCACCCTTGGCGGCACTGATTTGCGCGATCTCGATCCGGCGGGGCTCCGCTCCACGGTTGGCTACGAGGATGACCAGGCCTTCCTCTTCCGAGGGTCGCTCGTCGGCAATGTGCGTGTCGGTGACCCCGAGGCTACGGATGACGATGTCCGGGCGGTTCTCGATCGCGTTGGTTTCGGAGCGTGGGCCACCGATCTGCCGGACGGTCTGCAGCACGAAGTCGGCGAGGGTGGAGCTTCGGTTTCCGGCGGTCAGCGCCGGAGAATCGCCCTTGCCCGTGCGCTGCTTGCCGACTTCCCGATCGTGGTGCTCGACGAACCGATCTCCGGCCTCGATCCGCTTGTCGCCGAGGCCGTGATGGGCAATGTCCTCGACGCGACAAGAGACCGAACCCTCATCGTGATCACCCACCGACCGGTCGGCCTCGACCGCATGGACCAGATCATCGTCCTCGACCACGGCACGATCCAAGCCCGAGGAACCCACGAGGAGCTCCTCGAGACATCCGCCCGGTACCGAGGAATGTGGGGGCTAGTAGCGAGTAGCAAGTAGCGAGTAGCGAGTAGCAAGTAGCAAGTAGCAAGAACACGCCGCTGCCGTCCTCGGGTCTTGATACTTGCTACTTCCTACCCATCCGGCGGTTCTCGCTCTCAGGCTTCCTGCCACCCCTACTCTTCTCCTTATGTCCCGCGTTGATTGGCCGTTGGCGGTTTCCGTTGCTTCGAATGTGTCCGGGCGGTATCCGCTCGAGGGCACCTACCACCAGACCCGCCTCGAGCAGGAGCTTCCCGATCTGGTATTCCGTGCGTCCGAGCTGGTCTCGGAGGAGACCGGCCTTGTGGCTCCCGGCCTTCCGGATGTGGCGGTGGTTGGCAGATCCGGGTGGGTTGAGAACAACGTCGCCTCGTTCTCCATGCTGTTAGCGCCTGCGGAGAAGCGACTCGGCGCCGAGTCCGGCGTGGGGGCCGCTCTCGCTGGGCGCATCATGGGCGCCGAGATGGGCGCCGTCCTCGGATTCCTTGCTCGCCGGGTGCTCGGACAGTACGAACTCGTACTGCCGACCGCCGACGGTGACGACGGCGATACGGTGATCTTCGTGGGCTCGAACCTCCTCAAGATGGAGCGCGACCACGCATTCCGACCCGACGAATTTCGGTTCTGGGTGGCATTGCACGAGTGCACGCACCGGCTCCAGTTCACGGGCGTTCCGTGGCTTCGCGGCTATTTCCTGGGCCTCGTGGAGGAGTTGGTTGCTACCTCGAAGCCGGAGAGCGGCCACCTTCAGCGCGTCGCCAGCGAGCTTCGTGCCAACGCCGCCGCCGGGGAACCGCTCATCGACGAATCCGGAATCTTCGGTGTCTTCGCCACTCCGGAACAGCGCGAGGTCATCGATCGCGTCCAAGCGTTGATGGCATTGCTCGAAGGACACGGCCACGTCGTGATGGATCGAATCGGCGAACGCGAATTGGTGACACAGCGACGAATGTCGGCGGTGCTCAAAGCCAGGCGCTCTGACAAGCGGACCGCGGCACTGATGCGCCTGATCGGTCTCGAGATGAAGCTCCGGCAATACGAGATGGGTGCTGAGTTCATTGACACGGTCGAGGCTCGGGCCGGGTGGTCCGCACTCGACAACGCATGGGAGAGTCCCGAAGCGCTCCCAACCCTCGAAGAGATCGGCGACCCGGACCGGTGGCTGCAACGAATCGCCTGACCCCGGATCGGCTCGCGAACGAGGTTGTCGGCCTGCTCCCGCCCGGCCCACTCGTTGTCGCTCTTGGTGGCGGCGCCGACTCCGCCGTCGCCGCGTGGGCGACGGCGAATGCACCCTCTGTGCGCGCGGTGTTCGTGCGGCACGGCCTCGATGGATCGGCTTCACTCGAACGAGCGGCGCTCGCACTTTCCTCCCAGCTCGAGATCGAACTCGTCACCACCGACGCTGCCGTTGAGCCGGGGCCATCCCTCGAGGGCCGTGCCCGAACGGCACGATGGCGAGCCATCGGCGCAGTCCTCTCCGAAGGAGAGACGGTGGTCACCGGCCATACCCAGGATGACCAGGCGGAGACGGTGCTGATGAATCTGCTCCGCGGCTCGGGCGCCGCAGGTGTTGCAGGAATGCTGCGGAGCCGCCCCGGCGTTGTCCGCCCCGTGCTCGGGTATCCACGCTCAGAGCTTCGGACAGTCGCCGAGACGCTTCGCCTGCCCTTCATCGACGATCCCGCGAACGACGACCCGGCGTTCCTTCGCAACCGGATCCGCAACGAGCTCATCCCATCGATCGAGAGCGACTACCAGCCGGGACTTCGCGCCGTCCTGGCGCGCGCCGGCTCACTTGCAGCGATGGACGACCGGTTGATCGAGGAGTTGGCGGACGGTATCCCGGTTATCGCGAAGGCCGGCGCCGTGATCATTCCGATCGCTCCGCTGACCACCGCACCCCGACCGGTCGCTGCACGCTCGGTCCGTCGTGCACTGCGGCAGCTCCTCGATCCGTATGCGGGCTCCGAATCCGACGTCGACGCCGTCCTCGCAATCGCCTACGGACGTGCCGAGGCTGCGACGCTATCCGGTGCCCTCGCAGCGACACGGGAAGGGCCATTCGTGGCCATAGATTCGGGCCTGGGAGTTGTGCCGTCTCCGCAGGCCGCGTCGGTTCCGGCGTCGGTGCAGTTCGGCCGCGAATTGATCACCTTCGATCTCGTCGAGGTGTCGCTCCCGAGACGACGTTCGATCCTGCTCACTGATCCATCGGTGTTCGGACCGGACACCGTGATTCGAGCCACCACCGCAGGCGAACGAATCGACGTCGAGGAGGGTTCGAAAACCGTTCGCACCGTCCTCTCGGAGCGAGGAGTGCCGGTTCGGCAGCGCTCCGGTTGGCCGGTGGTCGCCAACGGTGGCAGAATCGCAGCGATCGTCGGTGTGCGCGTCGCACCGTGGGCGCGTCCGACGAACTCCGAAGCGGTCGCCATCGAACGGAAGCAGGACCTCGCGTGAAGATCGGAAGAACCCTCGTATCGGCAGAGGACATCGATGCCAAGCTGGCAGAGATGGGCGCAGCGATCACCCGCGACTACGAGGGGAAGAACCTCCTCATGGTCGCCATCTTGAAGGGGGCGTTCGTTGTCATGGCCGACCTGGCTCGGCACGTGGCGCTCCCGGTCGAGTTCGACTTCATGGCCATCTCGTCGTACGGCGCCTCAACAAAGTCGTCGGGCGTGGTCCGGATTCTCAAGGACCTGGATGAGGAGATCGAGGGTCGTCACGTCCTCATCGTGGAGGACATCATCGACACTGGTCTCACCTTGCAGTACCTGATCAAGAACCTCAAGGTTCGCAACCCTGCTTCGCTTCAACTCGCTGCCCTGCTGATCAAGGACGGCATCGAACGCCCGCCGCTCGACGTCGCCTACGAAGGCTTCCATATCGGCCCCGAGTTCGTCATCGGCTACGGCCTCGACTTCGACGGCAAGTATCGGAACCTGCCGCACGTCGCCGTTGTCGACGAGGTGTGACCGAGCCCTCGGTTCTCCCGGCGTCGCCTGATCGCGAGAGCGCAGTGATCGGCGAACCTCGGCGTTGTCGCGGATCTTGCTAACGAGTCGCGGCTCAAGCTCGACGTGATCTTCTTCACCGGCCACATGAGCGGTCCGAACTGGGCGCCGCCGTGGATGCTGCTTTGCGACGAACCGATGCCGGACGGTGTCAACCAGGTGATCAGCGGGGGCCGGGTCGTCGACTGCGCCGTGCGTAATCCGTCCGAAGATCCTCTGGTGCTTGAGGCCGAGCGCTTGCTGCTGTCGACCGTCGTGCACCGCTACAAGGGTCATCCGGCGATCGGCATCTGGAACCTGGGCAATGAGCCGGACAGCTTCGCCTGGCCGACCTCGCACCGTTCTGGCATGGCGTGGGCCGAGCAGATGACGTCGCTTATCAAGTCGATAGATCCATTCCACCCGGTCACCTGTGGCCTGCACGCCGAGAGCCTCCAACAGGCCAACGGACTCTGGGCTGGAGAGATCTTCGGTGCCGTCGACATCGCGGTGATGCACGGATATCCGATGTACTCAGACTGGTCGACGGGCAATCTCGACCCTTGGTACGTGCCCTTTCTGTGCTCCCTGACGTCCGCGTTCTGCGGCAAGCCGACTACGCCGAGGACCTCTGGTCATCGCCGCCGTGTGACGAAGCGATCCACGAGCGATTCTTCGGCTTGGTCCGGCCCGATGGTTCGCTGAAGCCCCATGCCGATGTCGTCCGCCGCTTCGCCCGTACCCAGCCGACCGTCCAGCCCGCCGCGCAACCAGTTGCGCGCGACGTCACTGAGGCCGAGTTCTACCTGTCGCCGCGTCTGCACGCAGAGCGCCTCTACCAAGCCTGGTGTCGTCACTCGCCCACGTGACAGCCGACGGCCCTGAATGGCGGCTGGTAACTGGTAGCTCTCTTGGCGGCTTACGTGATTCTCCGGCGTACCATGGAGCGCCGGGCCACAGATGCCCGGGAGTGAGTTGAGGAACACGTTGAGTCGGACCGCACGCACCATTCTGATCTACCTGGCTGTCATCTTCCTTGTGGTGATGGTCGTCAACATGTTCGTCAATCAGTCGAACGAGCCCCAGGAGCTCAGCCTCAACGAGTTCAACGCCAAACTCGCATCCGGCGAGGTCGAGAATCCGGTGACGATCAAGGACCGGTCAAACGAAGTGACCGGCACCTACGTCGACTCCTCCGGCGAGCCGGTCGAGTTCATCATGATGTACCCCGCCGAGTATTCGCCCGTGATCACCGATGACATCCTCGACGCCGGCGTGGAAGCCGTGACCGACTCGCAAGAGCCATCGATGTTCATGTGGTTCATCGGGAACGTGCTGCCCTACCTGCTGCTGTTCGGGCTCTTCATCTTCATCATGTTCCAGCTTCAGGGCGGTGGGAACCGCGTCATGAAGTTCGGCAAGTCCAAGGCGAAACAGGTCACGAAGGACACGCCAAAAGTCTCGTTTGACGATGTCGCCGGTGTGGATGAGGCCATCGAAGAGCTCAACGAGATCAAAGAGTTCCTCCAGCAGCCGCAGAAATTCCGCGCCATGGGGGCGAAGATTCCCAAGGGCGTGCTGCTCTATGGCCCGCCGGGAACCGGAAAGACGCTGATCGCACGGGCGGTTGCCGGCGAGGCCGGCGTTCCGTTCTTCGCAATCTCGGGTTCGGAGTTCGTCGAGATGTTCGTGGGCGTCGGCGCCAGTCGCGTTCGCGACCTGTTCGAACAGGCAAAGGCAACCGCACCGTCCATCGTGTTCATCGATGAGATCGACGCGGTCGGGCGCCATCGCGGCGCCGGTCTCGGGGGAGGGCACGATGAGCGCGAGCAGACGCTGAACCAGCTCCTTGTCGAACTCGATGGCTTCGATGTCAATGCCGGTGTCATCGTCATTGCCTCCACGAACCGACCGGATATCCTCGATCCGGCCCTGCTTCGCCCCGGCCGTTTCGATCGCCAGATCGTCGTCGATCGACCGGACATCAGAGGCCGCGAACAGATTCTCGATGTGCACGCCAAGGGCAAGCCGTTCGAGGACGATGTCAAGATCAGTGTCCTTGCGCGGCAGACCCCGGGGTTCACCGGTGCAGATCTCGCGAATCTGATCAACGAATCGGCGATCCTCGCCGCGCGCCGCGACAAGACCAAGATCGGCATGTCGGAACTCGAGGAAGCAATCGAGCGCGTCATTGCCGGGCCGGAGCGCAAGAGTCGCATCATGTCGGAGGAGGAGCGAGAGCTCACGGCATTCCACGAAGGCGGGCATGCCCTCGTCGGATTTGCCCTCCCGAAACTCGATCCGTTGCACAAGGTCACGATCATCCCGCGCGGTCGTGCCGGCGGCTACACCATGGCGCTCCCGCTCGAAGACAAGCACTACGAGAAGCGGAGCGAACTCGTCGACCAGCTGGCGTTCGCCCTCGGCGGGCGAACGGCTGAGGAGATCGTGTTCGGCGATCCTTCGACTGGTGCTTCGAACGACATCGAGAAGGCGACGAGCCTGGCGCGCAAGATGGTCATGGAGTTCGGGATGAGCGACCGTCTCGGACCGTTGAAGTACGGACAACCCCAGGGCGAGATCTTCCTGGGCCGGGACTACGCCAAGAGCCAGGACTTGTCGGACGAAGTCGCCGCCGCCATCGACGACGAAGTGCGCAAGCTCATCACACAAGCCCACGAGGAGGCGATGCAGATCATCGTGACGCATCGTGAGGCGCTCGATCGGGTCGCCGCGCTCCTCCTTGAGCGTGAGACGCTCGATGCTGAGCAACTCGTCGAGGTCTTCTACGACGTTCCGAAGTGGGAGCACTCGGACACGGGAGGGTTGCGCATCAAGGGTCCGAAAGGAACCGGGTCGACCGGCGGAATCGCCGCAGCCCAAACGGGCGGATCCTCGACTCTGTGAAAGCGGGTGCCGTCCCCACCACGTGGGACCTTCGAACCCGATCGTTGAGCACCTCACATCACACGCTGGTGATGGGTGTGATGAACACGACACCCGATTCGTTTTCCGACGGCGGCCGCTGGACAGATCCAGAGGCCGCGATTCGTCACGGTATCCAGCTGTGGAACGACGGTGCCGATATTGTCGATGTAGGTGGCGAGTCGACGAGGCCGGGAGCCCAGCCGGTTGACGTTGCCGAGGAGTTGGCGCGGGTGATACCGGTGGTCGGAGCCCTGGCGTCGCGCGGGGCTGTGGTCTCGATTGACACCAGCAAGCCTGAGGTGGCACGGGCGGCCGTCGAAGCCGGAGCCGAGATCGTGAACGACGTGACCGGACTCTGCGATCCCGCGATGATCAAGGCCTGTGCCTCCACAGGTGTCGGGGCGGTGATCATGCACATGCAGGGCGAGCCCCGCACCATGCAAGTCGACCCGACCTATGGCGACGTCGTCGCAGACGTTGCCGGATTCCTTCGGGACCGGACGGCCGAAGCGGTCGCCGGCGGCATGGATCAATCCCGGATTGTTGTCGATCCGGGCATTGGGTTCGGCAAGACCTTCGAGCACAATCTCGTCCTGCTCGCCAACATCGACGAACTCGGCGGCGGCCGACCCGTGCTTGTTGGCGCGTCGCGCAAGGCATTCCTCGGCACGATCCTCGAGCGGGCGGGCCTCCCCTTCGCTCCGGAAGACCGTGACACCGCAACGGCGGCAACCGTTGCTCTTGCGATCGCCGGTGGAGCCGGTCTGGTGCGGGTACACGACGTTGCCGGGGCGGTTGATGCTGCGCGAACGGCCGACGCTATCGTGCGAGTTCGCAATCGGGCATGAGGACATGATCAAAAAGGACGTGCCGGGACTCGAACCCAGAGAGTTCCGATGGGTGATCGCTGGGCGCCTCGCGGTGTCCGAACGCATTGGAGGATCTGGATTCCAACACCGTCGCGTACGTCGCGAGGAAGAAATCGCGTGGCTCAACGACCAGGGCATCAACACCGTTCTCTCCCTTCTGCCGGCAGGCCAGAACAAGGCCGTCTATCAAGAGGCTGGCTTCCGGGTAATCGTGCACACGGTCGAAGGCCCGCCGAGCGAGATCCAGGATGTGGATGGCGTCTTCACCGCAATGGATGAGGCGCTGCGCGTCCGCGGCGCATCGGTGCTGCTGCATCGTGACACCATCGACGAGACCGTCGGAGGGCTGCTCGCCGGCTACCTCGTGCATTCGGGCATGGTGCCCGACCCGATCATCGCGACTTCGGTCATTCAGGAGATCCTCGGGCGTCCGCTCGGGCCGGAAGGTCGCGGACTCATCCCAACCAGGTGAGTCGCTGCGCAGTCGGGATCGGCTCGAACCTCGGAGATCGCACCGCTCATCTCTCTGCCGCCATCGATGGCCTCAGAGCGGTTGTCGCCATCGTGGCCGTCTCCTCCATCTACGAGACCGCCCCCGTGGGTGGGCCCGATCAGGGTCCGTTTCTCAATGCCGTCGTCGTAGCGGATACCGCCAGAACACCGCGCGCCCTGCTTCGAGAACTGCTGCTCATCGAGCGGGCGCGGGGACGTTTCCGGGTGGCACGGTGGGGACCGAGAACACTCGATCTCGACCTGCTGCTCTGGGATCGGGCGACGATCGAAGAGCCCGGCCTGCGAGTTCCCCACCCGCAGCTTCGGAACCGGCGCTTCGTGCTCGAACCGCTGCTCGAGGTGTGGCCTGACGCCCGCATGCCCGACGGCTCGGTCATCGACGCTGCCTCCGATTCCGTCGGCCGCCAGGACCTCCAACGCGTCGCCGGAGCGTTCGGGAGCCCCAAGCCCGCCGCGACGTAGTACGTTTGGCGCCAGCGCGCCCCGAGGCGGGGCCGGACCGATACCGGGAGGATCGGAGCCATATGCGGATCGTCCTCGTGGGACCCGGGCGGGCAGGAACGTCCGTCGCCATCGCAGCGAACGGTGCAGGCCACGACGTGGCCGCTATTGCCGGACGCGACATCGCACAGACCGAGACCGTCGCGCGCCGGTTCGATGCCGCTGCACTGGCGATCGGAGAGCCGATCCCTCCCGTCGATCTCGTGATCATCGCCGTGCGTGACGGGGCAATTGCTGAGGTGGCCGGGCAGATCGCTCCGATCGCCCGAAATGCCGCAGCGAGCGCGATTCATCTCTCGGGCGCCGTTCCGGTCGAAGCACTGCAACCAATCGCCGACCAAGGGCTCGCGGTCGGATCGATGCATCCGCTGCAGACGCTGCCGGATCCCGTCCGAGGTGCGAAATCGCTCGCGGGAGC
>RCNF010001673.1_pt1 | contig 11754 bp, 9 predicted proteins | sample 2041311 | NCBI WGS metagenome assembly RCNF01 (sample SAMN09708228, study PRJNA481090) | Marine sediment metagenome, whole genome shotgun sequencing project. | biome: marine sediment; feature: ocean; material: sediment; isolation source: Sewage treatment plant 2 marine sediment (STP2) ... | reverse complement strand
TTGACCAGATCCTTCAGAATCCGGCTCACCATCTCCCGTGAGGCGCCCACCATATCGGCAATATCCTGATGGGTTAGTTTCTGCTCAATGATCATCTGGCCGTCCACATTTTTGGCCTTATCAAGCAGCGTACGGGCCACTCTTCCGTAGACATCTAGAAATGCCAGGCTTTTTATGTTACCGGTCAGTCCACGCACCTGCCGGATTAAAGCCTTGATCAGGTTATAGGCCATCTCGGAATCAGTAGTGAGAGAGTTTTTAAAATCGTGCTTGGTGATCACCATGACCCTGGTCGATTCCATGGTTTTGACCGAGGCCGATCGGGGCTCATCATCCAGCAAGGCCAGTTCACCAAAGTACTCACCCGGTCCCAGAATATTCAGGATGACTTCCTTGCCCTGTTCATCACTGGCAAAAACCTTGACCTCTCCCTCCAGCACCACATAAAGAGAGTCGGTGTTATCGCCTTCACTGATCAGGATGGTATTTGCAGGATAGGTACGTCTAGTGCTGTGCTGGGTTAATTTCTCGGTCTCTTCAGGTGACAGTTCAGAAAATATATAGAGCTGATTAAGCATCCCACTACCCCTTGACTTGTTATTATCACCTGGCACTATATCAACATTAATATAGTCCCTCTGCAATACTCATATCTCGCGGACATGCTGCTAATTGGCAGGCCAGCCCCTTGTGCATAATTTATTATGCGAACATAGCATAGCAACGAAATGAATACCAATCCTGCATCCAAAACCAGATATAATCTGGTGTAAGTCACGCGAAAGAAGAGGGTTAGGTCTTTCCATGCCACACGACACTGACTATCTTTAACTATTCGACTAACTGCTGAATAATGTTTTATGTGGCATGGAAAGACCTGACCCTCTGTTTTCCCTTTTTTATAACTTGAGTCTAAATCCTGGACTTGACCCCGGAGTCCCATTGACCCCGGAGTCTCATAGAAATAAATCTATTTACGGCCTTTTCGTTAGTAGATTAATATCAACAGGGATATAAGTAACCGTCAATGATGACTAGGCATGATCCCTGGGCCTCAATTATGCTATGGTGGTTGACTATTGCTTTTACTGGCAGAGGATTTTGAGGTAGGTCAAGTTTTCTTCTTTTCTTTACTATCACCCCCTTGGAAGTTTTTACTACAACATTTCCATCAGAGAGAAAATCAACTGAATATTTTACTTTCGTTTCTGGTGTTGGTTTTTCTATATCATAATAGTTGACTGCAGGTATCGGGGTGCCTATTTTATAGTTGACGGTACAAGCAGCCAGTGGGATAGAAATAGTAAGGAAGAAAACTTGCGATAAGGTTTTTTTCATTTTGATACTCCTTTCATGGTTGGATATGTCTAACGGAAGTTAATCGATATTTGCCCAAAAAATAGACGTTCGCTACTTAGTGAAGAAGGGGATGCACTGTCTATTTCTTGTGAATCGTAGCTGTTTCGGTCTTCAAAATTGAATTTTTTATCAAAAATATTTTTGGCTCCTATTGACAATACTCCATAATTTTTTGGTAAGCGATAAGATAATGACAAGTCAGTCAACCAGAAGTCATCTTCTGCAGATTGTGGTGTGCTACCGAACAAACCACTGAGAAATTGTCCTTTTTGCTTATAATAAGTCGAGGCAATGTGGCCTGACCACCCAGATGGGTGATAGTAATTTAAAGCAATAGGGACAGTGTGCGTCTCGAGTGAAAGAACTCCATCCGGTGCAATACCAACAAATCCCGCTATATCAAAATTATCAACATTTTCCAGATCGTTATAGTGATATTCAAGGCTAATTCCCCAAGTAGTGAGTGGCGTCCAGTATAGCCAGCCACTGGCTTGTGTTTCTGTAAATTCGATATCTTTTATTACCGATGCAAAGGGTGTAGAAGTTAAGTCAGTTAGCTTGAAGGGTGTTTTGCCATCTCTTTGAATTACTTGAAGACCTGCAGATAATTGTGGCGAGATGTCCTGTATGAATGCTAAGCCATAATTCCAGGCAGTGCTTTGACGGAATTCGTCATATACCTGATTAAATCCTGAAATGTGTGTTGGCTCCAGCGTTTGGTACACAGATGAATTTGTGCTGGAAGAAATACTTCGGTACGCTGCCAACCGGAGTTCTGATTGGTCTTTAAAATGCCAAATTAAGCCAAGCTTAGGGAATAATCTGGTTTCTTCTTCATCAAAACTATCGCTGTTGTCTTGAGCGGCGGTCAGGCCGAGAGTGAATTTGGCTGGTTCTGTTGGTTGAAAAAAATAGTACGCATATATACGCGCTTGCTCCTCCGTTTCTTTACGATCAATGAGGGGGGTTGCGTTCAAGAATGTTGTTGCATCCTGCTTGTCCTTGTTATAGCTAGCACCTACTGTATATCCATATTTATCACGTAAGTAATTTAGCTGGAAATCCCAAAGCCCAATGTCTGTTTCTCTAGATCTTGATACTTCACTTTGTTGTGGGGTCTGCGTTTTTCTTTCATCTTTTTTGGTTTTATAGCTGGTAGAAAAAAGTAATTGAAATCTGGGTGAAAGAGTATGATTCAGTCCCAATCGATAATCAGTCGTTTCACTATTAATTTTTAGATTAGGATCATTCAGCAATGAAGGTATCATTCTCTGAATCACATCTCCCTTAAACTCTTCATTCTGACTGATCTCGAACTGAAACGATGTATTTTCCGAGAAAGCAAACTGAGTAAATGCATTAACAATATCCTGCTCATAATCCGCATTGGCCCGAAAGCCATCGGTTTCGGTATGGAACTGCCCTAGACTGAATGCGAACTTGTTGAATAGGCCGGCAACGATGACATCTTCGCTCCAGGTGCCTTGTTCAGCCGCTGCCGCGTCAATCTGTAATGCCATGCCATTACGAGTAAAGAGGGGATTGTATTCGTTGTAGGACAAGTCACCCGGACCATTGCCATCGAGCAGACCGAGGTTGGCATTACTTAACTGTGGTTGTAATGGGTCCAGATTTAATGGCTGTGTCAGTTTGGACTGCAGTAATTCACTCTGTCTGGCGGCATCCAGATTGGTAATGCCCGCATAGCTGTCGGCCAGCAAACGATGCGCAGAATGATTGCCCAGATCCTGCGCCAGTGCATTAGTGGCCTGCAGTCGGGCTAATTGCTCAAAGTTGAGATCATTATAAATACGACCTAATGCTACATTGCGGGCGGCATTGTCTTTATCTAGCAATTGCCTGGACCGATACACCCCACGGTTATCATTCAATTCAATTGCTTTTTGCTGGGCCTGCAAGGCCTCGACAGGTCTGTTTTGAGATTGCAGTAGAATCGAATCATAAAACCATGCGGTAGGATCATTCGGGTCCAGGTCTTTGGCTATGGAAAACTGCCCAGAAGCTAAAGTACCTCGCTTTTCTTCATAATAAGCCTTGCCCATATAGCTACGCAGCAGTGCATTATTCGGATCAAGCAAGGCTGCGGTTTCAATCTCTTCTCGGCCTGCCTTGAGGTCGCCACGGCGGATTTTCACCAGTCCTATACCTAAGCGTGGTAAAGGTGCGGCTGAATCCAGTCTAATCGCCTGATTAAATGCGGATTCTGCATCATCCAGATTTACAGCGCGCAGGGAAGAAAAGCCCAGCACGGTTTGTGTATGTGCCAGCGAAGGATCAAGCTGCACCGCGTTGGTAGCCGCTACCTTTGCGGCTTTGGTGTCGCCGGTCATTAACAGGACTTCGGCCAGCCGGGCCTGGGTAATGGCATCCCGTGGTGCTAACTCGGCTGCGGTGCGACTGTGTTCCAGTGCTGCCGGGATATCAAAACGGGCCTGGTCGACATAGGACTGTGCCATGAATGCGGCCGCTGATTGTGTATTTTCGGCAATGGCCTGTTGGGCCAGGGTGATCGCCCGGTCAATATCATTTTTGACTATGGCATCTATGACCTTATGGGCAATTTCATCCGCCTTGTCCCGTTGTACTGGCAAGGGTGGATAATACAGGGTCCAGGCCACCGCATCGCGTGGATGCGTAACGACAATCCTTACCGGAGCCTGACCGGATGCTGCCGCCCCCGTCTGGTTGCTGATCAGATCAACACTGCCTGAAGCATTGCTGGCCACTACCTTGCCTTCATACACGGTGACTTCTGCACTGTCTTCTTTAACCTGAATAACAAATTCTGTGCCTTCAATGGCTGCGTTCAAATAGGGAGTATTAACTTCCAGGCTGCGAGGTACCCGGCTGATGAAATGCAGTGCGCCTTTGAGAAGGTCGAGGAATGAACGTTCTTTTTGAGCAACTGAAGTGAAAACGATAGCCGTGCTATGATCGAGGCGAAGTAATGTGTCATTAATCATGCGTAGTGCCGCGCGACTATCCCGCCCTGAGCGAAGCGCATCCCCGCTACAAAAGTCCTGTTCCAGTACGGCCGGATTCCAGTGTTCTGTATTTGCTGTTTTATATTCTATTGAGCCTTCCAGTGAAACTATCCTTGCAACAGACTCGCAACTGGCCGCAAAGAGTTGTTTTGAAGGTAGCATGACCAGGACGAAAATGTTTAACCCATGTAAGACACAAAAGCTGGCAGCGCGCAGAGTATTAAGATTCGGTTGCATAGTACTTCCCTGAAAAACTTAATTCTTGTTATCGGCCTTTCCTGAATTAATGAGTAAATGTTTTTATGTATTAACCGGAAAACAAGCCGTTCACATTCTATCTAATTACCGCTTGTCTTTTATCTTGCGATTTTTAGTTGGAATAAGCAAGGGTATTTTACTGTTACTTTTGTGAGATATTCACCACACCATCCCAGTTTTTTCCGGGTGAGTTTTGTTGAAAATATCCTGCAAGTCGTAGATAAAAAAGACTCACACTATCTTCGGGATTTTTTTTGAGTAGTTGATTGAACAGATCTATTGCACTTAACCAGTTTTTAATCTGGAATTGTCGAAGCCCTCGGTTAAATAATTCCAGCTGCTCTTGTTGAACTGCCTGGTTATTAAGTTCATACAGCGTTAGTGCCTTTCCCTTGCCTTTGAGACGAAAACGTCCAACTTCTCGTGAGCTCAGTTCATCCAATCCTTCCAATATTTCAGCAGAAGCAAGAATCTGGGTGCCGAGTTGTTTGTTCAGTCCTTCAATACGGGTAGAGGTGTTAACGACATCACCAACAAACCGATATTGAAAGTGTTGGCCAGCACCCACATTGCCAACGGAAACTTCTCCGCAATGTAGGCCGATACGGGTCCGTAGAAAATGGGTTTGTTGACTCAATCGTTGCTGGATTTCAAGCGCAGCTTCACAGGCAGCTCGCCGCAGGTCTATTTCTTTTCCCTCAATCCAGGCTGACAGCATAGCATCGCCAATCACATCCACCACCAGGCCGCCTCGTTCTTGTACCGGGACAAAAAGTTGCTGGAAATAGTCGTTTAAATGGTCATGCAATTCAGTGGGCGTTTGAGTTTCTGAAAACGGAGTGTATTCAATAGCATCGCTGGCCAGGCAGGCGCCAAACATTGTTGTCTTACTTTTAAGGCTATCAAAGCCGGCCGTGGCCGCAGTGGTAGCAACATGCTCCGGTACGTACTGTTTAAAAGCATGATGTAGTCGACTGCGTTCACGATGACTGATTAAATAGTGTGACAAGAGGGCAAGAACCAATGCTAATGGTAGCTGGATCAGCAATGGAATTACCAGCGGTATCCACAGCGATCGACTGGCAAACAGCCAGTAGCTTCCGCCCAGATAAATGGCTGTAATTATGATTGCAAAAAAAACTGCTTTGGCGCCCTGGAGTCGATAGAGAAACACACCAATCAGTAAACCATATAGTGTGATGAGAAGAATATTATCAGGCGGCGTCAGCGGGCTGATATTTTTTCTTTCCAGCAGGTTGGCGAAAGTAGTGGCCATGATTTCCACGCCACTCACATCCAGTCCTTGCTGATCTGTAAATACGGTATAGAAGCCATCTTTTTGCTGGGGTTGTAGACGTTCCGAGAAGCCTACGAAAATGGCTTTGTCTTTGAAATCTACAGGGCTGGTTTTTGCTAATACCTGATAATAAGGTACTGTTGTTATCGAGCGCGCTGGACCATAAAAATCCAGAAAAATACCGTTACCATTACCTTGCAGGTGCGTGTTCAGCAAAATACCAAGCGCTGTTTCTTTATGCTCAACGCTGTCGGCAAGCTGGCGGGTGTAAGCATCGTGATTCAGGAAAAATTGATGTAGCCTGATAGTAAATTCAGCTGGGTTTACAGGCGGACGATTCTGCAATAACCAGTCTGGTAAATCTTTCTGTCCGCTGATTGCATGGATCTGTCTTTTTAGTTGTGGAAAGTATGCTGCCAGATACTGGTGCAGAGCTACCACAGGCAGGCTAGGCAGGTCACCCGCGCCAGACTTGAATAGCCATGCCTGGTTGACTCTTTCAGGTATCTTGGGGAGATTAAAAGGAGCCACTGCAACTGCACTACGGGTAAACTCCGGGATAGGAAGAAGTCGTTGCTCAATATGGATGGAGGTTTTACCTTTGCTTCCGATAAAATCCTGATTTTCGCTTTGCAGGTATTCAAACAGGATAACATTGCCTGCTTCCTGCATAGCTTGAGCAAATTCCTGGTCATGCTGCGGATCGCGGTGATCGGTAAAAATCATGTCAAAACTGATCACACTGGCGCCCGCTGAATGCAGTATCCGAACTAACTGCGCATGTAATGCACGAGGCCATTTTCGAGGTACATTAGGTAGCTGCAGGTTTTTTGAAGAGTCACGATCAATGGTGACGACTACGACATCTTTTGGCGCGGGTCGAGGTCCACGCAGATCGAATAACCATTTCAGGCCAATATCAGGTTCCAATCGGGCAATAGTTGGAATTATCAGGCTGGCAAGCCCCAGCAAGGCTATTAAAGTGCCGAGAATAAGGCCATTACGCCAACCATGTCGTTGATGGTTTGTAGATTTTATTTGCATAATTTTTGTTATATTATGCCTTGAAGGTCATCAAAAGAATAATGATGGTTTACAAAGTTCCCGAATAATAACTACATGAAGGTACTACTATGCCAACACCTGGAGTGGGCGAACAGGCTAAGTCACTGTTTATAGTATTAACCAGGGATGAAGTCGACTATCTGGCCAGCAAAGGGGTACACAGACGCTTGCCTAAGAACAGCTTGCTTATCTGTGAAGGAGATGAAAGTGATTCGTTGTACGTTTTGCTGGACGGTAAAGTCAAAATCTATGCGAGTGATGATTCTGGCAAAGAAACTGTGATCAATATCCAGGGGCCTGGCGAGATTTTTGGAGAGCCTGCAATGATCGGTAAAATACCTCGCTCCACCTCTGTTTTGTGATTAAACAACGTAACCGGCCTTCGGTCCGGTCATGTTATAAAAAGTGCTACCTCTAATCATAAGGGTTAAGGATGAACAAATGTTTTACAGCGCTTCCAGTTCTGCTCTTGATCATCCTTGTAGTCACTAGTGCTTCCGCATGGCCTCCAGCGAATAGAACGGGTATTTTCTTCATTCAGCAGTGTTCAACATACCCCAGGTTGCATGGTCCTGATTGGCAGAAAGGTTAATGTGCAATATATTCAGGCAATAACAGGTTACCCCGTGGAGGGCTGCCCAGCCGACATGTTCCTGATAGTGATTTTATAGCCGGCACTTTGTTCACAGCTCCCTCTAAATGTTATTTTCACACAAAATGGGGGTAACTATTTCACTGTCACTTCAACCTCAATTATATATATTATAACCATGGAACAGGCATAACGCACAAGGAAGACAGGCCAGGGATGGTCATATGATTTGCAGGCAATGGAGGGTAAACTTCCCATTAATAATGGAACTCAGAAGTAGCGATTATGCTGCCATCATTAACTTCATTACTATTCTGGAATATCGTGTCCATTTACGGACCAGGAACACAAAACCACTGTAATAATAGTATTCAATACGATTTCCTAACGATTATGTGGGACAGCAATGACCTAACCCCATAGACAAACAACGACACCCATAAAAACAATTCTAAATGTGAATATTGCACATTTTTCTCCTGTAATACTTCACAGACTCCCGGGCCGCTTTCGCTTACTGTTTAATCAACGAAACAGAAAACAGACACACGAGAGGAGAACCGTCATGAAAGACACAATCGTTATTCCGATACTGATGATCATCACAGCCATTCTGTCACGTCCGGTGACGGTCTCGGCGGCGGACAGCTGGCAGGAAAAGATGCTTTTTAATCCAACGCCCGCCCAGCTCGAAATTGAGCAAACGCGCGCCCGCATTATGATCTATGACGGTTTGAAAGATGTGCAGGTAAATTCAGCAATGAATCATCAGTTCGACCGAATCGAACACATGATGTTTACTGGAACTGTGGTCACAGACAGCCGAGGCGAGACCCTGATTGACGAGGAGACCGGTGAGGCCATGGTCGAGGATGATGGCTGTTGAAGCGGATGAATTCACCCCCGTCATGTAACATCCAGTGGTGTTTTCCGAGGCGCACCAGTCTGGGGCAGCCAGTAAGGAACCCCCTCTTTTTTTATGTTTTATGTGGCATGGAAAGACCTGACCCTCTGTTTTCTTGAGCCTCTGTTTTATTTTTTATGCAGTTGCTGCCCCCGTAATACCAGTGAATGATTTTCAATCGTCATCGTCATCGTGATGGCGCTTGTTGTGTCTCTTTGCGCCCACATTAATGACCATCAGATCGTGCGCCGCCTTGACCTTGCCGCGATAACCCTGTGCGCGTACGATCGCTTTTACCTCACTGAGACGATCCTCAGTGACTGGTGTTATATGAGAAAGAATAAGTCGCTTGGTATTCGACGCAACTGCTACCTGTCCCAAACGTGTGGGCGTAGTATGTAGTGCAAAGAAAACCGGGTCGTCCTCCGGGCCTGGCGCATCATCCATGATTGCCGTGTCATAGATGAGAACGTCCGCGTCCTGCGCCAATTCGATCATATTGTCGGTGGCGGAATTGGTATCACCGGAGTAAACGATGCTCTTACCTTTATACTCTATGCGAAATGCAAGTGCCGGCACTAATGCACTCGGTCCGTGATTGACCGCGATGGTTTTTACTACCAGGCCGTCTTCGTCCAGAATCGTCTGCATCGGATCGCTAAGCTCCGGTGAGTAGTCAAACGCTTCGACACCGAAGATACCACCGCGTATGGCACGACTGAATATGTTCAGATAACGCTCAGTGCCCTCGTTCAGATCGTAGTGGTCATGTACAAAGTCGGTAGTCGGCGGATACTGCGGCTCAGTCGCGTCCGGAAATACCGCTGGCGGAAACCCGATGCCATTCTCGTCCGGGCCGTAAATGCGAATAGGGGCAGTGCGTCCGGGTGGGAACGACTGCCCACTGTCGGGATTGAGGTTCTTGCCGCGTGCATGGAAATAAGTGGTCTTAATGATGGGCGAGAGATCTCCCATATGGTCAATGTGCAAATGACTGAGCAGTATGATATCGAGATCCGGAATGTTTGTGCCGCTCTGTGCAAGACGTTGAAAAACGCCGCCTCCAACATCCATTAAGATCTTCGGCTGTCCGTCGACAAAGATCAGGTAGCCGGCGCTAGCCCGTCCGGCTGGCGTCGCTACTGGACCGCCTGAACCAAGTATCATTACCGATAGATCGCCTTCGACACGGTCAATAGCAAGCTTTTTATCGGCCGTCACAATATTGGCGCCGAGCAAAAGCCACAGTGCGATCACCATACGTAAAATACCCAGTAGCGTTAGTTTTGTCATGAGAATTTCCCCCTGGCTGGTCGTTCGGTGTGCAAGTATAGGAAGTATAAACACTCTTTGTAACCCAGGTCAAACTTACCAACCACAACATGTCTTGTTTATCGTTCTGAAGAAAAATCTGCCTGAAGCATGGTAGAAAGGTTGAATTCAGATATCTATCCTTCCTGTAAATATGACCATTAATCTATGTGCTAAAAAGTATGTGAATATCACACAAATTAGCTGTGATCATTTCACTGAAATGTCAGGCAATGTTACATATTATTATCACACAAGGAAGTGATGCCAGGCAGGAAGCCTGGGACATGAATGTCAAGGAGACCTAAGGATAATTGGCAATAAGGAGTCAACATGGTGGAAGATGTTGGTTGTGACTAGGGTTGTTGTGACTAGAAACAGCAATTGAATAAATAATAGTTTTAATAGTGATAACGGACTCACAAAAATTATATCCCGTATTTAGGGGATATAAATCGCGCTGGTGAAATGGCTGTATATATTGCGGCGTAAGGTGAATTTATAAATTAAGGAGAAAATTAAAATGGAAAAGTTTTTATTAATTTATGTATGTGTTTTTGCCAACACTTTATACGCAGACACTATCATCGATGCGTGGGATATCAACCAGGGGGCTTCCGTTCTGAGCTCTAGCGGAGAAGGTGCTAGTTCTCTTGCAAACATGTTTGTGGAGCCTTCTCAAACCCAGAATCTGGTATTGCCTTTTTTAGAGATGATCGCGCTGCCGGGTTTACACATTTTGTGGAATGGCAGAGCGCCTCGGTGATTACTTTGACCGGATATCATCTGTCAGCCTACGATGATGATGCAATCAACGAGGGTGATCGAGGATTTACCGCATTTCGCCTTTTTGCATTCGATACTGGTACTAGCAGTTTTCAGCCGGCAGTTTTCCGAGGCCACGTGTTCGCGAGCTTGATGCCATTATTACCGCCGTTCCTGTTCCTGCAGCAGTCTGGTTGTTTGCTTCTGGTTTAGCCGGACTTATTGGAATACAAAGAAGGCACATTAATCGGAGTTGAGGAGTAATACATTTTAAATTGAACAGTCAAAAATGATTACCAAGGAGTATGTCTCATGTTAAGGAGTAACAGAAATATTATTAAAGGATTAATAATTCTAATGCTGGTGGTATTAACAGTGCAAACAGTCAATACAAACAGTCAATTAATTACGCTTATCATGGACTTGGATATTCTTGTTTTACTTGGCGCTTGTGCTATTGGCCTAAGCCTTGGCTTAATGGGATCGGGTGGTTCAATTTTAAGCGTGCCGGTGCTTGTTTATCTAGCTGATCAACCAGAAAAAGTTGCCATTGCCGGGTCGTTAGTCATTGTCGGCTCAATCGCTTTATTCGGCTCATTATCCTGCATGCGACAAAAATTAGTGGGGTGGGGCACTGTTTGGATGTTTGGTATTCCTAGCATGATCGGGACTTATGGAGGTGCCTGGTTATCAGCCTACATGTCCGGCATAACCCAGTTAGTCATATTTGCCGGAGTGATGTTACTCGCTAGCTATTTTATGCTTAGGCAGAAAAAAATTATCGAAGAGGTATCTGAACATGAGCGCCATATTTTCAAAATAATGGCTGATGGTTTAGTAGTTGGAATGATTACCGGAATTGTTGGAGTGGGTGGCGGTTTTTTAATTGTGCCTGCGCTAGTTTTACTGTGCGGTTTAGCTATGCGAGTTGCCATTGCAACCAGTTTGGTCATTATCGCTTTAAAATCATTCAGTGGCTTCGTCAAATACCTGGATGTATTAGAACAAACAGGCCTTGCTATAGACTGGCAGGTGGTTGTGGTAATGATTATTGTAGGTGGCCTGGGCAGTACGCTGGGCAATAAAATTGCCGATAAAGTACCCCATGCTAAATTAAAGAAAATGTTTGGTGTCTTTTTAACCATTATGGGTATTTATATATTGGCGAATTCTGTTCCACAACTTTTATAACTCTACC
>RCNF010001671.1_pt1 | contig 11756 bp, 9 predicted proteins | sample 2041311 | NCBI WGS metagenome assembly RCNF01 (sample SAMN09708228, study PRJNA481090) | Marine sediment metagenome, whole genome shotgun sequencing project. | biome: marine sediment; feature: ocean; material: sediment; isolation source: Sewage treatment plant 2 marine sediment (STP2) ... | reverse complement strand
TTTTGCCCCGATGGAGAAGTCGATCCCGGAGGTGGTGTGTCCGTTGGCGACCGCCACCGGTGTCCCCGTTGTCGGATCGCAACTGACCGGACACGGGATGTCATCGTAGAGTTCGTTGATGTACTCACTGTCATCTGTCACGACGAAGTAGGTTCCCGAGTAGAGGTCGTCGATTTCGAATAGCCCACTCGAGTCGGTGTAGTCGTAGTCGACCGAATATCCGTTTTCGTTGTAGACCCTGACTCGGACGCTCGAAACGGGCTGAGCGGTTGCGGCGTCGCGAACATGACCGGTGATCACCCCCCTGGTAACGAGATCGAAATCTATCCCACTCACCGTCGCGGAACTGTCGACGACCACCGGTGTGCCCGACAGAACATCGCATCCGCTCGTGGGGCAGTCGATCCCGTCGTAAAGCTGAGGAACATGGCTGTAATTTCGATACGCGACGACATAGTAGGTTCCGTCCTCGAGACCGCCGGACGAATAGATGCCGTTCGAACCCGCATCCGGATACCCGACAGCGGATCCCTGGCTGTTGTAAACCCCGACATCGGCATAGGGCATCGGAAGGCCCGTTGTTTTATCGAACACCGTCCCGGTAATGGAACCAAGGCTGGCGAGTGCGAAGTCGATCCCGGCGGTGGTGGCGCCGATCTGCGCGACAACCGGCGCCCCGGTCAGGACGGAGCACCCGTACGGCGGCCCGCCGGAACACGGGATGTCGTCATAGAGTTCGTCACGAAAGTCGTTGGAGAGTGCCGCCAGATAGTAGGTTCCACCGTTGCGATTCTCAAAGGAATAGCGCCCAAGAGCATCTGTGTAAACGCTGCTCTGAGAGTAGCCGCTGTCGTCGTAGAGCCTGACCGATACGTTTTCGACGGGAAAGCCCGTTTGCTCAGACGTGACAACTCCGGTGATCGCCGCGCCGGATTCAAGGACAAAATCGATCCCGGATGTGGTCAGGCCGACCGCGACGCTGACGGGGTCGCCGTCGGTCGCGTCACAACCATAGGGGACCCCGCCGGGACAGGAGAGACCGTCGTAAATCTGATCGACGCCATCGGGGGATCCATCGGTGGCCGCGAAATAGATTCCCGTCGCCATGCTGCCCACAACGTAATCCCCGAGAGAGTTGGTGTAGTCGTATCCCACCCGATAGGAATCGGCATCGAAGATCTCGACCTTGGTGCTGACCGGCAGGCCGCTCCCGATCTGCGTGACCCTCCCCGACAATTCCCCACCCTGGGAAATGGTGAGTTGAAATGAACCGGTGGCGCCGGTGGAGCCGCTCACTCTGACGAGATACTGGCTGTAAGTATACGCGGTGAACCTCACCATCGATTGGAGACCCGAGTAGTCATCGTTGCAGGCGATCTGGTTGGACATGGTTCCCGGACACTCGGCGTGCACCGACACCACCGTGTCGAATGAAGATCCGATGGTATCGATCATGTAGGTGCCGTATGTGGGGGGCACGAATCTGAACCACACATCCGCCGTCGTCAACGACGCGCCGCAGACAGCCTCGCCATCGTTGGTCGCCTCGCTGGTATCGCCAAGGAAGGTCCCCATACCCACCGGAATCGCGTTCCCACAATCGTCGTTGACGGGCGCGGACCGTGCGCCCTCACCCCGACCGATGTGCCTGATGTGTGCGTCGGTGGTCATCGAGCGCGGCGGCGCCGACCCTAGCTCCGCGGCTCTCTTCAGATTGGCCACCTGCGACCTGATGGCATCGAGCTTCCGGGTGAGCGATTCGGAAGCGCCACCGGGAAGACCGTTCACCCTTCGCGCGAGGCCTTCGAGCGTTCGATCGGCCGCCTCAGCCCGCCGGGTCAGCACTTCGCGGTCGATGGTGCCACGGTCGACATTATGTCGAGCGGTTTCGATAGTAGCCTCGATCTCGAGACCGAACTCGATGAGGCGAGCCGCGAGCGCATCCTCCGCCCCGGCAGCCATGCCCGGGCCGCAGATCAGAATCAAGAGCCACACCCACGCAAACCGTGCCGATCGACTCAGAAATCTACTGGACATGAGATCACTCCCTGGTTCCACAGTCTCTGTCAATTGCAGAACTGATACCTGATTTCAGAAAAGCACAAAAGTCAACTGACATACAAAGGAGTATAGCCTCCTCGTTCAATGCTGCCGACAGGTCCCCAAGGGGAACGAGCAGAGCAAAGGACTGTGAGCCGGCGATCGATCGGCGATCAGAATCCCCGCCTTCCTGAGAACCGACGACCGTGGTCTCATCGCCGGCGGGGACGCCGGCGCGACAAAGGGCCGAGATCCATTGTAGGGCCGGTGTCTCGCCGGCCTGATGGCGAGGAGGGTGGGAAGACCTCAGTGTCCGATTCTCGAATTTTGCAAGAGGCTGTGCACTAAAATACAAATGATGAGTCATGAATGACGCTACAGCCGAACGACTCTCGCGATGGTTGCGATGTGTGACGCAATTCATAATTCAAAATTCATAATTCAAAATTAGGCCGCGCGATTCATCGCGCGGCCGAGAGAACCTCGCTGTCGGGATCGACCACAACCTCGGTCCCGGCATCGATTCGGAAGACGGCTCTGCCTCCCGGCATGGCTACGAGCCTTCTGCGGTCGCCGATCCGGACCGGAAGCGGCATCTCAAAGCCCGGATCATTCCACTCGAGCTCGATCCGCTCGGCGCCGCCGTCCTGGACCCGACTCATCTTCCACGACGGCAGCTCGGCGGTGAAGAGATAGCGGTGCCAGAACCAGGTCAGATCCCAGGTCGTGACCTCTTCCACCAGCGTCATGAACTCCTCGGTGGTGGCGAATCGGCACGCGCTAGGGTTGTCACCACCAGAAAAGCGCCAGATGATCTCGTCGAAACGCTCGTCGCCCATGAGAAACCGCAGCATGTGGAGCACCCACGCGCCCTTGCCATAGATGTCGGGTGAATAGGCTTCGGCGGCGGTGAGGTCCGCTCCCTTGACGACGGGCACCCGGTTTGTCATCCGGGTGCGCAGGAACTGCATGTACTCCAGGTAGCTCTCTTCACCTTTGGTGTCGAGAACAAAAAGGGCCTCGGCGTAGGACGAAAACCCCTCGTGGATCCAGAAGTCACCCCAATCGGGCGCAGTGATCTTGTTGCCCCACCACTCGTGGGCGACCTCGTGCAGCAGCAGTTCGTCAAAACCGAATGCGTTGGTCCGGAACCCGGCGCCGTAGGCGACGATGGTCTGATGCTCCATCCCGAGATAGGGGGCCTGGACAACCCACATTTTGTCCGCGAAGAACGGATACTCACCAAACCGGTTGCCGAGAGCCTCGAGAATCTCCGGCATCTGCCGCCACATCTGCTCGGCGTCCTCGACCGCTCCGGGGATGGCCCAGAAGACGAGGCGCTCATCGAGGCTCCCGTCGACCCCGTGGTAGGCGATCTCCACCGGCTCATAGGGACCGATATTGACAGTCACACAGTAGTTGTTGATGGGGAATCCGACGCGCCAGCGCGAGGTGACAGTGCCATCGCCATTGACCACCTGGCCCATGGGCCTGCCGTTGGTCAGACCGACCAACCCCTCCGGTACAGTGAGCGCAATCTCCATCCCCTCGTCGGGTTCGTCGGAGGGGTGGTCCTTGCAAGGCCACCAGTTGTCGCCGCCGTCGCTCTCTCCCGTGACCCCGACCCAGTGCTCCCCCGATGGTGTTTCAGACCACACGAAACCATCGATCCACGGCGGTTTGATGGCCGTCTTGGGCCGCCCGCTGTAGCTGATGGTCAGAACATGGCGATCACCGGCGCTCCACGGCTTCACCAGGTCAACGAGAATCAGACCATCATCGTGGTCGAATACGGCACGAGCGCCGTCGATGTCGACCGACTCCACCTCGAGCCGGTCGTCGAGGTGGATTTCAAACTGATCCAGGGCGGCGACGGCCTCCACCGTCACCCGGTTGATCCCGCGAATACTTTTCTCATCCGGGTCCACCGCAAGATCGAGATCGTAGTGGCGGACATCGTAGGCCGCCATGAGCGGCCGTAGCGCGCCGCCGGAATCGAGCATCTGGCCTTTGACATACCAACCTGCGGCGATGAGCACGAAGAACACGATCAGGAGCACCGCCGGAATCGTCATCAGCACCGCTTTGAGCCAGAATGGAAACTTCATCAACCGTCTCGGGGCCCGCGTCTGAGGGCCAGCGCGCCGACGGCGCAGATCGTCCCAATGAGAATCAACAGACCCCAAGTGCTCAGGGTCGGAACCATCGGGAAATAGCCTTCGAGGGCCTTTGCGCGAATCATCATCGCCCGGTGTCCGAAAAAGGTGGGATCGTTGGTGTCGAGCACGCTCGCCCATCCACTGCCACGGTCATCGGTGAAAAAGCCACCGACGACCGGGGTCTCTTCACTCTTGTCGACGCAGACAAAGAAGAACTCGTCTTCGGACGGATTCCACCGGACGCCGAGATAGAAAGTCTCGGTCGGCGCATGAAAATCGGCCTCGGAGACATCCACCGAATAAAATGCGCCATCCGGGAATGTAGGTACCAGGGTCGCCACGACTTCCACCGATGCCTCGGGCGATCGAGCCGGTCGTCCTCCTCGATCCCGATAGAGTTCGACTGAGAAGGTCACGCTGTCATCGGGCCGGGTCCGGGTCCAACAGATGCAGATCTCCTCCATCTTCCGCGATCTGAATTCGGCAGCCTCGAATTGCTGGACATAGCGTCCATCCACCGCCGATGGAACCCAGCCGTAACCCGTCTCGATGGTGCCGTCGTCTTTGACCACGCCGTCCGCGCAGTCAGGACTTCCGAGGACGGCAACGCTGTCGCCGCCGAACGGCGGGGCGAAATTCCGGCCGGCGAACGAATTCGCGGCAATGAGGACGAGACCGAGAGTCAAGACAACGCGAACGGAAGTTGAGGCCATGGCCGGATTCTACAGCGTTGTCAGGAATCTCTGAAGATCGGCGGCAACCGAGGCGGTGTGCATGTAGGTGTTAGATGGGCACTCGACGGCCCGGCCGCGGGGCAGGGCATCGACGATACGGCGGACATCGCCGCCCTCATGGAGAGTGTCGGATGCGGCGTGGGCGACGGCCACCGGCACCTCAACGGTCTCCAATCCGGGCAAGAGCGAATAGCCGATCACCGACCTGGCGGACAGCTTGAGTCGCTGTGTATCCGCGGCTCTGAGAGTCCGCCGATATCGAGCCATCTGTTGGGGGTCTTTCTGCGCGTTGACCCGAAAGTGCTTCAAATACCAGAGGACCAACGGAAGCAGCGGACGATAGAGGGCGGTTGGGAAAAGCACCAGTACTTTCCCCCAGCCCGGGAACCTGAACTCGGCGTTCGGTCCGATCAGAAACGCAGCTTTCCCTTTGAGCCGCCCATACTTGAACGCTTCCAGGACGGCGTTCGACCCCATGGAACTGGCAAAGAACACCCGCCTGTCCTCATCGATGGCGAGCCGATCGCAGACCGCCACGACATCGTCACCAAGAAGCGGGATCGCGAAATCCGCAGGTCTCAGCTTCGCCCGGTCAAAGACGGCCGAACGCTTCTCGCGGGTCTCCATGTAGTAGACCGGCCGCTCGTGGGCCAGGACCTCGAGCAACGGCCGCCAGCCCTCGATGATGGAAACCCATCCAGCAACAAAAACCACGGGCTCAGCGCCCGTGCCGGGCTGCCACTCGTCCACCGTCAACCGGACGCCGTGGTCCACCTCGACCTGGTGGCGCCGGAACTCCACACCGGCCGCGATGGGATCTCCGAATATCACGCTTTCGAGCCTAGCAAAGCGCTGACCCAACCTGTCATCGGAGCCGAAAATCCAGATCGCTGTTTCATCGCACCCGCGATATCCCAGCCGGCCATCGAAATTCACCGGGAAACCCGTGCCATTGTCGCCTCGGGCGCGGTAAACTCGAATCGTGAACGAAAAAGTCTCAACCCATCTGCCGATCTTTGACGACCCGACCGATGACGACGAATCGTCGTGCTCGCCGAAGGTCTATGTCAGCAATGAGGAGAAGATGCTTCTCGACACAATGCGGCAGCTCCGCGATCGTGCGGTCGAGCTGCGCAGCAGGTTGAAGAAGACCGACTCAGTTGACGAACGCAGCCGGATCGAGAAGGAACTCGCAGAGCTCCGCGCCCAACGGTCCGATCTCGCCATCCGCCGCGAGCAGGCCTACAAGCGCAAGATGATCATGCTCGGCCATCTGCCACCGGATGAAGAGGTGCGGTTGTTCTGATTGGTCGCGGCGTCGAGGATGCCAGACAGGCTGAGGCAGAGCATCTGCGCTGACCGGCAGCACCTCAAGGGTGCCGGGCACCCATCCCGCGCGCTGTCAGCCGAGCCTCTTGCGAAAACCCTCTTCCCCGATGGTTAATGGTCTCTGTGCCGGCGAGACGCCGGCTTGATGGTGAGGAGGGTCGGAAGGCCTCAGTGTCCGATTCTCGGATCTTGCAAGAGGCTCAGCCCTCAGACATCGCTGCGACTTCTGAGTGCCGGAAACAGCTCACGAGATGGTCGTTGACCATCCCTGTCGCCTGCATGTGGGCGTAGATGATGGTCGGCCCGACAAATTTAAATCCCCGCTTTTTTAGGTCCTTTGAAATGGCCTCGGCCAGGACCGTCTTTGCCGGAATCTCCGCCAGCGTCTTCCATGAGTTCTGGATCGGCCTGCCGTCTGTGAAGCGCCAGATGTAGTCCGAGAAGCTCCCGAACTCCGTCTGCACCTCGAGAAAGGCCTGCGCGTTGCCGATGGAGGCCGCGACCTTGGCGCGGTTGCGGACGACGGCCGGGTCGGAGAGGAGTTCTGATCTCTTGGCTTCGTCGTAACGGGCCACAATCTGCGGATCGAAACCGTCATAGAGCCGTCGGTAGCCCTCTCGTTTGTTGAGGATGGTTGACCAGCTCAAGCCCGCCTGGGCGCCCTCGAGAATGAGGAATTCAAAGAGCGTTCGGTCGTCACGAACCGGTACTCCCCACTCCTCGTCGTGATAGGCGACATAGAGCTCATCCGTGCCGCACCAGCCGCAGCGTTCTTTCACTTTCGTCGTCATTCCGCCCCCTGTTCTTCGCCGAGAAACCTGAGCTTCACCTTGCGTCCATAAAGCTTGTGGAACAAGTTGGCCTTCTTCTTGAGCGACCATCCCTGCATGAGAAGCCCCGCCGTCCCGTCGAGCCACAGGGTGAGTTCGTTGTCGCTGAGCTTGGCGGTGAGATCGGTGACTCGTTGGACGTGCTCACGATCGAGGGCATCCGCAACTCGCAGCAGCGATGCCAAACGCGTCACACGGATCCGGTCGTTCTCGTCGAGCGCCATGAAACTCGGGTGGTGGTCGGCCGGGAGTGCCTTGCGGTGATATCGCGCAACGTTGGCGACGAGCTGCATTTGGTGGTCGCTGAAGTTTGGCAGTTCGGTATTCGAAATGAGGTATTGCGAGTGCTTGTGGTGACCCTTGAAACTGACGAACTGACCGATGTCGTGGAGCAGCGCCGCGGCCTGCAGGATCTGCCGATCGGCGGCCCCAAGCCCGTGCAGCGAGCGCAATTGGTCAAAGAGCCTGAGCGAGAGTTTGGACACCTGCATGGCATGGTCGCAGTCGAAGTGGTACTTGCGCCCAACCGTGAGTGCGCTGGCCACGACCTCGCGTTCCTGCCGATCCTCGTGATCACGGTGGCCGACCAGCTGACTCACGAGATCGAAGAGGACGCCCTCCTTGATTCCGACGTGAGGCACCTGAATCTCATCGGCCCCCGCAAGATCGGCCAGGCGCTCGTAGACCATGGCCGCCGGCAGGATGACATCGGCGCGATCCTCACGCAGACCGAGCTCGTCAACCCTCTCCCGATACGAGAGCCGGGCCAACTGCTCGATAATGGCCCGAAGGGTGTCGACTGGGAGATGACTGACGCTCAACTCGTCGGCGAAACCGCCGAGCTTGGCCAGAGTCTCGATGTTGCCCCCGGTTGCGACATAGCCTGCCAGGGTGTTGCCTTCAGGCATGGAAGGGACCTTGAGCACCGAGATATACTCGGCGAGCAGACGGCGAAATCGGCCGGGATCAGCTCCGGCCTCGGTGAGTTCCTCGAGCAACCGCACCGATCCCATGGTGTGAGACTCGGACCAGTACGTTCCGTTCTGATCGACCAGCGAGACCTCGACGCTGCCGCCACCGAGATCAACCAGCAGCCATGTACGGTTACCGAGAGGCATCCGCCGAGCCACCGCAAGGTGGACCAGTCGCGCCTCCTCCGAACCACCGATGGCCTCGAGCCGGAGACCGGACTCGTCGAAGATCCGAGCGATGAACTCATCCTGGTTCGAGCTTTCGCGAACCGCACTGGTCGCCACGGCTCGGTAGTGCACGATACCGAGTTCATCCATCTTCCGACGAAAACCAGTCAGAGCCTCGACTGCCCTGTCCATGGCGGAGGCCTCGAGCCTCCCCGACAGATAAACCCCGTGACCGAGCCGCACCGGTGCACGTTCGCTGTCGAGGGTCACGTACTCGCTCTCGCTGGTGAATTCGGCGGCGAGGAAACGGATCGCGTTGGATCCCATGTCGACGCAGGCCACCCGCAACGGAAACTCGATATCGAGCCCGATGGGTGTGTCACGAGGTGCGGCGTCGGTTTTCGATCCGGGATCTGTCATTGGTTCCAATCTTGCCACATCCCGTGGGCGTCGGTGCCGAACACCAACCCGTACGACGCTGCCGGGACGTCGGCGCTACAAGAGAGCCTTGAGCATTGTCGGCGTGACGTGCCACTGGAGTTCGGCGCAGTTCGGACCGAGCCTGACCCAGCTGTTGCCGATGACGGCTATGCACGCAATGGCGGCGGTCGGCATGGCAACCAGGCTTCCACCCGTGAGCACTGAGACCAGCGCGGACCACGTGGGTTCATGGCCGGTGACGAGTATCCGTTCGGCCGATTCGCCTGCGGCCAGAACGCCTTCAACCACATCGGACCAGCCGCCGCCATAAAACGACGGCACGATCTCCATCGGTGCGGCCCACCTTCCCGCCTTGTTGGCGAGTTCGGCGGTGGTTCTGGCCCGCACCGCCGGCGAGCTCAAGATGAGATCAGGCGCCGCGTTCACCTTGGTGAGAAACTTTCCCATCCGTTTTGCGGCCTTGACTCCGCGAGGAGCCAGCGGTCGTTCCCGATCATCGGCCAGCCCGACCCCCCAGTCGGACTTGGCGTGACGCATGATCAGGAGTTCGGGCATGGATCCGTCCTTTCAGTCTCGGGCCTCGACCTCATCGAGAATATCCTGCTGCACGACCTGCCCGTCATCGAGGCGGAGCGCGGTCAAACGACCACCGTAGACACAGCCGGAATCGAGGCAGATCACCCCGCGAGTTCGGTACAGGCCGAGCATGGCCCAGTGTCCGAAGATGACGTTGTAGCCCTGGCGCAGGACGGCCGAGGAGACGAACCAGGACTGACAGCTATCGGGCGCCAACCCCGGGGGACCAGTGTAGTCGAGGACGGCACATCCGTCCGGTCCCACCATCCGGATCCGGGTCATCGCCACCGCTGCCGCGGCCAGTTGATCTTCGCGAGGGAGATCGACGTGCCAGGGTTTCTTTCGGTTGGTGTGAATCTCGGTCAGCAGGGAATGGGACTCGTCCCTCCTGCAATCGACACGGATGGCATCGACATACCCGTGCGCCAACTCGATGTTCCACTCGGGGGCGAGTCCCGCGTGGACCAGGACGAACCGCCCGAACTGGTGCATCAGCGGCCGGTTTCGCAACCACTCGAGCAGATCCTCACGGTCGGGCGCCTCGAGAATCTGGTCGAGGGTGTCGGATTTCTTGCCCGGAGTGATACCACAGGCGCGGGCGAGCAGGTACAGATCATGGTTGCCCAGAACCGCCGTCACCTTGTCGTCATGATCAACAGCCCACCGGAGCACCTCGAGCGAGGAAGGGCCCCGGTTGACGAGATCACCCACCAACCACAGCTCGTCCCTCCCCGCGTTCCACTCGATCTTCTCGAGCAGCCTCTGCAGGGTCAGCCAACAGCCGTGGATGTCTCCGATTGCCCAGGTCGCCATGATCCCCGTTTCCGTGCCGGTGCCCATTCCCGATGGAACGACCCGGCCACCCTCTGCAAATTCCTATTATCCATGTTTTCATCGCGAGACGGACGAGGTTCCACAATGGCCGACGAGCACCAGGAGCGAACCACACCCGGAAATCCGCAGTTCCTAATTCATAATTCATCATTCATAATTCATAATTCTCCGAAGGAGGCCCGAATGTCCTCACTCTTTCAATTCTCGGCGGTGGCGGAGCGCATGCAGCCCTCGCCGATCCGCGAGCTCTTCCAGATGATCCGGCAACCGGGGATGATCTCCTTCGCGGGCGGGCTCCCCGACCCGTCGGCCTTTCCCGTGGGGCCCTTTGCCGACTGCGCAGATGTACTCTCGCGCGATGGCCGTGAGGTCCTGCAATACGGCGCGTCCGAGGGGTACCCTCCGCTGCGCGAAAAGCTCCTCGCGATGATGGCCGATCGTCTTGGTTTCGAGGTCATGCCCGACCAACTTCTCATCACTTCCGGTTCGCAACAGGCGGCCAATCTCATCGCGCGGGTCCTCCTCGATCCCGGCGACGTGGTCATCGTCGAGGCTCCGACCTACCCGGGCACGATCCACTCGCTGCGCAACGCCGGCGCACGTTTCGCCACCGTTCCAAGCGACGCCAACGGGATGCAGGTCGAGCTGCTGCCCGAGATCGTTGATCGAACCGAGGCTGAGACCGGCCGCCGGCCCAAGCTGATCTATACCGTGCCCGATTTCTCCAACCCATCCGGCGCCTGCATGAGCCTCGAGCGCCGGCATCGACTCGTGGCGCTCGCCGCCGAACTCGGGATCCCGGTCCTCGAAGACGACCCCTACGGCAAGCTTCGCTACTCCGGCGAGGCCCTGCCCAATCTCAAACGAATCGCCGGCGCCGAGCCCCAGGTGATCTACGCTTCGTCATTCTCCAAGGTCCTCGCGCCGGGAGTGCGCGTCGCCTGGAGCGTGGCTGAACCCGAGTTGACCAGGGCGATGGTGCTCATGCGGCAGGGCGAAGATCTCTGCACCTCCACCATCACCCAGGCGCTGGTCGCCGAATACTGCCGGCGCGGCCACCTCGAGAACCACATGGGCCGAATTCTCGAGGTCTACTCCAGCAAGTGCGAACGGATGCAGCTCGCTTTGAAAGCCCACCTCGCGCCGGGATCGGCGACCTGGACCGAGCCCGAAGGCGGTTTCTTCTTCTGGCTCGAGCTCGCAACGGAATCGAGTCGCGAGCTCTTCGACCGTGCGGTTGAAGAAAAGGTCGCTTTTGTGCCCGGCGCAGCCTTCTACCCCGGCGACGACGAACAGATCGGCGAGGTCCACACCGGTGATCGCTTTGCGCGGCTCTGCTTCACCTTTGCCGATGAAGATTCCATCGACGAAGGGTGTCGGAGGTTGGGGCGAGCGCTCGGTCGGTAGACCGATCCTCGATGCTCGCCCCTCCAAATCACCGGCAGAGGAAACGGGTTTGCGATGGTTTTGGGGGCGGGCATCCTGCCTGCCCTTCAGACACCTTCCGGTCGAGAAGTCGCCACCACGAAGTCGGACGACCTTCAGGTTCCGTGTGGCCCACTCTCGATAGCGAAAACGCGACCGCTACTCCGTCATCTCCACATGGCACGAGGTGCAGACCAACCGCGCTCCGGTGACCTCGTCGCCGAACTCACCGGGTGAATTGCGGAGATC
>RCNF010001669.1_pt1 | contig 11762 bp, 13 predicted proteins | sample 2041311 | NCBI WGS metagenome assembly RCNF01 (sample SAMN09708228, study PRJNA481090) | Marine sediment metagenome, whole genome shotgun sequencing project. | biome: marine sediment; feature: ocean; material: sediment; isolation source: Sewage treatment plant 2 marine sediment (STP2) ... | reverse complement strand
TTGTTCCTTGCCACGGGCAATCAGATCTTTGAGTTGCTGTGCCTGTTTATTGACGCTAACTACTGCGCGTTTTTCGCTCAAGACGTAACGACCTCTATGTTAAAAATGCAACCACCAATTATACAATTTTGAGCCAGACCAATCTATCAAAATTTTGATTTAGCTCAATTGTCTCAATTCGGCTCTCTCATCTTCGCTGAGCGAGCTAAGCCTTTGTTTTTCAATCAATATTTCCACTCTGTCTCGACGACCGGTCAGCGCCAGCCGATCCAGGCATGCCTGTAACTCCGCCGCAGCATCAAACTCGTCCTCTTCAGGGAGTTCAACCACGGCCAGTTTCCCAAGATGTCGGCCTTGTTCGTCGTGCCGCCAGCGCTCCAGCAAACCCGCTGTTGTTATATTGGGTTCGGTCTGCACGGTTTCAATCAGATCGTGCAAGAGACTCACCCCAGGGCGTTGCACGCCGCCAAGTTGTTCCAAATCCAGCTTGCTGGCAGCAGTCGGATGATTAAGCAGTAACGTAATTGCTCGCCGTACCACTGAAGGCTGGCCGGCGGCGACTGTGCCACGTCGAGAAAGGGCTGTCGATGTCTTTTGCGTGTTCCTTGCGCCGGTTTCGCCGCTTGCTGGTGCCTGGCCGATCATTTTTTCCACCTTGGGCGCTGCCAGTCCGAGCGTGCCGGCAAGACTGTCGATCAGCAAATCCCGATAAACGCCGGGAGGTATCTTGTTAATCAGTGGTTTCGCGAGCTCGGCCAGTCGTGCCTTACCGTCCACTGACGACATATCGACCTGGCTTGCCAACTCGTTGATAAGGTACTCAGACAATGCAAGGCCCTCGTCAATCGCTTTGACAAATTCGTCAGCACCGAATTCATTGACGTAAGTATCAGGGTCATGACCATCGGGCAAAAATACGAATCGAATCTGCCGTCCTTCGCGAATATGCGGCAATGCGTTTTCCAGTGCGCGCCAGGCCGCGGCACGACCCGCGCGGTCACCGTCAAAACTGAACACGACGCTTTCGGTTAGTCGGAACAGCCGATTCAGGTGGTCTGCAGTGGTCGCGGTACCCAGGGTGGCGACAGCGAAGTCGATTCCGTGGCGGGCAAGCGCGACAACATCCATATAACCTTCGACAACCACGAGGCGGTCAATTTGCCGCAATGCCTGCCGGGCCTCGTACAATCCGTAGAGTTCCCGACCCTTATGGAATAGCACGGTCTCTGGAGAATTCAGGTATTTCGGCTCACCGTCACCCAGAGATCGGCCGCCGAAGCCAATGGTTCTGCCCCGGGAATCCCTGATCGGAAACATGATTCGGTCACGAAAGCGGTCGTAATGTTTGCCATTGTCCTTGCGGATAATGACGCCCGTCGCGAGCAATTTATCCGTGGCTTCTGCGCTGCCGCCGAACTTGTCGAGCACCTGGCTCCAGCTGTCTGCGGCGTAGCCAATGCCGAAACGTTTGGCCGTGGTGCTGTCGATGCCACGTTTCTTGACGTAGTCCAGCGCGGGCGCGTGCTCTCGAAGATGAGCTTGCCAGTGCTTTTCGAGCTTACCCGTCAGCGAGAATAATTCGTCATAGCGTTGTGCAGGACGATCGCCCTCACTTCTTGGGACCTCAACACCCATGGTGCTCGCGAGGCTTTCAATGGCATCGACGAAGCTCATGTGATCGTATTCCATCAGGAATCCGATGGCGGTTCCGTGTGCACCGCAGCCGAAGCAGTGATAAAAGCCCTTCGATGCACTGACCGTAAACGACGGTGATTTCTCGTCATGGAAAGGGCAGCAGGCCTTAAATTCCTTGCCCGCCTTTTTTAGCTGAATGCGTCGCCCAATGACCTCAACGACATCCGCGCGCGCAACCAGATCGTCAATAAAATCCTGAGGAATCAATCCGGCCATGAGTCTTTAAACGGCTGCTCCGCGGTATCGGGTTTATTCGCCCTGTTCTTATTAGTCGGTCGATACTGAAGCTGATCGGCTCAATAGCGGATCAGCCCCTGATTTGGCCAGCTCCGGAACGCATCGTAGCAAGCGCTGGCATGCCAATCATTATCGTCAAGCATAGCGAATTCGAAGAATTGCGCCAGTGCCGGACCTTGCTGCTACTGGAGAGCGCCGAGGCGCTCTTTGACTCTTGCTCCGGCAACACCCATATCGGCGCGCCCAGCAGCTTTTGATTTGATTTGCCCCATGACTTTGCCCATGTCCCGAATGCTCTCGGCACCTGTCGAGCTGATGGCCGCGTCGATGATTGCATTGAGCTCTGCATCATCGAGTTGTTCGGGCAGATAGGTATTAATGACCGCCATCTCAGCCTCTTCAATGGCTGACAGATCTTCGCGATTACCCTGATTAAACTGAGTAATTGAGTCGCGGCGTTGTTTGTTCATTTTTTCGAGCACAGACAAGATGCGTGCGTCATCCAGCTCAATGCGCTCGTCTATTTCGATCTGCTTGATTGCCGCGAGCATCAGCCGCACGACCTTGAGCCGGTCTTTTTCCCCGGCCTTCATGGCGGACTTCATGTCTGCAGTGATGGTGTCTTTTAGTGACATGGCACTAGCTCCAAGCAATGGGTTTAACAGCTGGGCTCACGTATTGAATAACTTACGCGAGCGGAGCGGGGTGCCCGGTACGGACCCGGTAAAGGCCCGGTTCAGGCCAGTGGGCAATACACGCCCAATAATCTACTAGTACAGGCGGGTACGCTTGGCGTCGTCGCGGGAGGTGCGCTTCAGATGCCGTTTTACAGCGGCAGCTTTCTTGCGCTTGCGCTCCTGGGTCGGTTTCTCGTAAAACTCGCGACGGCGAAGTTCTGTGAGGATGCCGGCCTTTTCGCAGGCACGCTTGAAACGACGCAGGGCTGCGTCAAAATATTCATTTTCTTTTAGGCGAACACTCGGCATACGACTTCGATCTTCCGTCCAAATACAAATAAACCCGGCACATGGCCGGGACTGAGCCGCGTATTTTAACGGGTCCCGGAACCGAATTGCAACTAGATTAGGCGCTTATTTGAGGCCACTGCGGTCTCGAATCGGGGTAATCAATGCCCGCAAATTGGCTTCCGTCGGTACAGCGCTGCGGTATGATGCGGCGCTTATGAACATTCTAGGCATAGAGACCAGCTGCGACGAGACCGGCGTCGCGCTCTACAACACAGACCGGGGGCTGATTGCAGAGGCGCTGCACAGCCAGGTGGACCTGCACGCGGTTTACGGCGGTGTGGTGCCGGAGATTGCTTCGCGGGACCATATTCGCTGCCTCTTGCCGCTTGTCAGGCAGGTGCTAAATGACGCGAAAGTTGCTCGACCCGACGCGATCGCCTACACGGCCGGCCCAGGCCTTGTTGGGGCCCTGATGGTTGGCGGCGGTATGGCGAATGGGCTGGGGGCGGCCTGGGACTGTCCGGTCATCCCGGTGCATCACATGGAAGGCCATCTGCTGGCGACGATGCTGGAGGAAGATCCGCCGGCATTCCCGTTCCTGGCGCTGCTGGTATCGGGCGGTCATACGATGCTCATCAAGGTCAGAGGCCTGGGCGACTACGAAATAATGGGAACGACTCTCGATGATGCTGTCGGCGAGGCGTTCGATAAATCGGCGAAATTGCTGGGTCTTGGTTACCCGGGCGGACCCGCGCTGGCGGCTTTGGCTGAGCAGGGTGATGAGACTGCCTATCAATTTCCGCGTCCCATGCTGAAGCGCAAAGGGCACGATTTCAGCTTCAGTGGCTTAAAAACAGCAGTCATGCTTGAGGTTCGTAAAGCCGAAAAAGCGGAGAACCTTGACGAGAATCGCGCCAATCTCGCTGCATCGTTTCAGCGGGCAGCGATTGATACGCTGGTCATCAAGGCCGTAAAGGCGGCCGAGCAGGAAGATCTTGAACGTATTGTCGTTGCGGGTGGGGTCGGTGCCAATCGCTTATTGCGTTCCGAGATCAGTCGCCGATTTGCCGGGACAGTACACTACCCGCGCATGCAGTTTTGCACCGACAACGGCGCGATGATCGCCATTGCAGGCGCATTGCGTGTTGCAGACGCAGCCAGCGCAACTGAAATCAAGGCGCAGGCACGCTGGCCACTTGATACTCTGTGTCCGCCTCAGTCGGCTCAGCGCGCATAATTCAAGGACAGACAAATTCGCATGGACATCATTTTTCTCAACGAACTGAAAATCGATACAGTCATAGGTATCTGGGAGTGGGAGCGGAAGATTCGCCAGACCGTGGTTGTCGATCTGGAAATGTCGGCGGATATTCGCAAAGCAGCGAAGACTGACAGCGTAGAAGACACGTTGAACTACAAGCAGGTAGCGAAACGTATTCAGCAGTTCGTTGGCGATTCGAGCTTTCAGTTGGTCGAGACGCTTGCCGAGAAGATTGCGGGCATTATCCGCGATGAGTTCGGCGTTGAGTGGGTACGGGTCAGTGTCAACAAGCCGGGCGCTATTCGGGGTTCCCGAGATGTTGGCGTGCGCATAGAGCGTGGTACTCGACCGCAGACCAGCAGCTAGTTTGGCGGAGAGAACGATGACGCGGGTCTATCTCGGGCTTGGCAGCAATGTTGATGCGCACAAAAACCTCAGGTTGGGGATCGCTGAACTCCGCAGTCGCTTCGGTGAGCTGGAAATTTCCTCCACTTATCAGAATGCCGCGGTTGGCTTTGATGGCGCGGATTTCCTGAACCTGGTGGTTGGCCTGGACTGCGCTATGTCACCCGCAGAAATACATACTGAGATAGAGGCAATACATGGTCTGGCCGGGCGTGCCCGGGGTGCCGCGAAGTTCTCGTCGCGGCCGCTGGATATAGATTTGCTGTTGTACGGCGAGCAGGTTATAGCGGAGTCGCCAGTGCACGTGCCGCGTTCCGATGTGCTTGAGTATGGCTTCGTGCTGCGGCCGCTGGCGGAACTGGCGCCCGAATTGGTTCATCCGCAAACGGGGCAGACGATGGCAAGCCATTGGCAGCAATTCGATGTTAGCCGTCATCCGCTGCAGCGGGTCGAAATAGCGCTATAGCGGGCGGGCTACCAGCCTATTGAGCGGCCACCGTCAACGGCAATAATCTGGCCGGTTACATAGCTGGCATCCTGAACCAGATACAGGACGCAGCCAGCGATATCTTTGGGATCTCCGGCGCGTTGCATCGGCACCTGCTGCAAAATGGTGTCCTTAACCGCATCGTTCAACCCGTTCTCCGGCCACAGGATGGCTCCGGGTGCTACGCCGTTCACGCGAATATCGGGTGCGAGGTCTTTGGCCAGTGAGCGAGTCAGCATGGCCAGCCCAGCTTTTGCGGAGCCGTACACGGAGTGATTTTTCAGCGGGCGCTGCGCATGGATATCGACAATATTAATGATGACGCCGCGCTGCTTGCGCAACTGAGGCATTGCCGCCTGGGATAGAAACAGCGGCGCTTTGAGGTTGCTGCCGATCAGGTCGTCCCAATTCGCCTCTGTAATCTCACCGGGTGGTGTGGGATAAAAGCTGGAGGCGTTGTTGATCAGAATGTCGAGTCTACCGGCCCAGTCGCAAACGGCAGCGACCAGGTCTGGTAACTCCGTGGTCACGTTCAGATCAGCCTGAAACGTAGCTGCCGATGCAGGTCGAATGGTGTTCAAGTCGTCTGCCAGTTGCTCTGCAGCGTCGACCGAGCCGCGATAATGAATAGCGACATTCGCGCCGTTCGCGTGCAATTCGGATGCGATCGCAGCACCGACTCTAAGAGCCGCTCCTGTTATAAGAGCAACCTTGCCCGCTAGTTTTTGTGAATGAGACATGTTTTCGGAACGGATATTTCTACCGTTGTAACTCCAAGGCACGTTATAAAGATCACATTCTTAGAGAGTTTGACAGTTTTATGCAACACGAACACAGTTTGTCCCTGCCCAGGCCTGACACCAGCAGTGCCGCGCACAGCGAAAGGGTTGCCAGTTATATTCGTGACCAAATCCGTGCTGCCGATGGTCGTATCAGTTTCGCCGAGTTCATGCAGCATGCGCTGTACGCGCCGAGGCTTGGTTACTACGCAGCGGGTGCGACTAAATTCGGTGCGGCGGGAGACTTTGTTACGGCGCCAGAAATTTCGCCGGTCTTCGGTCGTGTGTTTGCCCGGCAGTGTGCCGAAGTTTTTGCCGAGACTGGCGCTGGTTCGATTCTCGAATTCGGGGCTGGCAGCGGCAAACTGGCCGTTGATGTGCTGCGTACTCTGGGCGAAATGGATGCCTTGCCCGAGACCTACAAGATTCTCGAGGTATCGGCAGATCTTCGCCTGCGACAAGAGCAGCGGCTGAAATCAGAATTACCGGAGTGCGTTGATCGATGCGTCTGGGTTGATGCGATACCTCACGAACACAACGGGGTCATCGTCGCAAATGAAGTTCTGGATGCGCTGCCGGTCGAACGGTTTGTTCGGCGTAGTGACGGACTTAAGCAACTCTGCATAAGCATTGAAGCGGACGAATTTGTCTTCGTTGAACATGCAGCACCTGCTCGTTTGTTGGACGCTGTCGCAGAAATCGAGGCGGATCTGCAGCATGATCTGCCAATCGGGTATGTGTCGGAAGTGTCGCTCGGTGCGGCCGGATGGATAGCAGACGTCGGTGCAGCCATGAAAAAAGGGGTAGCATTCTTCTTCGACTACGGAGTTAGTCGCAGGGAATATTACGCTGCGGATCGCTCATCAGGCTGGCTACGTTGCCATTTTCGGCATCACGTGCACGATGACCCACTGTTGCTTCCCGGAGTACAGGACTTAACAGCCTGGGTAGATTTTTCCGCAGTTGCTGGCGCGGGACTGGAAAGCGGACTCGAGGTTGTCGGTTACGTTAGCCAGGCACAGTTTCTGCTCGGCGGTGGGCTCGAAAAGGAACTGCAGCATTTTGCAGACTTGCCAATGAAACAGCAGGTCGAATTGTCGGGGCAGATCAAAATGCTTACTCTCCCCGCCGAGATGGGCGAGAATTTCAAATGTCTGGCATTGAGTCGCGGCATCGACATGACACCATCAGCTTTTAACTTTGCGGACAGGACAATGAGTTTATGACAATGGACATAGCAATCGGAATCACAGCATGACCTGGTTGCAAATTATCGTACTAGCCATCGTTCAGGGCCTGACTGAGTTTCTGCCGGTGTCGAGTTCGGGCCACCTCGTATTGGTACCCGCAATTTTTTCCTGGGACGATCAGGGGCTGGCCTTCGATGTTGCCGTTCACTTCGGCTCACTGACCGCAGTCTGGCTGTTTTTCCGCAACGATATTGCGGGTTTGATCCGTGGTGGACTTGAAGCGATGGGCGGCAAGATTGAGTCGCACAATTCACGCATGGCTGTCGGTATAGCGCTTGGCACGATCCCGGCCGCGGTTGCCGGCTTGTTGTTGGAAGGCACGATCGAAACTTATCTAAGAAGCCCTGCTGTTATCGTCGTTACCTTGTCTGGCTACGCGGTACTGATGCTTCTTGCGGACCGCTTCGGACGCCACAATCGCAACATTGCCGGTACACGTATCAAAGATGCCGTATTGATAGGCTGCGCTCAGGCGCTGGCACTGATTCCAGGCACGTCGAGGTCTGGTGTAACAATTACCGCTGCAATGGCACTGGGTTTCCAGCGTCAGGACGCCGCACGATTCTCGTTCCTGCTATCTGTACCCGTCATATTGCTGGCATCCGTTTACAAGTTTCTTGGCTTGATACTTGGGGACGCACCTGTTCCCTGGTTGCAGCTGGGTATTGGTGCTGTGGTTTCCGGCATCGTGGCCTATATCAGTATCGAGTTTTTCATGCGTATCGTGACTCGAATTGGTCTGCTGCCATTCGCCGTGTACAGGCTCGGATTGGCAGCCGTCATTCTGTATGTCCTGGTTTAGGTACATCGCACTATGCGCGATAACGGCAAACGCAGCTGCCGGAGAGGGCTACGTTGTAGGTGGCGGATTGCAGGTCGACTCTGCAGATGGGCTGGCAGGGTCGCTGCTTGGTAGCTACGGCTTTTCTGAGCAGACCTGGGTCTCTGCGGGACTCGCCAGGAGTACGGTTGATGTTGAGCGTGGGCCTGCGCCTGAAACAGTATTCGCTGACCTGGAAGTCGACCACTGGTTCAAGCCTGTTGGGGTGCGGTTCGGTGCAGCGTACTGGGGTGATCCTGATGTTTTTGAATCACAGGACTGGCGAGCCTCGCTATATTGGAGGGGCGATGAAACGCTGCTATCGGGAAATTATGAGTATCGCGATTTCAGCCTTCATGTTCCGGAAACAGATCTGACTATCGCGCGCACTATCACCTTTGACGCAAACGGATTCGGGCTTTCCGCACGGTTCAGTCTCAGCAAGAATATCGACCTGAACCTGTCCGGTATGCAATACGATTACAGTGTCGATTTCTCTCCGTTGCAGAATCGCGATTCAGTCAGTTTCATTCGTTTCTCCCGCCTGGGGTTGATCAACAGCATTATCGATAATCGAGCCCGGGCATCATTGGGATTGAATCATGGCTTGCAGCGGTGGCAGCTTGACCTTGCTAGCTGGAAAGGAGCTATCGATGGCTCTCGGACGAAATCTGTATCGCTGAGCTTCCTGACGGCAATGAGTACCTACAGCGATATCGAAATCAGTCTCGGATACGACCAGTCGGAGTTATATGGGGACGTAACTTTCGCTTCGCTGTTTTTCTATTTCTACAGCGGAAACTAGATCCAGATTGGAAATAAGATCTACGTCGGACCCTGGCGAGATTCGCGACAATACGTCTTTACTGCGCTGGTACGAGCCTTGCGAATGGCTGGGGCTATATCGGCACCCTCGTGCTCGGCCGCGATGCTCGCAGCATCAACCGCCGCAGCGACAGCACGCGCAGCGCGCAGGAAATCTGCCTGTGGATATTCCCTTTGCTCAAGCCCGGTGCGCCCGCGCGCGTCTGCTTCGCAAGCGAGCAGAAAGCGCTCAAAGCGCTCGGGCCGCCGAAACGCATCTGATCGCTCGAGCAGCTTAACGATGGTTGAGCTCCTCAGTTCAAGAGCTCGATGGCAGTGCGTATGAAATTCGGCAACGATCAGACCGAGATCCCGGCACGCTCGAGGAACCGGCAATCGCTCCGCAAGCTTCCTGATTATTTTGCTGCCACGCTGCTCATGCCCGGGGTGGCTGGGTAGTTTACTCTTGTCCGTCGTTGCTTTGCCGAGGTCGTGCACGAGCGCCGCAAAGCTGACATCCAGTTCGGAGCTTAGCCGTCGCGCCTGTTCGAGCACCATCATGGTGTGCAAGCCCGTGTCGATTTCGGGATGCCATTTTTCTGGTTGTGGAATGCCGAACAGAGCATCAACCTCCGGCAGCACAACACGAAGAGCATCGCAATCGCGCAAGGTTTCGAAGAACACGCGCGAATCCGGTCCGAGTAGCGCCGCTTCTGTCTCCTTCCAGACTCGGTCAGGTACCAGCGCATCAACTTCACCGTCAGCCACCATCTGGCGCATTAGAGCCTGTGTTTCGGGTGCGACTTGAAAACCGAATGACGCATATCTCGCCGCGAACTTGGCGGCACGAAGAATGCGTACCGGGTCCTCGGCAAAAGCCTCGGATACGTGGCGGATTACTCGATCTTCGATATCCTGCAGACCATTGAACGGATCAATCAGGTTTCCGTCGTTGTCCCGCGCAATCGCATTGATCGTCAGGTCGCGGCGGCTTAAGTCCTCTTCCAGGGTTACGTCTTCAGAAGTGTCAAAAGCAAAGCCGTGATACCCGGCCGCCGTTTTTCTTTCGGTGCGGGCGAGCGCGTACTCTTCGTTCGATTCTGGGTGTAGAAACACCGGAAAGTCCTTGCCGACCTGTTTGTAGCCGTCCTGCAAGAGCTGCTCGGGGGTCGCGCCCACAACACACCAATCCCGCTCTTTGACAGGAAGCCCAAGCTGTTCGTCACGAACAGCACCACCGACGAGGTACACTTGCATCAGGTGATTCTAGCAAACAGGAGCCGCAATGATTCCGTTGTTCGATCGCGGCCGGGTTCGCGCCGCGACATTGCTCGGCCTGCTCTTGTTGCTACAGGGTTGTTACTACATGCAAGCGGTACGTGGGCAGCTCGAAGTACTTAGAAAACGCGAGGACATCGAGGACCTGATCGGTTCGGCGGCCACGCCGGCCGACCTGGCTGTGCGTCTGCAGCTGGTTGACACTGCAAGGCAATTTTCGGTCGACGAGCTGGGTCTTCCTGACAACAAGAGCTACCGCAGCTATGCGGATCTTGAGCGGGACTACGTTGTTTGGAACGTTTTTGCGGCCCCGGAGTTTTCATTGCAGGCAGAGAGCTGGTGCTTTCCAGTAGCCGGCTGTGTTGCTTACCGGGGCTATTTCTCGGAGCAGGCTGCTCGTAACAAGGCCGCCAAACTCAAAGATGAAGGTTTTGATGTCGTGGTCGGCGGCATTGCGGCGTATTCGACGCTCGGCCGTTTCAATGATCCTGTGCTGAATACCATGCTGCGCTGGAATGACACTGATCTCGTTGCCACGATTTTTCACGAGTTGGCGCATCAGGTGCTCTACATCAAAGGCGATACCGGTTTTAACGAATCGTTTGCATCCGCGGTAGAGGAGTTTGGTATTGACCGTTGGCTTACAGGTCGAGGGCAGGAGGACGAGATTGGCGCATACCGGGAACGGCGTGATCTGCGCCGGCGGCTGGTAAGTCGGGTCGATCTCGCTCGCGAGGATCTCGAAGAGATTTATGTAGCAGACACCGCTGACGAGGAAAAACGGGCGTTGAAAGATGCGCGCCTTGAAGTTCTCGCTCGAGATATTGCGCAGGAGTTTGAGCAGTCGGGCCGCGACCCGTCGGCTTGGCTAGACAACGGTTTGAACAACGCACGGCTGGCATCGATGGCGCTCTACGATGGCCGATTGCCGGCGTTTCGGGAGATGTTGCGAAGTTGCAATGGCGAGCTGGACTGTTTCTATGCTGAAGCAACACGCCTGTCGAAGATGGACAAAGAGCAGCGCGACCAGGAACTGGCTGATTTGCACCAGGATGAAGAAATACCCCTTGCAGGAGCGCGCCCCGGCGCGCGATCAAGGTATGGGTCTTCGTTAAAGTTGGATTGAAAACGTCGCAACGAACGGTCTTGAGCGACAACGCGGCATCTTCAATGACAGCGCCATTCGCGCTAACCCACCTGTAGGAGCGCGCCATGCGCGCGATAACCACCACGGTAAGAGTGCATCGAGACCTATGGCAGTGTGGCAATCGCGGGGTCTCAAAAATACAGCGAGTGCTAGTCGATAACCGATCAGTCCGACATACCGGGCCCGCTCCTACGGGAGATTCGTTCAATCTCATCAGTTGATCACGACACAGCTCAGCATCTCACCTGTAGCGCGCTCCAGCGCACGATCAATGCTTGGCACCTCGTTGCAGCAGGATTGAAAACGTCGGTACGAAAGGTCTTGGGTGACAAGGTGGCGTCTTCAGTGACAGTGCCATTCGCGCTAACCCACCTGTAGGAGCGCGCCATGCGCGCGATAACCACCACGGTAAGTGTGCATTGAGAGTTTTGTCATTGCGGCAATCGCGGGGTCTCAAAAATACAGCGAGTGCTAGTCGATAACCGATCAGTCCGACATACCGGGCCCGCTCCTACGGGAGAATCGTTCAATCTCATCAGTCGAACACGACACAGCTCAGCATCTCACCTGTAGCGCGCTCCAGCGCACGATCAATGCTTGGCACCTCGTTGCAGCAGGATCGAAAACGTCG
>RCNF010003561.1_pt1 | contig 11767 bp, 13 predicted proteins | sample 2041311 | NCBI WGS metagenome assembly RCNF01 (sample SAMN09708228, study PRJNA481090) | Marine sediment metagenome, whole genome shotgun sequencing project. | biome: marine sediment; feature: ocean; material: sediment; isolation source: Sewage treatment plant 2 marine sediment (STP2) ... | reverse complement strand
ATGAAAGGTGGGGGGGGTCTTTTTAATTGTATTTTTGAAAATACAGCAGCAATAACCACCAAAAGAGAAAGTAAAAATGACAAAGCCTAAAATAGGTTTCATTGGCTTAGGCCTAATGGGGTCGGCAATGGTAGAGCGATTCCAGGAAAAAGGTTATGCGCTTACCGTAATGGCTAATCGCTCTCGTGCCAATGTTGATGCAGCTGTATCTCGTGGTGCAACAGAAGTATCTAATGCGCGTGAAGTCGCAGAAAATAGCGATATAGTGATGCTATGTATGGGAACCAGCGAACAAGTAGAAGCCCGGATGCGAGGCGCTGACGGAGTAATCGCTGGATTAAAATCAGGTGCGACCGTGATTGATTTTGGCACTTCTTTGCCTGCGAGTACACGCACTTTGGCTGAAGAAGTGTTAGCAGCAGGAGGTGACTACCTTGATGCGCCGCTTGGGCGCACACCAGCTCATGCTAAACAAGGCATATTAAATATCATGACAGCGGGCAATGAAGCTGCTTTTAAACGTGTTGAATCAGTCTTGCAGGAAGTGGGTGAAAATGTATTTTACCTAGGAGCATCAGGTGCGGGACATACGATAAAGTTGTTTAATAATTTTATTGCTATGACTACCGCGAATATGGTCTCTGAAGTGTTTGCATTATCGGATGTCGTAAATATTCCCCGTCAGACAGTCTATGACGTATTAGCTGTAGGACCCGCACAATCAGGTATCATGGATTTTATCAAAGCCTATGCTGTGGATGGTAATGCTGAAATATTGGAGTTTTCGATTAAAAATGCGGCAAAGGATGTCGGCTACTACAAGCAAATGGCGGAAGATGCAGGTGTAACACCGGCTATTGCGCCTGCATCTCTATCAGCCTTACAAGCCGCGATAGAATATGGTCAAGGAGAAGATTTAGTGCCGAAAATGGTCGACTTTTATCAAGCTAAATTTGCTAAAAAGTAATGAAGGTAGCTGCATCTACATCAATGCCGGAAAAAGTCAATTACGGCATTTTACTGATATTGATTGCTTATTTGTTTTTCTCTTTAACTGATAGCACAACAAAATGGTTAGTATTACTAGGATATCCAGCATTACAACTCGCCTTTATTCGTTATTGTTTTCAATTGCTGATAAGTTCCACGGAAACCACTTTTCGTGGTGTGGACCAAAACGAGATTAAAGATCACTTTTGGCTATTAATGCTTCGTGGTGCAATGTTGGCTAGTGTAACCGCTTGTGTTTTCTATTCCTTGAAATATTTAACATTGAGCATGTTTTCAGCCATTTTTTTTACTGTGCCCATATTTGTCAGCCTAATTTCAGGCCCCATTTTAGGCGAACGAGTTGGTCCGTGGCGCTGGTTCGCGATATTTATGGGTTTTGTAGGCGTTGTCATCATAGTTAATCCCTTTAATGATAGCTTTCATTGGTCTTCATTGTTGATGCTCTATGCAGCTCTAGCAATGGCCGTTTATTCGATTATTACTCGAAAGCTTGCATCCAGTGTACGCCCACATATTTTACAGTTTTTTACAGGTGCGTTTGGTGCTGCTGTATTCTTACCTTTTGCTATCTGGTTATGGCAGCCTATAACCCTCAAGTCGTTCATGTTGATGACGTGGGTTGGATTTGCTTCTTGGGCAGGGCATGAGTTGCTTACGCGTGCGCATAGACATGCGGAAGCTTCTGTTTTGATGCCATATTCCTATAGTTTTATAATCTATATGACGATTCTCGGATTTATATTTTACGACGAATTACCGAATAGCTATACCATTCTTGGTACACTCGTCATTATTATCTCAGGACTTATTATCTGGTATCGCGAAAGGCATATAAAAATGAAAGCGAGACTAAATGAGGCAACCTAAACAGGTAAATTGGATAGCTGTTGATTGGGGTACGACACATTTACGCGCCTATGGACTCTCATCTGACCATCAGTTAATCAAAGAGGCCGTATCCGGCAAAGGCATGGGAGTATTAGCTAATGACGAATTTGAGCCTGCCTTGTTAGCGTTAATTGCTGACTGGCTTCCAGAAACAGGGCAAGTGCAGGGTCATGTAAAAGTGCTTGCGTGTGGAATGGTAGGCGCTCGCCAAGGCTGGAAGGAAGCTCATTATCAGTCAGTACCTTGTTCTCCATTTGCTGATCAAAACCTAACCGCGGTGAAAACTGTTGATCAGCGAATTCAGGTAAAGATTTTACCCGGTATTAGTCAAGCTAAGCCAGCCGATGTGATGCGTGGCGAAGAGACTCAATTGGCAGGGCTATTAAGCTCTCAAGATATTGACTCTGCTCGAGTGTGTTTGCCCGGCACACATAGTAAATGGGCATTAATTGAAAAGGGAGAGCTTATGAAGTTCTCTACCTTTATGACCGGAGAGATGTTCGAGATACTGAGTAAGCACTCCATTTTGCGCCATCAGACTGACAATACTCACTGGAATAAAGCAGCATTTCTCAGCGGAGTAGAAAGCAGTATTGAGCATCCCGATAAGTTACTAAACGAATGTTTTAGTATCCGTGCGCAAAGCCTTTTGGAAAACTTAGAGGATGCAGAAGCACGCTCTCGCTTATCTGGATTATTGATTGGTGCTGAATTGGCAGGAGCGCGAGAGTATTGGCAAGGCAGCAATATCGCACTTATTGGAGATCTTGGGTTATCAGAACTCTATGCTCAGGCTCTAGCGCTGATGTCTGTAGAAACGAAAACCTATGATCCGAAAGCTGTAACTCTGGCTGGCTTGATTAAAGTATATAAAAACCATCTTAAAGTAGGGGGGGAGACATGAATAGGAAACTAATCGCCATTCTTCGAGGTATTACATCTGACGAAGTAGAAGCTGTTACAGAAGTACTTATTGAGGCAGGTATTGATTGGTTAGAAGTGCCCTTAAATTCGCCACAGGTTTTCGATTCTATAGAACTCATGGCGAAATGCTTTGGCGGTAATGCACACATAGGTGCTGGAACTGTCACCACCGCTGAAGACGTTTTACGGGTTAAAGACGTTGGAGGAACCTTTATCGTTTCGCCCAATTGCGATCAATCCGTTATAGAGAAAACCAAAGACTTGGGGATGAGTTCTTATCCCGGGGTCTTCAGTCCGACTGAATGTTTTGCTGCTTTGAAATGGGGAGCTGATGCATTGAAATTATTCCCTGCCTCGTTAATGGGTACGTCTGGTGTAAATGCAATTCGTGCCGTATTACCTGCTGAAACCCAGATTTTTGCAGTAGGTGGTGTAGATGCGACTAATATTGGACAATGGAAAAATGCGGGTATTAACGGCTTTGGAATCGGTAGCGCTTTATATCAATCTGGGAAATCACTCTCTGCTGTGAGGGAGAGTGCTCGTGAATTCGTAAAAGCGTATGACCAAGCTATTTAAAAAAGTGCCTAGCCGAAGCGCAGCGTAGACGCGTAGACAACGTTGGAACGCAGTGACGACGACCCGAAGGGTGAGGTTTTCATTGTTTCAAATAGAAAAACCTCATAAAAGTAGGGGGGTGGCTTTTCTAGGCTCACCAAGAGCCAGAAATGACAAGTCAAATAATTGAATTATCCGTTTTAAATAACAAAACGGTAAGTTCACTAAAGTCCATCGTAGATTCCGAAGGAATCGTCGACGTACATTGTTCGCGCTTGGGACGTTATTTGCTGCTAGAACTGTTTCCAGTTGTTAGCTACCAGAGTTATTTGTGATTTAACGCCCCATCCAACCGCCATCTACCGTCAATATTGCTCCATGAACATAATCAGATGCAGAAGACGCTAGAAAAACAATAGGTCCTGCAAAATCTTCTGCTTCACCCCAGCGGCCTGCAGGAATGCGTTCAAGAATGGCTTTGCTACGATCAGGATCATCCTGTAAAGCTTGAGTATTATCTGTAGCGATATAGCCAGGTGCTATAGCATTTACATTAATGCCTTTTGCCGCCCACTCATTAGATAAAGCCTTTGTTAATTGGCCAATTCCGCCTTTCGATGCGGCATAACCAGGAACATTAATGCCACCTTGAAATGTAAGTAGTGATGCGGTGAAGATGATTTTGCCACGGCCTCTCTTAATCATGTCACGACCAATTTCACGACTTAACACAAATTGAGCAGAGAGATTAACTTCTAACACTTCATCCCAAATGGCATCCTCATGCTCAGCTGCAGGAGCTCTCTTTATAGTGCCTGCATTGTTCACTAAAATATCTGGCTCATGACCATCCGATTTGATCTGTTTTGCAAAAGCACTTAGCGCTTCACGATCAGAGAAATCACAGCTATAGGCTGAGAATTTTCTACCCAGAGCCATAACTGCTTGTTCAACGTCGCTGCCTTCTGCTTCTAAGGTTGCGCTGACGCCTATAATATCTGCACCTGCGTCTGCAAGGGCAATTGCCATAGCTTTACCGATGCCGCGTTTACAACCAGTAACCAGGGCTGTTTGCCCGCTTAAATCAAATGTGTTTTTCATGATTATTAGATTTCCAGGCTATGTTTTAAAAGTAGATAGAATGATCGAATTTAAGTTTAATTCATCAAATTAAGCGAACAACACTCTAGATCCTTAGGATATATGCGCTTGTATTTCTCATTAATATTTTAATAGAAAAACGTTAAATGATTAATTATAAGATGGTCATTGGGCGGAGTAATCAGTGTATTAGTTCTTTTAAATAGTATATTGTAATTATTTGTAAATAAGTTGTAAATTGTTTGTCATTATAATAGAAAATATCTTGGAGGATACACATGAAGTCATTTCGTAAAATCATTCGCGCAACCGCAGGCGTCGTTGTAGCAACTACACTTTTAGCTGCTGTTACTGCTCCCGCTATGGCAGATTACCCAGAGCGCCCGATTACATTAATCGTACCTTGGGGAGCTGGTGGTGGAACTGATGCTACTGGTCGTATTATAGGTAGCTTGTTGCAAAAAGAACTGGGTAAGCCAGTTAATGTTGTGAACCGTACTGGCGGTGGTGGAGTTGTTGGTCACTCGGCAATTGCTAACGCTAAGCCTGACGGCTATACAATCGGTGTAGCAACTGTTGAAACGGGCATGATGCACTGGGCAGGTTTAACTGATCTAACCTACAAGAAATATACGCCAATCGCTCTTTATAATACTGACCATGCTGGCGTAATCGTTCGTGCTGATTCGGAATGGAAAGATGCGGGTGAAGTTATAAAAGCAGCTAAAGCAAGCCCTGGTAAGCACAAAGCTTCGGGTACTGGTCAAGGTGGTATTTGGCATCTTGCGTTGGCAGGTATGTTAAACAAGTCTGGTCTAGATCAGTCTGCAGTTCCTTGGGTGCCTTCTAAAGGTTCAGCGGGTGGTCTTCAAGAGTTAGTTGCTGAAGGTGTTGATGTGGTTACATGTTCAATTGTAGAAGCATCTGGTTTGATATCTGCAGGTAAAGTAAAAGCAATCGGTGTTATGGCTCCAGAACGTCAAGCTGCTTTCCCAGATGTTCCAACATTATCTGAAGTAGGTGGCCCAGAGTGGGAAATGGCATCATGGCGAGGTATTGTTGCACCTGCAGGCTTACCTAAAGCAGAAACTGATGTACTAAGTGCTGCTATGAAGAAAGTTTGGCATTCAGATGACTTCAAAAAATTCATGGATGGTCGTGGTTTCGGTATGACTTATCTAGCAGGCGATGACTTTGAGAGCTGGATGGCAAAAAGTGATGAGTCACTTGGTGTAGTTATGAAAGCGGTAGGTTTAGCTAAATAAGCTCATCGTTAGTTGTAATAAAATACCCTCGTTATTTGATAAATATGGGTAACGCGGGTATTTTTATTACTCATTGTTAATTCGGGAGCCAAACATCCAATGAAATTCAATGATGCGGTATTTGGTATTTTTCTGATCATTTTTGCTATTGCAGAAATATCTTATACGCGCACCTTTCCATCCCTGCACGGACAGCGCTTTGGCGCATCTGATTTTCCAGTATTGTTAGGTATTGGCCTCATTATCTGTGGCTGTATTCTTTTGTTCAATGGAATAAAGCAACGTGATGTTACCCGTGATGTTGCTGCTAATGTTACCGATGGCATTAAAAGCAACGAACCCAATTTATTGACCGCTAGGGGCTGGGCTGAAAAGCCTCATTCAGTCATCAACTTCTTCATTGTGTTACTTAGCGTATTGTTCTTCATTTTTTTTGTCGATACGCTAGGCTTCGTGATTGTTGCGTTTTTGATTTTGCTGGTGTTGTTTCTGCGATTTGAAAATGGTGTTGTCGCCTCGTTAGTTGCCGCGCTGGTCGTAACCGGCGTAACAAAACTGCTGTTTGGGGTTTGGCTGTTAGTTCCATTACCCATTGGCCCACTCGGTTTTTAGAGATTTAATATGGATGCATTTTTAGGTGGACTCTCATTAGTTTTTGACCCTTACGTGTTAATGGTCATGGTCGGTGCTGCTGCTTTTGGACTAGTAGTAGGATCAATTCCCGGCCTGACTGCTACCATGGCAACCGCACTACTAATTCCCGTTACCTTCTTTATGGACCCAGTACCTGCTATCGCAGCCATTGTGACCACTGTCGCTACGGCAATTTTTGCTGGTGACATTCCTGGTGCACTACTGCGTATTCCCGGCACCCCAGCCTCAGCGGCTTACTGTGATGAAGCCTTTGCTATGACTCGTAAAGGTAAAGCTCAATTAGCACTCGGTGTTGGCCTCGTTAGTTCAGTAATTGGTGGCCTAGTCGGCGCCGTCGTACTTATGATGGCAACCTCTGCACTTGCAGAATTTGCTTTTAAATTTTCATCCTACGAATATTTTTGGCTGGCCTGTCTTGGCTTATCTAGTGCGGTAGTTGTCTCTAGCGGTACTACTTTGAAAGCCTTCGTGTCCTTGTTGATTGGTTTGTTTATTGCCACGATTGGTATCGATCTTATTTCAGGCCATCCTCGTTTTACCTTCGGTAGTACTGAAATGTTAGCAGGTGTGAGTTTCATACCCGCAATGATCGGTATGTTTGCAATATCAGAAGTGCTTCGTTATGTTGCAGCAAAGAGTAACAGTCGCCCAAAGGTGCCAGCACAAACACTAAATAATTTGTTTAAAGGCGTTGGTGGCGTCTTATATAAATTTAAACTAAATGTGGCTAGAGGCAGCACAATTGGCGCAATTACAGGCGTACTACCGGGTGCAGGAGCAGATATTGCAGCATGGGTTGCTTACGGCGTATCAAAGCGCTCTTCAAAAGATAAAGGTAAATACGGTAAAGGTAATGTAGAAGGTTTGGTTGATGCGGGTGCTGCAAATAATGCGGGCTTAGCAGGCGCGTGGGTACCAGCACTAGTTTTTGGTATTCCGGGTGACTCTATCACCGCAATTGCGATTGGTGTGCTTTACATGAAAGGCATGAACCCTGGTCCAATGATCTTTCAACAAAACCCTGAACTACTTAATGCCGTGTTTATCGCTTTCTTCGTGGCTAATCTATTGCTTTTACCACTGGGTTATCTTGCAATTCGCTTATCTTCGCAACTACTAAAAATTCCGTCACGTATGCTAATGCCAGCTATTCTGATCTTCTGCCTGGTAGGTTCTTTCGCGATAACCAACTCAGTATTTGGCGTAGTAATTATGTTAGCGATGGGCTTTGTAGCTTATATAATGGAAGAGAATGGCTTCCCTATTGCACCGACAATTCTCGGTATTGTATTAGGATCTATGCTTGAGGAAATGTTCTTATCATCCATGATTAAATCAGACGGTGATTTATCAGCCTTCTTCTCAAGACCTATCGCAGCAACGCTTGGGGTATTAACCATTCTGATTTGGGTAGTTCCTTTAATTAAGATGCTCAAAGGTAAGTTTAGTAAGACAGCAGCTTAAGATGATAAATAGAACGACTTCATTTTGCATCACCTCAAAAAATGAAATCACCTTAAAAAGGTGGGGGGTGTCATTTCTAACCTAATTTAGGATTAGGTCCAGTTGATTCTCTTATAATTAATTCGGCAGTTAATTCAGTGCGTTCAATATCCAAGCTTTTATTCTATTTGTCGAATGTCAGTTGGTGGTTTTTTTAAGTTGGTTATGTGCTGAGCTTGGAAGTGAAACTACTCAAAAAATGTTATCAAATTAAGTATCCAAGAGCTCCATTTATTACATTGTAGCCATTGCTTTTTTTGTCTCATTTTTATTTGTTACCTTAATCATTTTACTTATTATTGGAGCCCAAGTTGCTGTGGCTTTAGGATTAGCCTCATTGATCTATATCTTGATTGAAGGATTACCAGAAGTTGTTCTATCTCAAAATATGATTAATGGTATTGACAGCTTTCCATTACTAGCTATTCCATTTTTTATTTTGGTGGGGCATTTTATTGTTAATTACTTTTTTCCCACAGACTGTCTTATTCCTACCTGAGATGTTTTATAGGTCTTAGGATAAGAACGTTCAAACTTTTAAAAATATCAGTGTTTTCAAGAAGGCATCAAGAAGACACTGAGTAAATGAATTTATTTAAATTTCACTAATTATATTAGGTCACCAATTATGACAGATACAAAACTTCCAACTATTGGCTTCATAGGCTTAGGCCTAATGGGCGGCAATATGGTTGAATGCCTTCAAAAGAATGGCTTTGAACTCAATGTAATGGATCTCGATAAAGAAGCCGTTGCGGCTGTTCTTTCTCGCGGAAATGCTAACGAGTCTAGCTCAGCAAAAGAACTGGCTGAGTCTAGCGACATCGTCATGCTTTGCCTAACAACGTCAGCCGTTGTAGAAAGCCTGATGTATGCCGAAGACGGTATCCTCGCTGGTATAAAAGAAGGCTCCGTATTGATCGATTTCGGTACTTCTATTCCGGCTTCAACCCGTAAGGTCGGCGCAGCTCTTGCCGAGAAGGGTGCAGGTATGATCGATGCACCTCTTGGTCGTACACCTGCTCACGCTAAAGATGGTCTGCTCAATATTATGGCTGCTGGCGATAAAGAAACATACGACAAAGTTAAGCCGATTCTTGACGTGCAAGGCGAGAATGTATTCCACCTTGGTGCGCTTGGTGCAGGCCACACAACCAAACTTATCAACAACTTCATGGGTATGACTACCGTATGTGCCATGTCACAAGCATTTGCTGTCGCTAAGCTTGCTGGTGTTGATGGCCAGCAGTTGTTCGACATCATGTCGGCTGGCCCGTCTAACTCTCCTTTCATGCAGTTCTGTAAGAATTACGCAGTAGACGGTGTGAGCGATCTGGGCTTTTCAATCGCAAATGCTAACAAAGATTTGGGATATTTCGTTGAAATGGTTAATGACTTAGGAACAAAAACTGCCATTGCAGAAAGCACCTCCGCAAACCTACAGGCTGCTCTGGATGAAGGCATGGGCAACGGCAACGTGCCTGAAATATTTGACTACTTTCTTAAACTAGAAAAGTAATTCGATCACAGTTTTAGTACAGTTTTGTCTCTGATAAAACAGGCGCATCGTACAAGCACTGTCAACATTTCCTCTGGCCATTTCTCTTAGTTGTTGTGGAAAAGATTTTCCAGCAATGGTTGATCTTTTTGCAGAGGTTTTCTCTTATGCTTTTAAAGTTTTAACCATTAAAAATGGGGTTAATTTATAATGAAACATGAAGATATCGCACGTCAGGCTGTTGCGCTGGTAAAACCATCAATTGAAGCATTGTTCGAACGCACTAACCGAAAAGAGCTTCATATCGTCATTATGGATCCTCGACTCAAACCCTGGGAATCTGATTTTAACGATGCGATTTTGTATCAGGAATCTATTCGAAACACAGAAATCTGGGAAAATCCCTATGATGAGTTTGCACGAAATAAAGCTGAGCAAGCCTGGCGTGATCTGCAAGCAAACATAGTGACGCAAACAACACACCCTTCATCCTTGCGAGAAGGAGATTTACCCTTTTACGGATCCTTCGTTTATGGCAATGTAGTTGTCGCATGTAGCGGAGTAGAGCAGTGGTTTGATATGTTGGTCAGTGGTTGGATTGCATTGGCTTTTGAACAGCTTATGGTGCATGAATATCAAACTCGTTGAGTTTATCAACAATCAAAACTGGATAAAATCTAAAGACTGTTGATTTATTCTAGTTTATCTTCGCAACTACTAAAAATTCCGTCACGTATGCTAATGCCAGCTATTCTGATCTTCTGCCTGGTCGGTTCTTTCGCGATAACCAACTCAGTATTTGGCGTAGTAATTATGTTAGCGATGGGCTTTGTAGCTTATGTAATGGAAGAGAATGGCTTCCCTATTGCACCGACAATTCTCGGTATTGTATTAGGCTCTATGCTTGAGGAAATGTTCTTATCATCCATGATTAAAGCAGATGGTGAGTTACTGGCCCTATTTTCAAGACCCATTGCGGCAACGCTTGGAGTACTAACTATTTTGATTTGGTTAATTCCTTTAATTAAGATGCTTAAAGGTAAGTTTACTAAGCCAGTAGTTTAAATAAATAATAGAACGACCTCATTGTGCCGCTCTATAAGTGGCTACACTCGCTGTGGCAGCTGTTATTGAAAAGAACTCAGTGTGTGAAATGGACGTCAATATAAATCCTTGCGCGCAGATCTTTGTGGTTCTGTTCTCGAAATCAGCAATGGTAGTGTTGTGTTGCCAAGTTTTTCCGGACTCGTTGTAACTTCTAATCCTAAAATGTTTTCTATTTCCGATCATTTGTCATAATTTTAAATTATGCGTACATCGTAGATTCCGAAGGAATCGTCGATGTACAAGTTTCGAGCTTGGGATGTAATCTACTACTAGAACTTTTCAATTTAATCACCGAGGAATATCAGTTAATTAATTTTTCGCATCCTAATCCTCAGAAATCAATACGTTCACTATTTTTTCATTTATTGTTTTCTGTCTATTAGTGGGCATTCTTCCCTAAAAAAAATATGAAATCTTAAAAGTTCATATGTTATATCACTAGTGTCCCAACGTTAAATCGAATAAATTCAATTGCTTAGGGTTATCGTCATTCTCATGTTCGTTTTCGAGGATCATAAGCAGTTGATCTAATGGAGTTTTCTCAAAAAAGCTAAGGCTTAAAATCTGTAAAATTGTGTAAAGTTCCAATTCTAGCTTCAGACGCTTGCATATCATCGGCCTGCACGAAGTGGAGGAGGGGAATCAACCACACTGTCAATTCTACAAAGCATTTTTAAGGCGTGTTTTTCAATAAATAAGGGGTTAAAACACGCGCTTAAAACTGATGAAAGTAAAATGTTTTTTGAAAATATTATTAAGCCTAAAATTCAGTCACAATTTTTTCAAAAACCGCTTCACTACATTCGACTATCATCACCTGCATTGTGTGAAATCAGTGGGATTAATTATCCTGCTATTTTATATCGTAATTTTTACAATTATGAAAAATGAAGTGAATGAACTACAAATCTACTTTTGTCCTTTTGGGTATCTTGATATGAAGGCAGTTTGTGAAATTGGTGATGGTATTTGAGTCTATGAACGTGAGCTCTTCGAAATCATTGATGAGGGAAGAGAAAGTTTTGGTTATGATAGTTTTGAACAACTTGACCCAGTAGCAATGGTTCTTGAACATATCTTACAGATGGCAAGAAGTAAAATTGAAGAACTAACTGGTTATGATTTTCTGAATGACTTTTCAGGTTCATGATCTGAGATTTATACCTATGGGAATTTTATGTGCAGTAATTATGATTACTGTGATGAAGCTCGTACTGAGCTCATTGAGAGAGTAACTCCATATCTAGATGAATTGAAA
>RCNF010001668.1_pt1 | contig 11769 bp, 11 predicted proteins | sample 2041311 | NCBI WGS metagenome assembly RCNF01 (sample SAMN09708228, study PRJNA481090) | Marine sediment metagenome, whole genome shotgun sequencing project. | biome: marine sediment; feature: ocean; material: sediment; isolation source: Sewage treatment plant 2 marine sediment (STP2) ... | reverse complement strand
TGAAAACAATTCATGTTACAACAGTAAAATATGAAGGTAATTTATAAATGCGTCTCGCCAATCACCCCCATTTTTTGGATACAGGGAGGGGATTTCATGTACGAACAGGCAAGGTCTCCGCTGCAGATCAAGGGGTTGGCGGCACCCTTGCTCCGCCCGCTTCCGACGATTCTCACCTACGTGAATCTCACCGCCAATGCCGGAGGCGGCGGCAGTTCCGCAGGGCGTCGTCAATTCACCGTTCACCTGCGTGCCTTCAAAGCCATCCTGATCGCCCTATCCCGAAGCGTCAAAATTCCCGATGAGAAAATCCGTCCTTTGCTCAACAGGTGCCAGGATCTCCAGAGCGCCGGGTTCTGGGATCTGAGCGAATTGCTGGCCGGATTCATGAAGGAACTTCAGGGTCTCCACTCAGGGTATAGCCAGCTTCTGAAAGACGCGGCCAAGGAGCAGAGGGATGACCTTGGCCGACTGTTCCGGGCCGAAACCGGTCCCTCCCGGCTGGTGGCGGTGTATAACGATCAAACCTGGCCAATGGCGGAAAAGCTGAACGCAAAGCTGGTTGACGGCTGCTGGTATGACAGCGAGTCGCGGCATGAGAATGACGGGTTCAGCTGGCTCGGGTCCACGGATCTGGTCCTGCTCGTATCCGGCGAATCACCTGTCAGGTCGGATATAGAGAAGGCTGTCAAGCTGGGGGAAACGGCCGCAATGGTCCTGAAGGATACCGGACCGGCGAACACCCAGCAGAACATGGCGGCGCTCCGAACCGAACATCTGTACCGGAAAGGCGGTCACCGGGTGCTGCGCGGTCCCTTTGCTCCCATCCGCTTGTATCAGGCGATCGATGGTTGTCTGGTGCGCCAACTGCTGGGTCAAGAAGCCGTCTTGCCCTGTATGGAGGCCGTCAGTTCCTGAGGGTGAGGAATATCGCGATAAACCGGTGTCAAATAATCGGGTATCGAGAATGGGTGGGTCTATCCGCTATTTAAATGATAATCGATATCAGTCATTCATTTAATTAGTTTCCCACGCTTGTTTTCCGGTATACTGTGAATGTTAGGCTCTTGCTGCGGCGTGTTGGATTGGAAGCGCTGGGCCGGGAGCTCGAAGGACCGAAGCAGACATTCAACCAGCGGGAGATTCAACTCAGAGTTTGCACAAGCATCTGACGGAGCTCAGATAGGGCATCTAGGCCCCGGAACATTTCAATCCTACCCGCCGCTCTTTATCTGGCCGCCGGCCGAGCGGTGATTGTAACCGCGACCACCGGCGATGACCGGAAGGGGCGCGGTCATGCGCTTTTGGCGTACTCCGCTGGACATCCAGCAAGTCAAGATTCCCCAGGGCGAAATCCACCTCATTCTGGATCGCTGCAAGGGCTGCGAGTTCTGCGTGCAATTCTGTCCGCGCGGCGTTCTCAAGATGTCCTCAGCATTCAACGCCAAGGGTTACCACTATCCCGAAGTGGTCGATGCCGACAACTGCGTGGAATGCGATCTGTGCGAGGTGATCTGCCCTGATTTCGCCATTTTCTGCCTGCCGGCTGAAAATGAAGAAACCAACCAGCAGGCAAAGGGGGCCGGCGATGTCATCGGCTGATCCCAAACGTGTGCTCACGGGCAATCACTACCTGGACGGGGACCACGCCTGCACCGAGGGCGCCCTGTCCGCCGGATGTGATTTCGTGGCCGGTTATCCCATCACTCCCTCGACCGAGGTGGTCGAGAGGTTTGCCGCGCGCGTGCCCAGCATCGGCGGAACCTTCATTCAGATGGAAGATGAGATCGCCTCGATCACCGCCGTTCTCGGCGCGGTCTGGGGCGGTGCCAAGGCCATGACCGTCACCTCGGGCCCGGGTTTCAGTCTGATGATGGAAAACATCGGACTGGGCGCCATGCTCGAGACACCCTGCGTGGTGATCAACGTGATGAGGGGAGGACCCTCGACGGGCCTTCCCACCATGGTGGGCCAGGCGGACGTCATGCAAGCGCGGTGGGGTTCCCACGGCGACTATGAAATCATTGCTCTGGCCCCCCAATCGCCGCAGGAAGCTTACTACCTGACCATCGAGGCTTTTAACCTTTCCGAAGCCTACCGCGTGCCGGTGATTGTCATGCTCGACGAGTGCATCGGCCACATGACCGAAAAGGTGGTCATTCCCGCCGCCAGTGAAATCGAGATCACCCCGCGACGCATGACCGACAAGGCGCCCGGTGAATACGAACCGTTCGCCGTGGGAGCGGACATGATTCCGGCCATGGCTCACGCGGGGGATGGTCATCGATATCACGTGACCGGCCTGACCCACGATGCGAAGGGTTACCCCGTCATGGAGGCGGATTGCCATGACGATCTTGTCCGCAGGTTGTGCGACAAGATCCGCAACAACGCCGACGAGATCGTCATGCTGGAAGAGGACGGAGTGGACGGCTGCGACGTGGTGGTCGTGTCCTACGGCATCACCTCGCGTGTGGCGCGAGCCGCCGTCGACGGCGCCCGGGAGGCGGGCTTGAAGGTCGGGTCCATCCGTATGCAGACGTTGTGGCCTTTCTGCGAAAACCGCATTCGCGAGCTGGCTCCCAAGGTCAAGGCCTTCGTGATTCCCGAGATCAACTATGGGCAGGTCAGCCTGGAGATCGAGCGTTGCGCGGCGGGCCAGGCGCCGGTCAGGCTCATTCCGCACATGGGAGGCGGAGTGCACGACCCCAACGACATTCAACGGGTTATCGAGGAGGTGGCCGAATGACTACGACGACCCATCTCAAACATCCCCAGGACCATTTGTTGCGTTCGGATCGTTTTCCGCACATCTGGTGTCCGACCTGTGGCATCGGCACGGTGCTCAAGTGTTTTATCGATGCCATCGACCGGGCCAAAATGGACTACGACAAGATGGCCATTGTATCGGGCATCGGCTGCACCGGCCGCGTGGCGGGTTACGTGAAGCTGGATTCCTACCACACCACCCATGGTCGGGCGATCCCCTTCGCCACGGGTCTGAAGCTGGCCAACCGGGATCTGAAGGTGGTGGTGTTCAGCGGCGACGGGGACCTGTCGGCCATCGGCGGGAACCACCTGATTCACGCCGCCCGGCGCAACATGGACATCATGGTCGTGTGCGTGAACAACTTCATCTACGGCATGACGGGCGGGCAGGCGGCGCCGACGACACCCCAACCGGCCAACACCTCGACCACGCCCTACGGAGCCTTCGAACCTCCGTTCAGCCTGCCCCGGCTGCTGGAGGCCTGCGGAGCGGTTTACGTGGCGCGCTGGACCTCGCTGCATGTGCGTCGGTTGACCAAGTCGTTGACCGAAGCACTGGTCAAACCGGGGTTTTCATTTGTCGAAGCCATTGCGCCCTGTTCCACCCTTTATGCACGCCGGAATCGCCTGGGTTCCGGTTACGACCTGATGAATTTCTACCACGACAACAGCCATATCGAACTGGACAGCGACACGGCCGATCTGGCCATCGATTTCCAGAAGACCATCAAGGTGGGCCGGTTCGTCGATATCGAACGTCCCACCTGGCACGAACTCAGCGATCAGCAGCTCCTGGCCTCGCTGGGTGACAAGTACTACCGCGCCGCGCAAATGGAGGCGGCCCAGCAGGAAGAGAAGACCCATGCCCAGGCGTGAGATACGAGTTACCGGATACGGGGGCCAGGGTGTCATCATGACCGGTTACATCTTCGGCAAAGCCGCGGCCATCTACGACGGCATCCACTCGACCATGACCCAGAGTTTCGGGCCCGAAGCCCGCGGCAGCGCCTGTGCGGCGGCGGTGGTCGTGGATGAGGAGTTCGTCGCCTATCCCTACCTGAAAGTTACCGATGTGCTGATCGCCCTGTCCCGGGAAGGATATGAAAAGTACGCCGGCGAACTGAAGGACGACGGCGTGCTCATCTATGACGAGGACCTGGTCCACCCGGACGACAAGGTTTCCGCCAACGCGAAAAAGTTCGGGATACCAGCCACTCGTTTTGCGGAGGAACTGGGCAAACGCATCGTTCAGAACATTGTCGTGGTGGGTTTCGCCACGGCTGTTACGGAAGTTGTCGGCAAGAATGCCGCCAAACAAGCGGTCGAATCGTCCGTGCCCCCGGCGACGATCGACCTGAACCTGCAAGCCTTCGAGAAGGGATATGAACACTTCCACAGCTAGGGGGGTCCTGGTGATCGGCGGCGGGATTGCGGGCATCCAGTCCGCGCTCGATCTCGCGCGGTCGGGATTCCAGGTGCATCTGGTGGAGCGTTCGCCGTCCATCGGCGGTCGCATGAGCCAGCTGGACAAGGTTTTCCCAACGGTTGACTGCTCGATCTGAATTCTCGGGCCCCTGATGATGGATGCCGGTCGGCATCCCCGCATTCGGTTGCACACCCTTTCCGAAGTCGTCGGACTGCAAGGCGTCGCCGGCGATTTCAAGGCCAGGGTGCGCCGTCAACCCCGGTACGTGGATCCGGAACTGTGCATCGCCTGCGGTCTTTGCAGCGAGGCCTGTCCGGCCGTTCGGCCCAACCCCTACGATGCGGGATTGAAGGCTGCCAAGGCCATCGACCGACCCTTTCCCCAGGCCGTGCCCGCCACCTTTCACATCGACCGCGAAGCCTGCCTGAACGACGAGTTCCTGGTCTGCGAACGCTGTGTGAAGGCCTGTGATCCGGACGCCATCAATTTCGACGACGTGGTCAAAGAAACGACCCTGAACGTGGGGGCGGTGGTAGTGGCGACCGGGTTCGACGAACTCGACCCCACCGAGCTCCAGGCTTTCGGCTACGGTCGGGCTGCCAACGTGATGACCGGCCTCGAGTTCGAAAGACTGCTGTGCGCCACAGGCCCGACTCAGGGGCGGGTCCTGCGCCCCAGCGATCACCAGGTACCCGACCGCGTCGTCTTTGTCCAGTGCGTGGGCTCGCGGGGTGAGGGCGGCCGGCCTTATTGCTCCCGTTACTGCTGCATGAACTCCGTGAAATCGGCCATGCTGGCCCATGAACATGAACCGGGTCTGGAAGAATGCGTCCTGCTGTACACGGACATGCGCGCGGTGGGCCGGGGATACGACGCCTTCGTGGAGCGCTGTCTGGACCGGGACGACATCCGCCAGGTGCGGGGTCGACCCGCCAAGATCCAGGAAGATCCCGACTCGGGCAACCTGACCCTGTGGGTCGAAGACTTCCGCACCGGACGTCCCGAAAAACTGCAGGCCGGAATGGTGGTTCTGTCCACCGCGGCCTTGCCGGCCCACGGATCGCCCGAACTGGCGGAGATCCTGGGCGTGGACCTGGACCCCCAGGGATTCTATCGCCGCCGCGATCCGGAAAACGCCCCCTCGGAACTGTCCCGGCCGGGAATCCATGTGGCAGGCAGCGCCGGTTCTCCCGCCATCGTTCCCGAGTGTGTCGCCCAGGGCGGCGCCGCAGCTGCCGAAGCCGCGGTCCATGTCCTGGACCACCGACAGGATACCGAGCCGGCCCCGCTCAAGGAGACCCGTGACCCCGGCGGCAAACCGCGGGTCGGAGTCTTCGTCTGCCATTGCGGGGCCAACATCGCCGGGGTGGTGGACCCGGTCCAGCTCGCCGCCGAGGCCCGCGAAATGCCGGGGGTGGCCTACGCCACGGACGACAGTTTCGCCTGCGCCGACATATCCCAGCGGGCCATCGCCGCGGCCATCGCCGAACACGAACTGAACCGGGTCGTGGTGGCGGCCTGCACGCCGCGCACCCATGAACCGGTGTTCCGGGAAGTGCTGGCGCGCAGCGGTCTGAATCCCTTCCTGATCGAGATGGTCAACATCCGTGACCAGTGCACCTGGGTCCACGCCCACGTGCCGGACGAAGCCTACCGGCGGGCCCGCGATCAGATTCGCATGGGAGTGGCCCGAGCGGTTGCCCTGGAGCCATTAAAGCCGGTGGAGGTTCCGGTCACCCGCCGGGCCTTGGTTGTCGGAGGCGGTGTGGCGGGAATCCGTGCGGCGCTTGATCTGGACGCCCAGGGCTATGAAGTGGTCCTCATCGAAAAAAGTGAGCAACTGGGGGGGATCCTGGCGGATCCCGGTCTGGAAACCCTGTACGGGTCCGGCTCGTCAGGCAGCGAGAAACTCGGAAGCTTGAAAGGACCCTTGGCCGATTCCGGCGTGGAAGTGAGGGCCGGCACGGAACTCGCCGCCGTTCACGGTTACCTGGGGAACTTCCGCGTTGAGTTGACGGGCGCTTCTTCCGGGGATCTGGAGCTTGGCACTATCATCCTGGCCACCGGAGCCAAGGTTCACGACCCGACAGGCACCTTTGACTACGGAACCAAACGCAACGTGGTCACCAGCGTGGAACTGGAAAAGCGTCTGGCCGCTTCCGGTGACAAGTTATTCGGAAAGGACGGCAGCCCGCCGGCCAGCGCGGTCTTCATTCAGTGTGTGGGATCCCGACAAGAAGGCCCCGGCTGCAACACGGGTTGCAGCCGCTACTGTTGCCCAACCACGGTGGAACAGGCTTTGAATCTGTCGCGTCGCGGCGTGAAAACCACGGTGCTGTACCGGGACATGCGATGTGTTTCGCCCGGAACCGAAGAGCTGTACCGAAAAGCACGGGGTGAGGGGGTACTCTTCATCCGGGTCCCCGGCGGCCCGCTCCCGCAGGTGGTGGGCACCAAGACCAAGGCCAAAGGGGTGGTGGCCCGGGATGTCATGCTGGGTCGCAACGTGGAGGCCCCCGCGGATCTGGTGGTTCTGGCGGTCGGACTGGTGCCCGACACCGAGACGGTCACCAAGTTGAAGGAAATCCTGAAGGTGCCCGTGGGGCCGGACGGTTTTTTCATGGAACGGCACCCCGAACTGGGGCCCGTGGAGACGGTGGTGGACGGGGTCTTCGTCTGCGGTTCGGCCGTGGGCGCCAAGGCCATCAGCGACTCCCTCAGCGAGGCTGCGGCGGCCGCCGGCAAGGCGGGCCAGATCATGGCGCGAAAGAAGTTGGCCCTCGAGCCCACCGTGGCCGAGGTCGATCCCACCCGGTGCCGGGGCTGCGGTACGTGCCTGGAGATCTGTGAATTCCATGCCCCCGGTCTGGAAACGGGCGAACTGGGGGTCCCGGTGGCGACGATCAACAAGGCCTCGTGCAAGGGCTGCGGAACCTGCGTGGCCTGGTGTCCGAGTGGCGCCATCACGGCGCGCCATTTCACCGACAACCAGATCGAAACCATGATGACCACCATGCTGCAGTGGGAGGAGGCGAAGTGAGCGATCGTTTCGAACCCCGCATTGTCGTTTTCGCCTGCAACTGGTGCAGTTACGCCGGGGCCGATACGGCCGGGACCAGCCGTATCGCCTACTCGCCGGGCATCCGGGTGATCCGCACCATGTGCTCAGGTCGGGTGAACACGACCCACGTGTTGAACGCCTTCCGCATGGGCGCGGACGCCGTGCTGATCAGCGGCTGCCATCTGGGCGACTGCCACTACATCTTCGGCAACCACTGGGCCATCAAACAATTCGACATCACCAAGGAATTGCTGCGGATGCTCGGGGTGGAAACCGACCGGGTCCGGTTGGAATGGGTGTCCGCGGCCGAAGGGCCCCGCTGGGCGTCCTTGATCGACGAGTTCGTGGCCCGCATCACCGAACTGGGTCCCAGCCCACTGCGCGCCGCGGCCGGCGATGTCGATTTCGCCGACCAGCCCGTGGGCGCCGAAGTGGAGGTGAGTTCGTCATGACGACCGCCTCATCCCAGGTGTTGCGCTGTCTGGACTGCGGCAAGTGCACCAGCGCCTGTCCGGTGGCCCGCTACAACAAGTCGCTCTCGCCGCGGCGGCTGATGCGGCGTCTGGCCGAGGGACGGCCGGTGTCCACCACCGAAGCGCTGTGGGATTGCCTGACCTGCATGCAGTGCGATCAGCGGTGTCCCCAGGAGGTGCCCATTTCTCCTTCGGTCCCGCCTCTTCGGCGTCTTTCACGGGAACGGGGTGAAAAGCCGGCCTCCACGCGCTGCAGCGCCATTGCCGCTCTGGCCACCCTTCAGTCCCAGGCGGATCTTCCCCAGGAGCGGCTCGGGTGGTTGGAAGGCGAAGACCTGCGGACTGATCCGGACAGCAAGGTTCTGCTCTGGACCGGCTGCACGCCCTTTTTCGACGTTTTCTTCACGGAAAACGGGGTGGCCACCCTGGACGCGGTCAAGAGTGCCATCCGCATTCTCAATGCCCTGGACATCGCCCCGAAGGTGAGCGACCACGAGCGCTGCTGCGGCCACGATCAACTCTGGTCCGGGGATGATGAGACCTTCGAAAATCTCGCCGAACGCAACGTGAAGATGTTCGCCCAGGCCGAGCCCGAACTGGTGGTCACCGTCTGTCCCGAGTGCCAGCTGACCCTGATCAACGAGTACCAGCGGCGCTTCGGTCAGCCCGAATGCCGGGTGGTTCACGTGGCCGAGCTGGTGGCCGAACGCGCCGGCGAGCTTCAACTGACGGAGGCGGCCACTCGGGTGACCTTCGAGGATCCCTGTCGGCTGGGCCGTCACCAGGGCAAATACGAGGAACCCCGGGCCGCCCTTCAGGCGGTTCCCGGTCTCGAACTAAAGGAAATGCCCCGCAACAAGAGCGGGGCCACCTGTTGCGCCGGCAACTGGCTGGCGTGCAACCAGGTCTCCAAACGCATTCAGACGGATCTGCTGAAGGCGGCCGCGGCCACCGGGAGCGAAACCCTCGTGACCGCCTGCCCCAAGTGCATGATCCACTTGAAGTGTGCCCAGTCAGGCGACGATGAATCGGTGCCCGGAATCGAGATCCGGGACCTGGCCACCGTCGTGGCGGGCGCCCTGCCCGGTAACCCGGCCTGACTTCGAGTCGGGCCCAACAAATGAGAGGAGGTGAACCATGACTCAGGAAGCCCTTCCCCGCATCGGGGTGTTTGTCTGTGATTGCGGCAGCAACATCGCCGGCACGGTCGATACGGCCGCCGTCGAGGAGTATGCACGCTCCTTGCCCGGCGTCGTGACGGTCGTGCGGAACAAGTACACGTGCGCGGAGCCGGGGCAGGAGGAAATCAAGAAGGCCATCACCGAGGACAAGCTCGAACGGGTGGTCGTCGCCTCCTGTACGCCCCGCATGCACGAGCCGACGTTCCGCGGCTGCGTCTGGGATGTCGGCCTGAACCCGTACCTCATGGAAATGGCGAACTTGAGGGAGCACTGCTCGTGGGTGCACGGGGACGACCCGACAGCCGCGACGGAAAAGGCCAAGGACCTGGTCGCCAGCTCGGTGGCCCGCGCTGCGAAGCTGACGCCCCAGGAAGAGATGACTTTCCCGGTGACGAAGACGGCCCTGGTGATCGGCGGCGGCGTCGCCGGCATTCAGGCGGCGATGGACCTGGCGGACCAGGGACACCCGGTCTACCTGGTGGAGAAGGATCCGAGTATCGGGGGCATCATGGCCCAGCTGGACAAGACGTTCCCGACAATGGACTGCTCCATATGAATACTCGGACCCAAGATGATGGATGCCGGTCGGCATCCCAACATTAAGTTGATGGCCTTCAGCGAAGTCGAGAACGTCTCCGGTTACGTGGGGAACTTCAAGGTCACGGTTCGCAAGAAGGCCCGGTACGTGGACGCGGCGCTCTGCAACAACTGCGGCGAGTGCGCCAAGGTCTGCCCGGCGGTGCACCCGGACGAGTTCCAGATGGGACTGTCCACCCGGCGGGCGGTCTACCTGCCGTTCCCGCAGGCGGTGCCTTCAGCCTACCTCATCGATATGGATACGTGCCTCGGCACCAATCCCATCGCCTGCGGCAAGTGCGCCGAGGTGTGCGAAAAGCAGGCAATCGATTACGACATGCAGGACGAAATCGTGGTGCTGGACATCGGCACCATCGTTGTGGCCACGGGCATCGAACCCTACGATCCCACGGCCCTTGACGAGTACGGTTACACGCGGTACCAGAACGTGGTCACCAGCATGGAATTCGAGCGTCTGATCTGCGCCGGCGGTCCCACCGAGGGCCACCTGGTGCGGCCGGGCGATCAACAGACACCCCAACGGATCGGGTTCATCCAGTGCGTGGGTTCACGTTCCTTGCGGGATGGGGCCGGGTATTGCAGTAATTTCTGCTGCATGAATACGGTAAAGGACACCCTGCTGATCCGGGATCACTACCCCGACAGCGAGTGCACCGTGTTCTACATCGACATGCGCGCGTTCGGCAAGGGTTTCGAGGAACTGTACGACAAAAGTCGGGAGGCGGGTGTCCGGTACATTCGCGGCATCCCGGGCGATGTCCAGGAGGATCCCGAAACCGGCGCCCTGCGCATGATGGTGGAAAACACCACCACCCAGGAACTGGAGGAGCACGAGTTCGACATGGTCGTGCTGTCGGTGGGGGCGCGGCCGAATCCGGCGGACAAGAACGTGCGCCGTCTGCTGACCCTGTCCTCGACCGGCGACGGCTTCCTGATGGAGGCCCACCCCAAGCTGAAGCCGGTGGATTCTCCTACCAAGGGGGTGTTCATCGCCGGTTGCGCGGAGGCTCCCAAGGACGTCAAGGATTCCGTCACTCAGGCGGGCGCCGCCGCGGCCCGGGCCGGAGCCCTGCTCAACGCGGGCAAGGTCACCGTGGAGTCCATCACCGCGGTGGTGGACGACGACCTGTGCAACGCCTGCGGTCTGTGCTCCCTGGTCTGTCCCTACGGGGCGATCACCGCCGACAAGAAGACCAAGACCAAGGCCCACGTGGTGGAAGCGGCCTGCGCGGGTTGCGGCAACTGCAGCGCGACCTGCGCTTTCGGGGCCATCAGCATGCGTCACTTCACGGATGCCCAGATCATGAGCCAGGTGGATACCCTGCTGGCGAATAACCGCATGGAAAAGGTCATCGTCTTTGCCTGTAACTGGTGCAGTTATGCGGGCGGCGACACGGCGGGCATCAGCCGGATGCAGTATCCGGCGAGCAACCGCTTGATCCGCACCATGTGTTCGGCGCGCGTGGACGAATCGTTCATCAAGCGGGCCTTCCGCAAGGGGGCGCCGGTGGTGCTGGTGTCCGGTTGCCACTTCAGCGACTGCCACTACATCGACGCGAACCGCCAGACGGTCAAGCGCGTGTACAAGCTCTGGAACTACCTCGAAAAACGTGACATCCGCCCCGAGCGATTGCAGCTCGAGTGGATCAGCGCTGCCGAAGGTCCCAAGTTCCAGAAAACCATGTGCCAGATGGAGGATCTGCGTAAGACGGTAACCGACGAGGAAGTCCGGCACACCATGGAGGTGCTTCAGGCCGAACACCAGAAGAAGCTGGACAAGCTGGCGAGAAAGGCGGTCAAGGCCGGAAAGGACGAGAGTGGAAAAGCAGTGGAAGTTTAAGTGCATGCGCTGCGGACACGACTATGTCCAGGACTATGACCCCAAGGGGGTCATGACCGAACGGTCGTGTCCGAAGTGCCGGTCCAACAGCGTACGCCCGGTGGCTGCTGCCGACGGGGCGAAGGGATAGCCGTGAGTGACGAACCGGTCAAGATAGACCACGCGTTTCGCGAGGAACTGGGCCTGGTACTGGAAGGCGACGGCGTCAACTTCTGCTACCAGTGCGGCGCCTGCGTTGGTGACTGTCCTTCGGCGCGCTTCAGCGAGGAGTTCAATCCCCGGCAGATCATGCTGGGAGTTCTGTACGGGATGAGGGAGGAAGTCGTCGGCGACACTTCACCGGTGTGGCAGTGTTCGAATTGTTTCACCTGTTTTGACCGGTGTCCCCAGAACGTCAAGCCCATCGAGGTGATCATCGCCTT
>RCNF010001666.1_pt1 | contig 11782 bp, 11 predicted proteins | sample 2041311 | NCBI WGS metagenome assembly RCNF01 (sample SAMN09708228, study PRJNA481090) | Marine sediment metagenome, whole genome shotgun sequencing project. | biome: marine sediment; feature: ocean; material: sediment; isolation source: Sewage treatment plant 2 marine sediment (STP2) ... | reverse complement strand
ATTTACAGTCAATTAAAGAAAATAGAAAGTTGGTTAAGTCATTCTTCAGAAATGATTGTGTATCCTTTGCTGCGGCCTAGTTAGTAAGTGTTGGTGATGGAGGAAAAGAAGAGTTAAAGCTTGCCATTGCAACACAATCAAATGCAATAGAGTAAATTCCAATTGCGTTATTACTCTTGTTTGCTTTGGAGTACAACAAAGCAAATATTTTAATTATTCACATTTCAGGGTTGTCTCTTATCGTAGGGCGTTTAATACATGCAAAAGGTATGTTATCTTCAAACATGAAAATACGTGTTTTAGGAATGCAAATTACCATTTATACAATTATTGGGTTAGCTGTAATTAATTTTGCCTATATACCGTATGAGCAATTGTTCAAGCTCTAACTATTAGCGTAATGTTGACCGTTTTATACGCCGTTTGGTTTCACTATGCAGTGTATAAAACGTCAAGTTAGCATAGCGATTTGTGCAGAATCAAGTTGAGGTTTAAATATGAAACCTGAGTTTAAACCCGGAAAAAATATCGCTATAAAAGTACCAGCTCATGAGTTTGAGAAAACGATATATTTCTATGAGCATATACTTGGTCTAGAGCGAAAACTAGTAGAACCATCGAATGAAAATGAAAATGAAAATGAAAATGAAAATGAAAATGAAAATGAAAATGAAAATGAATATGATTCAATTGTATTTGAGTATGGCGGCAAGAACTTGTGGATAGACAAAATATCAGGAATCAGCCAAGCTGAAATATGGCTTGAAATTGAAACATCGAATATAGCTCGGGCACAGCAATATTTAAAAGATCAAGGTTGTGTAGTCAGGAATGAAATAGAGACTTTGCCAGAATCATTTAGTGGTTTTTGGTTAAGTAGTCCGTCAAATATTATTCATCTAGTGGTGGAATAAATGGCACATAACCAGGCCATGTTGCGGAACTCCGTGAGCTGTCAGCTTTTTTGCAAAGACGCGGAAAAAAGCCGCCATCACACTCCGCCCGTAAATGGCGGCGTTAGCTTATCAATTCAACACGGAGAATAATTCATGCAACTAGCAGTCGATATTGAAATATCAAAGCCGAAAGGTGTTATTTGGGCTGCGATAACAGATATAGAAAATTGTTCTGATATGATTTCCAGCATCATTGATATAGAGGTTTTAAATCTGCCTACAGACACAATTGTAGGTTTGAAATGGAAAGAAACACGTAAAATGTTTGGTAAGGAAGCAACAGAGACAATGTGGATAACTGATTTTGTTGAAAATGAGTATTACTGTACTCGTGCAGAAAGTCATGGTTCCGTTTATATTACAAAGATGTTATTAAAAGAAGTTGGGGGAAATACAATTTTAACTATGTCGTTTACTGCAGAAGCTCAGTCAATATTTGTGAAAATAATTTCTGCTATTATGAGTTTGTTTATTAAAAATTCTATGAAAAAAGAATTATTTAAAGATCTTGTCGATATCAAAAAGCATGTCGAAAAAGGTTAATAAGCAGCTGCACCGGATTTTGCAAAGTCGTCACCTTTTTTGCTCCGCAAAAAAAATTGCCAGCTTCACCAAACCTGTGAGCTGTGTGATAGCTGAAAATAGAAACTATGGATATAACAATACCCGCAGCGATTAAAACACTTTCTGCCAGTGGCTCTGCCCTGAAAAGCATTAACTTATGGTGGAATAAATCGAAAGGTGACACTAGAGCATTGATAGGTGAGCTTAAAGATAATTTGTCATACCTTGATATGGTAGCTGATGATGGCGTTGATCTCGAAGAAGTAATCGATAAAATATCTGTTATAGAGTTTAAACGGCTCTCTAAGGAAGGGTTCAATTTCAATAAACTGAAAAAATCAAAAATCACTAAATATTCTTCACTTGATGGTACGGATCTGTCAAGTTGGGGTGGTAAAGAAACAGAACATCTCATTGAATCAATTTACGAGAAAATAAACGATCTCAAAATACGTTTCCCTCATGTTTCAAATAACGAGAAATATCGATGGGGTGTAAGGGTTAATAATATTCGTAAAAGAATATGGCTCTTACTTAGGCATGTTAGTAGCTAACATGGCAAATTTTGCTACGTAGAAAAGGTGACGGCTTTGCTAAACCGGTTAGCTGTGCGTTAGGCTTTAATGGTAATATTTCGCAAATTAATAGTGTCATTTTTAACAGATAATAATGGCTTTTTGCCGCATTCTATAAATCTTCTATATTTGGTTTAATGACCGAATATCATATTAATTGTAAAGGCAAAGGAGATTAATTATGGCATCACTTGTAGATTATATGGTAATCAGTGACGGTAGCTTTTCCCTAAACCCAGGCGAAAGTAAGACTTTTCAACTAACAATACCTAGTAACTTTGTTGTTGGAACTAACCGGGCTCGACCGATTCTAGCTTTCAAGGTATGGGCAACCCCTTCTGGGGGTAAATTCGAAATCGAGGTTAATGACACTGAGGTTTATAATCCCACGATTTCGGGAGGCGACGTCCGCGGTCTGTGGGAAATATTCTCGGGAACAATTCTCAACCCCGGAATTACTAACACAGTTCAGTTTAGGTCAACCGAAAACAAAATCTGGTATTCAGACGTAGTGCTCTGGTTTCAAGTCGAGGCGTAAATCTGAACAAAATTGTTTTGAAATATTTAAGAGTGAACAGATTTATTTTTTTACAAGTAGATTTTCCTTAATAATACGGTCGATAAGAATAAAAAAAGCCTAACCTGTGCATTAAGCTGACCCAAAACCCTTTGCTTCTTTAATAGGTTGTGTAGTTTAAGTTCACTGGCTTCGTTAAACTCTCTTCTTGAAGAGTTTTGGTCAGATTATGGAATTGTTGGGTGAGTAAAAATGACGTGCCCCATCTTATTTACCCCTTATAGATTTTTAGTGGATTATTTTACTGGTGTCCATAATCTGCATAATCTGTTGTGCCGCAAACTATATTGCGGCGAACCATTTCGGAACTTCGCTCGCTGTCAATCATCTAACCACTGAAATAGAATTTGAAAATTTCCCTCCTTTTTAGGGCTACCTTAACAATTCTATCTTATACTTGGAGTTAGGGGTAAATATACAGTTAGGAGGAATGCATGAGTATTTTTGACCATTACCAAACCCGCTACGAAGACGCTCAGCAGGAAGAGATGTCTCTTCAGGAGTACCTGCAGCTCTGTAAAGCGGAGCCCACGACATTTGCTTCAGCCGCAGAACGCCTGTTGATTGCCATTGGTGAAGCCGAACTCATTGATACATCACAAGACCCTCGTCTAAGTCGAATTTTCTCCAATAAAATCATTAAACGTTACAATGAATTCCAGGACTTTTTTGCCATGGAAGAATGTATCGAACAAATCGTCTCTTTCTTCAGGCACGCCGCACAGGGCCTGGAAGAAAAGAAACAGATTCTTTATTTGCTCGGCCCAGTTGGTGGTGGTAAATCTTCTCTGGCTGAAAAGTTAAAGGAGTTGATGGAAAAAGTACCCATCTATTCTCTCAAAGGATCGCCCATTCAAGAATCACCGCTGGGTCTATTCAACCCCGAAGAAGACGGGCAAATTCTTGAAGAAGAATACGGTATCCCTATTCGTTATGTACAGACCATCATGTCGCCCTGGGCAGCCAAGCGCCTGCGTGAATACCACGGCGATATCAGCCAGTTCAAAGTCATCAAGCATTACCCTTCCGTACTGAATCAGATTGCTGTATCTAAAACCGAACCCGGTGATGAAAATAACCAGGATATTTCCTCGCTGGTGGGTAAAGTCGATATTCGCAAGCTCGAACAATATGAACAAAACGACACGGATGCCTATAGCTTTTCCGGCGGTTTGTGTAAAGCTAACCAGGGTTTGATGGAATTTGTGGAGATGTTCAAAGCCCCCATTAAAGTGCTGCATCCTCTGTTAACAGCCTCTCAGGAGAGTAATTATAACGGCACCGAATCCATAGGCTCGATTCCTTTCGATGGTATTGTGCTGGCCCATTCCAACGAGGCCGAATGGCTAAACTTTAAAAATAACAAAAACAACGAAGCTTTTATTGACCGAGTCTATATCGTTAAAGTCCCCTATTGTTTGCAGGTCACTGAAGAGATTGAAATTTATAAAAAACTACTGATAAACAGCTCATTAAACCAGGCACCCTGTGCACCGGACACGTTGCGCATGCTGGCTCAGTTCTCCGTTTTATCACGCCTTAAAGAACCGGAAAATTCCAATATTTATTCAAAAATGCGCATCTATGATGGTGAAAACTTGAAGGACACTGACCCCAAAGCCAAATCCATCCAGGAATACATGGATACTGCCGGGGTAAATGAAGGTATGGACGGATTGTCTACCCGTTTTGCTTTCAAAATTTTATCCAAAGTCTTCAATTTCGATGCAACGGAGATTGCCGCCAACCCAGTCCACTTGCTTTATGTGCTGGAAAAACAAATCGAACAGGAACAGTTCCCTGCGGACATTTATGACCGTTACCTGACCTATCTCAAGGAGTTTATCGCTCCACATTACATCGAGTTCATCAGCAAGGAAATACAAACCGCCTATCTCGAGTCCTACTCCGAGTATGGACAAAATATTTTTGATCGTTATATTACCTATGCGGACCTGTGGATACAGGATCAGGAATTCCGCAACCCGGAAACCGGTGAAATCCTGGATCACGGCGCACTCAATGATGAACTGGAAAAAATAGAGAAGCCTGCCGGCATCAGTAATCCGAAAGACTTCCGTCATGAAGTCGTTAACTTCGTACTCAGGGCTCGCGCAGCCATCCACGGTAAAAACCCTGCCTGGAACAGTTACGAAAAATTACGTCTGGTCATTGAGAAAAACATGTTCTCCAGCACCGAAGATTTGCTACCTGTTATCTCCTTTAATACCAAATCTTCTAAAGAGGATCAAAGCAAACACAAGGACTTTGTTAATCGCATGATCGAACGCGGTTATACAGAGAAGCAGGTACGCCTGCTCTCCGAATGGTACTTACGGGTACGCAAGTCTCAATAATAATAGCTATAATGGGAGCCAACTCTCACAAAAGATACGCACACGATGCGTGAGAGCTGGCAACACAAGGTAAAACTGAACTCAAACCTCAGAATCGGCTTTACCAAACCCTAACGATGAGCGCGTAGGTTCTCATGGCCTTTTTGATTATAGATAGACGCCTAAACGGCAAACATAAAAGCGCTGTCAACCGGCAACGTTTCCTGCGTCGCTACAGCAAGCACATTAAAGAAGCTGTGGCTGACGCTATTAACAAACGTAGCATCACCGATATCGAACGTGGTGATTCCATCAGCATTCCTAGAAAAGATGTTTCCGAGCCCACCTTCCGCCATAGTCGGGGAGGGCGTCAAACCCGCGTCTTCCCGGGCAACAAAGAGTTTATCACCGGCGATCACATTCAACGTCCATCCGGCGGTAGCGGTGGCCCTGGCCAGGGAGAAGCCAGTGATTCGGGTGAGGGTGAAGACAATTTTATCTTTGAGCTGACCCAGGCTGAATTCATGGACTTCATGTTTGAAGGCCTGGAACTGCCCAATTTGGTAAAAAAACAACTCCTCGACGCCACCAGCTTTACCCGAGTAAAAGGCGGCTACACTAAGGAAGGCACCCCGGCACGACTTAACGTATTACAGTCACTACGTAGCGCCCAGGCCCGCCGCATCGCCCTTAGTGGTTCTGCACGTCAACAAATCAAAACCCTGGAAAGCGAACTTGAGGAACTGAAAGAGCAAGCTGAAAGTGATCGGGAAGACGGCCTGCAGGAAGAAATGGCCAAACGCATGGGTGAAATCCAGCTCGAACTAGAACGCCTTAAAAACCGTCTCTCTCACATTCTGTTTCTCGACGATTATGACCTCAAATATAATAATGTCATTGAGCTGCCAGCGCCCACCACATCTGCGGTAATGTTTTGCCTGATGGATGTTTCCGGATCCATGACCCAGGACATCAAAGATATGGCAAAGCGTTTTTTTATCCTGCTTTATATGTTTCTCAAACGTAACTACCAGAAAATTGACGTGGTTTTCATTCGCCATCACACCAGCGCCAGCGAGGTTGACGAAGAGACTTTTTTTTACTCAAGAGAAACAGGCGGCACCCTGGTATCGAGCGCGCTGAAACTGATGAACAAAATAATTCAGCAGCGCTATCCTGCCGATAACTGGAATATTTATGCTGCTCAAGCCTCCGATGGTGATAACTGGACGGACGACTCTCCCGCCTGCCGAGAGCTACTGATAAAAAAAATCCTGCCACAGGTTCAATATTATAGCTATGTGGAAATCACACCGCGCGATCATCAGGCACTTTGGTACGCCTACGAAGACGTGTTAGAGCGCTTCCCTGACACCTTTGCCATGCAGAAAATAGAAGGATTGGAAGATATATTGCCAGTATTTCATCGTCTATTTGAAAGCAGAACGTCCAAATGAGCACGAGCAAACCCATTGCCGAAGGCTCCGAATGGACCTTTGATAACCTGCAAAGCTTCGAAACAGAAATTGCGCGTGTGGCTGAATCTTATCAGCTGGACACTTACCCAAACCAAATTGAAGTTATCAGCTCCGAACAAATGATGGATGCCTATTCCTCCACAGGCATGCCAGTGGGTTATCATCACTGGTCCTTCGGCAAACAATTCCTAAGCACCGAACAAGGTTATAAACGTGGGAAAATGGGCCTGGCCTACGAGTTGGTTATTAACTCCAACCCCTGTATTGCCTATCTCATGGAGGAAAACACGCTCACCACTCAAGCGTTAGTAATTGCCCACGCCTGTTTTGGCCACAACTCTTTCTTCAAGGGCAACTATCTGTTCAAAACATGGACAGATGCCAGTGCTATTGTTGATTATCTATTATTTGCTAAACGTTATATTGCCCATTGCGAGGAACGTTACGGTATTACTACCGTAGAAAACCTGCTTGATTCATGCCATGCGCTGATGAACTATGGCGTTGATCGTTATCATCGCCCGACACCGATTTCCTTTGACAAAGAACAGCAACGCCAACAGGAACGTGAAGCCTATCTGCAGACACAGGTGAATGACCTGTGGCGCACCATCCCCAAAAAAGAGCAGGAAAGCGAGGACGAAATCCCCAACTTCCCCAGTGAACCCCAGGAAAACATTCTCTATTTCATAGAGAAAAATGCCCCTTTACTCGAACCCTGGCAGCGCGAAGTGGTACGTATTGTGCGCAAAATCGCACAGTACTTTTATCCTCAACGACAAACCAAAGTAATGAATGAAGGTTGGGCCAGTTTTTGGCACTACACTATTCTCAATACGCTTTACGATGAGGGCCTGGTAACCGATGGATTTATGTTTGAATTCATACAGTCACATACCAACGTCATCTTCCAACCTGACTTTGATTCACCTTACTTCTCTGGTATCAATCCTTACACACTGGGCTTTTCCATTTACCGGGACATTCGCCGCATCTGTGAGCATCCGACAGAAGAAGACAAACAATTTTTCCCCGACTATGCCGGGTCGAACTGGCTAGATACCATCCACCACGCCATGAAGGATTACAAGGATGAAAGTTTCATTCTGCAATTCCTCTCGCCCAAAGTGATCCGCGATTTAAAGCTATTTGCAGTATTAGATGATGACCATAACAAAGACATAGAAATCACCGCAATTCATGATGATCCTGGTTATAGGAAGATTCGCGAAATATTGGCCGACCAATATAATTTGAGCAGACAGGAGCCAAACATTGAAGTCTATACTGTTGACATTAGCGGCGATCGCTCCATCACACTTCATCACACCCAACGAGACGGTATTCCCCTTAATGCTGAGGACGCCAAAGAAGTCATCAAACACATACGCCGTTTGTGGCAATTTAATGTCTACCTCCACTCTATTTATGATGGAACCGTGACAGCGTCATTTAAATGCTCTGATACAGACTTAAAAGTAGAGTCACCCGAAAATTCAGAATAAACAATAAACAATAAACAGGATGCCCACACATTAAAAGATATAAGGGGTCGGAGCCCTTTACATGTAAGCCTTACAGCAGTAAAGTGTAAAAAACATGAAATAGGGGAAACGGGTGCCAAGAAAACCACGATTTTATCTACCCGGTGTGCCAGCACACATAGTGCAGCGCGGTCACAGCGGTGAACCCGTGTTTTTTGAAAGAGAAGATTACCAGGCCTATCTGGGTTGGTTGCAAGAAGCATCAGCGCGTTATAATTGTAAGGTACATGCTTATGTGCTCATGACCAATCACATACATATACTTGCCACACCAGAAGATAAAAACAGCATTAGTTTAATGATGCAGTATATCGGGCGTCAGTATGTGCCTTATCTGAACCATGCCTACGGTAGTAGTGGTTCGATATGGGAGGGTAGATATAAGTCGAATATCATCCATGATAAAGCCTATTTATTGACCTGTATGCGTTATATTGAACTAAACCCGGTAAGAGCGGCTATGGTTAAATCACCTGGTGCATATCGCTGGTCCAGTTATAAAGCGAATGCACAAGGGAAAGACAATGAAATAATAAATTTTCACCCTTTGTACCAATCATTAGGAAAAACCAAAGCACAGCGCCTTGATGCTTATAAGTCATTGTTTAAATTGAATATTGATGAAAAACAACTAGCCCTCATCCGTGCATCCTGGCAAACGGGGACGCCATTAGGTAATGACGACTTTAAACAGAAAATCGAAGCGAAATTGAAATGCAAAGTGGGTCAAGCCAGACGTGGACGCCCTAGAAAGGGCTCTGACCACATATAGCTGCTGACCCCATATAGCTGGTCGAGACTCCCAACAACGGACTGTCGTGCAGGTCAGATTGTTTACTTTTTAAATATGTTATGATTCGTGCATCTGGGGATTATGTAAAGATCTATTATGAATGCAGCATGGTTAATAATTAGCGGGTATGGTCTGTGCTTCGCTTTGTCATTAATAACTAATACTAGTTATGCCGATAGCGGGACCCCCAATTTTATCGAATACGAAGATGATGAAATTTACATGCGTCTGGTCACACGAACAACAGACCAGCTTTCCGGATTTTATATGGCACGCGAATTTCCACAACAAGCCATAAATGAAATACTAAAAACATGTATTCTCACACCTGTTATTCGTAACAATAAATTTGAAGCTTTGCATATCGAGCCGGATAGCTGGACGTTTATCGCTGATAACAAACCTATAGAACGTATCAAACGTGATTACTGGAAAAAAATCTGGACAAAAATTGCTTTATCCCCTGCTCATCAAGCTACTTTTGGCTGGACATTAATGCCAGAAGCACGTGACCTGCGATTTGATGAAGGCGCGGGTGGAAGCATTGTAATACCTTTACAGACACATTTATTTACACTAAAAGCAAGTTTCAGAACCGGTATTAAAAGGGACGGTAAAATAAAAACGGTTACTTTCAGAGATATCGCATGTGCAAAATAACAAATGCATTTAACTTAGTCATATTAACGAGCTTGCTGACATTTTCAGTTAACGCGACAACCGAAAATAAACTTCCCAAAGGCCTGATGAAATTACAGGAACAAGATGCACCTGCCCTGATACTTAAAAACCTTGATGACGAAACCTGGGATATAACACAGTCGCGTGGTCACTGGATCTTTCTCCATTTCTGGGCTAGCTGGTGCGGTCCTTGTCGAGAGGAGATGCCAACCATTCAGGCCATTGTAGATAAGTTTGAAAACTCAGAAATGGAAATTGTTTTAGTCAATACTGCAGAATCTGGGGATACTGTTTTCGAATTTATTGCCGCTGTTGCCCCTGACCTTGATCCGTTAGTTGATGTCGATGGCCAGGTCACCGAACTTTGGCAACCACGCGGGCTTCCAGCTACCTTTTTTATTGACCCTGATGGAAAGCTACAATACCTGGCGCTGGGCGGGCGAGAGTGGAATGCCCCAATCTATTTAAACTTCCTTGAAAACTTAATTCGCAATAAATAATTACCATAGGCAAGGACATGCTAAAAACAATAAGTTTTGTTTTTATCCTTATGGGAACAACCTGTATCGGATTATCCGCATGCACTACAAACTCACTCTCACCCTCAGCAACAAGCGAAGAAGATTTTAATGTTATTGAATTAACTATTACGCAAGCTCATGATGCGCTGCGAACAAATAAAATTACCTGTGAACAGCTGACTCGCCGATTCCTGAATCGTATAAAAGCTTATGATCAAACGACTAAATTAAATGCCATTATCTACATTAATTTAAATGCAATAAATAAAGCCAGAGCGCTTGATAAGAAATATGCAGAGCAGAGCACGATGAGGAAGCTGCATTGCATTCCTGTTATTTTGAAAGATAACTTCGATACCGCTGATATGCCAACAGAAGCAGGTTCTATTGCATTGCAGGGCTCAATCCCCTCCGATGATGCTTTTATGGTTAAAAGGCTCCGTCAAGAAGATGCCATCATCATTGCAAAATCTAATATGGGTGAATGGGCCTTTAGTCCTTATAACACCATCAGTTCTAGTCATGGCGAAACACTTAATGCTTATGATTTAACCCGAGTGCCGGCAGGGTCTAGCGGTGGCACGGCCTCTGCCATCGCAGCTAACTTTGGAATTATCGGCATGGGTTCTGATACGGGTAATTCAATAAGAGGTCCGGCATCGCATTTATCACTGGTTGGCATACGTTCAAGCATTGGAGCGACAAGTCGAGATGGCATTGTGCCTTTAGTATTAAACAGAGATATTGGCGGGCCATTAATGCGGACGGTCACCGACACCGCAATTGTATTCACGGTTATTAAAGGCTTTGATCCAGAAGATACGTCGACCAGGCAAAGTATAGGTCGGGTAAAAGATGATTACGAAAAATATCTGAAACAGGATGGCCTAAAAGGCGTACGCCTTGGCGTATTAAGAGAGCTGTATGAAACGGATACTGCTGACGCTGAAGTTTTACAGTTAATGGTGCAGGCAATTAACGACCTTCGTCAAGCCGGAGCAATCATAATTGATCCATTTGTTATAGATGATTTTGAACAGCTGAAAAATGCGACCGGATTTTGCAGTCGATTTTATTATGACCTAAAAAATTATCTCGCAACGCTGGGCAAACATGCACCTATCAAATCACTGGACGATGTATACCAGCAGAAGTTATTTCGTGAACAAAACATGGAAGCGATGCAGTGGGCCTTAGATGAAAAAGGCGATCCGGCTCTGCAAAACCCTCCTTGTATCGATGTAGCGGGCGACCCTCGCAGAAAAGCGTTGCTGTCAGCAGTTATTACTGAAATGAACGATGCCAGGGTAGATGCCATTATCTATCCTTCCTGGAGCAATCCACCGCGTAAGCTGGCAGATAACACAAGCCCCCATGGCAATAATAGCGCGGCTATAGCACCACATACAGGACAGCCAGCAATCACTGTCCCAATGGGTTTCACAAAAGCGGGCCTGCCTGCGGGGTTGCAATTTCTGGCACGCCCTTTCGATGAACATAAACTATTTCAGTATGCTTATACTTATGAGCAGATAACCAGGCATCGAAAACCGCCAAAAGACTTTTCACGGTTACATTAAGGATAAATAAGACACCACCTTTTCACTGCTGTCCCGTTAACTGTTAGAGGCATGGATTGGGACCCGTTGGCTGAGACCGTATGCCGCAAGGACGCGGCATCCGAGCGTACATGGAGGTATTTACAGCGTGTCTCAGGCAACGGGGCCCCATTCATGTCTCGGATTAGAGCTACCCTT
>RCNF010001665.1_pt1 | contig 11782 bp, 8 predicted proteins | sample 2041311 | NCBI WGS metagenome assembly RCNF01 (sample SAMN09708228, study PRJNA481090) | Marine sediment metagenome, whole genome shotgun sequencing project. | biome: marine sediment; feature: ocean; material: sediment; isolation source: Sewage treatment plant 2 marine sediment (STP2) ... | reverse complement strand
CCGAAGTGGCGGAATTGGTAGACGCGCACGGTTGAGGGCCGTGTGGAGCGATCCGTGCCGGTTCGAGTCCGGCCTTCGGCACCATTTTTCAAAAGCCCCGGAACTTCCGGGGCTTTTGAAATTTGAGCCTACCGTGCCGTCGATCCGGGCAGGTCGCCTATTCCTAATTCCAAATTCACCTATGGTGCGCTTGTCCCTTCGCCTGCATCCTGGCCCAGGTATCTCGCAGCGTGATGGTGCGGTTAAAGACTCGGCTCTCGGGCGTCGAGTCGCGGTCGACGCAGAAGTAGCCCAGGCGCTCGAACTGGACCATTGTACCAACTGCCATCTGCCCGAGGGTGGGTTCCAGCCTGGCGTCCGCCACCACTTCCAATGAGTCCGGGTTGATATCGTCGAGAAAGTCGCCAACGGCGCCGGGTTCCTCGCTCTTGAAGAGGCGGTCGTATAGCCGCACCTCCGCAGTCGCAGCGTGTGCCGCCGACACCCAGTGCAGGGTCGCCTTGACCTTGCGCCCGTCAGGCGCATCGCCGCCCCGCGTCTCGGGGTCGTAGGTGCACCGCAGTTCGACGATCTCACCGTCGACGTTCTTCACCGCCTCGCGGCAGGTGATGAAGTAGGCGTAGCGCAGACGGACCTCGCGGCCCGGGGAGAGGCGGAAGAACTTCTTCGGCGGGTCCTCCATGAAGTCGTCGCGCTCGATGTAGAGTTCGCGCGAAAACGGGACCTTGCGGGTGCCGGCCGACGCATCCTCGGGGTTGTTGACGGCCTCGAGCTCCTCGGTCTCACCTTCAGGGTAGTTCTCGATCACCACCTTGAGCGGCCGCAGCACCCCCATTCGGCGCTCGGCCGTCCGGTTGAGCTCGGTGCGCACGCAATGCTCGAGAAAAGCCAGATCGACCACGCTCTCGCGTTTGGCGACACCGGCGCGCTCTACGCAGTCGCGGATGGCCGCCGGCGGATAGCCGAGCCTGCGCAGCCCCGACAGGGTCGGCATCCGCGGATCATCCCAACCCGAGACGTGGCCGCCCTGGACCAGCTGGAGAAGGCGCCTTTTGGAAAGCACCGTGTAGGTCAGGTTGAACCGCGCGAACTCGATCTGGCGCGGCGCCGACGGGGTCGGAAGGTTTTCAAGAAGCCAGTCGTAGAGGGGCCGGTGGGCCTCGAACTCGAGCGTGCACAGGCTGTGGGTGATGTGCTCGATGGCATCCGACTGGCCGTGGGCGAAATCATAGGTCGGGTAGATGCACCACTGGTCGCCGGTCCGGGGGTGGGTGGCGTGGAGGATTCGGTAGAGCACGGGGTCGCGGAGGTTGATGTTGCCGGAGGTCATGTCGATTTTGGCCCTGAGGACCCGCTCTCCGTCTGCAAACTCGCCGGCCCGCATCCCCCGGAAGAGCGCGAGGCTCTCCTCGATCGGGCGCTCGCGCCAGGGGCTCGGCGTGCCGGGCTCGGTGAGGGTCCCCCGGTGGGCGCGGATCTCCTCCGCTGACAGATCATCGACATAGGCCTTGCCCTCTCCGATCAGGGTCTCGGCCCACTCATAGAGCTGCTCGAAGTAGTCCGACGCGAAATAGAGGTGCTCACCCCAGTCGTAGCCGAGCCACGCCACGTCCGTCTTGATCGACTCGATGAACTCGAGTTCCTCCTTGGTCGGGTTGGTGTCGTCGAAGCGCAGGTGGCAGCGGCCGCCGAACTCGGCAGCGATCCCGAAGTTGAGGCTGATGGCCTTCGAGTGCCCGATGTGGAGATAGCCGTTGGGCTCAGGTGGAAAACGGGTCACGGTCCCCGTGTGTTTGGAGCTCGCGAGGTCCCCGCGGACGATCTCGCGGATAAAGTCCTGTTTGTCGTTGACAGCGTCGTCGTGTGCCATAGATCTCCCGTCTAGCTCCCGATCAGCTCTTCATCGTCCGCAGGGTCTCGATCGCCTGACGCAGGCGCCGCCGGCACCGCTCCTTGCCGAGCACCTCCATGGTCTCGAACAGCGGCGGCGTGGCGGTGCGTCCGGTCACCGCGATGCGCACCGGCATGAAGAGCTCCTTCGGGCTCCACTCGTTGGCGTCGCAGAATGACCGCAGGGCCTCCTCGATGGCGGCCGCGTTCCACGCCCCGACGCCGTCGATGTAGCTCTCGAGCAGCACCCGCAAAGCCTTGGCTGTCTGCGGCGGGGTGCGGTTCTTGGCCACCATTTTCGGCAGGGCCGGCGGGTCGTACTCGACATCGCCGGCAAAGAAGAACCCGGCGTAGGGCACGAAATCGGCGAGGGTGTCGATCCTCTCCTGGACCAGGGGCAGGACGCGCATCAGGTAGTCGTCTGACAAGGGCTGCTGGCGCAGGCTCGCCAGGAGCTCGTCGACCGAGAGATCGCGCAGGTACTTACCGTTGAGCCAGTTGAGCTTTGCGAGGTCGAACACCGGACCGCCGAGGCTGATGTCTTCTAGGCGGAACTCGGAAATGAACTCGTCGAGGGTGAACTGGTCGCGTTCGTCGGGCATCGTCCAGCCCATCTGGGCGAGATAGTTGACCAGGGCCTCGGGCAGGATGCCCGCGGTCTCGTAGTGCTTGATGCTGACCGGGTTTTTGCGTTTCGAGATCTTCGATTTGTCGGAGTTGCGCAACAGGGGCAGGTGGCAGAAGACGGGAAGGTCCCAGCCGAAGGCCTCATAGAGGCGCACGTGTTTCGGCAGCGACGAGATCCACTCCTCGGCGCGGATGACGTGGGTGATGCCCATGAGGTGGTCGTCGACCACGTTGGCGAGGTGGTAGGTCGGGTGGCCGTCCGACTTCAGCAGCACCTGGTCGTCGACCTGGGCATTGGCGATTCTGATCTCGCCCCGAAGAAGATCCTCCGCGACGGTCTCGCCCTCTCGCGGCATGGCGAGGCGGATGACATAGGGCTCGCCGGTCTCGCGGCGACGGCCCGCTTCCGCCGGGTCGAGGGAACGACACAGTCCGTCGTAGCCGAGCTGCGCCTTGGCGGCCCGCTGTTCGGCGCGCAGGGCGTCGAGGCGTTCGCGAGTGCAGAAGCATGGGTAGGCGGCGCCCTTGGCCACCAGCTCCTCGACGTGTTCGCGGTAGATTTCGGTCCGCTCACTCTGGCGGTAGGGCCCGTGCGGGCCACCGACGTCGGGACCCTCGTCCCACTCGAGACCGAGCCACTTCAGAGCGTCGAGGATCATCTCTTCGCTGGCGGTGGTGCTGCGCTCGCGGTCGGTGTCCTCGATCCGCAGGACGAACGCGCCGCCGTTGTGCCGTGCGAGGGCGAGATTGAAGAGCGCGACATAGGCGGTGCCGACGTGCGGATCACCGGTTGGACTGGGCGCGATGCGGGTTCTCACGGTCTTCGACATGATGCTCCAAAAACGCCGGCTCTCACCCGCTGTGGGCACCCGGGGAGAACTGCGGGCGGGGTTCGCTGCGGCATTCCAACTGGCGGAGAGGGCGGGATTCGAACCCGCGGTCCAGGTTACCCCAGACAACTGCTTAGCAGGCAGTCCTGTTCAACCACTCCAGCACCTCTCCGCACCGGAGGGGTATTGTACGTGGCGGGCCTGTGACTGTAAAGTAGACGATCCGGGAGGGATGGCCGAGTGGTCGAAGGCGCCGGTCTTGAAAACCGGTGAGGTTCACGCCTCCGTGGGTTCGAATCCCACTCCCTCCGCCAGCTTCCGGCTCAGGCCGAGTCTGCCGAAACCGGACGGGTCGAGCAGGGGAGCCCGGGGCCGAGGAGCAGGGGCGAAACACCCTCGGTGCCTCACGACGATTCCCCCTTTCTCCCCAGCTCTCTTGCCTGGCCTAATACCCGCCCAGGCTGCCCTTGATCTCGGGCAGGGCACCGACGCCCTTGAGACCGATGACGATCATGAACTCCCGTGTCGGGAAGACGCCGATCTTGGTGTCGCGGTACTGGGCCGAGATGTTCCAGCAGCTGCCCTGGTAGTTCACGCCGTAGCGTTGGTCCCCGAGCTCTGCATTGACGATGTCGTAGGCCAGCTGCACGGTCACGTCGAGCGGGAAACCCGACTTGCGGTAGGCGAGCAGGGCCCGTACCTGGGACGAGAGGCGCTCGCCGTCGCGAACGTTGAAGCCCTGGTACCAGGTGAGGTTGGCCATCCCGATGCCCGTCTGCAGCGAGGCCGCCAACGAGGTCGAGCGGAGGTTTCGGTACAGGTAGTCGTAGGTGAGACGGCCGTCAAACCCGGTGCCGACAGTCGGGGTCACCCGCAGTGCGACGCCGAGCGGCGACCACTGGCTGATACCCAGGACGTCGTCCCTGATCAGGGGTTCATCGAACGAGTAGTCCTGATACAGCTCGAGCGAGGCGAGCTCGCGCGTGCCGACGCCTTCGCGATCGCGGCCGAGGAGACGGTTGGCGAGCACCATTCGGACGAGATTGGCGTCTTTGGGCGTCGAGTCGACCTGGTCGAAAATGGGGATCAGGGCGACATCGGTCGGGGTCGTCAGGTAAAGGTATTCGATGCGCGGTTCGACGAGGTGTTTGACCTTGTCGTATTTGCCGAACCCGCCCTCGAAGACCTTCGAGAATGATGGGCCGATGATGTCAACGCCGGCGGTGGCATAGATCCGCTCGATCGGCTCGTCGACAAAACTGCGGCGGTCGGCGGCGAGCCGCTGGGTGTAATAGGTGGCGCGTCCGCCGATCCGGGGCGTCACCGACAACCACGGCGGCCCGGGAAGGGTGTAGGAAAGGGCTGGAAAGACATCAGCCCGGCCGTACGAGCCCGTGAAGTCGTCGCCGCGGTCGGCCCGGAGATAGCTCAGGGAGGAGATCAGGTTGAGATAGATCGGCGTCTTTCCGATGGGGGTCGAACCCGATCGGATTTCGATCTCGGGGAGCTGACTGAGGACGACTTCGGCGTCAGTGAGAAAGGTCTGGCGGTAGTCGGCGCGCACGTTGAGCGCGTAGGGTCCGAAGTTCCTGGTCATATAGGCGAACGAATAGAGGTCGCGACGGGTGTTGGCGTCGAAGGTGCGGTCGAAGTCCTGCCAGAAATCGATATCGGAGAGCGTCTCGACCTGGGCGAGGAGATTGAAACCGAGAAAGTCCTGTTGCACGTGCTTGCCAAAGACCTTCCACTCGGCCTGCTCACCCTCCCGGTCCCAGATGGCGTACATATTGACCTCGCCGCGAGCGCCTTGAATGGGCGCCCAGCGCCAGATGTTGCCGAAACCGAGGAGGCCGTTCGAATAGTAGTCGGCAAAAAGGGTGGTGTCGTAGGAGCGGCCGATGGGAACATACAGTGGCAGACCAATATTGAAGCCGCGGCGGTTGGAGTAGCCGAACCGCGGCATCAGCAGACCCACCGATCGCTCCTGTTTGACCGGCCAGACCATGTAGGGGAGATAGAAGACCGGGACGCCCTGGACCTTCATGGCGACGCTCTTGAACCGTCCCAGGCCCTCCTCCTCGATCAACGCCGAACGGATGTGAAAACTCCAAGGCGGATGATCGTCATCGGTGGAACAGGTCGTAAAGGTCGCGTGATCGATCCGGTAGTGGGTCTCGTCCAGTTTTTCGATCTCAGTACCGGTGAGGCTGTACATGGGGTCGATATGGGCGGTGGCGTTGACAAAGACCCCGGTCTTGGTGAGCAGGTTGAACCGCATCTCCTCGGCGGTGAATCGGCTCGGACCGCGATCGACCACCACGTTGCCGCGAGCCACGACCTCGCCCGTTTCGCGGACGTAATCAAGTTCGTCACAGCGAATTTCGATGTCCTGGTAGAGGACATGGACGTCGCCATCGCCGCGCCATGTGCTGTCGGTCGCCCTTTGGTTCTCGGCGGTAAGAACGACACGTTCTTCGAGCTCTGCAGCCGTCGCGGTCGTCAGCAAAAGCGTTATGGCAACACCCGCCACCAGCATCCACCGCCGCGCGCTCTGGATCTGATTGTGGTGGCGGTTCATGGTCCTCCGGCCAAGCAGGCAATTCCCCTGACATTGTAGCCGGTCGAGGATCTGCGTCACGGCCGGGTGGTCCGGCGACGACGCGTACAATGGGCTGATGCGATACCTCGGTGTGGATCCAGGCGGCAGCAAGATGGGGCTCGCGGTGGGCGATGATCAGACCGGCATCGCGTCTCCACTCGACGTCGTGACCTCCAGCGGCATCGCGGCCGCGGCACAGATCATCGCAGACACCGTGGGCAGGGTCGGGGCCGACCGCGTCGTCATCGGTCTGCCCTCGCATGCCGACGGGTCGCCGGGGTCTGCAGCGCGCCGGACCGAGCTCCTGGCGGAGGCCGTACGCAAGCTGGGCATCGAGGTGGCGCTCCAGTCGGAGTATCTCTCGACAAACGAAGCCCGGCGGCGGGCGCGGGACATCGGCCGACCACGCAACAGACCCGTCGACGACCTCGCCGCCCAGATAATCCTCGAGGATTATCTCGCCAACCTGGCGAGAATCGCGGCGGCGGAGAGCTGAATGATGGGGAGGGCGCGCTCCGTGCTCGTTCTCGCAGCCACGGCCGTGCTGTTGGCGGCCGGCTGCGGCCTGTGGCTGCACCACAACCTATGGGGCCTGCGGTCGGAGGCGTCTGTTTCGCTCGAGATTCCTGAGGGAACCACCGCGCGTCGGATCATCGAGCAGCTCCACGACCAGGGCCTTGTGGCATCGCCATCCGCCGCCCTGTTCTACCTCCGCATCCGGGCGGAGGGACGCACCATGCACTTCGGGCGCTACCGGTTCGACGCCGGTCTGCGCGCGGTGGATGTGCTTGAAATGGTTCTCGACGGCAACCTGGAGATGTTCGAGGTTACGGTCGTGGAGGGCGACTCGGCGACGGAGATCGGCGACCTCTTCAGTGCGATCGGTGTCGGCACCTCGGGGGAGTGGAAATCCGTCGTTTCCCGGGTCGACTGGATCGCCGCGGTCATTCCGGATGCTCCTTCGCTGGAGGGCTTTTTCTTTCCAGACACCTACCGTTTTGCCGTCGGCATCGAAACCGAGGCCGCAGCCCACCACCTCACGGACAGGTTCCTCTCAGTGTGGCGGGCGGAACGGAGCAGCGTCGACACACCCTGGGGCTCGCCTTTGGAGATCGTGACGCTGGCTTCCCTGGTGGAGGCTGAGACATCCATTCCCGAGGAGAGACCCCTGGTCGCCGGCGTGTTCGTCAACCGGCTTCGTCGTGGGATGCTCCTCCAGTGTGACCCAACGGTGGTCTATGCCCTGCAGCGCCGCAACGAGTGGCGGGGTCGGCTTCTCCGAATCCACTTGGTAGTGGATGACCCCTACAACACGTACCGCTACCCGGGCCTGCCCCCGGGGCCCATCAACTGTCCCGGGCGCGCTGCCATCGCCGCAGCTTTGTCCCCGGCGACGACACCGTATCTGTACTTCGTCGCCCGCCCGGGCGGCGGTCATACATTTTCGCGCACTCTTGCCGAGCACAACCGAGCCGTCGCCGCGTTGAGGGCGTCGCGCCGTTGACCGCTCACGCAACGCGGTGGTAGCTTCGGTCTGGAGGCGTACCATGGCCGACAGCTACCGGGTGTTCGCGTCGTACCTGCTTTTTGCGCAGGTTCTCGAAGATCCGTTGGGCCATCTCTACAGAGCCGGCGAGTTTGGCAAGGGAGGGGTTCGGCGGACCGTGTGGTTGCGCGCCTTCGACGGTCCACACATCCAGGAGGCGGACATTCGCTCGGCATTCGACCGGGCGTGCCGGATCTCCGAGGCCGTGCAGTCGACCAATGTCGCCGGCGGCGTCTCCTGTCTCGAATCAGACGGTGTGCCGGCCCTGGTGTGCGACCACGTGGCCTCACAACCACTGGGTCTGGTGCTCGATCGGGTTCAGGCAGAACGGTTCCCGGTACCGGTCGACAACGCCCTACTGATCATGGAGAAGATCTCGCTCGCGCTGTCCGCCGGCTTGAGCGTGGAGATCGAAGGCGGCCGGGTGCTGCACGGTTTCCTCAACCCCGGTTTGATCTTCGTGACCTATGACGGAGAGTGCGTGGTCTCCGGATTCGGTCTGGGTGAGGAACTCCTGGCGCTGGCCGGAGTCTCTGACGCCGCACCCGAGGTCCTTCAGTATCTCGCTCCTGAAATTATGCAGTCCAGGACCCCGAGCCGGCGCGGCGATGTGTACTCGCTCGGCGCGATCCTTTTCGAGCTTCTCACCGGTACCGCGCTGCCGGCCGCACCGGCACAGAGAAAAGAAGCCATCGACAACGCCCACATGGCGTACGACGAAGAACCGGTTCCCGAAGACATCAAGGCGCTGCTCGCGCGCTCGTTGGCCGACCGACCGGAAGAGCGCTTCAGCTCGGCCTCGGACTTCAAGAAAGAACTCGATCGACTGCTGTACGGCGGAGCCTACAGCCCGACGACGTTCAACCTCGCCCTGTTCATGGATCGCCTCTTCCGGTCCGAAATGGAAACCGAAGACCGCGCCCTCGCCGCCGAAGGGGCTGTCGATGTCACCCCGTATCTGGCCCCGGTGACCCTCCCCGACCCGGAGCCCATCGAGTTCTACGAGGACGATGGCTCGAAAACTGATCGCAAGCCCGTACTGATTGGCGCAGGGGCCGCCGCCGCTGTCGCCATCGCTGCGGTGCTGTGGTTCAGTCTTGGTCGGGGGCCTGCGACGCCACCTCCGCCACCGACGCCGACGGCCGACGAGATCGCCCTCCAACGGCAGGCCCAGGAAGACAAGATGCGCGAGCTCGCACAGTCACTGGTGCAGGAGATGATGGCGGAAAAGGAAGCCGAGATCCGGACGGAGCTCATCGACCGCCAGGCCAAGATCGAAGAGTTACAAAAGCGGCTTTCAGAGAGCGAACGACGCGGTAAACAGGGCTCGCTCAGCACCGACGAAAAACAGCAGCGAGCGGGGCTCGAGCGTCAGATTGCCGCCGAGGAAGAGGCTCAGAAACAGCGCGAGGCCGATCTCGAGGCCGAGCGTGTGCGGGCTGAGGAAGAGGCCCGTCAAACAGCCGCGGTCCAACAGACCGCCACCGCGGTTACACTTGAAGACGAGCGCCAGGCCGCCGCGGTCGCCGCAGCCGCCAGGCCGACACCACCGCCCCCGACATCGACTGCGGAACCAACCGTGGTGGTGATTGCACCCAACAGCTTCGTGCCGCCTTCGGAGACAGACGCCTTCCCGGTGGTGATCAAGAAACACGCGGTCGAGTGGCCCATCACGGCGCAGAGATCGCGACGTCAGGGTGTGATCATCCTGCAGGCCACTGTGAACTCGGACGGCCTTGTCGACGAGGTCAAGGTATTGCGCGCCGATGACGAGGGCTTCGGTATTCCGGAGGCTGCCATGGCAGCGGCCCGAAAATACCGCTTCAAACCGGGCACCAAAGATGGGGTTCGGATCAAGACCTACGCCACCATCACCGAGCCCTATCGCTTCGTACTCACTCGATAAATAGAAAAAGGAGCCGGGCATCTGCCTGGCTCCGTGTTATTGCTTTCACCGTCACCGAGATCAACTCACGGCGCCGGCAGCGTACGCTCAGCTTGTTGGGAGAGGGCTTACCTCTCGACCCGCTCGCGCAGGGTCTTGCCCGGTTTGAAGTGTACGTAATTCTTCGCGGGAATGAGAATCGTCGCGCCGGTCGCGGGATTGCGGCCCTGGCGTGCATTCCGGCTCTTGGTGGCAAAGGTGCCAAAGCCGGGAATGGTGACTTTCTCACCGGCGTCAAGGGCGGTGGCGATCAAACCCTTGCGCGGATGCGCGGAAAACATCACATCGATGATCTCTGCAGCCTTGCCCTGGCTGACGCCGGTCTTCTTCGCAAGCTTCATGGCCATTTCGGTCTTGTTCATAGGAACCTCCGGTTTTTCGTTGTAATCACATATTGGCGGTCGGAACGTCTGCTGTCAAGGGCAAAACCAAGGAAAACGCAACATCTATGCTTGTTTTCCGGGTTTGACCGGGGTAATTTGTGACCCCGGAGGTGAAAATGGATCTCAAACTGCGAGGCAAGCGCGCGCTTGTGACCGGGTCCTCTCGCGGAATCGGCCGGGCGATTGCCCTCTCGCTGGCAGATTTCAAGGTCGATGTGGCCATCAACTACCTGCGCAATCGTGCCCGCGCGGAGGAGACGGCACAAGAAATCGAGGCGCGTGGCGATCGCGCGCTGGTGCTCAAAGGCAACGTCGCCAACGTCGCGATATTCCTGTGCACCCAGTACGCCTCCATGATCCTCGGCCAGACCCTGATCGTCGACGGGGGATACTCAATTGTGGCCTGAGGCTTGAGGCTTGGGGCATGGGGCTTGAAAGAGAGCGTCGACGAATCCGCGTGCGGCGGAGGTGCCATCTTTTGCATTGTTTGACACCTTAATCTTCTGCAGGCCTGCGGGGCGTCTCGGGCAATCAATGCTAAAGGTGGCTCCTCTCGGGTAGAACGTACTGAACGGTGGGTTCACTTGAACGCTCGAGAACGACGCGCAGCGCGCACAGAGCGGCTACAAAAATCGCTTGAGGAACTTACCGGTGTAGGACTTCTTGCACCGGGCCACCTTGTCGGGAGTGCCGGCGACCACCAGCCGGCCCCCGCCCTCGCCGCCTTCGGGGCCGAGGTCGATGATCCAGTCGGCGGTCTTGATGACATCGAGATTGTGTTCGATCACGAGCACCGTGTTGCCGCGATCGACCAGGGCGTGGAGCACTGCGAGGAGTTTTTTGACGTCGTCGAAGTGAAGACCCGTGGTCGGCTCGTCGAGGAGATACAGGGTCTTCCCTGTGCCGCGTTTGGCGAGCTCGCGCGACAGCTTGACGCGCTGGGCTTCACCGCCTGAAAGGGTGGTCGCTGGCTGGCCGAGATGAAGGTAGCCGAGACCGACCGAGACCAGGGTGTCGAGAACCCGGATGATTTTCGGGTGTGCCGCAAACACCTCTTGCGCCTGCTGCACCGTCAGATCGAGGACTTCGGCGATCGACAAACCCTTGAAATGGACCTCGAGCGTCTCCCTGTTGTATCGCTGCCCGTTGCACTGATCACAGGTGACAAACACGTCCGGGAGGAAGTGCATCTCAATACGGATCTGCCCGGCGCCCTGGCAGGCCTCGCAGCGCCCCCCGCGAACGTTGAACGAAAACCGCCCCGGTTTATAGCCCCGTGCGCGTGCATCGGTGGTCGCGGCGAAGAGCTGGCGGATCGGGTCGAAGACCTTGGTGTAGGTCGCCGGGTTGGAACGCGGCGTTCGGCCGATCGGCGATTGGTCGATGGCAATCACCTTGTCCAGTGCATCAACGCCCTCGATATCCCGATGCGCGCCCGGCCGGGCAGGGGTCCCATACAACTCCCGGGCCACCGCCTTGTGGAGAATCTCGTTGACCAGGGTCGACTTGCCCGAACCCGAGACGCCGGTGACGCACACCAGGCGCCCCAACGGGAAATCGACATCGATCTCCTTGAGGTTGTGCTCAGCAGCACCGTGGATGACTACCCGCTCTCCGTTGCCCCGCGATCGTTGGCTTGGCACCGGGATCATCTTGCGGCCCGACAGATACGCACCGGTCAACGATGCCTCCTCAGACTCGAGCGCTGCCGCCGGGCCGGCGGCCACCACCCGGCCGCCGTGCCGGCCCGCCCCCGGCCCGAGGTCGATCACCCAATCGGCCTCACGAATTGTCTCCTCATCGTGCTCGACGACGACCACGGTATTGCCGAGGTCGCGCATGCCCTTGAGCGTTTCGAGCAGTCTTCGGTTGTCCCGCTGGTGGAGACCGATGGACGGCTCATCGAGCACGTACAACACGCCCATCAGTTTCGATCCGACCTGGGTGGCGAGCCGTATCCGC
>RCNF010001663.1_pt1 | contig 11787 bp, 11 predicted proteins | sample 2041311 | NCBI WGS metagenome assembly RCNF01 (sample SAMN09708228, study PRJNA481090) | Marine sediment metagenome, whole genome shotgun sequencing project. | biome: marine sediment; feature: ocean; material: sediment; isolation source: Sewage treatment plant 2 marine sediment (STP2) ... | reverse complement strand
ATTGCAGTTTTTTCGTCAATGATGTGGGTGCTATCGATCTGACCTTTCTTGGCCCCGAGATCGAGACCCATCCGCTATATCCGCAGCGCACAAATGTCCAAGTGGTCCAGGTGGTTGGAACGGATCACCTCCGTATGCGAGTCTGGGAACGCGGTGTTGGGCTCACTCTGGCGTCCGGCTCATCCTCTTGTGCGGTGGCTGTTGCTGCGGCACGGCGCGGACTGACTGGGCGCGCGGTCCGCATTGACCTGGATGGCGGAACACTGGATGTGGACTGGCGGGATGATGGTGTGTGGATGACGGGCCCAACAACGCACGTGTTTTCCGGCACATTGACCCCAAGCTTTCTGGATTCAGCGAAATGACAGCGCCGGTTTTTGCCACGTTGGGGTGCCGCCTGAACGCCTATGAAACCGAAGCGATGAAAGAGCTCTCGGCGCAAGCAGGGCTGGAAAACGCGGTCATCGTGAACACCTGCGCCGTGACCTCCGAGGCAGTGCGCAAGGCCCGTCAGGAAATTCGTAAACTTCGACGGGAAAATCCGGCCGCCCGGTTGATTGTGACCGGATGCGCCGCCCAGACCGAGCCGCAGACCTTTGCTGCGATGGATGAGGTCGACGCGGTCATCGGCAATACCGAAAAAATGCAGGCCAGCACATGGTCAGGGCTTGCGGGTAATTTTGGCACCGAACCGATACAAGTTGACGACATTATGTCGGTTACCGAAACCGCTGGTCATCTTATCGACGGTTTTGGCACCCGCAGCCGCGCCTATGTTCAGGTGCAGAATGGCTGTGATCACCGCTGCACCTTTTGCATTATCCCATATGGGCGCGGAAACTCCCGGTCCGTTCCTGCTGGTGTTGTGGTGGATCAGATCAAACGGTTGGTTGATCGCGGCTATAACGAGGTTGTATTAACCGGCGTTGATCTCACCAGTTGGGGGGCTGATTTGCCATCGACTCCGCGCCTTGGCGATCTGGTCATGCGCATATTGAAGTTGATACCTGACCTGCCGCGTCTGCGGATCAGTTCGATTGACTCGATCGAGGTGGATGAGAATCTGATGCAGGCCATTGCGACTGAACCGCGGCTGATGCCTCATCTGCACTTGTCTCTGCAACATGGTGACAACATGATTTTGAAGCGGATGAAGCGGCGGCATTTGCGCGATGATGCCATCCGGTTCGCTCAGCAAGCGCGCCGGCTGCGCCCGGAAATGACCTTTGGCGCAGATATTATTGCGGGTTTTCCGACAGAGACAGAGGCGATGTTCGAGAACTCGCTAAAATTAGTGACTGAATGCGATCTGACCTGGCTGCATGTATTTCCCTATTCGGCCCGACCTGGCACGCCAGCTGCGCGCATGCCGGCGGTGAATGGAAAAGACATCAAAGCACGTGCTGCGCGCCTGCGAGCGGCGGGAGCGGCGCAGGTCAACCGCCACCTGGACGCACAATTGGGGAAAATTCATCACATCCTGATGGAAAGCCCGCATATGGGACGCACCGAACAGTTCACTGAAGTGAAATTTGAGCACGCTCAACCCGAAGGCCAAATCGTGACCACTGCCATACTTGGCAATAACGGGGCCCAACTTTGCGCCTAATGACATGTTTTTGAGCAAACCAGTCATTGGTACTTCCCAGCGGATTTGCTAACTTAGCCGGTGGGGCAGTAGGGACGCAGAATGGGCGACAGATATCTACACAGTCATGGCTTTCTGACAAATGCGTCACCTGAGCTGACGCAAATGCTCGGCGCTGTCGCAACAAGAGTCACCTTGCGGGCTGATGAAGTATTGTTTGAGCAAGGCGATGCCGGCGATGCGCTCTATGCGATCATTGAAGGCGCATTAGAGATCAGCGTGTTGTCACGCGACGGGCGTAAACTCACGTTGGACGTTCTGCGCGATGGCTCTCTTCTCGGCGAAATCGCCCTTTTTGATCCCGGCCCCCGCACCGCAACAGTAACGGCGGCGCAAGAAACCCAATTGCTGAAAGTTAGGAATTCCGACCTGACGGATGCAATTCGATCCAAGCCGGAACTCGCGGTAGATATGATCCGCATGGCTGGGCAGCGGATGCGGTGGATGGGCGACCAACTTAGCGAGCAAGTCTTTCTGCCGATGCCGATACGCCTTGCGCGCCGGATCCTCTATCTGACTCACGATTCATCCGACACCTTATCTCTGTCGCAATCAGAGCTTGCCGAACATGTCGGAGCAACACGCGAGGCCGTTTCAAAAACGCTTGCGCGATGGAAGAAAGAGGGTGCCATCGCTCTCGAGCGCGGGGGTTTGAAGGTGATGAATCGTCGTGATCTTCAAATTATTGCCGATTATGACCCAGATTAATTTTCCCCTTTTCTTGATTGTGTGACCTAGGTCACAGACTCCGAATCGGTTCTCAGGGCAATGTAATTTCATTGAAACGAAGTATTAGTGATCGACATTTTAGCCAGTGACCAACCGTAAAAGGGACGAGCGATGACATCCCCAGTAAGCAGCAGCACTCCCCGCACCTTAAGCCCGGCACCTGTTTCTTTCGCTCGTTCCTTGATCAGTTGGATTTTTGACGACACCAGACGATTTTGCGAAATGCAAAGAAAGATTAATAGGATTTACGATCATAACTAGTGACCCGTGGTAATGGGCAGCGGGAGTTTCCCCAAAAACAGTGTCCCCTGTTAACCGCAGCCCCAAAAAGTAGCCCCCGTGCAATTGATCTGCACGGGGGCTACTTTTTGGCCGTTTGCAGGTTATGGGTTCAGCTGGTTCTCTTGCGCTTGGCTGAGGCCCAGATACGTTTGTTTGTCAGATACAGCAGCACCGACAGGACGGTCAGAAACAGCACACCGTAGAAACCAGCATGTTTGCGGGCCATCATCTTGGGCTCGGCTGTCCACATCAGAAAGGCTGATACATCTTCGGCCAAGTGATGCAGGTCGTTCTTGTGACCATCCGAGAACTCGACCAATTCATCATCCAGTGGTGGGGCCATGGCGATCCAACCGCCGGGAAAAGCGGTGTTTTCATAGAATGTTGTGCCCGCCTGTTCCATTTCCTCTCCGGTATAACCAGTCAGGATTGCGACGAGGTATTCCGGACCACCCATACCTTTGAAGAACTGGTTGATGCCCAGCCCATATGGCCCGTGAAAACCGGCCCGCTTTTTTGCCATCAGTGACAAGTCGGGTGCGTTTTCCAGCGCAGATGCTGGAAAATGATCAACCGGCGTGGCAGGGCGAAAATCGTCCAGCTCGGCATCAAAAACCTCAAAGTTCTCAGCTGCATAAGCCTTGATCTGATCTTCTGGCATCGTTGGCCCGCCTTCGTCTGACAGCGTGCGGATCGGCACAAACTTCAGACCATGGCACGCCGAACAGACTTCCGTATAGATTTGAAGACCACGCTGCAGCTGGTTTGGATCGTAGGTTCCGAAAGGACCATCAAACGAGAAATCAATATTCTCGATGTGACCGCCTTCACCCCCTGCGGCAAAAACGCCACCTGCTGAAAGGGTCAGGGCGGTCACTGCGGAAAGTGCGAGTGTCTTGAACATTGTCCCGTTTCCTTTCTTATTCTGCAGGTGAGGCGTCAGACGCCTTTGGGTAGTGCGCATCAAAGTCTTCTTCGATGGTTGCAGGCGGTGCGGTTGGTTTCTCGATAACGCCCAACAACGGCAGGATGACAAGGAAGTACCCGAACCAATAGGCCGACGCGATCAAAGACCAAGTGGCATAAGGTTCCTCCGCAGGCATCGCACCCAGCCACATCAGGGCCAAGAAATCGACCACCAGCAGCGCAAACCACCATTTGAACATCGGACGATACCGACCAGAGCGAACGCTTGACGTATCCAGCCATGGCACCAGCGCCATAACGATGATCGCGCCGAACATCGCCAGAACACCAAAGAACTTGGCGTCGATGATGCCGCCGGTCAGGAAGGATGCGATTTGCACAACCCAGACTTCGGACGTAAAGGCGCGCAGGATTGCGTAAAACGGCAGGAAGTACCATTCCGGTACAATGTGGGCCGGTGTCGCCAGTGGGTTCGCCTCGATGTAGTTGTCCGGGTGACCCAGAAAGTTTGGCATGAAGCCGACGATGGCAAAGAAGATCGCCATAATAACCGCCAGCGCAAACAGGTCTTTGATCACAAAGTAAGGCCAGAACGGCAACGTGTCTTTCTCGGCCTCTTCTTTTGATCCGCGACGCACCTCAACACCAGTTGGGTTGTTGTTGCCTGTAGTATGGAAAGCCCAGATATGAACCGCTACGAGACCGACAATCACAAACGGCAGTAAATAGTGCAGGCTAAAAAATCGGTTCAACGTCGCATTGTCCACTGCAGGTCCGCCCAACAGCCAAGTTTGCAGCGCCTCTCCTACAAATGGGATCGCACCAAACAGGCCTGTGATTACGGTAGCGCCCCAGAACGACATCTGGCCCCATGGCAGCACATAACCCATGAAACCAGTGGCCATCATCAGCAAGAAGATGAGCATGCCAATGATCCAGGTTATTTCACGGGGTGCTTTGTAGCTCCCATAATAGAGACCACGGAAAATATGGGCGTAGACTGCAACAAAGAACAACGATGCGCCGTTTCCATGCATATACCGCAACATATAACCGCCATTCACGTTGCGCATGATATGCTCAACACTGGAAAAGGCCATATCGACATGCGGTGTGTAATGCATTGCCAGCACGATGCCGGTCACAATCTGCAGCACCAGACAGAATGTCAGGACAATGCCCCAGATCCACATCCAGTTCAGGTTCTTAGGTGTCGGAATCATGATGGTGTCGTACATCAGTCCAACAATGGGCAACCGAGAGTGCAGCCACTTTTCGCCGCCCGTCTTCGGTTCATAATGGTCGTGAGGAATGCCAGCCATATCCGTGTCTCTCCCTTAACCCAGTTTGATCGTGGTTTCGTCCACGAATTCTGTCAGAGGTACCAGCAAATTCTCTGGCGCAGGGCCTTTGCGAATTCGACCAGAGGTGTCGTAATGCGATCCGTGGCATGGGCAGAACCAGCCACCAAAATCACCAGCGTCCCCTAAAGGCACACACCCCAGATGGGTGCAAACGCCTATCATAACCAACCATTCGCCGGTTTCATCCATGGCGCGGTTTTCATCAATAGCTGGTGCTGGACCAATATTTTCGTTGCGCGCGTCTTCGTCGATGAGTTCGGCCAGATCAACATCGCGGGCCTCAGCAATTTCTTTTTCCGTCCGACGACGGATGAAAACCGGCTTGCCCAGCCACTTTACTGTCAATTGGGTGCCGGGTTCCAGATCAGCGACATCAACTTGAATCGAGGCCAGCGCCCTGACATCGGCCGTCGGGTTCATCTGGTTGATCAGCGGCCAAACTGCAGCACCTGCGGTTACAGCGCCTGCGCCTGCGGTGGCATAATAAAGGAAATCCCTGCGGGTACCTTCATGATCTTCAGCGTGGGACAAGGGGCTCACTCCATTCCTGGACCCTCAAACGGGCCGATACGCTCTTGGCCGCGCATAGGCGCAGCCATTCCTTCCGGGCTATTTAGCCGGGCAAACCGCCCCCGTCCAGCAAAGATACGTGTGCATGACGTCGCATGTTAAACACAGTGTTGCGCGCGGGCGGCTATGTTGCGGCAAAATGGCGCCGGCAAAAGAAAATTCCTACATATTGCAGTCTTATTCTGGTTCCTAAATCGGGGGCTGCGTGGCTTGCATGCTTGGGCGCTCCGAAAACCCGGCATGCCAATGATCCAGCGCATCATTCCCACTGCGCCAGTTTCGCGCATCAAACCGATAGTCCAGATATGACAGAGCGCAGGCAACCGAGATCTGGCCAATGTTCATGGGCCCGGACAGATGGCTCATCCACCGTGCGTTCAGAACAGTTAATGCCCGAGATACTTTTTCCCATTGGGCTTCGATCCATTCAGAAGACTGTTTTTCTTCGGGACGCAGGCGCAGTTCGTAAGCCATCGATACAGCCGAATCCATGATGCCATCACCGGTGGCCTCAAGTGTGAGTGTCTCCCAGCGCGCGCTATTGGCCGGGTACATCCTGCCGGCGTACAGGTCATTGAGGTAGGCGGTGATCACTCTGCTATCATAAAGTGTCACCCCATCCGGCCGCTCCAGCGCAGGCAGACGCCCCAAAGGATTGGCGGCTTTCAACCCTTCATCAGTTGCAAAAGCCGTTGTGGTGACCGTTTCCAGCGAGACCGCGTCTGATTTGTCCAGTTCGTGCAGCAGGACCACAACTTTGCGCACAAAAGGCGACGTCGGTGAATGATAGAGTTTCATTTTTGGCAATCCTTTTCGTATCCGCACAATTCTACCGGAGGCGTCAGCCCTGTCCATCGGCCCCACGCATCAGGCCGGCCAATATGCGCACTTCTTGTCCCATTCCATAGGCATCCACATGATCAGCAGCACGCAACCGCACTGTATCCTGCTTGTTTTGGTTGAGCTTCCATGTGCCATCTACACCGTTGATCTGCATCCGGCACGGTACAATCATTCTCATCATTTTTTCCAGTATCTCCGGTTGCATTTTGGACGTCGTCCAAGGTGTCTTGGGCAAAAGACGATCCTCAAACAGCGCTGATTGGGCATCCAGCAAGGCGGGCAGTTCCTCTTGCGGGCGCAACTCAAGCATTCCAGTTATATGCACGGCGATATAGTTCCACGTCGGCACCTGATCTTCGATCTCATACCAGTCAGGCGAAATGTAGCTGTCCGGGCCAGACACCGCGATTCGCGCAGACAGTGGCGCTTTCAAAGCGCGCGCAATCGGATTTGAGCGGAGCAAATGCAAATGCACCTCTGATTGATCATCTGACACTAGAAACGGGATGTGCGATAGCAATGGGCCGTCCGGCCCGGTGACAGCCAGGACGCCAAAGGACCGTTCGCGCGCATAGTCGAGGTTTTTTAGATCATCGCCTGTGTGAAAGACCGGATTTGGGTGCATGTCTGGAATCCTATGCAATCTTGCGCTTTTGCTATTGCAAGAGCCGTCATTCCACTGGCAAGATCAACCTCGTTCTCAGGGCGGGGCGAAATTCCCCACCGGCGGTATGTGGCATCAGCCACGAGCCCGCGAGCGGCCCCCATTTACGGGGGTGACAGCAGATCTGGTGAGAAACCAGAGCCGACGGTCATAGTCCGGATGAGAGAGAACGTATGATCACGCCGCGTCAGCGGTGCTGAGCATTCGTGATCGCCTTGGGTGTTGTGAGACCAAAAAGGAGAGATCAGATATGTCACACACCCGTTATGCCTTTATCAAAGCTCAGTGGCACGCTGACATTGTGGACCAAGCTTTGGATGGGTTTTTAGAGTCTATTCAGGCTGATTCTGTCGATATCTACGATGTGCCCGGGGCCTTCGAGCTGCCCCTTCTTGCGCGGGATCTGGCCAGTACCGGTCGCTATGACGCCGTCATCTGCGCCGCTTTTGTCGTTGATGGTGGCATCTACAGGCACGATTTTGTCGCAAGTGCCGTAGTAGATGGTTTGATGCGCGCCGGTTTGGACAGCGGCGTCCCTGTGCTGTCGGTGTCGCTAACACCGCATAACTATCAGGACACGGACCATCACAATGCGATTTATCGTGCGCATTTTGTCGAAAAAGGTCGCGAGGCTGCAAATGCGGCCCTCAGCATCACTGCGCTACGGGCTAGCGTTCACGCTCAGGCTGCCTAACCAAGATACTCTCGGAGCGCCGCCGGCGGATTGTCAAATAATTCGGCGGTGGCCACAGGCGCATGGGCAAGGCCATCTGCTACCAGAATAATCTGATCGGCAATCTGGCGTGCATCTGCTGGCGCATGGCTTACCATCAAAACCGTCGCGCCCGATTCTTTTGCCAGATCAGCCACCAATTTCAGCATCTCTACCCGCAGAGCGGGCCCCAGCGCAGCAAAAGGCTCGTCCAGCAGGATCAAAGGCTTGTTCTGAACCAAAACCCGCGCCAAAGCCGCCCGGCTTTGCTGGCCGCCTGACAGAGTGCCGGGTTTTCGGGCCTCGAGTCCCTCCAGACCGACACGGGCAAGGGCATCCGTTACACTCTGACGCTGGGGTCCATCAAGCTTCAGATCAGGTCGCACCCCCAACCCGACATTTTGTGCGACGCTCAGATGTGGAAAAAGATTGTTGTCCTGAAACAGCATCGATACCGGGCGCCGGCCCGGCGGCAGGGCTGTGATGTCAGCATCTGCCCACAAAATACGGCCCTGCGATATTGGAAAAAATCCAGAAATACCGTTTATCAGGGTCGATTTACCTGCCCCCGAAGGGCCAATGACCGCTACGATAATGCCTTCCGGGAGCGTGAGATCGGTGGCCAGTGAAAACGCCCCGTTTTCGACAACCACATCATCAAGCGTCAACATGCCAGCGCCCGCCTTTCTCAAATATCCAGAACAGGCCCAGCGACAGCATCACCAGCAGCAGACCTGCACCGGCAGCGGCCTCCATCTGATAAGCCCCCATCAGCCGGTACATTTGCAACGGCAACGTCGCATGCTGCGGATCCGCAAACAGGGCAATCACCCCCAAATCCCCCATCGACAACGCGGCCCCCAAGCCAGCGGCAAAGCCAATCTGCCGACGCATCCGGGGCAGCAACACCAAACGCCACAGCCGCCATCCGCGCATATCCAGTGATTGCGCCAATGGGCCGTAACTCGAAAGCACATCACGCATCCCCGGCACTAGAATGCGCAACACAAAAGGCAGTGCCATAACGGCGTTCACCAGCGCCGTAACCGGCAGCGCCAGCGCAAATGGATCCACAATCGGAAATAGAATGAGGAACAGCCCGGTGCCAATCACCAGGGGTGAAGCCGCAAGGCCAAGCAAACCCACAATTTCTGCCATTCCGCGCCGTGACACCGCGATTGTCGCCGCCATCGGCAATGCCAATAGCAACAAGATGGCCGTGCTCGTCAGGGCGACCAAAATCGACAGGAATGCCGCGTAATAGACACTTTCTGGCAAATCAAACAGACCTTTGGAACCCGCCAGAACGATCGCGCTGAGCGGCAAAATCAGGAACAACGCTGCGCCGCCGATGACTGCAGTATCTTGCAATCGAATCCAGCCGCCCTGCACGTCCCAGCGCGTCATAACCCGGTCCAGTCCGGCGCCAAAGCCTTCGGTTCCGGCAAAGCGCAGGGCGAGGATCGCGGCGGTACCGGCCAGTCCCATCTGCAGACAAGACAGCAACGCCGCACGTCCAAGGTCAAAATCAAATCGGAATGCCTGATAGATCGCCAGCTCAATGGTCGAGGCGCGCGGCCCGCCGCCCAGTGTCAGGGCCACTGCAAAACTCGTCAGGCAAATCGTGAAAACAATCGCAAAGGCGCCAGGCAACACGCGCCGTAGCAACGGGCGCTCTAATATGCGCGCAATGTCACCGGCATCAAATCCCAATTGGGCGGCCAGACGGAACCGCTCTGCCGGGATATCTTGCCAACCCTGCAACACCAATCGGGTTGCCAAAGGCAGATTGAAGAACACATGCGCCAGAACCACGCCATGAAACCCGTAGATTGAAAGCGGTGGCAATCCGACAAGCCCTAACATCTGGCTGACCCAGCCATTGTGCCCAAACACCGCCAAGAGACCAAGAACAGCAACGATAACCGGCAGAATAAAGGGCGCACCCAGCAGCGTAATTATCGCGCCACGGCCGACAAAACGTCGACGCGCCAATGCGCGGGCCACTGGCACGGCCAGCACAACGCTCAACCCTGCAGAGACCAAAGCTTGTGAAACCGTAAACCGGACTGCCGCCCAATCAGAAGGGCCAAGCCCCCGGCCGACTTCTGCGCGCAAAACCACAACCAAAAGCGTTCCAAGGATCAATGCCGCGACGGATATCGCGGCACTGATTCCCGGTGCTCGGTTTATTGCGACAGGACTGACAGCCATTCCGCCAACGCTTGGTCACGAACGGTTTTGGCGTTCGTTGCAGGGATGATCAATGCCTTTTCTGGCTTTATTAGGGTCTCGAATCCATCCGGCAGGCCGCCCTCAGGTATGACTGCTGGATACATCCAGTTGGTTGTCGATATCACCGACTGAAATCCATCTGAGACCATAAATTCCAAAAACTGGTCTGCCAGTTCCGGCTGATCGCTTGTCGCCAGTTTTGCGGCAACTTCGATTTGCAAATAATGGCCTTCATCAAACGCAGCTGCAGCCTTGCTTGCGTCGTCTTCGACGATCAGATGGTAGGCGGGTGAGGTTGTGTAAGACAACACCATATCAGCCTCGCCTTCGAGAAACAGACCATATGCCTCGGACCATCCTTTGGTTACGGTCAGAACATTATCCGACAACCCCTCCCAGATTGCCGGTGCGTCGTTGCCATAAGCGGCTTTGACCCACATCAACAGGCCAAGACCGGGAGTTGAAGAGCGCGGATCTTGAATGACAATTTTCAGATCGCTGTCAGCAAGAGCGCGGAAATTGCTGGGTGCGGCCATATCGGTATTGTGAACGAAGGCAAAATAGCCCCAGTCATAAGGCACAAAGTGATCGTCAGCCCATGGAATGGGCAAGTCAAATTCAGCCGATACTGAATGCTTGGCAAACAGACCTGTATCAAGCGCGGTTTCGGTCAGATTAGTGTCTAACCCAAGCACGACGTCCGCATCCGAGCGTTTGCCCTCTAACAGGATTCGGGCCAGCAATGCGGCGCCATCGCCGGCACCCACCAACTTCAGATCGCACTTACAAGTTTCTTCAAAAGCGGCTTCGATGACAGGGCCCGGGCCCCAATCGGACACAAAACTATCATAGGTGTAAACGGTGAGTTCCGGTGTGTCAGCAAAAGCCGCTGATGCACCGAACACGCCCGCAGCTAAGGTTAGATACTTCATGGTATCCTCCAAATTGCGGCGATGGGAAAAGGGGAACAGATGTCCGGACCTTCCCTCCGCCAGTGTTAACTGGTTCAGGTTCAACGGGTCCGCACCTTCGTACATCTCAGCCGCAATGGCCCCCCGAGGTGTCGCTGACATTAGGGCGCAGTTGATGCGCGCGCAACCGGAAACCGCTTGAGACACGGCGCGCCCAGCGCTAGACCGCTGGTAAAGGAGCGCATCCCATGTCGATCAACAGCTTTGGCCATCTTTTCCGCGTGACCACATGGGGCGAAAGCCATGGACCGGCAATTGGTGCAACTGTTGATGGCTGCCCTCCCGGTGTCTCCGTCGACGAGGCGATGATCCAGCACTGGCTGGACAAGCGCAAACCGGGGCAGAACAAATACACTACGCAACGGCGCGAGTCAGATGAGGTTCAGATTCTTTCTGGCGTTTTTGAAGGGCAAACCACCGGAACACCTGTTCAATTGCTGATCCAGAACACCGATCAACGGTCAAAAGACTATGGCGACATCAAAGATAAATTTCGCCCCGGCCATGCAGATATCACCTATTTCCAGAAGTACGGAATCCGCGATTATCGCGGCGGCGGGCGATCCTCTGCCCGTGAAACTGCAAGCCGGGTCGCCGCAGGTGGGCTGGCGCGCGAAGCCATCAAGGTGTTAGCCCCCGACGTCCGGATCACCGGCTACATGACGCAAATGGGGCCGCATTGCATCAACCGTGATCAGTTTGACTGGGACCAGATCAACCAGAACCCATTCTGGGTACCTGATACGCAGGCGGCCAGCGACTGGGCCATCTATCTGGACGGTCTGCGAAAGTCCGGCAGTTCAGTTGGCGCGATAATAGAAGTGGTCGCGCGCGGGGTTCCC
>RCNF010005194.1_pt1 | contig 11788 bp, 11 predicted proteins | sample 2041311 | NCBI WGS metagenome assembly RCNF01 (sample SAMN09708228, study PRJNA481090) | Marine sediment metagenome, whole genome shotgun sequencing project. | biome: marine sediment; feature: ocean; material: sediment; isolation source: Sewage treatment plant 2 marine sediment (STP2) ... | reverse complement strand
TTTTATGAAAATTTAATTTAATAGTTCACCATTCCCCTGTCATAAAGAACATAGCGCACCCCCACAACGTGAACAAACAAAAGGATCCTTTGAACTCGTTTCGATAACCCTTTGCTGATAATTCTTGCGAATCTTCTGATAAACTGCTGTTGCGTAAAGCCCATAATAGCGAATCCACTGCATTCCCTTTGGTAGAATGTGTTGCACCATACGACCGATAAAAGTAAAAACATCATATCTTCCATCTTACGTTTCCCGCTTTTATGATCATCATTTCAGTATTCCCTCGCTCCTTTCATGCCCATTGTGAATGAAAGGAGTGAGGTTCTTTATGCTTTGGTCACCTTGACTACAGTATCTAGCATGGCCCACTGACCACTAATTGGATCCGGTTTGTTAGCAATGATCCAGTTCGGATGGACACCATAGGTGTTCCAGGTCTTGAGCTTGAAATCCGGGTCGTTGTCCCCGGCAAACGGGGATTTTTTACCCGAAGCATAGCGGCCGTACTGCCAGTGCCCCAGGTGATGAGAAATGGAGATGACTCCCGGCACAACACCTTCGGTCACTTTAGCCGTGGTCGTGATTTCGCCGATTTCGGATGTGACCTTGATTTTGTCTCCGGTTTTTATTCCCAAGCGTTTGGCTGTTTTAGAATTGATCAATCCCGGGTTGTCATGACAGATTTCGGTCAACCATTTACAGTTGGCAGAACGGGAATGGATGTGAACCGAAACTTTGTAAGAGGTCAGAATCAGATCGTCCGGTCCCATCTTTTCATGGACCGGGACCGGCGTAAAACTGGGTATCGCCGGAAGGTTTTTCATCTCCATCAGTTCTGAGTAAAGCTCAAAATACCCGGACTTGTTGACCTTGTCCGGTTTAAAGCCAGCATAAACTTTGCCTTCGATTTCCTGACCCACATAACCTTTATATGCGTTCTTGGTCTTGGTGTAACCCTTCTCCTTGGCCGCGGCTTCGCTTTCGGCATGGGCCTTTTTCCAGTTCCAGTAAACGCCGGTGGCTTCGTCGAAAATGACCCCGTCTTTTTTGAGATCTTCGGTTTTAACTTCTTTCTTGTACATGTAGTATTTTGGCTTGGCATTGGGATCATGCCAGACCCCGTGTTTCTTCATGTACTCAAATCCACCGGCCGCCTTGACATCCGGTGTCATCTCACACGACATTTTGACAAATTCCTCGGCTGAATTAAAGCCCAGCGGAAACCCCATCCTTTGGGCGAGTTCGCAAACCACATCTTTAAAATCCCTGGATTCGCCCAAAGGTTTCACAAAGGGCTGGCGAATGTAGTACTCGGGGATCTGGGTCGGTGATACCATATCCTCCCAATCCCACCATTCCAGGTACGACGGATTCGGCAGAATCAGGTCGGCCAGTGCTGCGGATTCATCATAGTAGGCGTTGACATTAACCGTGAAAGGAATGAGGCTTTCATCCTTTAGGATATCAATGTTCTCCTGGGTTTCCCCATGGGAATAGACCGGTGTGTAGCAGTACCACATGTAGATCTCGGGTCGACCGGCCTTGCCGTCCTTGATCATTTTCAGTACCTGGTGATTGGCACCGTGGGTCGGATAGGCGATGTCGCCTTTAAATCCATTTGTGATCTTCAGGGCTTTTGCCTTGGGCTTGTCTTTTGGGCCCTTGGGATATTTCCATTTGGCACCCACCCCACGGCATCGACCGCCGGGGTTGTCGATATTACCGGTAATGGCGGCCAGCATTTGAATGGCCCTTTCGGTATCGGCACCATGATGATGGGCCACCGCCCCCCGGTAGCTGATGACGCAGGCTGGTTTGGTTTTGGCGAGTTCAAGAGCAATGGACTTGATCTTTGCAGCCGGAACGCCGCTGATCTTTTCAGCCCACTCCGGTGTAAATGTATCCAAGTGTTTCTTTAAGGCGGCGATCTTTGCATCCGTGCTTTCCTTGCGATTCTTGGTGGCCTTGATGAACTTGAAAAAGTCTTTGTCATACAGGCCTGCATCCATGATGACCTTGCACATGGCCAGGACCACGGCCCGGTCGGTACCCGGTTTGACCGGCACCCACTCAGTGGATTTTGCGGCGGTATTGGATAGCCTGACATCAAAGGTGTATAATTTTACACCTCGATCGACTATGCCGCTGATAAGTCGCTGGCTTACAGGAATCGAATTGGTATGGGCCTCCAGACAGTTGCTGCCGAAATTGACCACCATCTTGGTGTTGTCAAAATCCCAGTTGTCATAGTGCTTGCCCCAGGTCAGTTCCTGTCCGGTCCATTTGGCGCCTTCACAGATGGAGGTGTGATTGCCGATGGTCTTGGTGCCGTAAGCGCCCAAAAAGGCACTTTTGATAATTTTGCTGGATGAGGCCTTCATTCGACCGTAGTGGAACATAAATTTTTCCGGGTGGCCCTCGTCGCGCAGTTTTTTCAACCGTGCTGCAAGATCGGTCAGGGCCGCGTCCCAACTGATGCGCTTCCATTTGCCTTCACCGCGCTTACCGACCCGCTTCATGGGGTAGAGAATTCGGTCCGGATCATAGAGCTGGTTGATGCCGGCTGCTCCCTTGGCGCAGATTTTTCCTTTTCCTCTGATGGAATTCGGCTGTCCTTCCAGTTTGACCAGCCTTCCGTCTTCCACAAAACCGATCATGGAATCTCTGGTAACGCAAGACCAGCAGGCCGAAGGGATCATTTGTCTTTCGGCGCCGGTCTCGGGTGAAAAATCCTTCCCGCCTTCCACAAAATCGACTGTCCCGGCCAGGGCGCTGGAACCGATCGCCTTTCCGGTGGCCAGGACCGCAGCACTTGCGATGCCAAGCTTGAAAAGGTCACGGCGATTTATTTCTTGTTTCATTTTTTTGTCCTCCTTTATTTAAATAACATCCAGGATGGCATCGTTTTTCTCGAACTTTTGTTTGGCTGCAGCCATTTTCGAGAGAGCCCCTTGGGAATCGATGTAAAAGCACGTAGGGACCGTATTTTCGCCCGGGAGCAAAGTGGTCTCATTGCGTTTTTCAACCAGTCCGAACTGCTTGTTTAGCTTCGAGACTTCACTGGCAGGATCGTTGAGATCACCAAAGAACCGTGCCCGTCCCGGACAGATGTTGACACAGGAAGGAGTCACGCCTTTAGCAATCCTATGCTCGCAAAAGTTGCACTTTGTGATGCCGTTTTTAGTGGAGTCTTTGCCGGAAATGAGCAGTTTGTTAAAGTTACGTGCACCGTAAGGGCATGCTTCGATGCATTTTCCGCAGCCTGTGCATAATTTGTTGTCGAAAAGGATGAGTCCGTCGGGACGCTTGTAAGTGGCGCCGCCACGGTAGCGGATCTTTTTGCCGTCGGCAGTGACAAACTCCCGCCGGTCTTTGGGGTACTCGGGGCACTCCTTGACGCACGGCGGAACCTTGTCATCCTTGTTTCCCTCGCAATGGTTGCAGAGCCGGGGCAAAAAAAGCTTCTCGGAGTTGGGAAACGTGCCGGTCACTTCTTCGTAAACGGCAGCGCGAAAGGCGCCTAAGGGGACGTTGAACTCGGCCTTGCAGGCTATGGTACAGGCCCGGCAGCCGATACACCGCCTAAGATCAACAATAAAGGCCCAGCGGGGTGCTTCACCTCGGGCCGCAATAGCCTTGCCGGTAGGCATTAAAGTGACCGCTCCGGTCAGGGCCGCCGCTCCTGCGCCTTTGAGCACCTGCCGTCTGGAGATGGATAACTGTTCTTGCATGACAACCTCCTTTTCTTAAATTACTGTTTATCTTCTTCGAGATAATCGATCATATCCTCAAAGCGGTTTAAAGCCGCATCGATGAGCATGATGGAATATTTCTTGTTGTGAACGCCGTTTCCGAATTTAACGATATTCAGATTTTCCCTCCCTTCTTTGAGCATTTTTCGGGCTTCCGTTAGTTTGGATTTTGAAAGTTTGGGTTTGGCCTTTGCAAGGGCTGTCAGGGCTTCTTGCTCAACTTCTTTAGAGTATTTGATTTCCTTGGCCAGTTCGCTCTTCCAGTCTTTGAGCATCTTTTTGTGGTCCTTGGTGTGACATCGAACACAGGTTTTGGCTGAGGCTGTCATCACCATCTGACCCTTGGCGTTGAATTTCCTTTCAACATGGCAGGCCAGACAATTGGCACGAGCTTTGTACATAAAATCAGGGGTTTTCGGGACATCCGGGCGTTTGGGCCCGGCAGACAGAATACGCTGATAGCTGTGGGCTTTTGGATGGCAAACCGAACAACCTGGGAGTTCAGATTGATTGGCAGGAGCATGTAAACCCGAAGATGCATATGCTAAAATACCGGGTTGTTCTAAATCCGCCTTGGTGTGCATGACCGGCTGATGGCAGTCAAAGCAGCGGGCGTTTTTCACGGTCACGTGTTTTTGGTGCATCAACTCATCAGTGATTTCCTTTTTGAGCACTTTTGCTTGATCGTGACAGGCAAGACAGTTTTCTTTTTTGATCTGTCCGGCGTTAAGAACCAAAGCGGTTTCAAGCTCACCACTTTTAAAATAAGCCTTGTATTGACCGCCGCCGGCCGCTTGGATCATCTCCAGGTGGCAGCTGGAGCAGGAAACTTTTGCTTTTTTTAGCATCTGATGGGTGATCGGTTTTTCCCCGGAAGTCTGGATCGGTTTTTTAGGAAGTTCATGGCAGAGTTCGCACTTTCCGCGGTCTTGGTTGAATTTAACGTGTTTAAAATGACAGAGGTGACAGGTGGCCTTAGAGACCTCGAATTTCTTTTGATCGGTTTCGTGCTGGTGGCAAGAGGTGCAGTTGATTTTTTGGCCCTTGATCTGGTTCTTTTTATCCAAATGAGGTTTGTGATGAAACTTTTTCGGTGAATTTTATTTTTTTGGTTTTAAAGTCGTCGTCCGGCTTACCGTGACACCGTGAGGTCATGCAGTTGGCGTCGGGAACTCTCGGCCGGGTTTTGATCGTCTCGCCGCCGAGTGGAATGTAGGAGAATCGCTCCGGAGGATTTTTGAGGATGTGGCTGTTCCATGTTCCCGTTGTATTTTCACCGGAAGCCGGAGTCGACATTCCAGCTGTATTAGGCGGGTAGTGGCATTCAACACAACCGAATTTATTGTGTTTGCCCTTTTTCCAGAGGTCATAGCCTTTTTGCACCACACCCGGATAGGTTAGAACATGACAGTACCCACAGAAGAACTGGGGTTGGGGGATGTCAGGCTGTGGGAGATTTTTTAGGCGTTGCACTTTTTGTTCGGCAGAAAAGGCCAATCCCGATAAAAATAGGATGACCGCCACGACGAAAACAGAATAGCTTAAATGCTTCGTGGTCCTAAGATTCAACATGATTTTCTGCATTTGCATCATTTTCCTCCGTACTTCTCAACCAGTAAAGCAGTTCATCCGGATCAACCGGTTTATTCAGGCATGCATAAATGTAATGGCGGATCGCATCCTGGAGTTCGGGATGAAACCGTTTTGCCGATATACAAAGAAAAGTAACATTCGGATATTTAACTGAAAGTTCTTTAAAATCACGGTTGCTGATAGATATTGTATCTAGATCCAGGATGACGGTGATACAATCCCTCTCTCTCAGAATATCTTCAAGTTCCTGGACGGAATCAGCAGGAACGGTCAAAAAGTGATGCTGGTTCAGCAATTCACACAAGTTTGTACATTCTTGAACATTTGCGCTCAGCACGAGGATTTTTTTTTTCATCCCTGATCTTCTTTCAAGGGTTTTGCATTTGGCGGAACCGGAATCATCATCAACTCAAAACAGAGCAAAACCTGTGCCATGGATATTTAATAGAGACGGCAGGCCCAAAGTATTGTATCCAAATATGTGTTCATGCTGGCGTTAATGTGTGTTATCTGTCCGAAATTAAACAGCAAATTGATCGTTGAAGAAAAGACGGGTTAATGAGTGTGCTGAATTAAGAAAGCAATGGATTCGAAAACGGTAAAAAATCGACGTGTATGATGTGTAAGATTTATGGACATAATATTTTAAAAAGCCAGATATTATGTTGAATTCTAAAGTGTTATACAGGTCCAGATTATAGACACTTTATTGTGAAGCTGAACATTATCTAAGGATCTAAGGATAATTTTGAACGCTCAGATTAGTTAGTGTCCATGCAGAAATGAGATATTTTGTTCAAGATCGAGGCATGCGAGAAAATTAACCACAGGCATATAGCTGATATTCCGAGGATTAATTTTTGAGCATAACGAAGATATTGGGCAAAATAGCCATTTATGGATGGGCACTAGTTAATGATAAGTGGGGGACTTCAATTGATATTTTTCGAGTTTGACGTACAAGGTGCTCCGGCCGATGCCTAAAATTTCAGCAGCTTTTTTTTTGTTCCATTTGCATTTATCAAGCACTTCAATGAGGTGCTGCTTTTCGGTTTCTTTGAGACTAACCGCTTTGTCCGGTACCAGTGTTTTTGTTTTTAAGAAGGCGGACGGCAAATCTGACACCTGGATCTGTTCACCTTTAGCCAGAACCACGGCATGCTCGATGGTGTTTTCCAACTCTCGAACATTGCCCGGCCATGAATAATCCAGAAGCCTTCGCATGACTTCTGAGTTAAAATCTTTTATGGTTTTATTTTGTACATTGGAAAACCGATCCAGAAAATACCGGGCAAGAAGGAACAAATCGTTTCGCCGATCTCTCAGCGGCGGCAGATGGATCGGGATGACGTTTAAACGATAGAAAAGATCCTCACGGAACCGGCCGTCTTTGACCTCTTGCAAGAGATTTTTATTGGTTGCCGCCAGAATTCGTACATTCACGGACAGGGTTTCTCGACCGCCCAACCGCTCGAACTTTCTGCTTTGCAATATTCGAAGCAGTTTAATCTGGGCCGAAGGGGGTATTTCGCCGATTTCGTCCAAAAAGGCGGTCCCGCCGTCGGCCTGTTCGAAACGGCCGGGCTTGGTTTTCAGCGCACCGGTAAATGCCCCCTTTTCATGGCCGAAAAGCTCGCTTTCCAGAAGTGTCGCCGGGTATGCCGAACAGTTGATCACCACAAAAGGCTTGTCTTTTCGGAAACTTTTGCGATGAATGGCATGGGCCACCATTTCTTTGCCGGTACCGCTTTCGCCCTGTATCAATACCGTAGCATCCGACGGAGCGACATCCTCAATCAGTTTGAATAACACCTGCATCTGCGTGTCTTTGCCGATCATTCCGGAAAATCCGGTTTGATCCACCTTTTGTTTCAAATCGCCAATTTCGTCTTCGTACAAGGCAGCCCTCAAAATCGCTCCGGCGGTTTGATTCAGAACCAGGTCGATAATATCAAGTTCATTGACCGCACAATCGCATTCACCGGGGCATCCGATATATAAGGCTCCCAGCAGCCTTTTCTCAAGTCGAACAGGGTAGGCCATTATTTTTTTTGCCGATGCCAGTTCGTTAAACTTGAAAGAAATTTGTCTACTGTCGAAAATTTCGATCTGTTTGACTTCCGAAAGAGACGTTGCCATCCTATCGACCGTATTCCCTTCTATGGTGAGGATATTCTTTTCCGAATAGGCGAACATAGCCGACTTTTTGCTGCTGAAAAACACAAAAACCATATTTTGACATTTGACAACATTCTGAAGCTTTTTAACGAGAAACTCACAAACCGCCTTTAAGTTCGGCAACGCGCCCACTTCCTTGGCAATCTCGAAAGAGATCCGTGTTTGCCGATGGGCGCGGTTCAATTGACGATTCTTCTCTTCGAGGCTATTGGCATATTCTGTAATTCGAAGCGTGTAATTCTGGATACGCGTCAGCATCTGTTTGAAAGAGGCGCCCAAGCGGCCGATTTCATCATGGTCGTTAATTTCGAGGTTCACATCCATATGCCCCTCGTCGATCTTTTCAACCTGTTCGGTAAGCTGAACCAGGGGCCTTGTAATATGTTTGACCAGAAGATGTGCGACAAGCAACGCGAGTAGCAGAACCACAAATGTAATGACACTCATTTGAAGCCAGAGTTGACTGATCTGGCTTCGAAACGGTTTTTCAGATAATCCGAGGTGCAACACACCGGCTTTTCCCTCAAAAATCGGCCATGCGAAATCCATATACCGATCGTTTGTGTTTGAAATAATTTTTTTCAAATGCCCCTGGTGATTGTCCTCAGGAACATTGGCGTTTATGAGCTCAACCGGCACGCCTTTGGGAAATGTATGGGTGAGGATTCGGTTGTCTCTGACGACAAATAGATAAGCGATTTTTGGATTGCTCCGTACCCGGTCGTCGAGGAGGTTTTGCAAAGAAACCAAGTCGTTGATTAGAATCTTATCAGCGGCATCCAGGGCAAGGTTGTGTGCAATATTTTCACCTTGTGCAACGGCCACCTGAAACAGGGTGGTGCTGTATCGATGGGTGACGATCTGAGAGATAATCAGGCCGCTGAAAATAACGAGCACTGCAATGGTCAAAATCAACCTTTTTCTAAAATTTTTTGGCCACATCTGAACCTCTGTAAGCAATATTTAGTTGCTTTTTTATTTCACGTACGGGTTGGTACCAGGTGTCTTCGGGGAATACAAAACGGTCGATCATCAACTCCTTTAAAATGGCCCTGCCCTTTGGATCTTGATGCATGTCAAGGAGCAGATCTCGGGCTTTTTCTTTAATTTTAGGTGCCAGGTATTTGGAGGCCACGAAAGGGGGACTTCCAAAAGGAATCGATTTTTTAATCACCTGGGTTTGGGATGTATTTAAAGGATTACGGGCGTTGTAATACTCCCAGATCATGCCGTCCACGGCAGCACCGTCCACCAAAGACCTGGCAACGGCGAGTATTGAATTGTCATGACTGTAGGTATAGATTACATTTTTAAAAAATGTTTCCGGTTTCTCTCCCATCTTCGCCAACCAAGATAGTGGAACCATAGCACCGGTGTTCGATGCCGGATCCGTCATGGCAAAAACTCCCCCCTTTAAATCTTCAAGTTGTTCGATGGAACTGTTCTTGTTCACAATGAGGTAAGACTGGTAAAAAGGTTTTTCGCGGATAACAGGGACGGCCAATGCTTCGAAACCATATTTTTCTTTACCAACAGCATAAGGCCCCGAACAAAGAAACGCCAGGTCGATCTGCTGTTTCAAAAAAAGTTCGTTAATTTCACCATATGTTTTCCGTTGAATGAGCTGGATGTTGTAATTCAGATGGTCCCCGATATAGTCGATCAGATTCCGATAAGTTGAAAAGGTTTCCTTAGGAGAGACCATTGCGGACACTGCGACTTTCAGGGTGTGTTCTTTATCATTTGCAGATTTGGATTTTTCTATTTTGATGGTGTTGGAGAAATCGACCGGCGTATAACCTACGTCACGGCTGCATCCAGAGACAAGGAGAATGATCACGGCAACCAAGACACCTAAATATAAAAAAATCTCCTTTGCTGCTGTTGATAGCGGTTTCACGATTTATCTCTCTAATAAAGATTATGGGTTTGTTTAAAATATAGAGGAACAAGTCCCATACAAATAATTTTTATATACCACATTGTTCCAGCTATGTCAATATTTCTTTCAATGCCGATGTCCCGTTCAGAGAAGTTCAAGTGACAGATAAAATCTGAAACTCCTTCAGTTTGTCCCTCATCTCCTTAATTCGTTTGAACCGAAAATCCATTTATCCCGCGGTTGTCTGTTTGGCTGGCACGGCTTGCACTTTTTCCGTTCCAAACCAGTGCTGGGTTTTTAAACATATTTTTACAAGCATGAGCATCACCGGGACTTCAATGAGCACACCCACCACCGTGGCAAGGGCTGCCCCGGACGATAGTCCGAAGAGCATGGTTGACGTGGCAATGGCCACCTCGAAATGATTGGAAGCGCCGATCATGGCCGCCGGTGCAGCATCCACGTAGCGGAGTTTCAGCATCCGCGCCAGACCATAGCCGAGCCAGAAGATCAGGTTGGTCTGGATAAACAAAGGGATAGCGATCCAGAGAATCGTCAATGGGTTGGCAACAATGACTTCTCCTTTAAAGCTGAACAGCAGTACCAGCGTAATCAGCAGTGCTATTATAGTTACCGGGGTCAACACGTGGAGAAATTTCTCCTTAAACCATTTTTCGCCTTTTGTCGAGATGATCCATTTACGTGAAAGATAGCCGGCTACCAGTGGAAAGGCTACATAAATTAAGATGGACAGCAGCAATGCCTGCCAGGGTACCGGCAGACGTCCCACACCTAATAAAAATCCGCCCAGAACACCGTAAAGCACAAGCATGGTCAGGGAGTTGATGGCCACCATCACCAGTGTCAGACCGTCATTACCTTTTGCAAGATAACCCCAAACCAGCACCATGGCAGTACACGGAGCAATCCCTAAAAGAATGCAACCGGCCAGATAGCTGCGCCAAAGGGGTACCTGGAGCATTTTAACGCCGCCTGACATCACCACAGTTCCGGCGCCGTGGGTTGCAGCCACCGGAAGGTCGAGACCAAACGGCATCCTAACCAGATCCACGGCATCCGGGCCAATAAAGCCGTAGAAAAGTGTTCCCAGGAAAAAGAGGGCGATGGCATACATGGTAAACGGCTTGATGCACCAGTTGACAAACAGGGTCAAGAACACCGGTTTTCCGCTTTTGCCAGCTTTAATGACTTCACCGAAATCGATTTTGACCATGATGGGATACATCATGAAAAACAGACAGATTGCGATTGGAATGGACACCACCGGCGCTCCCTTGACGTAGATGGCCATACCATCGAGATATTGTGCCATGCCGGGGGCGATTTTACCTAACAGGATGCCGGCAACAATGCACAGCACCACCCATAGGGACAGAAATCGTTCGAAAATACTGGTCATTTTTCGATCATTGTTCAAAATAGCATCGTTGCTCATCAATAGTTTCCTCCTAACAATATTGAAAAATAAAATACCATGTCCTTTGAAATCATTCTCTGTTTTGAGCCTTGCACAACACCTCCGGATTGATTTTTAAAATTTCTTTTAAACGTTTGGCATCCTGCTGAATTTTTGAAGTTTTCGAGAGCGATTTTGAAACCCAGGCAATGGCCTCCCGCACTTCATCCGGTGCGTCATCGCCGGCCAGATGATAATACCGCCAGCGGCCCTCTTGGCGGCCCTCAACAAGGCGGGCATTGGCAAGAATCGACATGTGTTTGGAAACCGTGGATGGTGCCAGTTCCAGAAGTTTAATAATCTGGCATACGCACAGTTCACGGCCCTTCAGTGCCATCAATGTACGAACCCGGTTTTGATCTGACAGAGCCCTTGTGATTGCCATAAACGTAAACATAAACGCCTCCTCTGATTTGCAATCCGTCATTTCGCCATATGTCGAAATATAGAACAAGCCAATATATTTGTCAAATGCTGTTCCTTTCTTTTATTGCTTTCTACTTTATCTGATTAAATTCTGGTGATGTCCAATAAAAGCCGGTACGGATACTGTCGGGGTACGGAACCCGTCTGGTATTTGAAACGAATTTTGACTTAAGGGCTCACTCAAAAATAACTTCACATTTTGGATGCCGATGCATCCCGAGTGGCTGCGTTATGAAAACTCGAAATATGTTTGATATTCCTTAGATAGTTCCTGAACGAAAACCCCGAACTTTGGTCTTTTAATTCAGGGCTGGGATTATTAACATATTGAAGTTGTTCCTTTTCTCAATTCAACATTTAAAATTAAACATTCAAAATTGTGTCTGAACGGACTTCTCGTTCAGACACTAGATAACCAGAAATAAATGAGGGTTTGCTATCATGAATATAATTTTTTATTGACATCCCGTACCACTT
>RCNF010001662.1_pt1 | contig 11789 bp, 9 predicted proteins | sample 2041311 | NCBI WGS metagenome assembly RCNF01 (sample SAMN09708228, study PRJNA481090) | Marine sediment metagenome, whole genome shotgun sequencing project. | biome: marine sediment; feature: ocean; material: sediment; isolation source: Sewage treatment plant 2 marine sediment (STP2) ... | reverse complement strand
GCCAATTCTTAACCGATCAAGTCGGAGAGGATTTCACGATAGCGTTTGTACACGGGCCACGGGACTTCCTCCCGGACCCGTCCGCCGGCAAGGGGAATGTAACGGCCGGATTCCACCAGCGGCGTGACGATCTCACGGAGCCTGCGTTCCATGTTCTCGGGCTCCCCGGACCGGAGGATGCTGAGGGGGATGCCACCGATAAGGCCGAGTTCGGGCCCGTATCGACGACGCAGACTGCGGTAGTCGATCTCGGCAACCTCGGCCGCCTCCGAGACCCACAGGATCGTAACCCCCGCCTCGATCATGATGGGAATCAGCCTGGCCGTATTGCCGTACGTGCTGACGAGGATTTGCTCGCACCCGTGTGCCCTGGCGACGGAGATGATCCTCTCGTACACCGGAATCATGAAATCCTCGAACATGGCCGGTGAGATCAGGGGGCCCTTGTTGTCCGAGATCGGCTCGCTCAAGAAGATAAATTCCGCATCTACCTCCTCCAGAACCATTTCCAGCATGCGGGCGCAGAAATCCCCGTACATTTCCAGGCGCTTGCGCATCTTTCTCGGGTGATCGATCACGCCGTCCAGGACCTGCTCGAGTGTCGCCCAGTCCCCCACGCCCAGGGCCTGAAAGAATCCCCGGGACGCCCAGATACCGACGATGTGATCCCTGTCTCTGAGCCTACTTACCGTGTCCCCCCACTCCTCTCCTAAACGGTTGGGCGACGGGTCGAAGGCCCGCCTGTAGCCCCTCGCAGAGAGATCGAGAACCCGGCCGAAGTACCGGCGCCGAAAGTGCAGATCCGGTTCGATGTTCTCGTGGGGTGTCAGGCCGAAGAACTGCAGATGGGTCTTGTGGACCGCCAACCCCTGGGCGTGCCATCGATCGATCACCTCTTCTCGAATCCCTTCTTCGAGCAGAGGAGGCCGGTCTACCGGTGCTCCTCGAAACAGACGACGAAAACGCTCTCTCTCGTTCATCGCGGCCCCCCTGGAACGGGTAAGCGACTCCGGCACGATCTCTCTTCCGACAGGAGCAAGATAGGAGAGGAGGCACATGGAGGTCAAGGAAGAAACTTGTTATCAAAATTAGATTTCAATTATAATAAGAGTCATTGGAGAACAAGTCCCTTCCTCTGGAATAAAAGGGGGGCCCATCCGTGGCCGTGAAACCAACGTACGAGGAACTCGCGCAAAGGGTCAGGGACCTCGAGGCGAAAAACCTCGCCGCGAAGAATGCAAGCCGGGAACTCCGACTCGAGGCGGACCGATTCCGGGAGTTCGCAAAGATGTTGCCCGTAATCCTTTTCAACATGGATACAGCCAACACGATCACGTTTGTCAATCGAGAATCCCTCGAGTTTACGGGATACTCGGAGGAAGACCTGGCGAAAGGGTTCGTGGCCACCGACTTGCTGGTCCCGGCCGACAGAGAAAGGGCCGGACAGAATATCGGCACGCTGTTTGGGGGCGAAGAGGTCGGCACGTCGGAGTACACGGCACAGCGAAAACACGGGAGCACCTTTCCGGTCTTGGTACGAACAACACCTGTCTTCACCGATGGCAAGGTCGTTGGTCTGAGGGGGTTCCTCCTTGATCTCACGGAGCAGAAGCGAACGGAGGAAGCGCTGCGAGAGAGCGAGGAGAAGTACCGCCGGCTCTTCCTCACCGTCTCGGATGCGCTCTTGGTTCTCTACACGGATACGGGCGAGTTCGTCGAAGTGAATGACGCCGCCCTGGGCATGTATGAGTACAGCAAGGAGGAATTCCTGAAACTGAAGATCACGGATATATCCGCCGAACCGGGACTCACCTGGAAGGCATTTCAGGAGCATGCTGCAAGGGGTCGCGGGAAGGTCCCTCTTCGCTATCACAGGAAGAAGGACGGAACCTCGTTTCCGGTCAATATTTCTGCGAGCACCTTCATGCTCCGAGGTCGCCAGGTCCTTTGTGGGGCCGTCCGGGACATCAGCGACCGAGTGAGAATCGAGGAGGAACTCAGGAAACACCGGGATACACTCGAGAATCTGGTGGCAGAACGGACCACCGAACTGGAAGATGCCAACAGAAGACTCAGGCAGGAAATCCGGTTTCGGACGCGAGTCGAGCAGGCACTTCGAGAGGGTGAAGAGCGGTTCCGTACCGTCTTCGAAGGCTCTCTGGATGCGATCATTCTCGCCGACCCCGAGACAGGAGAAATCCTTGACGCAAACCCGACCGCATCCCAGCTCGTCTCGATGCCGTACGAGGAAATGGTCGGCCTTCCCTATATGAAGTTCGTGGCACCCGGATGCGAGGATTATGTCGAAGAGTTGTTCAAAGACATCGCCCGAGACGAGGCGCCGGGGGAACCAAGAGAAATCCCGATACAGCGTGCCGACGGAAGCCGAATCCTCTTCGAGGGCCTCGGTCAGATCATTCAGATCGACGGAAGACCGGTTGCTCTTATCGTTCTCCGCGACATCACCGCGCGAAAAGAAGTCGAAAACGCCCTGCGCGAGAGCGAAGCAAGGTATCGGCGTTTGTTTGACGAATCCCCGGTCGCCTTGTGGGAGGTGGATGCCTCTTCTCTTAAGACCTACGTCGACGAGTTGCGCGACAGGGGAATCAAGGATTTAGCCGCCTATTTCGATGATCACCCCGAGGAGGCTCTACGAACGTTCATGAAAGTGAGGGTCACCGACACGAACAAGGCGAATGTGGAACTCTTCGAAGCGGACAGCAAGGAGGACTTCCTGAACGGGGTCCCCAGGATTGTCACGGCAGGGAGCTATCGTTTGAGCGGAAAGGAACTTGGGGCCGTTACAGAGGGGAAAACAGCATCCGAGCTACAAGACGTGACCGTCCGGACCTTCGAGGGGGAAAAGAAACGCATCTTCTACAGGTGGTCCGTGGCCCCGGGCTATGAGCGTACCTTCGAGAAGGTGCTGGTGTCGGTCATGGATGTCACCGAACGTGAGCGAATGGAACAGGAACGCCAGAAGATACAGAAGCTGGAATCCCTCGGTATCCTTGCGGGCGGCATCGCCCATGATTTCAACAACATCCTGACAGCGATCTCGACCAATCTCTCCATGGCAAGGCTGTACGGGGACCTTCGGGATGACATCTCCGAGATGCTGGCGGATGCAGAAGAGGCCTCGGTGCGGGCGCAAAACCTGACCCAGCAGTTGCTCGCCTTTGCCAAGGGCGGAACACCCATCAAGAAGCCGGCCTCGATCTCGAGGCTGATCAAGACGACGACGGCCTTCTCGCTCAGCGGTTCGAACGTGAGGTGCGAATTCTCGCCCCCCGATGACCTCTGGCTCGCCGAAGTGGACGAAGGCCAGATCGGCCAGGTCATCCAGAACCTGATCATCAACGCAGACCAGGCCATGCCACGGGGAGGAACGATCAAGATCCGTGCCGAAAACGTGGTCATCGGAGACAAGGATTCCCTGCCACTGAAAAACGGGTTGTACCTGCGGATATCCGTGACCGATAAAGGGATCGGCGTATCGAGGAAGGACATGCCGAGCATCTTCGACCCCTTTTTCACGACCAAACAGAAAGGCAGCGGGCTCGGCCTGGCGACTGCCTTCTCCGTCGTCAACAACCATGCAGGGCACATCGAGGTGGAATCCATGGTCGAGGAAGGAACCACCTTCACCGTGTATCTGCCTGCCCTGGGCAGGACTTCCGACGAAACGGGACGAGAAAGGAAGAGGCTGATCAAGGGGGAAGGCCGGATCCTCCTGGTGGACGATGAGGAGATCATCTGGAGGGCCGCCGGAGAGGCGTTGACCCGGATGGGGTACGAAGTCCAATTCGCCGAAGACGGCGCCTCAGGGATCGAACTCTACCAGGAAGCCCTGAACGCAAAACGACCCTTTCACGCGGTCATCATGGATCTGACCATCCCGGGCGGCATGGGGGGCAAGGAGGCCGTTGGTGAAATCCTTCGGATCGACCCGGCCGCGAAAATCATCGCTTCGAGCGGATACTCGAACGATCCGGTCATGTCCGACTTCCGGCAGTACGGCTTCTGCGGGATCATCACGAAGCCGTACCGGATCGAAGAACTCGGGGAACTCCTGTCGCGGGTCACACAGGGAGTCGAGGAATAGTCGATCAACAGGAATTCGTTGCTGTCCGCTGACCGACCCGTGTAATAGATGCTCTTGGGCCCTTTGTGTTGACATCGAGTTGCCTGTGCAGGAATACTGATCTGGCCTCGGCTTGGGATCCTCGTCATCTGCAGGGCCTGCACACCGGGCCCGCTTCAACTGGGGGAGAATGCGATGCTCGACCAGCCTTCCTTGAACGTTGTCGATGTCATTTCCACACACGCCAAATTCCGCCGCACCCGCACCGCCTTCGTGTGCGGAGAACGGCGTGTAACATGGGAGGCATTCGACAAGCGCGTCAGCAAGGTCGCCAACGCTCTCCTCGATGGAGGCCTGAACAAGGGGGACAAGGTGGCCCTCCTTACCCTCAGCAACATCGAGGCCCTGGAGATCCTGTTCGGCACCCTGCGCGCGGGGGGCGTGATCGTCCCCATTTCGGCCCTGCTGCAGCCGGAGATGATCGCAACCCTGATCGAGGACTCGGGCTCGAAATTCCTTTTCGTTGCCTCACCGCTCCAAGCCCTGGCAACACCGATTCTCGGCTCCCTCGGTTCCATCCCGGAGAAACACCGAATCGCGATCCACTTCGAGGACGAGGCGTACCAACCCTATGAGACGTTCATCGCTGCCGCGCCGGAAACCGCGCCGGCGGTCAACCTGCAGAACGAGGACGAGTGCAACATCATCTACTCCTCGGGCACGACCGGCCTGCCCAAGGGCATCGTCATCACCCACCAGGCTCGCTCCCTGGTCGCTCTGGCGACGGCTGTGGAGTACCGGGTCGATTCCGCGTCGACCATCCTGATCACCACCCCCCCCTTCACGAACGCAACGTGGGTGATCCTGTTGCCTTCGGTGTTGGCGGGCGCGATCACCGTGCTCATGCCTTCCTTCTCACCACAAGGCTTTCTCGAAACGGTCCAGAAGGAACGGGCCACTCACACGCTGATGGTTCCGACCCAATACCACGTCATCCTCGAACTGCCCGACTTCGAGAAGTACGACCTCACGAGTCTCCGGATCATGATTTCGGTGGGCGCCATGCTTCCCCTGCCCCTCAAGAGACGAATCCTCGAGAAGATGGGGCCCGGCCTCCTGGAGTTGTACGGCCTGACAGAAGGGGTCGGCACGGCCTTGAAACCCGAGGACATGCAGGAGAAAACGGGGTCCGTCGGCACGCCCCTCGCGAGTACGGATATACGCATCATCGACGAGGAAGGGAACGAGTTGCCCGGGGGAGAGGTTGGGGAGATCATCGGCTACAGCCCGGTTATGATGAAAGGGTACCTCAATCGACCCGAAGCCACCGCAGAAATCATCTGGCGGGACGAACGCGGCCGCACATACATCCGGACCGGGGACATGGGCCGGATCGACGAGGACGGGTTCCTGTACATCATGGACCGAAAACGCGACATGATCGTATCGGGCGGACTGAACGTCTTTGCCAGCGACATCGAAGAAGTGTTTCTCCAACACCCGGAAGTCCTGGACGTGGCGGTGATCGCCGTTCCGCACGAAAAGTGGGGCGAAACGCCCCTGGCCCTCGTCAGGCCTCGTACCGGAGCGGCGGCCACGGAAGACGACTTAAAGGCGTGGGCCAACGGCCGTCTGGCAAAACACCAGCGAGTCGACGCCGTGGAACTGCGAGGCGAGGACTTCCCACGCAACGCCCTCGGCAAGGTCCTCAAGCGGCAACTGCGCCTGCCTTATTGGCCCGAGCTTACCTAGACAGAAACACGACGAAGGAGAAAGAACATGATCGAGAACCTGAGCAAAGAGCAGATCAAGGCCATGTTCGACGCCCTGCCGTTCCAGATGGTCTTCATCGATGGGAACGACAAGATCCAGTGGTGGAACGAATCCAAGGCCCGGCTCATGGAAGCCCCTACGGACCGTCTCGGAAAGGACGTACGGGACTGCCACAAGCCGGAGAGCCTTCCCAGACTGGAGAAGATGCTCTCCGATTTCAAGACCGGCAAGGCGGACGAGGCCGAGTTCTGGGTCAGCGTGGAGGAAATCGGGCTCAAGGCCCTGAACAGATTCTTTGCCATACGGGACCCGGAAGGCAACTACCTGGGGACAATGGAGTACCTCTTGAACTTCGGCTACATCGAGCAAATCGCTGAAGAAAAGAAGGGTGCGCACGTGTTCAAATCCAGCCCGGAGAACTATACCAAGCCATCGAGTTAACCGTCCCGATGAAAGATGAAGTACAACATCGTACTCATGCGTCCGCCCTCTGGGAATGACAATCTGGGGATGGGTCGTGACAAATTTGGGAAGATTCATTCGAGAATGACCCATCACGTCAGTCCGGACTTTTTCCAATGATCTCCGTCTCTTAACAACCTTTTCCTGCCTTTCCTCCGCCTTGGCACAACTCTTGTAGCTTCCACAGCAACTGCCATTGAAAATCGTGACGGCAGAAGAAACAGAAGCCCAGTACCAGGAGGCGGCATCACATGAATGCTGTAGACATCCTTGCAGTTTGTCTCTTATGGGCTCTCTTCAGCGCCGAAATCACGATTCTCTATAGTTCCCGGCTCTGGAATGGCTTAGCTTTTCGTTCGTCAAGAAACACTTAACCATCACATTTCTAATCAACAACCAAACAAGGAGGGGTAACAATGAAGACCCAACTCATCTGTGCAGCGCTGTTGATCATCGGCGTGGGGGCCGTAGGCTGCGGCGCTGTTCCCGAACCGCCCCTGGCATGTACCGAAGAGGTAATCCAGTGGGGGGAGCATGGGGGATTCAGTTTCCAGTACTGTGAAGCCCTGGGGATGGAATGCAACGAGGCCGTAACCCTTGCGGACGAATGCCCGGCCTTTGTCGACGAGCTCGAGGGATACATCCGGGACGTTCTCGTCCCCATGATCGGCGACAGCTTGCCGTTCATTCCCTCGTTCATCGATATCGACGAACTCGTGGCCATGTTGTTCGATCGGTATGTCGGCGTCTGTGGAGAAGTTGAGTTCCTCGAAGAAGTCGGAACATGCCAGCCCCGTGGCAACGAAGGGGATGTTTGTGCAGAGGACGCGGACTGCCTTGGGGATCTCGCGTGTTCGGAAGGACTCTGCGCGGTGCCTGAAACACCTGAATGCCTGGAAAATGCGGATTGCTCCGACGAACTCGTGTGCGAGGAAGGGGTGTGCGTCGTCGTCGAGGACAGCACTTGCGTAGAGGACATTGATTGCCCGGAAGACCTCGTATGCATTGAGGAGACGTGCGTCGTCGATCCCCCTCCCGCTGATTGATTCTTTTCGAGGGGGTACGAACAAATCATCTCATCGATGAAAACAAGGGCGACATCTATCATGGATGTGGCCCTTGTTCTTTTTCAAAGTCGCCCTGCGAAAACCTCGTACTCGCCCCACACGTCTGCCATGCCCCTCCTTTCGGTTGCTTCACCCTCGTCCAAGACTGACACTCGAATTCACTTCATCGGGGACAACTTGAAACATCATCCCACGAGCATCTCATAGAGCCGCAAGGCACTGTCTGCGGCCAACTCGCCTCCGATGCCGTGCATTCCCGTGTCGGCGCTGCAGTGGTACAGGTTCTCGATCTCCGGGTCCGCGATGGGCGGCCGGTTCTCTCCCACCTGCCCGAGCTTCTGGGCAATACCGATTACACAGCCGTCTTGCCCGAAGAGGTTGTCGATATCTGCGGGGGAAGTGTAGGTGGCCCAGAGAACGTGCTTGCCGATCCCCGGGAAGACACGCTCGAGACCCTTCAGGTACGCCTGCGTCCACTTTCCCCGATCCTTTGGCGAAGATTGGCCGGGGCTGCCGGCGCCGGTGCCCGCGATGACCAGTTGTCTACCTTCGGGGCACGCGGTCGGATCCACGGTTGAGACGACGGGCACCATCATGTATTCCATTTCATCCGGGACCCTGCCCGAGGCCACCTCTTCCTCCCGGGCCGCGAGGTCATCCGTACCGATGTACAAGACCAGGCCGCTGCTTTCGATGATCGGCTCATCCAGGGCGATCTTCACGGCGCCACAACAGAAGGAGTACTCGTAACCGTCCACTCTTTCCAGGATCTCACGACGATAGTGCTCACGGCCTACGAGGGCGTCGACCGTCGGCTTGAGACCGGCGTTGGAGATCACGATGTCGCTCGCCCGGAAGGCCCCGCTCTTCAACTCCACCCCCTTGGCGACCCGGTCCTCCACAACGATACGTCGAATCGGCGTGGTCCCGTGCAACCGGCCGCCGTGCTCCTCCATGATGCGCACGTAGGCCTGCGGGATGGCACCGGTTCCGCCGATGGGGTAGCCCGTGGACCGGTTGACCACCATCTCCTTGTTGCACCGTGCCCACTCGCCCACCGGTGTCTCGCTGTCACGGGTGACGAAGTAGAGGCCCGAGAGAAAGCCGAAGATCACCCGGGCACGATCATCCTGGATGTGCTTCTCGATCTGCTCGAGCATGCTGATCTTGTCGTATTCGTCGTACTGATCCTCAGGGATGGAGAGCGTCTCGGCGTAGAATTGCATAATCCGCCCGATCTCGTCCTCTGTGAAACCGATCCGGTCGATCTGTTCCGGAAAGAGGAGTTCCGTCCCTTTGTAGTTGAACACATAACTGCCTCTTCCCAGGTGATGCCACCGGATCGCATCGGGCCGACCCACGATCTTCAGGATCTCGCCCATGGTCCCGTTCTCGCAGTTGGCAATCATGTGGCAGCCCACGTCCAGACGGAAGCCCTCCTTCACGTAAGAGGCAAACCTGCCCCCGACGATCCTGTTCTTTTCATAGAGATCCACTTCAAACGCACCTGAATGGGCCAGGAGGGTGGCAATCCCACTTCCGGCCACGCCACTGCCGATGACGGCCACCTTTCTCTTGCGCATAGGCTCACCCCCGTTCACCAAGTTCTTCCGGTGCACACAATGGGTCCCTTTCCGAGAATCCCCGCCCTTTCTTCTGGGGGGCAACCTCTCCTCACCCGTCTTCGGTCGGAAGCTGCGCAGCCCACCAGGCCTTCATGCCGCCCTTGAGCTGGCATACATCGGAAAAGCCATGGAACTTCAGCAGGCGCACTGCCGGAATGCTTCGATGGGCCGACAGGCAAATGGCGACCACGGGCCGCTCCGGGTCGAGACCGAGGTCGGCGAGCTGCTTCTTCAGGGAGAGGATCGTTGCGTGTCTGGCGTTCGGGATGCGGCTTTGCCGCCACTCCCGCCGGGTACGCACATCCAGGATCTGGGGCGCCGTTGCTCCATCACAGCGAGCTGCCAGTCCCTCGGCCTCGATTTCAGGCACCCTTCCGAAGGGGAGCCACCAGAAGACCTTCTCTATGATACCCATGGTCATTCTTCTTCCAGGATCCTGAGCACCTTCTCTGAGGATCGTTTTCACCCTCTTCTCTAATCTTCTCACAAGTCTTCCAGGCCGAGGTCCGCCAGCTTTTCCTTGGCAGGAACCCCCCTGGCGATGTCCCAGCCTCTCTCGTCATAGTAGTCATCCAGGAGCTTGAAGACATCCTCCCTTGTCAACTCCCGGATCCGATAGTAATCCGTGAGGGCCTCTCGCCGGTCCGGCGTTTCCATCGGTGTGAGCCACACCTCCGGAAAGGCCTCGTCGTCCGCCCGCCCAAAACCCTCTCGCACGTTCAGCATCTTGTAAAGGTTGTACACCCTCTCCGCGCTCTTCCTCAGATCTTCCGAATCGACCTCGATGCCCGTTGCAGCGGAATACAGCTCCGCGAAGTCCCCGATCGTCACCGAGCCCATGATCGCCTGCTCGGTGCAGGTGCCCAGGCAACTCTGGAGGCTGTAGAAGTCCTCCACGTATCGGGTGAGCCTTCCGTTGTTGAAGGCCCCGTAGTACGGGGTGGGCTGAAAGATCCTGGAGACGGCCTCTTCCGGGGTCCCCCAGGAGGCAGCGTCCCCCTTGAGGGTCTCGAGGGGTTGAAAGGGGATCGCGGACAGAGAGTGTCCCTGCGGGCTGTGTCCGCCCCGTGGGTTCGTCACTCCCATGGTGAAGCGCATCGGATCCAGCTTGGCCGCCCTGGCCGGATAGATGCAGTCCGTCCCCTTGGCAATGCCGAATCCCTGGACGTAGTCGGTCCGGGCGTCGCGGCCGACGTGTTTCGAGGTCGCAAACCAGCCGTCGGCCATGGCATCCCCCAACGAGCCCTCCCGAGCGATGATCCGTTCTGTAAGCCGGATGTAAGCATTGATGTCCCGTCCCAGGGACACACCCCCAGCAAGCTCGTCGTCGATTGCTCCGTCCGCATGAAGCCGTGTGACCCAGTCGAGGAGGGACCCCATGGTCGCAAAGCACATGCCGGCCCTGTTCGCCATATCGAGCAACTTGATGGTCTCTCTCTGGTCCGTCAGGCCCAGGTGCTGCCCCTTGACCGCAGGCCACAGGTAGTGTCCGCTCTCGGTCTCGAGGCCTTCGAATTCACCATCTTTTATCCGATAGGCAGTATGGCAACTGCTGCAACACGCAGAGCATGCTTTGACATCCTTCTTCACTTCGTACCATTTCTTGATGCCGTAGTGTTCGTTCCAGTCATACACGCTCCAGAGGCCGGGGTTCATGTTGACCGAAACGAGGCCCGACCACAATGCGTGCACGCCCAGATCAGCCATGGCCGCTGAGAAGGCAGAATTCAAAGGAAACAGTTGCCGAACCTTATTCAAAAACCGCTTTCGGTCCGCAATTCTGACCCCTCTCGTGCCCCGGGCAACGATGGCCTTCAGGTTCTTCGAGCCCATGACGGCCCCAAATCCACTTCGGCCCAGGGTTCGCCGCTTGTCCGCCATCGCCATGGCGAACCGGACTCGGTTCTCGCCGGCCTGGCCGATGGCGATCACCCCGGAGTCCGGGTACTTCCCCTGCAGCCTCTCGCTTGCCTCGTACACGTCGGTCTTTCCCCAGAGACCGCCCGCATCGCAGATCTCCACGTCATCATCGATGATCTTGAGATAGACGGGTGACTTGGCCCGCCCCGTGATGACCAGATGGTCGTACCCGGCGCACTTCATCATCGGGCCGAACCGGGAGGTGCCGGCTATCGCCGACGCTACATAGTGACGGCCGTCCTCGGTTGCGGGCAGGGCGAACTTCGTCGTACCTGCAATTTTGTTCCCCGTGTGGGCGAGCGTACCCACGAGGGGCCCGGCCCCGAGCACGAGGGGATTCTCTGGAGAGAGGGGATCGGTCCCCGGTTCGAGCAGATCCCAAATGAGCCGGTAGTTGATCCCCCAGCCCCCGAGGAACTTCGCCGCGAGGGCCGGATCGAGGGGCTCTTTCCGGATCTCGCCCCGTGTAAGGTCTACATGCAGAATGCCGCCCGCATATCCGAAATACTCCATCGCTTCCTGGCCTCCTTCCGTTCTGGAAAACCGGGTTACTGTCGCGTCAGGGCACCATAGGCACAATAGTTCGTACAGAGGCTGCACGTTTCAACGCATTCATCCCTGAAGCTGATCTCGCCGGGCCGGATCACGATCCTCGCCAGCAGCGGGTTGAAGGCACCCGTGTAGATGAGCGAACAGATCAGCTGGCAGCTGTAGCACTCGGCGCACGCACTCGGGTCCGCCTTCACATTGGTCTTATTCATTTCCTTCCGTCTCCTCTCTCTATTCCAGGGCCTGTGCAGAGATATCCGTGCCCCCTTTCGGATCCCGTCGCGAGTTCGAGAACGCAGGATATTCTAC
>RCNF010001661.1_pt1 | contig 11794 bp, 6 predicted proteins | sample 2041311 | NCBI WGS metagenome assembly RCNF01 (sample SAMN09708228, study PRJNA481090) | Marine sediment metagenome, whole genome shotgun sequencing project. | biome: marine sediment; feature: ocean; material: sediment; isolation source: Sewage treatment plant 2 marine sediment (STP2) ... | reverse complement strand
ATCTTCTCACTCTTTTTATTTTTCTGAGATATTGGACCTGGAATAATTAACAATTTCTTAAAGGAATAAATTTATTTGATCTTGTGTTAACATCTGATTTTGCCTATTCAATTTTTACCTAAACTTAAATTTTAAAATCTACTATGAAATCAAAAATCAAAATTTTATTTGGTGCTGCATTATTTCTATTTGCAGCAATTACTGCTTTTGGCCAGGGCATTACTACCTCAGGGATGAATGGTAGGGTACTTGATGAAAGTGGTGACTTTTTGCCGGGTGCAACTGTAATTGCGATTCACACTCCAACCGGATCTCAATTTGGTGGAATCTCTGATGCTGAAGGCTTTTTTCGTTTACCAAATATGAATGTAGGTGGACCTTACAAGGTAACTGTTACATTTATTGGTTATCAGGCCTATAAGGTAGATGGTATTTACCTTACACTGGGGCAAACGTTTAAACTTAATGTTACCCTGGGAGAGACTGAAACTGTTTTAGCCGAGGTGGCGATAACGGGAACCAGGGTGAGGGATTACGATGCTTTTGATGGAAACCGTACAGGAGCTGAAACCGTAGTTACCAATCAGCTCATTCAGGCTTTGCCATCGGTAAACAGGGACCTATCTGATTTTACCAGGCTTACACCACAAGCAACTGTTGATAATTATGGTGGTATTTCAATTGCTGGAATCAACAACAGGTACAATGCTATTTCAATTGATGGAGCCGTTAATAATGATGTATTTGGATTATCTGCAACAGGTACCAATGGTGGCCAAACAGGAGGCTCCCCGGTAAGTATGGATGCTATAGAGCAATTCCAGGTTACCATAGCACCTTATGATGTGCGTCAGTCTGGTTTTGCGGGTGCAAGTATCAATGCAGTTACGCGTAGTGGTTCCAACAGATTTCATGGATCTGCCTATTATTATTTAAGGAATCAAGGCTTGGCTGGGAAAACACCAACTGATGATTCAGAAGCGGAAAGGAAAAAACTCGATAACTTTACTTCTAGTACCTATGGCGCTAGAATAGGTGGGCCTATTATTAAAAATAAGCTATTCTTTTTCGCCAATGTGGAAATTCAGCGAGAGGAAACTCCTTTAAGTTTTGATTTTTCAACCTATCAGGGGGCTTCAACCCGTGCAGAAATCGATCAGGTAACTTCAAAATTGCAAAGTTTAGGATATGAACCTGGTGATTGGGAGAACAAAATGAGAACGCTGAATTCAGATAAATTCATGCTTAAATTAGATTGGAATATCAATCAACATAACAAGTTGATGGCTAGGTATTCATATACCAATCTCGAAGCAGTTAGAGCAAGTGCTTCCAGCTCCCGCTCATTAGGCTATCAAAATAACAGTGAATATTTCCCAAGTTTAACACAGTCAGCTACAGTTGAATTAAAAAGTAATTGGGATGGTTATTCAAATGACCTGATTGTTGGATTTACTGCAGTACGCGATGACAGAGACCCTCTTGGCCAAAATTTCCCTGCATTACGGATTTATGATGGATCAGCTACTCTATATGCCGGATCAGAAGCTTATTCAACTGCCAATGCATTAGACCAGGATGTTTTTACTTTTACCAATAATTTTACAATATACAAAGGGAAACATAGTATTACGGTTGGTGCAAATGTTGAGTATTCGCATACTTATAATCTTTTTATGAGAAAGAATTATGGTGAATACAGGTATAGTAGTATTGCAGATTTCTTAACGGTTACCGGAGCCGCTGATGGACTTGGTGGTGAGGTACCTGCTTACCAGTATGAAAGGGGTTACTCTCTGGTAGATGATGTTACAGGTGATGGATCAGAAGCTGCCGCCATTTTCGGAATGCTTCAGTGGGGTATTTATGCGCAGGATGAGTACCAGGCAAGTGATAATTTTAAGTTAACCTTTGGATTACGTATGGATATGCCTGTATTTTTAAAGAACCCAACAGAAGACACCAATTTTAATACAGTAACATTGCCAGATATTCAGGCTGCCGGCTGGGATACACAGGGAGCACGTGCTGGGCAAATGCCAAAATCTAAGTTAATGTTTTCACCCCGTGTAGGATTTAACTGGGACGTTAGTGGAAATGGAAGTACACAGCTTCGTGGTGGTCTTGGAATCTTTACCAGCCGCTTGCCACTGGTTTGGCCAGGAGGCTCTTATACAAACAATGGTTTAGCAATTGGTGGAGTATATCACCGAAGTTCCTGGGGAGATGATATTTGGTTCAGGCCTCAATGGGATAATCAATACAAAAACTCTGATTTTGGGGGTACAGATGCTCCTTATGGAGGGCAGATGGACCTTTTTGCCAAAGATTTCAAGTTCCCACAGGTATTCAGGGTAAATGCTGCCGTAGATCAAAAATTATTCTGGGGAACGATATTGACAGTGGAAGGTATTTTTACCAAAACTCTCAACAATGTGAATTATTATAATATTAATATCTCACCTGATCCAGAATATAACCTGACAGGTTCTGACAATCGCCCATATTGGGACGCTTCTTCTATTGATAGTGATTATACACGTGTTATGTTAGGAACGAATACCAACGAAGGATATGCCTATAATTTTACAGTTCAGCTTCAGAAACCCTTTTACAAAGGTTTTACAGGAAGTATTGCCTATACTTTTGGTAGGTCAATGGCTGTAAATGATGGAACATCCTCACAGAACTCATCACAATGGAGGTATATGGAGCAGGTAAAGGGTTTAAATAACCTGGAACTTTCCTATTCTGACTTTGATATGGGATCCAGAGTAGTTGGATTCCTTAGCTATCATTTTGAATGGCTGAATCATTTAGGAACCACGTTTAGTTTGTTCTATAATGGCCAATCAGGTAAGAGATATTCTTATATTTATAATGATTATGGTGATTTGAACGGAAATGGTGAGAGTGATAACAACCTTATTTATATACCTGCCAGTTCTTCTGAAATCAATCTAAATGACAATAGTTATGCAGAATTGGATGCCTATATTGAAGCAGATCCTTACCTGAGTAAGCACCGCGGCGAGTATGCTGAGAGAAATGGAGCCAGATCACCATTTACGAATATTTTTGACTTCAAGATTGTTCAGGATGTTTTTACCAACTTTGGTAGCAACAGGACCCATACTCTCCAGGTTACTTTTGATATTTTCAACCTTGGAAATATGTTAAATAAAGATTGGGGTAGAATGTACTGGGTTTCAAATGATGCATATAAATTAATAGACTTTTACGATTTTGATGCCGATGGTACAACTCCAGTATTTGAATTTGATACACCTAATGGTGATCCATGGAACATTGATGACTCAGGTATCCAGAGTTCAAGATGGCAAGCTCAAATTGGATTCAGATATCTGTTTTAGTCTAAGTGAAATTTGTTTTAGAGAAGGAGGTCTTTTGACCTCCTTTTTTTCTGCAAATTCTGTCAAAATATAGCTGTAATTACTGGCAGCTCAGTGAATAAACTTTGGTTTTATTTTTTGCAAAAAAATTCACTCGTCAAAAAAGCAAACTTGCGTAAAGCACAGTATAACAGCTCATTAGAAGCGATCCGTTAATAACTTCAATGAAATGTTAATAAGTATGGAAGGCCAGCTGTTGCCTAGATTTTTTTCTATTCATAAATTGCAAGCCTGACATAACTCAGCCCCAATAATTTTAATATTTTTATTAACAATGCTTTAAAGAATTTTTTGGCATATGACTGACTCTTTCGCTCAACAAAAATCCATGGATCTGAACAATTTGATTACTGAAAAAAATACTGGCACAAAATCTAAATTAAAAGAAAAATCAAAAGCCTATTCTTTTGATGATGCTTTTAAAGCTGCTATTAAATATTTTAATGGGGATGAACTCGCTGCTAAAGTTTGGGTCAATAAGTATGCCTTAAAAGATTCTGAAGGGGTTTTGTATGAACTCTCACCTGATGATATGCATCATAGGCTATCATCTGAAATTGCCCGCGTTGAAAAAAAATACGAAAATCCAATGTCTGAGCAGGAAATTTTCGACCTGCTTAAAGGATTTAAATATATTGTTCCTCAAGGGGGGCCCATGACAGGTATTGGTAACCAGTATCAAATTGCCTCTCTTTCCAATTGTTTTGTGGTCGGAAATGAGGGTAGCTCTGACTCATATGGGGCCATAATGAAAACCGATCAGGAACAAGTGCAGTTGATGAAACGCAGGGGAGGTGTAGGTCATGACTTGTCACACATTCGCCCCGCAGGCAGTCCTGTAAAGAACAGCGCCTTAACTTCTACCGGCGTAGTTCCGTTTATGGAAAGATTTTCAAACTCAACCAGAGAGGTTGCACAGGATGGACGTAGAGGAGCTTTAATGCTCTCAATCTCTGTTAAACATCCCGATGCAGAGGCATTTATTGATGCAAAAATGGAGCAGGGTAAAGTCACCGGAGCCAATGTTTCAGTAAAAATTGATGATGAGTTTATGAAAGCTGTGATACAGGATAAAAAGTATACACAGCAATTTCCAATAGATTCTGATAATCCAAGAATCAAGAAAAAAATTAAAGCCAGGAAGTTGTGGGATAAAATAGTCCATAATGCCTGGAAATCAGCTGAACCTGGAATATTATTTTGGGATACTGTAATCCGTGAATCTGTTCCGGATAGCTATGCAGACCTTGGATATAGAACTGTTTCAACAAATCCTTGTGGAGAGATTCCATTGTGCCCTTACGATAGCTGTAGACTTTTAGCAATAAATCTTTATAGCTATGTTAAGAAGCCTTTTACGAAGGAAGCCAAATTTGATTTCGATCTATTCAAAGAGCATATTAGTTATGCCCAACGGATAATGGATGATATTATTGATCTTGAAATAGAGAAGATAGATGCCATCCTGGAAAAGATAAATTCTGATCCAGAAGAGGAAGAAATTACCAGAGTTGAAAGAAATTTGTGGAAGAATATCAAAGTAAAAGCCCTCGAAGGTAGACGAACCGGGATTGGGATCACTGCAGAAGGAGATATGCTTGCCTCCCTCGGGCTTCAATATGGTAGTGATAATGCTATTGATTTTTCTATCGAAATTCATAAAACAATTGCCATTGAATCTTATCGGGCATCTGTTAATCTAGCAGTTGAACGTGGGGCATTTCCAATTTACAGTAGCCACAGGGAGAAGAACAATCCTTTTATCATGCGATTGAAAGAGGCAGATGAGGATCTTTATAATGAAATGCTGGAAAAAGGAAGAAGAAACATCGCTTTATTAACAATTGCCCCAACGGGTACGACCAGCTTGATGACACAAACAACTTCAGGTATTGAACCCGTTTTTTTACCTGTCTACAAGCGGAGAAGGAAAGTGAATCCTAATGATGCTGATGTAAATGTCTCTTTTACCGATGAGCTTGGCGATGCCTGGGAAGAATATAATGTTTTCCACCACAAATTTAAAACCTGGCTGGAAATCAATGGACACAATGTTGAGGAGGTAATGGCTGCAGATGAAAAAGCCCTTGAAAAAGTTATTAAAAAATCACCCTATTACCAGGCTACATCTAATGATGTTGACTGGGTAGCAAAGGTTCGAATGCAAGGTGCTATACAAAAGTGGGTTGACCATTCTATTAGTGTAACAGTAAATTTACCTAAAGATGTATCTGAAGATATGGTTGGTCATCTGTATGTTACTGCCTGGGATAGTGGATGTAAAGGGGCTACAGTATACAGAGATGGATCAAGATCTGGAGTGTTGATTGCAAACGATAAAAAAGAAGAAAAAGAATCTCAGGAGTTTAGTTTTCCAAAACGTCCAAAATTGTTGGATGCGGAGGTAGTCCGGTTTCAGAATAACAATGAGAAGTGGATTGCATTTGTAGGAATTTTAGAAAATCGACCTTATGAGATTTTTACGGGAATGGTTGATGAGGATGTTTTGGCTATTCCAAAATCAATTACCCAAGGTAAGATCATTAAAACACGTGACAACGAGGGAAGAACCAGATATGACTTTCAGTATACAGATAAATATGGGTACCAGAATACCATTGGAGGTCTTTCCCATATGTTCAAGAAGGAGTTCTGGAATTATGCTAAACTAATCTCAGGAATTCTACGACATGGAATGCCACTTAAGAATGTTGTTGACCTGATCTCCAAGCTTCAACTGGATAGTGAAAGCATTAATTCATGGAAAACTGGAGTTGAACGAGCCTTGAAGAAGTTTATTCCAGACGGTACAAAAGCAGCTGCAGGGCAAAAATGTACTCAATGTGAGTCAGAGAGCCTAATCTACCAGGAAGGTTGCCTGATTTGCACAGATTGTGGCCATTCTAAGTGTGGGTAAAATCAATTTTTACACACATATAAATTTAGCGCGTTAATATATTGGAGGATAATATTTGTCCTTAGCAAGGAAGGCTTTTATTATGAGTCTAAGCAATTGACTACTCAGCTAGAGTCCATACTTCGCTATAATTTCCTGTTTTGTCAGACCCAGGATACCGTGTTCCCCCCCGACTTTAATGAAGGCTTCAAGAGCTTTATCCAGGTGATGAATTTCATGACCTGCAGAAATTTGAGTTCGAATTCTTGCTTGCCCGTTAGCTACAACCGGGAAGAAGAAGCCAATTGCATAGATTCCCTCGTTGTACAGATCTTTGGAGAAGTCCTGCGATAGTTTAGCATTAAATAGCATTACAGGTACAATTGGGCTGTCTCCATCTTTCAAAACAAAACCTGCCTCTGTGAGGCCTTTTCTCCAGTAATCTGTATTTATTTCAAGTTTATCACGGCGCTCAGTACTTTCGGAAAGTATTTCCAGGACCTTCAATACCCCAGAAACAACAACCGGGGCAATAGTGTTTGAGAAAAGATATGGCCGGGCTTTTTGCCTACACATCTCAACAATTTCTTTTCTGCCAGAAACACATCCACCGGATGCTCCACCAAGTGCTTTACCAAAAGTGGTGGTTATAATATCAATTTTACCAAGTACACCATCCTTTTCATGTGTGCCCCTTCCTGTCTTGCCAATAAAACCACTTGCATGAGATTCATCAACAAACAAAAGAGCATTATATTGCTCGCATAATTCAACCATTCTGTTAAGCTTGGCTGTATCTCCATCCATGGAAAATACACCATCAGTAATGACCATTTTAATACGTTTATCAGCGTGCAGCTGGAGCTTGCTTTCAAGATGCTCCATATTGGAATGTTTGAAAGTGTCGTGCTGTGCACTACAAAGCCTCATGCCATCAATAATGGAGGCATGGACCAGGCGATCAGAAATCATTATATCTTCACCTGTTAGGACAGCCTCGAAAACACCTGCATTGGCATCCATACACGATGGAAATAGTATTGTATCTTCGGTCCCCAGGAATTCAGTTACCTTATTTTCCAACTCACGATGGATATCCTGTGTTCCGCAAATAAACCGAACGGATGACATTCCATATCCTCTTGACTCAAGTCCGTCATGAGCAGCCTGAATAACATCCGGGTGGCTTGAAAGTCCCAGGTAATTATTAGCACACATATTAATCACCTTTTTCAATGAAGACCCGGTAGGAAATTCAACCTCAATATCTGCAGCCTGTGTGGAATGAATATATCTTTCTTCTTTAAAGATTCCTGCGCTTTTGATTTGTTCTAATTGGTCGAGATAGATTTTCTGGATTTGCTCACTATAACTCATGGCACTTTTGATTTAGTTATTTAAAATGACTTTATCAATATATTTAATATACTAAAGAGTTAATATCATTTTCCCATGCTAGAATTCTTGGAACAGAATGCAAACAGAAAACAAGCCTGAGAAAATACGAATTAAGAATTTCATTTCGATTTACTCAATAGTTTGAGAAAAATATCCAAATAATTCTAGTCAATAAATTCTTTTACAAGAATTACAATTTTATTTACTGAATCAAATGCCTCTGGTGTGGCTTTATCATCCGGCAAATTAATTTTGTACTTATTTTCCAGAAATACTTTTAGAGAAACCAGGGAAAAGGAATCTACATAACCGCCTGAAATTAATGGGGTTTCAAAAGTTATTTCATCATCTTCATCTTCCTGATACTCATCTATTACATATTGCAGAATAACGTCTTTAATATCTTCCATTTTTTTAAATTGATTAAATTATAATTATTATGTCTATTCTTCGTCTTCAAGGGTAGAAGTATCTCCGATTTCTTCACCCCATTCTTTCGCATGAAGGATTCTGCGCATGATTTTGCCACTTCGCGTTTTGGGGAGTGTATCCATGTATTCAATATCTTGAGGCATGGCCAGCGGTGAAAGTTTTTTACGGATAAAGTTCATTATCTGCAACTCCAAATCATCACTTGCTTCATATCCGGGTTTTAGTGTGATGAAAGCTTTTACTACTTCCATATTCACTTCGTCGGGCTTGGCCACTACTGCTGATTCACTCACAGCTTCATGTTCTAATAGAGCGGATTCAACTTCAAATGGACTTACAAGATGCCCACCAGTATTAATTACATCATCGTCCCGTCCAATAAACCAGAAATATCCATCCTTATCAATACTAGCCCTATCACCAGCCAGGTACCATCCATTCTTAATTTTTTCCTGAAATTTTTTATCATTATTCCAGTAGGTTCGCATCATGGCTGGCCACCCTGGTTGGAATGCAATAAGTCCAACTTTTCCTGTTTCTGTGAAGGGCTCAAAAGTTTTTGCATCCAAAATAGCACTCTTAATTCCAGGGAATGGTTTGCCCATAGATCCGGGCTTGACTTTCATACCTGGGAAATTGGTGATCATAATTGACCCGGTTTCTGTTTGCCAATAGGTATCAAGGAAAGGTTTCCCAAACATCTTTTCAGACCAGATAACGGCTTCAGCATTTAAGGGTTCTCCTACACTGGCAAGATGCCGTAAACTGGATAGATTAGCATTCTTAATGGGTTCCTCTCCTGCCTTCATCAGGGAGCGTATTGCCGTTGGAGCCGAATACCAGACGGAAACTTTATACTTTTCAATAAATTTGTACCAGGCATCGGCAGAAAACCCGGCATTCAGTACACATTGGGTAACACCAAGGCTCCAGGCTCCAATTATACCGTATGAAGTTCCCGTAACCCAACCCGGATCCGCTGTGCACCAGTATATATCATTCTCCTGAAGATCCAGCACCCATTTTGTAGTAAGAAACTGAGAAATCAATGAGTAATGGACATGCTTTACACCTTTTGGCTGCCCTGTAGTTCCTGAAGTATAATGTAATACAGAGGGAGATTCCGCTTTAGTCGGGAAAATCTCAAACTCTTCAACCGGTGTTTCATTTTTTAGATCAAATGATACTTCTTTGTCTTGTAGAGGCCTTTTTGCATCATAATCCACCACTACAATATATTCAAGTGAAGGAAGTTGATCAAGGATTCTTCTCACCTTGGGAAGATGTTTTTTCTGTGTAATTATTGCTCGGGTTTGCGCATTCTCAAGGCGAACATAAAGTGATTCATCGCCAAAGGCTGAAAACAAAGGCTGAACAACGGCACCAATTTTTAAAACTCCCAGGAACGAAATATAAAGTTCAGGAATGCGGTCCATAAAGAGGCAAACTCTATCCTCATTTTTAACTCCTAAGGTCTGTAGAAAAGAGCCAATCGTATTGCTTGTAATACGAATATCGTTAAATGTGTATTTTTTTTCTACACCGCCAAATCCTTCCCATTGAAGAGCCAGTTTATCGGCCTTCCCCATCTGGCATATGCGGTCTGAACAATACCATCCAATGTTAATAATATCCCCATCCTGGTAGTTTAACTCTTTTTCAGAAGCCGACCAGTCAAAATTCTTAATTCTATCTTCGTAGGAACCAATGTTGGACATAAATCAGGAATTAAATTGTTAGGAAACAGCTTACAAGTTAATATTTATTTGTTTACATTTTCAAGCGCATAATTGATTTTCAACATTGTTTTACAACATGTTTTTTAGCCATTATTGAAGCCCGAATTCCATTTTTCTGGTATTAAATGATTGTAAAAATCTGTTTCGTACAAATAGTAAGTCAATTAGCTAACATAAATAGCAAAAGATAGGCTGTTAAACAGGCTATCTTTTTGGTATGTGTTTATAAAAGAAATGGCTTCCTTTGGTTTAAATCAGTATGAAGTAGTAACTATTTACAAATGCCTTTTTCTTTCCATTCCTGCCTGATCTTAGAAAATGTTTCTATAGCAAATTGAATTTGTTCAGGGGTATGTGCTGCACTTATTTGTACCCTTATTCTTGACTTTCCTTTAGGAACAACAGGGTAATAAAAACCAATAACATAAATTCCCCTTGCAAGTAGTTCCTCTGCCAATTCTTGAGATAATTTTGCATCATTGGGAAGATGTCCTAACATAATAGGAACAATGGGATGAGTTCCAGGAACGATGGTATATCCGGCGTCCTCAAGTCCTTTTCTGAATGTCTGAGTGTTTTCTTCTAATTTATGAATCAATTCATTATTTTCTGAAAGCATTTTAAGTACCTCCAGCGTTGCACCCACAATAGCCGGTGATAATGAGTTTGAGAACAAGTAGGGCCTTGACCTTTGTCGTAGCATATCAATAATCTCTTTTTTTCCTGATACACAGCCACCGGAAGCACCACCAAGAGCTTTTCCAAAAGTAGTGGTGATAATATCAACTCGTCCCATAGCATTGCAATATTCCACACTGCCTCTGCCGGTTTTTCCAACAAATCCGGTTGCATGTGAATCGTCAACCAATACCAGAGCCTTGTATTTATCGGCCAGGTCGCATATCTTATCTACCTGGGCAATAATTCCATCCATGGAGAATACCCCATCGGTAACAATCAATTTAAATTTTGCCTGGTCGCAATCGGCTTTTTTAAGTTGTTCCTCCAAGTCGGCCATATTGTTATTCCTATATCGATACCTGTTGGCTTTACACAGCCTGACGCCGTCAATTATGGACGCATGATTCAGCTCATCGGAAATAATTGCAGAAGCGGACCCGAGCAAAGGCTCAAAAACACCACCATTGGCATCAAAAGCAGAGGAATAGAGTATAGTATCTTCCATTCCAAGGAACTCGGATAATTTTTCCTCTAAGTCTTTGTGAATATCCTGAGTGCCACATATAAAGCGCACAGACGACAAACCGTATCCATGTGTGTCGAGAGCTTTCTTGGCGGCTTCAATTACCCTAGGGTGGGAGGAAAGTCCAAGATAATTATTTGCACAAAAGTTTAATACTTTTAAGCCTTTTTTTGTTTCTATTTCTATCCTTTGAGGAGTGGTGATTATTCTTTCCTCTTTATAGTATCCACCATCGCGGATTACCTGTAATTCTGATTCCAAATGATCTTTAAGATCTCCGTACATAGTTTATTTTTTAAAATTTAAAACTTATTTTACTATTCCCAATCTAAAATAACTTTACCACTATCTCCCTTCTCCATGGCGTCAAACCCCTTTTGAAAATCTTCAAATGGGAAGCGATGAGTAATAATAGGTGATATATCGAGTCCTGAAATTAACATTTGCTCCATTTTATACCATGTTTCAAACATTTCTCTTCCATATATACCCTTTATTTGGAGCGCTTTGAAAATAATCTTATCCCAGGGAACAGTAGTATCGTTTGGCAATATCCCCAACAGGGCAATTTTTGATCCATTATACATGTTCTGAATCATTTCATTGAAAGCCATAGGAGACCCAGACATTTCAAGTCCTACATCAAATCCAACCATCCCAAGGAAGTCGACTGTATCTTTTATTTTTTCTCCTTTTGATGGATTAACAGTTA
>RCNF010001660.1_pt1 | contig 11795 bp, 8 predicted proteins | sample 2041311 | NCBI WGS metagenome assembly RCNF01 (sample SAMN09708228, study PRJNA481090) | Marine sediment metagenome, whole genome shotgun sequencing project. | biome: marine sediment; feature: ocean; material: sediment; isolation source: Sewage treatment plant 2 marine sediment (STP2) ... | reverse complement strand
GGACAGGTCTTATGCAGGAACGCTGCCCAGTCATCGCCATACAGCGACGCGACCTGCTCACGGGGAAATACAGCTAGCGCCACACGCTTCAGTACCACAGAAACGTCGTACGCCGTTTCTACACTGCCGAGCAGTAGCAGACCAGCCTTGCGATACGCGTTACGTTTGCGAACCGCATGTAATTGCCACGCGACGAGAATCAATATGGCCGCGATCATGGCTAGCACAACCCATACGCCTGACGCTGGCGGCCAGAATGGTGGCGCATCCGGGATAACGATATCCCGCAAGTTGCTCAAACTGTATTGATTCTCGTCCATTGATTAACGTGCCAGACCCGGCACACCGAGCAATCTTCTTACCTGGGTAACGACGTCGCCTTCGTTGCTCACCATTAATAACGGTGCTGCAAGTTTATTCAGGAAATGCGTAATGTATTGCTGTTCTTCGTAGTAGTTTTCGGCAAGTTTTTCGCGGATGCGTTCGTCGGCAAAATCGATTTCCATTTGCAGCGATCCATCGGACACCGTCACCCGTTGTTCCGCCGGCTGTAGTCGAATGGGGTCATGCACCAGTAACGCGAGAACGTCATTGTGTTCAGCCATTTGGGCAGTAAGCTGCTCCGTGCGCTCGTCAACCCCAAAATAGTCGCTGACCATTACAACCAGTGCGTCGTGTGGCACCAGTTGCAGTGCCTTCTCCAGCGCACGATTCAACATATCCGGGTTCGACTCAGCCTGAGCGTCGGCCTGCAGTGCGTGGTTCATTCGGACGATCGTCCCCAGTATCGACATGGCAGTCTGCTGGCTTCTTTGCGGCCTGATATCAACAATCTCAGTGTCGTTAAAAACCACCGCACCGACGCGATCACCAACATCTACTGCGCGCCATGCACCCAGCGCAGCCAACTCCGCCGCAGTCACCGACTTCAGCTTGTCACGGGTCCCAAAAAACATGTTGAGTCGCTGATCAACGATCAGTACGACAGCACGATCTTTTTCTTCTGTGTAAACGCGAACGTGCGGGCTGCGGGTGCGCGCAGTGACCTTCCAGTCCATGGTGCGAATGTCATCGCCTGGCAGGTAACGACGTATTTCTTCGAAGTTGAGACCGCGGCCGCGAAGCCTCGATGCATAGCGACCGGACAGAATGCTGTTCACTGGCTGCTGCGGCAGAAAAGAAAAATCGCGGGCTTTAAACTGGATGCGTATCAGGTCATCGAGATTAGCGTATACGCCGGCAGGTTTGTCAGCGCTGGCCTTCTTTCTCCTGATCTTTGTCCAGTCCATCGTCCGGGTTCTCAGGCAACGGCCACCAGTTTGACGACCTGGGCGATCACGTCGTCAGTGGTCAGGCCGTCAGCTTGTGCCTCGTAACTGAGGCCGATGCGATGCCGCAGGCAGTCATTAATTACCGCACGAATATCATCCGGTGTTACCTGGCCCCGGCCGCGCAGCCAGGCATGTGCACGCGAAGTCTTGTCCAGTGCAATCGAGCCGCGCGGACTGACGCCCACCTGAATGTATTTGGCCAGGTCTTCATTGAACTCTGCCGGCCGGCGCGTCGCAGCAACGAGTGCGACGATATAGTCTTCCATGGGCTGCGGAATCTTAATAGCGGTGATCTCGGCACGAGCATCAAAAACAGCGCTCTGTGCGATGGGTTGTTCAGCAGTTTTTGCTTTCTCTTCGGCCGCAGGTTTCTGACTACTACTCTCTTCCCCGCGTACCAGTCGCATCACATCCCGCTCTGACTCATCATCGGGGTAAGTGATAAATACGTGCATCAGGAATCGGTCCATCTGTGCTTCTGGCAGCGGATAGGTACCTTCCTGCTCAATAGGGTTCTGCGTCGCCATCACCATGAAAAGCGGTGGCAATTGGTGTGTGGTGGTTGCGACCGTAATCTGCCGCTCCTCCATAGCTTCCAGCAGCGCAGCCTGAACTTTGGCGGGGGCACGATTGACCTCATCCGCAAGGACGATGTTGGCAAAGATCGGCCCCTGTTGGAATTCAAACCGCTCCTTTGCACCCTCTCCCAGGTACATCTCGGACCCTGTGATGTCGGATGGCAATAAATCAGGAGTGAACTGGATGCGGCTGAAATCCGTTTCCAGGTTTTTTGCCAAACTTTTGACCGCTCTTGTCTTAGCGAGTCCGGGCAGGCCTTCGAGTAAGAGGTTGCCGTTACATAGGAGGGTAAGGAGTAATCGTTCGACCACCTGCTCCTGGCCGATGATAGAACGGCCGATCCGCTCCCTTAGATCAAGAATCGATTCGTGCGCACCCATCTATTATTCAACCCCGTAGAAAATTACTCGCTTAGCGCTCTGAACAAAAAAGCCGGGCATCTTAACTTTAGCTGCCCGGCGGCGTGAAGTCACTCGCCAGATTCGAATCTGAAGATACGCTGCCAGTCATCTTTCATATCAACGACCGTCCACCCTTTTTTGTCCGCCTCGTCCAGGCCCTGATCCAGTTTGCCGATATGAGATTCGCGATCATAGGCCCACTCGCGTTCGGCATCTGTGTGATGAACGTACAAGCAAAATTGCAGGCCCGCTCTATTGCAAGTCCATTGCAGCATCTGTAAATCGCCATCCGAGTTACCGAATGCCGCGATCGGGCGACGGCCAATGTGTTGATTGATTGCGACCGGTTTACCGGCTTTATCGTCAATAAAGTTGATCTCCGGCAACCGAACCAATGTGGGCACGTCGTCTATCAGCTCGAACCGGGTTTTGATGCTACTGCCAATCACCTGGTTCGGCGGAATACCATAGACATCTTCAGCCCACGGTCTCATGAACTCGATACCACCACCGGAGGCGATGTAGGTGCTAAAACCATTGGCACGCAAGTACTCCAGTAATTCGAGCATCGGCTGGTAGATCATTTCGGTATACAGATGGCCGGTTTCGGGGTGTCGTGCGGTTGCTAACCAGGCCAGCACAATCTCGCTGAATTCGTCCGTCGTCATGCCGGCATGTGACGCCATTAGCAGTTCCAGCAGCGCATGCTCACCGCCGGCAAGGACAGATTCAAGGTCGCCCTTCACTGCCGCTGCGAACGGTTGCTGATCGCTCCATTCGGGGTGCTGCGGCGCAAGCGCCTTTATACGATCCAGTGCAAATACGAGTTGAAAATACAATGGCTGTTCCGCCCATAGCGTGCCATCGTTGTCGAAAACCGCGATCCGTTCGGCCGGCGCCACATAGTCCGGGCCATCACTGTTGGTGACTTTCCCGACAAACTCGATAATGGCTTGCCGGGCGGCGCCATCATTCCAGGAAGCGAGCGTATCCTCATTGTTTGCGCTCGCCGCTTCGATCACTGCGGCGTTGGTACCGTTCAGTATAAGTACAAGCAAAGCCACTCGAATAGTCGAGTAAACCGTTTTCGATAAAGTCACTATATTGTCTCCAAATACAGCCATCAGAAAGAATCGGCGAGTATCAATAATGATTCTGCCGCGCTCACTCAATTCCTCTTTATTTTCTGCAAATTAAAAAGCCGGGCGCCTGAGTGTAAGGCGCCCGGCTCGATACATGACAATTAACTCCGAACTATGTTGTTCAGGTTGCTAATCACTGACTACCTCCACCACTTTCCAGCTTTTTCATAACAGCGTCCAGGTTGAAGCTTCCGGCTTTTTGGCGTGGCGGATACTTCTGGAACGTTTGTAAGAATTGCGCAACGTAGCCTTGCGCAGGGAGCAGCAAATAGGGTCTATCAAGGAACCAGTCGTCATAGGTATTAGATGTCACCATGCCGCGTTCGTAAGGGTCACGACGCAAATTCACGAGCAGCGGCACACGCAGCGGGATGAAAGGTTCACGCCACGCCTGAAACGTCGCCTCAGCTCGCTGCTCCAGGAAAATTACTTTCCAATCTTGATAGCGCAGTGCCGACAATTCGCCGTCATCTGTGAAGTAAAAAACCTCATTACGTGGACCACTTTCTTCCTCACCGGATAAGTACGGCAGAAAATTGTATCCATCGAGATGGACTTTATACTTTCGGCCGATCGCCCTGTGTCCATCGAGCAACTTTTCCTTAACGTCGGGCTCTCCCGCGATGGCTAGAAAAGTGGGTAACCAGTCCATGTGATGCATGATCTCGTTTGACCACGTTCCCGCTTTGATATGACCGGGCCAGCGCACCATGGCAGGTACGCGCCAACCACCTTCCCAGTTGGTGTTTTTCTCTCCGCGGAACGGTGTCATCGCCGCATCAGGCCAGGTGTTCATATGCGGCCCATTGTCAGTTGAGTAGAAAACAACGGTGTTGTCCGCGATGCCGAGCTCATCGAGTTTATCCAGAAACTTGCCAATGTGCATGTCGTGTTCGACCATGCCATCGCTGTATTCATCCTGCCCTGAGATACCGCGAAGTTCGTCTTTCACATGCGTGCGAAAGTGCATGCGTGTGCCGCTCCACCAAACGAAGAACGGCTTGTTCGCCGCGTTAGCACGCTCAATGAAGTCGATAGCACGGTCGGAAGTGTCGTCATCGACCGTTTCCATGCGCTTCTTCGTCAGTGGCCCCGTATCCTCGATGTTGCCGTCGGCCGTGCTGTGTATGACACCTCGCGGACCATACTTCTGCCGAAATTCCGGGTTCTTCGGATAGTCCTCGTTTTCCGGTTCTTCTTCTGCATTCAGGTGGTAGAGGTTGCCGTAAAACTCATCGAAACCATTATTTGAGGGCAACATCGCGTCCTGGTCACCCAGATGGTTTTTGCCGAACTGGCCGGTAGCATAGCCGTGGTTCTTTAGCAGTCCCGCAATAGTGGGATCTTCAATTTGCATCCCTTCCTTGGCACCGGGCATCCCAACTTTCGACAGGCCGGTGCGAAATACACTTTGCCCCATAATGAACGACGATCGGCCTGCCGTGCAGGACTGTTCGCCATAGTAATCGGTGAAGGTCATACCTTCCTGAGCAACACGGTCGATGTTCGGTGTCTCGTATCCCATCATGCCGTGCGTGTACTGGGAAATATTGGATTGACCGATATCGTCACCCCAGATGACAAGGATGTTTGGTTTGTCCTGCGCGTTGGCAGAAATAGAAAAAATTAATAACGCAGCAGCGCAGACAATGCCACGCAGTACTCTTGCAATTCTCACGGATGATCCCCTTCTGTTTTTCGGTTTTATATGCGCATTTCTCAATACGGGCTGAGGATTCTATTACCTTTTTGGCCGACCACCTAGTCCGCGCGCCTTATTGATGCGGGTGGAATATTTAATTTCGAATATCAGAGCACGAACTGAAGAATCACTCTCTATTTGCGAACGGTTTGCTGATAATCAGGATCAGGGTCCAGGCCAGTAACTTTTGTTCACGATGTCGCTTATCTGTAAGACTTTGCAGCATTTTTGCCGGACGCCGACCCGGCGGGCAGGAGGATCACTGCGATAAGGAAGTATCATAATATGGCTCAGAAATATCATTCGATTCTCGATGACATAGAGTAGTATTTCACAGCCTGGCAGGCTCACAGTGCCTGGCCACAGTAAAGACAGATTGTAGAGCGTGATTTTTTCGATGTTATTCGCTGATTCTCAAGTCCCGCTTTATAATAGAGATAGTGGATAAATTTAGCCTGAACACTGCCTGACGAATTGAATAACAATGCGAGCCGCAAGATCGCTATCCCGGACGATTATCTATACCGAAATCGTTGCCGTGGTTCGTGCCATCTCCCGGTGGCGGCTTGAATACTAGTTCACACCTGAAAAGTCATATGAAGCCATCTCACATGCATACACAACGATTACTCGCGCTGGTCGTGCTATTCACACTCGTGACGGGGGTGGCGATCGCAGACTCGGTAGTTCCCACAATACCCGTAGACGGCACGGTTAGTTCTGAGCAGATCGAGACGGCGATCGTGGCTGTCGAGGCACTGGACGCGCTCGATGACGACACGCGAGCGACGGTCGTTGACCAGCTGCGCGATGCCCGGGCGCAGATACAATACAAGCTCGCGGCCGAGGCCACCACAGCCGATTTTATAGAAGCGATTAACACTGCGCCAACGGAAACCGAACGCCTCCGCAGGCAACTGGATGCCGACGACACCCGACCGCCCGACCTGGCGAGTCTCGGAATCCGTGAAAATATGGCACTCCAGGAACTCGAGCAGATGGTCGCCCGGGAAGTTGCCGAATTAGCGGGCGCTGAATCTCGTCTTGCTGATGTCGAATCTCAGGTTACGTCGCTGGAAGAACGTCCTGCCGTGGCCCGGCAACGTATTGTCGAAATCAGGGGTGACCGCGAAGAACTGTCTGTTCTGATCGACACAGAACCAGCGCCTGACGAGCCGCCAATCCTGACGGACGCGCGCAAACTCGACGCGGCGCTCAAACGAGACGCGCTCATCGCAGAACTGCAGCGGCTCGATCAGGAACTCTTGAGCCACAGCGTACGCAGCGAACTCCTGCAGGCACAGCGGGACGTCGCTGCACGCGAAGCGGTCGACCTCAGGCGCCGCGTAGAGTTGTTGCAAACACAGGCCAACGAAAAGCGCCAGGCGTCAGTCCAGCAGTCGCAGATCGATACAGCCGAGGCCGAGATAGCAGCCGCCGACAAGCACCCGGCTGTACTCGCCATCGCCCAGGGTAATGCAGCACTGACGAAGGAATTGCCCACGATAGCGGCCGATATAGAACGTGCAACCAGCGAGCTTAATCAGATCGAACGCAAGGCCCTGCAGGTCGAGCAAAGCCTGGCGCGATCCCAGCAGTACCTCGAGGTGGGCGGTTCGACCCAGGCCATTGGTTGGCTGCTCGTGGATGAGCGCCGTAACTTGCCCGGTTTGTCGGAGTACCGCACCGAAGTTCGAGTACGGCAGAAGACCGTCTCGAGAATTGGTCTCGCGCAGTTGCAGATCGAGGAACAGCGCCGTGAGCTCACGCAGGTTGCTACCGTTGTTGAGAATACGCTGCAAGAGGTGTTGCTCGATATCACGGAGGGTCCGGAACTCGATTCCATCCGCGGGGAAGTAACGGAGTTACTGAACGATCGTCGGACATTACTGAATCAGGCTCAGAGTATTTACTCCAGCTATTTGCAGGTGCTCGGCAATCTCAATTTGGCGCAGCGACGATTGGAGGATGCAACGACACGGTATGGGCAGTTTCTCGATGAGCATCTGTTATGGATTCCGAGTGCGACCGCTATCAGCGCCAAGACGCTGACGAATCTTGACGACGCGTTGGCCTGGGCATTTTCACCACAAAGCTGGGCAGGCACAATCGGCACACTCTTTCAATCAACGCGCGAGAACCCTGTTGGGAGCGTGGCCGCGCTTTTGTTGCTAGGCATCCTGATTCTATCGCGCCGACCACTTGCGGCGCGGTACGGGAAAATCAATAGCAGAGTCGGCAACCTGTCCACCGACCATATCGGTCTGACGATTGGGGCGCTGTTCATCATTGCTATACACTCGTTACCATTGCCGCTATTTTTCGCGATCGTCGGTTGGACACTCACACGCAACCCGCTATCGCCAGAGTTTTCGACAGTCGTTGCCACGGCGCTGATAGGGCTGGCACCATTTCTTTACAATCTGCAGGTGTTACGAGCGCTTTGTGCACAAAATGGTGTCGGGCACGCCCATTTCGGCTGGCCGGATAAGAGTCTTGCGATTATCCGCCAGCAACTCTACCGACTAATGATGGTCGGGACACCGATCTTGTTCATTACTCTGCTCGCCTACGAATCCCCCATTAATGCGCACCGGGAAAGCCTTGGCCGCCTGGCGATTGTCGCGATCATGGTTTTGATTGCTGTTGTGGTCCGTCCGATTGGCGACCCGATGAGCGGCGCCGCTGCAGCATATTACAAAAGACGCCCGGGGAGCTGGGCAAGCCGCCTCAAATGGTTGTGGTTCGGTTTAGAAGTAGGCACGCCACTGGCACTCGCGCTGCTCGCCGTATTCGGCTATCTGTTTACCGCCATCGCACTGACCAACCGGCTTGCCGATACACTCTGGCTGGCACTCGTCATCTTCGTCGCAAATCTTGTCGTAGTACGCTGGCTCGCACTCGCGCACCGCAAACTGGCATGGCAAATGGCGCTGGAGCAACGCGAAGCGCTCACTGCAGCGCGCAGAGATGCGGCAGAGGATGACGCAGATGGTGATATTCCGGTGATCGAGCCCGATCAACTGGACCTCGACGCAGTCAGTCAACAGACTCGCCGGCTGCTAAGAGTGGGCATGGTATTCGTCGGCATCATTGTCGGCTGGGGCATCTGGTCGGACATGTTGCCGGCGCTTAGCATACTCGAGCAAATATCGCTGTGGTCACAGACCATCACGGTGGACGGTGTCGCTACGATCGTGCCAGTTACACTCGCAGACTTACTGCTCGCATTCGTCGTTGCCGGCGTAGCAGTCGTTGCATCGCGGAACCTTCCAGGGCTTTTGGAAATCGCTGTATTTGAGCAATTCGATTTGGCGCGAAGCAGCCGTTATACGATCAGCACATTGCTGGGCTACCTGATCGTGATAATCGCGGTTATCTCGGTCCTGAGTATAATCGGCTGGAATTGGGGACGGATTCAGTGGCTGGTTGCGGCATTATCGGTGGGACTTGGTTTCGGCCTGCAGGAGATCGTTGCAAACTTCATCGCAGGCCTGATCATATTGTTCGAGCGACCAGTGCGCGTTGGCGATACCGTGACTGTAGGTCAGTTGACCGGTACCGTATCGCGCGTCAGGATGCGAGCCACGACAATCACCGATTGGGACCGCAAAGAAATCATCGTTCCCAATAAGTCGTTTATCACAGAGCAGGTGATCAACTGGACCTTGAATGACGCGATAACACGTGTCGTGGTGCCTGTGAAAATTGGCTATGGCTCCGACGTCGAACTCGCGACGCAAGTGATGGAAGATACGCTGCACTCGATGCCGCTGGTACTCCCTGAACCGCCGCCGAAAGTCTACTTCATGGAGTTCGGCGACAGCTCGCTGGACTTCAACCTGTACGTTTACTCGAAGCAGCTCGCGGACCGACTACCGCTCATGCATGCCGTGCATGAAAAGATACTAGGCGCACTGCGCGACAACGGTATCGAAATACCGTTCCCACAGCGCGACGTTCATCTGCAATCGATGTCAGATGATGTGAAGAAATGATCGATAGAACCATCAAGACGACAACTGTTGCGATTTCGCATGGCCAAAAATTGGCACGCTCACGATATTTAATACATTCCAGTGACTTGATGGATGCGCCGATCTTACGTCAGAATTCTGTCAATACGATTCGATCGTCATATTCTCTAACCAGGATATAACCCTCATGCTAAGGGTACGAGCAAACGCTGCAATTCTAATTGGCGTGTCGTTACTTCCCGGCAATATTTCGGCGCCCTGATAGTGGCCGGCACCCATTGAGAATTCCCGGATCAAGGTCCTGATATGTAAAGCGATGGGTCAGAAAAGTACTTTACTATCCTGCCACGATAGCCGAACATTCAACTGAAATTACATATCCTGATCGGAGCCGAAAATGACACCCAAGAAATTGTTTTGCACGCTGGCATTCTTACTATTTGCAGTGAATGCGGTTGGGCAAGCACAGGAAAGCGGCGAATATGCCCGCTTTAACGACCCGTTCCGGGTTTACCTCGGCGGTTTCTACCCGTCGATGTCGTCCGAAATAACTATTAATGGCACTGATGTCACTCCACCGCCCATTGGAATAGAGGACGGCCTCGGCGTCGAGGAAGAAAAATTCGTACCTTGGGGCGGCGTTGCCTGGCACATTTCACGACGAAATTCGCTTGAATTTGAATATTTTCAGCTCAATCGAGACGGTTTCATTGATCTCTTTCCAGAGCCGATTGCGGTCGGCGATCTGATAATCGAAAGCGGATCGATCAATACCTCATTCGATATTAGCGTGGGCCGTTTGACTTACGGCTTCTCGATTGCTCGTAGCGAGCGTATGGATCTGCGGGTAATGGGCGGCCTGCACATAGCGGATTTGTCCATTGGGCTACAACTAATGGGTGCGGTTTGCGACGTCACACTGGGTGAAATGTCACCCTGCCCTACAGGCCAGACGCCACCGCTGGAATCCGAGGACGTCACGGCACCGCTGCCACACTTTGGCGTATCCTGGGCGTACGCGTTGACGCCGACAATAGCGGTCGATGTTCAGGCCATCGGTTTCGCCATTGAACTTGATAATATCGACGGCTCGCTGCTCGAAGTCTCAGCCGATATCGCATGGCAACCGTGGCAGCATTTTGGCTTTGCCGCGGGATTAAGATATTTTAATGCCAACGTAGAAGCTGGAGACGCAGACCTGAACGGTGAATTTGACCTGGAATACTATGGACCGAGTATCTCTTTTGTTGCGACGTTCTAGTTTGACGCAGCGAGCCAGGATTAATTTAGCAACATAATTGATCGTTCGATCAGTCGTTGCAGCTGCGCGACAGCATATTATCGGAACGAATATCCATGAGATCGCCGTGTGCTTTTTTGAGCGCACTATCAAATATTGACGAATTGGCAATTTCTCGGTCCCAACGAATAATTTCCGGAGTTACCGCATGCAGACCCGAATCATCTCCCTGGTCTGCAAGCGTCAGCGCCTGCACCCAAAGTCCGGCCAAAGCGTGATTGCTATTGTTAGATTCTACAGCAACTTCTGCATTCGCAAGAGCGACTGCATGTTTGCAATCAACCAGCGCAACGACGCCGGCATACGCATCATTGCCAATGTCGCGTCGAAACTGATCGAGCTCACGCTGCTCTTGTGCCGCCTGGCGTTCTTTTTCTGCATTCGCCCTGCTGGACCCCTCGATTGCACCGCCAACGGCGCCAACCGTTGCGCCTGCCACAGCACCACGCGCCATATGTTCGCCAGGATCTCCGCCCCAGACGAGCGAAGAGATGAGACCGCTCGCGGCACCGGCGAGCGCTCCTCCTGCAGCACCTTTCGCAGCGCCTTCGCCGGCTCCTGCACAGCCAACGATGCCAGATGCAAGCAGCGGCAAAAACATCCAGCAAGTGGTTTTACAAAAACGTCTTATAAGAAACTTGCACATCTCATCCCTGCCTGATTACACGTCGAAATATTCACCATACCCCGGAATTCGAAGTATAAGGGCATTGTCGTCAACTAACTTGCCAATAATGGCAACTTTTCGTCGAATGATCACAGGATATTGCCCTCCCCATATTGAGCGCAAATGAAGCTGGCTATCAAAAAACTTTTTCGCTCTTTGCTTATCATCTTGGCGCTCGCCGCAGGTCTTATCCTGTTCGGTATTGTTCCGTTTAGCGCGGGCTTCATCAGGACGCCGATAGAAGATGCCGTGCGCGATGCCACCGGTTTGAATTTCTCGATAGGCGGGCCAATCACACTGCGCCTGGGTTCGAAGCCCGAATTCATCAGTGGCGACCTCGAACTCGGCGACACGGCAAATGATCGTCTGTTCATCGTGGACACACTGAGCGCAAAAATCGGGCTGTTTCCCTTGCTCGGCGGTCGTATACATCTTCGCAACTTTAGCGCGGCTGGAATTAAGGTCGACTATTGCAGTCCGTTGCCCACGTTTTCCGGGAAGGCAGGTGAAGACACTGCGCCACCGTCGATTGTCGTCGACGCAATCAATATTAAGAACATTACGATTCGCTGCGACTCAGCAGATCAGACGGACAAGCTGAAGATCGATATTCTGAATATGCTCGGCTCTGCTGCCGAAGGCGGACCTATGCAACTGCAAGCCGATGGCAACCTGTCTGGCGTCGAATTCAAATTA
>RCNF010001657.1_pt1 | contig 11813 bp, 6 predicted proteins | sample 2041311 | NCBI WGS metagenome assembly RCNF01 (sample SAMN09708228, study PRJNA481090) | Marine sediment metagenome, whole genome shotgun sequencing project. | biome: marine sediment; feature: ocean; material: sediment; isolation source: Sewage treatment plant 2 marine sediment (STP2) ... | reverse complement strand
TTCGGAGGGCTGACACTGACCATCGAGCCGGTTGCGGCCATCAAGCCGGTCAAGTATTCGAGCGACGATGCGTTGAGCTCCGGAGAGTCCGTACTGCTGGGCCCCGCCACGGTGGGCTTTCTCAGATCGGCCGGTGAGGAGATCACCTATCAGGCCGGCGAGATCGTGGTTCGCCGCGGCGAACAGCAGGAGTACTTCTACGTCGTCATCGAAGGCGTGGTCGAGCTCTCCATCGGTGAGAGCGATGCCCGCCGGCCGCCGCTGGCGAGGCTCGGCGAAGGCGGGATCTTCGGCGCCGAATCGGTCTTCGCCAAGGAGGGCGCCGCCGTCGACACCATCGCGGTGACTGATGTTCGACTCCTCCGTTATCCGGCGGCGTCACTCCCCTCCGCGCTCCAGGAATCCGAATCGCTTCGACGCAAAATGATCGGAGGGATCGCCCGCAACGTCCACAAGGTGACGGCCGACGCCCTCGATCTGCAAAGGGACAAGGAGGTCATTGCCCGGCTGGTCCAGGGCGACAATGATCCCGATACCCTGGTGGCGGATTCGGCCGGCGGGAGGGCGATTCAGAAGAAGATCGCGAAATCCGCTCTCTCGGTGGCTCCGGTGCTGATCATTGGTGAGGACGGCACCGGGAAAACCCTCGCCGCCCGACTGATGCACGATGGTTCGGCACGTGGGTCCGGCCCGCTCATCGCCGTCAACTGTCGCGACCTCGCCCCGGGGAAAGCGGCTGAACTCATCCTCGGTGAGGATCTTGGGGGGAGCCTTCCCACCGGTGACCACGGCAGTGGTGGTGTCCAACTCGCCCACGGCGGCACCCTGGTCCTGCGCGGCGCCGACAAACTCCTGCCATCGGTTCAACAACTGCTCGGCGCTTTTCTCATCAGGAACAAGAAACGCATTCCCGGATCGTTCCCCGACACCCGCGTCATTCTGACTGCGCGCGAAGCCTCGGCGCCGATCGACGGCCGCGAGGGGCTGGTCGCCTCGATCACCGAGGTCTGTGACGACGTGATCACGCTGCCACCCCTGGTCAAGCGACCCAAGGACATCATGCCGCTGGCCGAGGAGTTCCTCAGACGGCACGGCCCCGATGCCCCGACAATCACCGAGGGCGCCCGTCAGGCGCTGCTTTCCCTCCGCTACCGACGACGCAATGTGGCGGAGCTTCGCGAAGTGATGGATCTTGCGGTGAGGGTCGCCGACGGACCCGAAATCCGGGCCGAGCATATCTTTGGCGGCGTCGGTGACGACACCATCCCACCGGGCGTCGACATCACCGGGACTCCGCTCATCCAGCGGCTGCTCGCCAGCAGTGGTTTGCCGCTCCTTCGGGCCATGACGCTGCTGAGTTTCGCCGCCACCATCGTGCTCTGCCTCGCCTTCCCCATGACCCAGGCCGGCAATGTCGCCAACAGCATCATCTGGTCGGTCTGGGAACCTGCGGTCTTCGCCCTGTTCTTTCTCGCCGGACCGGTGTGGTGCACCATCTGTCCCCTTTCGTCGGCCGCCAGATTGGCGAAGAAGGCCAAGAGTTTCGATCGGCCGCCACCGGCGTGGATCGTCAAAAACGGTCCTTGGCTCGCCATTGTCGGGTTTGCTTTCATCGTCTGGGTTGAGCGCGCGTTCGACTCGCTGGCCAACCCCGTGGCATCGGGATTCCTCCTCGTCGGTCTCATTGCCCTCGCGGTGATCTTCGGCGTCCTGTTCAAACGCGAAGTCTGGTGCCGCCATCTCTGCCCGCTCGGTCGCCTGGGCACCGTGCTCGCGCCCGCTTCCCCCCTTCAGGTCACAGCCAAGCAGAGCGTCTGCGCCTCATCGTGCACCACCCATGTCTGCTACAAGGGCACCCCCGATTCCTTCGGTTGTCCGGTTTTTCACCACCCCTTGGAAGGCAAACAGGCCTATCGCTGCAAGCTCTGTTTCGACTGCCTCCAGGTCTGTCCCCATCACTCGGCGAATCTCCAGCTGAGACCGCCGCTCATGGCCACATGGCGCCTCGACGCAGACGCCAAAGACCTCGCCATGTTCGCCACCACCGTGACCCTCCTCGCCCTGGCATGGGTCGCGGGACGCACCTTTGACGCTCTCCAAGGCCCCGTTCGCTTCACCGTGCTCACCATCCTCGTCCTCATCGCCGGAGTGTCGTTGCACCACGTGATCATGGCGCTCTCGGTGAGCCACCGACGCACCGAAGTCATGATCAGGATCGCCATGGTCATGATGCTCCTCGGGTGGGCCGCGTTGATGACGGGCCAGTTCGCCAACGTCGCGTTCTTTGACCAGGCCCGGGTGACCATCGCTCCGCCATCGTGGTTCCAAGCCTGGCCGACCCTAGGGTTCAGTCTCCTGGTTGCACTCCAGGTCCTCGTCGTGCTCACCGGTCTTGTCCTGGCTCTGATCTCGCTCAGCCAGGTCAAATTCAGAGGTACCAGCTTCTGGACGAGAATCGGTCGGCGAACGGTTCCGATCATCTTCGTGGCGTACTCGGCGGCGGTGCTTCTCCTGCTTCTCCGATAGCGCACGGTTCAGGCCGATGATGCTGCCCCAACTCGCTGTGTTGCACGTGCACCGAGCCGTTGGATCTCGGCCTCGAGACGTTGTCGGTACGTCTCCACCTCTTCCGCGGTGAGGCTTTTTGGAATCTCGATGGGTTCGCCGACCTCGAGAGCGACTCGGGTGAAGGGCCATGGAACGGGCATCCGGTCCCACGTATTGAGTTGGAACGCCCGACGAGGCGCCGCGGCCATGGGCACGATCCTCGCGTCCGTCAGTTGACCGAGCATCACCGCACCCTTCTTACACTGGTGTCGAGGTCCCTTGGGGCCGTCGACCGCCACCACCGGCGAGCCACGCTCCTTGACGATGACCCGATAGAGCCCACGGATCGCCCTGGTCCCACTGCGGGTCGCCGATCCTCTGACCGTTCTCCCACCGATGACGTTGATCAGTTTGACGGCGTACTCACCATCTATGGACGGGCTGACCAGGTAGGTCACCCCAACCCCCATCTCGCTCAATCGGGACAGAAACCACGGCATCATGAAGAGGTTTCCGTGCCAGAAGGCGAGGACCATGGGACTGCCGTTCTCCGCCAGACCACGAAGGCCCCCGTCACCGCGGATCTCGAATCGATACGTCCACCACATGAAGCGGATCAGACCGACGATGACCGGCGCAGTGAGGGTGTAGAGCACTCGCCGCAAGGGCGTCATCCGGCGTCTTGAAGCCGTTTTAGGCGCATTCGTATTCTGCGTCGGTGAGGTTGCAGGTTCAGTCATGGCTCATCCGTTCGGATCGTAACACGATGAACGCGGTCGAGGCACTGCGGTCTCGACAACATCAGCGCACGAGGTTGAAACACGAAGAACACGAAGATCGACAAAGAGGGCCACAAAGCATCGCTTTTGAAAGTGGGGCCTCGGTTCCGGAGCGCCATACGACTTTGTGGGCGGTGAAACTGCGATGTGTCCTCTGTGTTTCAAAACTCGACCGCCACGGCTGAGAATCGCCACCGCAGGCTGGGAGTCGCACAGGGCCCCACTGGGCTGCGGACGAAGCCTGCGATGTGTCCCTCCCGTGAAGGTGCCATGAACCTCCGCAGCACGCGCCGATCCACTATCGAGAGGCGCGCTTCTGAGCATGCCCGCTCCACCTACAATGGAGGTGATGCAGAGGGCCTCACGGATCACGGTTGTCACGGGTGGGTTGCTGGTGGCGACCGCCTGGGTGGCGGGGACCTTCGGTCCCATGGGTCGCTACCAGAACATCATCGACGTCGCGGCCGAGGCCACTTCGGTGCTCTTGTTCGTCCTCGCATGGAGGTATCGCCGCGACCGGTTGGCCGTCATCACCCTCGTGATCGCGGCTGCCAACTTTCTGATCAGGACCGGCCGAGTCTCCATAACCGGGGAAACCTCCCTGACCGCTCTCTCGGTAGTCGTGGCTGCTGACTTCGCCATCATCGCCATCATCAGGGACCGCCCGGTTTGGCGTCCCATGGGAATCGTCTGGATGGTGGTGCTGACGGCTCAGCTGTGGTTTGTCGTCGCCGGCATCGATCTCGTCGGCGATGGTCTCGCCGATGGGTTCGCGAAGCCCGGCGTCATCGAGGGCGCCTTCGCCTCGGCCGGCATTGTCGTCATCATCGTGTTTTTGTTACGTCGCGGCGCCTTCGAAGGCAGCCTGATCTGGGCGCTCTTGGCCTGCGCTGCGGCTCTCATCGGGGGGCGTGGTCCGAATTCGGCGACGCTTTTGTTCGCCGCCGCTCAACTCGCGCTCCTCGTCGGGCTCTTCGAGGACTCCTACCGCCTCGCCTTTCACGACGAACTCACCGGGCTTCCCGGCCGGCGCGCCCTCGACGAGGCTCTCGGAAGCCTCGGTGGCACCTTCACCATCGCCATGGTCGATATCGACCACTTCAAGCGGTTCAACGACCGCCACGGACACGATGCCGGCGACCAGGTTCTGCGGATGGTCTCCGACCGCCTCGCCAGGGCCACCGGCGGAAGGACCTATCGCTACGGTGGTGAGGAGTTCACAATCGTCTTCCCGGCAAGGAACGCGGCTGATGTTCGGGACGACCTGGACGCCCTTCGAGCCTCCATCGCCGACCGAGAATTCACCCTTCGGGCGCCGGACCGGCCCAAAACCAGGCCCGACAAACCAAAGAAGAAGGCGAGTTCCGCGAAACGTGTCACCGTGACCGTGAGTATCGGAGCCGCGGGTTCCAATTCCCGCCGCCGCTCCCCCTCCTCGGTTCTCAAAGCGGCGGACAAGGCCCTTTATCGGGCAAAACGGGCGGGTCGGAATCGATTGGTCGCAGCCGGAGATCGACTGCCCAAGCGCAACTGAATCACTCCAATCCGGCGATGCCGGCGCACGGTGCGGCAGTGCACAATGTGTTCACCCGACCGTCTGGGACGGAGTACCATGGCGCACCGAGGCCCGCCCAACGGCGTCTTCGCAACGAGGGGAGAACGAAATGAGAAAAACCTGGTGGATCGCAACAGTGGCTGCGCTGCTGCTGACCGGCGCAGTGATGGCCGAAGAAACCGAACAACTGCAATGGGAGAACCGCAACGACATTCCGGAGGCCTACCGCTGGAACATCGCCGACATCCTGCCCGACGAGGCGGCCTTTGACGCCACCGTCGCCGAGGTCGAAGGGATGTTGCCGAAGCTGAAGGCGTACCAGGGCCGGCTGAGCGAGAGCCCGGACGTGCTGGCCGACGCCTTCGATCTCTTCAACGAGATCCAGAAGGCCACCGAGGACGCGTTTGTGTGGGCCAATCAACGTCAGAACACCGACACCCGAGACCCGGCGGCCAACTCGACTCAGGCCAAGTCCCGAGCCTTGATCGGCAAGGTCGGCGAGGCAGCATCGTTCCTGTCTCCGGAAATCGCACAGATCCCCGCCGACACCATTGCGGTATTTCTCGAGAATCCGCGGTTGGCGACCTACCGCCACCCCATCGAAGACATTATGCGCACCGCCGCTCACATCCGGTCGGCCGAGGTGGAACAGGTCCTCGCGGCGTCATCGCTGCTCCGCGGTGTGCCGAGCCAGACCTATTCCAGCCTCAACGATGCCGATATCGTGTGGCCCAAGATCACCGGCGCCGATGGCGAAGAGGTGACCGCCACACCTTCGCTCTTCTACTCCTTCCTTTCGAGCGACGATCGCAGGCTCCGGCGTGACGCCGCCCTCGCGATCTTAGGCACCTACGACGACTTCGGCAACACCTGCTCCTCGACCCTCGGGGGCTCGATCCAGAAGGACGTGTGGCTCGCCCGCACCCGCAACTACTCGTCGTCGCTCGAGGCCGCGCTCGATGAAGACAACGTGCCGCGGATCGTTCCCGACGCCATGGTCGAATCCGTCCACGCCAATCTCGACGCCATCCACCGCTATGTCGCCCTGCGCCAGAAGGTGCTCGACATCGAGGACTATCACATCTACGACATGTACGTGCCCATCGTGCCCGAAGGCAAGGGAAGCTACACCTTTGACGAGGGCTGGGCCATGGCCATGGCATTCTGGACCGAGACCTTCGGCGACGAGTACGCCTCGGTTGCCGAGCGCGGCCGCAAAGAGCGCTGGATCGATGTCTACGCCAGCACCGGCAAACGGGGCGGCGCCTATTCCTGGGGCAGCTACAACTCCCACCCCTATCTCTTCCTCAATTGGGGCGGAACCCTGGAGGACGTCTTCACCCTGGTCCACGAGATGGGACACTCGATCCACACCTATCTCGCCAACGCCGAACAGCCCTACCACCTTTCAAACTACTCGCTCTTTGTAGCCGAAATCGGTTCGGTGGCCTCGGAGTCGCTCTTCTTCGAGTGGATGCTCGATCGCGCCGAGACTCCCGAAGCACGGCTGGAATTGCTCAACCACCGGCTCAACAGCATCACCGGGACCTTCCTCCGGCAGCTCTTCTTCCACGAGTTCGAAGCCGCGGCCCACGCCATGGCCGAACGCGGCGAGCCCGTCACCAAGGCCTCGCTGGGCGAGATATGGGGCGATCTCTGGACGACCTACTACGGCCCGACCGTGACCCTCGACGAGGTGTACAAATCCGGTTGGGCGCGGATCCCGCACTTCTACCGCACCTTCTATGTCTGGAAATACGCCTCGTCGTTCGCGGCGGGAGAGGCCATCGCCGGCCGCGTCCGCAGCGGCGATAAGACCGCGGTCGACGACTATCTCGCGTGCCTCAAGCTCGGCGGCAGCGTCTACCCCATGGACGCCATCAAAAGGGCCGGTGTCGATCTCACCGACCCCGAGGTCATGGGCACCGTGATGGTGCGCTGGAACGAGATCCTCGATGAGATGGAGAGCCTCTTGTTGGCTGAATAGTCCACTTCGATTCCACTTCAAGACCGCCGGCCGAAAGCCGGCGGTCTCTTTGTCTGAACGCAACCTCGTTTTCAATCGCCGGCCTCCGAATCACGGTTCAAATCCCCCCAACCCGGTCAATCCGAAACATCCGGAATTGGCGCATGTTCATGCTGTGTTCAATTCGGTTCAAATAACCGATAATTCTCCCTGTCGATTCAGGATCAAGGGAGGATCACTCGATGAAACGAACCATCGCCGCACTCATTGTTCTTGCCACCATGACCTTCGCCGGCTTCGCTGAAGCCGCAGCAACGGGTCAGGACCTCTTTCTCGTGTCCGTGGGACGCGGCCCCGGTGCACAAGGATCGTTCTGGTACGCCACCGTTTGGATCTACAACCCGAACGGAAAACCCGTATCGGTCGATATCTCCTTCCTCGCGAGGGGATCCGCCAATACCTCACCGATCCACAGTTCGATGACGGTCGACGCCGGGTCGACCGCCACTGTCAACGATGCGCTTCACACTCTGTTCGGGTTTGACGAGGCGTTCGGCGCCCTCCGCGTGACATCGGACCAGGACATTGTCGTGGCCGCTCGGTCCTACAATCTCACGGCAGCTGGGCTCGCAGATTCTCAGGGGCAATTCATGGCCGCGCTCCCGGTGGAACTCGCCATTGGCGCAGGAGAATCGGCATCGATCCCCGGCATCACCCAACCGTCCGATGGCAGCTTCCGAAGCAATTTTGCCGTGGTGGAGTCGACCGGCAGCAACGCGGAGGTTCACGTTCAACTGCTCGATCCTGCCGGCCAACCCATTGCGAGCAACACCTTCAACCTCGCTCCTTACGAACCGAAACAGGTCAATGTCGGACAACTCCAGGGCACCACTACCGTCAACGGTGGCCGCATTGAAGTGTCCGTCACATCGGGAACTGGACGCGTCCTCGCGCTCGGCTCCATGGTCGGCAACGGTCATCTCTCGCAGGACCCCTCCACCCTCGAAATGGAGTACGACCTCGAGACATCCATCGTGGCGGGCGAGGGCGACATCACCGCCGTTTATGCCGGCGGCGGCCTCGGCGGCGGGGGGGTCACCGGCGACGTGACCCTGAACCTCGCCAACAACGGCGTTACCACTGCGAAGATCGCCAACTCCACGGTGACCACCGGCAAGATGAGCCCCGCCGGATCGACCTCAGGACAGATCCTCACATCCACCGGCAACGGCGTGGCCTGGCAGGATCCACCCTCCGGATCCGGGGACGGCGACATCACCGCGGTTCACGCCGGCGATGGTCTCAGCGGCGGAGGCACCACCGGTGATCTCACCTTGGACCTCGCCGATGGCGGTGTCACCGGCGTCAAGATCGCCGACAACGCCATCACCTCCAACAAGATCGCCAATGGCCAGATCCTCACCGCCGACTTGGGCAACAGCGTCGTCACCGGCGCCAAGATCACCGGCAACGCCATCACCACCAGCAAGATCGCCGATGGCCAGATCCTCACGGCCGATCTCGGCAACGGGGTTGTCACAAAGGGAAAACTGAGCGCGAGCGGCGGTTCATCCGGTCAGGTCCTGAGTACCAACGGCAGCGATCTGGTATGGCTGGCCGCTGCCGGTTTCAACCTCCCCTACAGCGGCACCACGACTGTTTCAGGCGATGCACTCTACATCGGCAACACCGGGAGCGGCAGGGCGATCCAGGCCTCCTCCGGCGCCGACACAGCGCTGTGGGCCCACAGCAGCACCGGGAACGGCGTCGACGCACGAAGCGACCTGGGGGTGGCTCTCGTGGCCACAAGCAATGGCCACGACGGTATCCACGGCATCTCGTCGGGGGCCGAGAAATCCGGCGTCTACGGTGTGAACTCGCAATACAGTGGTTACGGCGTCGCCGGCCGCAACGGCAACACCGGCGCGTGGGGGGCGCTGGGTCGGCAGAACTCCGGCGTCTGGGGCGAGGGATCCGCGGGAGGAAATTTTACTGGACAGGGTACCGGGGTGTTCGCCGAGTCGACCGAAGACGAGAGCTATGGAATTCTTGCGTATAGTCCCGGAAACAACTCGCTCGCAGGCTATTTCCTCGGGGACGCTCAGATCGATGGGACCCTCGATGTCGGCGGCACCAAGAACTTCAAGATCGACCACCCTCTCGATCCAACCGGAAGCTACCTTGTCCACGCGGCGGTAGAGTCATCCGAGGTCCTCAACCAGTACTCGGGAACCGTCGTCCTCGATGAGGGCGGGAAGGCAACCGTCGAGTTCGATCTCTGGTTTGGCGAGATCAACACCGATTTCAGATACCAGCTCACGGCCGTCGGCGCCGCAGCACCCGATCTCCACGTCGCTCAGGAAATCGCCGACAACCGATTCGAGATCGCCGGCGGGCCTCCCGAACTCAAGGTCTCATGGCAGATCACAGCACGGCGAAACGACGGGTATATGCGACACAATCCATTTCAGGTCGAAAAACCAAAGATCGGCATCGAAGTCGGCACGTTCCTCTGTCCCGAGTGCCACGACGAACCTGAATCCTCCTCGACCCGAACAGCGATCGTGAAATCGATGAGAGATCGAAATCGGACGAACAACTGACGGCGACTCCAAGGTAGGGGGTCGACCAGACCCTGAGTCGCGCTCCAGAAAGGCACCCGTATTGGGTGCCTTTTTTTATTTGCGCACTCACCACACGCCCGCATGAACACGCTCGACAGCATCGGCCGTGAGGAGTACCATCACAGGCCGCGAAAGGAACGTCATGCTAATTGCCATCCCATCCGATTCGTCCGAAGGCCTCGACTCAACCATTTCCGAACACTTCGGCCACTGCGGAGCATTCACCCTCGTCGAGGTCTCCGACAGCGAGATCGGCGAGGTCACGATCCTGCCGAACGGCGGCCACGAACAGGGCGGCTGCATGGCGCCGGTCCAACTACTCAAAGAGAAGGGCGTCGAGGTCCTCCTCGCCGGCGGCATGGGCCAACGCCCGCTCGCGGGATTCCAGCAGGTCGGCATCGCCGTCCATTTCAAACAGGAGGCCGAGACCGTCCGAGACGCCGTGGAGCTCTTTGTCGGCGGCGGCTGTCCCTCGTTTGACGAGGCGCAGACCTGCGGCGGTGGTGGCGGCGAGTGCGGCGACCACCACCACGAGGTTCAACGTGAGCCCATCGAAGGCGTCGCCGACATCCGCGAGGGACGGATCATCACCCTCGATTTCGAACTCGGGGACAGCGACGGAAATCCCCTCGACTCGTCAACCCGAATCGGACCCATGCGCTATCTCCACGGCGCCGGTCAACTCCTCCCCGCCCTCGAGAGTGCGATTGCCGGCCTCGAGATCAGCGCGCAGAAGACCATTGAGATCCCCTGCGCGAATGCCTTCGGCGAACACGACGAGAAACGGGTCATCGAAATTCAACGGAACCAGCTTCCCCCGGATGCCGAGATCGGGACAATGGTCGCCACCAAGGACCAACAGGGCCGGCAGGTCCCACTCATCATCATCCACCTTGATGACGAAACGGCGCGGCTCGACGGGAACCACCCGTTCGCCGGCAAGGATGTGGTCTTCAAAATCACGGTCGCCAATGTGGAGAACGCCACTGCCGAAGAGATGGCCCACAACCACGCCCACTGAGGGCGATGGAGGCGGAACAGCTCATGAAGATCCATGAGATCGGCCGTGAGGTCGTCGCCTTCCCGCGCGTGGAACTCGGTTCGCTTCTCGAACAGACAAGAACTCTTCGCGAGATCGACACTCGAATCGCGGGGCACATTCGAATCCTCCTGGATGAGGACCGGATCCTCATCCAGGAGCGAACGCCCGAAGGCGATCACTTCGTCCGAGAGCTGCCGTCCGAGGACGCCGCAACGGGCTTTGTCGATGCACGCCTCGCCGCCTACGAACGGATGTGGGACGGTTGAGGCTGCAAGATCGACTACCTCGGGGTCTTCGAGGCTGAACAGCAACCGTAACCTTCAGCACTCCAAGCCGGGCGCGGCTCAATCGTCCGCCAAGCCCTCGCTCATGAGCAATTGCCGGATCTCGTCCTGTTCTGTCAAAAGCGAGTACGCGGTGTAGTACTTGAAGATGTTCCTCACATACTGCACCGGCTCACGACCGACCTCGTTGGCGACGACCACCTCGACGCTGAGAAACCACACATTCGGGTCGTAGCCGCTCGCGGCGGCCTTGGCCCGAAGTCTCTTGATGCGACTCGGACCCGCGTTGTACGAGGCGAAGGCAAAGAGCGAGCGGTTGAGCTCGTCGAGGGCCGGATCGTCGAAGTAGTGATCGATGATATGGCGGAGGTACTTGGTTCCGGCGTGGATGTTGTTGTCGATGGTCGACACGTCAGGAATGCCGACCTCCTTGCCTGCGGCGGTTGTCGGCAGGATCTGCATAATACCGACGGCACCGGCTCGGCTCACGACGTTCTGATCGAGGCGGGACTCCTGGTAGGCCTGAGCGGCGAGCATGAGAGGGTCGAAGTGATAAAGGTCGCCGTACTTGCGAAAGATGGCAAGCAACCCGGTGAGTCGTTCCCGCTCCCCGCCGGCGAGGGCGTTCTTGACGTACTTCGTGTTCTCGAGATAGCGCTTGATGAGCGTGTTGCCGATCAGGCTTCCCGTTCGATTCGCCTTGACGAAACGATTCACATGCTCTTCGAGACCAGTGGCGTCCTGTCTCATCGCCCAACCCAGGTTCCTTCCGCCGGCGATGGCGAGATCGTCGCGGACGACGATGTTCGGCAGCACCTGCGACCAGAACCCAGCCAGATAGTCGTCGGCGATGGTGATCTCGATCAGACCGGCATTGACCATTTCCAGGAGGTCCTCGGTTTCGAGATACTCGCTGGCGGAGACGATCTCGATCTCCTCGAGACCGCGATCACGAAATGCCGTATTGAGCTTTTTGAGGCTCTCCCGGTAGCTGCTCGATTCACGGACAACGACTC
>RCNF010001654.1_pt1 | contig 11827 bp, 10 predicted proteins | sample 2041311 | NCBI WGS metagenome assembly RCNF01 (sample SAMN09708228, study PRJNA481090) | Marine sediment metagenome, whole genome shotgun sequencing project. | biome: marine sediment; feature: ocean; material: sediment; isolation source: Sewage treatment plant 2 marine sediment (STP2) ... | reverse complement strand
AATCGAAATATTCTTATTTTAAAATAACAAAAAGCTTTGATAGAAATATATAAACTTATAATTTAGGTAAAAGTAATTTTATTTCACAATTTCAGATATTTAAATGGATCCAATATTTAGTTATTATCCTCCTGCATTTTTATCTCATTCCATACTTTTATCTCATCATCCTTGCTTACACCTTCCTTGATCTCTACATTGATCCCATCACTAACACCCAAGGTAACATCTTTTCGTTCAAATTGCTGATCGCCCGTTTTAATTTCAACGAATGGCAATTTTGTTTTTGCATCAAATTGAATCAATGCTTCTTTAATTGAGAGTACGCTGTCCGCTCTTGCCAAGATAATAGATGCATTAGCACTTAAACCTACTCTAATAAAAACACTATCCTGCTTTTTTAGAGTGCCTTTAATTTCAAATTGGATAGCACCATTTTCTAATTTTCCTTTTGGAGCGATATAATCTAATACGGCATCAAATGTTGTATTCTCTACCGCGCCTACAGTAATTTCTAAGGGTAATCCTTCTTTTATTTTACCAACATCTGATTCATCAATTTTTCCTTCGAAAATCAATTTATTAACATCTGCCAACGACGCTATTGTAGTTCCTTCATTAAAATTATTACTTTCAATAACTTGGTTTCCAACTTCGACCGGCACTTCTAACACCATCCCGGAAACTGTTGATCTGATCAATGTATTTGCTGAATTACCCAACCCCTTCGTTGAACCAGTTCTGACAATATCATAATTTCTGTTTGCGGCATTATACGATTGTAACGCTTGTTGAAAGGCCACCTCTGCTATTTCTACATCTTGTTTCGAAATAACACCTTTATCAAACAATGATTTTTGACGGTTATAATTACGTTTTTGATCATCTAAGGCAATTTTATTAGTTTGAATTTGATTCTTTGCATTATTCAATGAAGATAAATTAGGTATTACTTTAATCTTAGCGATCAAGTCCCCTTGATTTACTATATCTCCACCCTTAACATAGACCTCTTGGATAACCCCTGATATATTGGGTTTGATCAAAACTTCTTCCAAAGGAAGTATACTACCCGTAGCAACCGTTTTTTTAATGATAGTCTCTGTTGAGGGTTTTTCTGTTTCATACACCACAGGGTCTTCGGCATTCTTTGAATATAAATAGTACATCGCTCCTGTAAAAGTGACTACTATAAAAACTAATATAAATATCGTTACTGATTTTTTCATTTTTTTCCTTTTATTAATTATAGATTAATCCGTTCTAAGGGCTTCAATTGGTCTTACTTTAATTGCGTTTTGAGCAGGTATAAAACCTGCGAACAAACCTGAAATGACTAATATGGTGAGCGCGGCTGTAACAACCCCTAAATTAACACTTGGGTTTGCAAACATATCTACCGGCCCGCTACTATCTATCGCCAAATTGATCAGGTAGATCAAGAATGACGAAAAAACAATACCTGCCATACCAGATATTATGGTTAAAAAAACTGATTCGGTAAGTATCTGACCTCTGATACTCCATGGTGATGCACCCAATGCTCTCCTGATACCGATCTCTTTAGTACGCTCTTTTACTACTATCAACATAATATTACTTACACCAATTACACCCGAAAGCAATACTAAAATACCTACAAAATAAGCAATTACCCTTATAGCTGTAAAAAGACGTTGTACCTTACTATATTCTTCATATAGATCAAAATGACCAATAGCTCTTTCATCATCCGGATGAATTTTATGATTCTTTCTTACAATGTTGAATATTCTTTCTTTTATTAATGTTATCGGCGTACCATCTATCGCAGTAATCGCCATCCATCCTACCCTATTACCCATATTAAAGGCTTGTGAAAAAGCAGTAAACGGCACATATATTTGTTTTTGATCTTCTTCACCATCACCGCCAGATGATTTTTTCTTATAGGTACCTATTACCATAAAATTAACACCTTGTATCTTTATGTATGTGCCTATTACCTCTTCATCTTTATCATATAAACTGCTTCGAACACCATCACCTATAATGGCCACTTTTCTTTTCTCCTTTATATCAGAGTGATTTATAAACCTTCCAGATGTAATATCCATTGGTTCTTGCTTAATGATCTCCGGATAATCACCGTATACATCAAAAGCACCTGTTTCTATACCTCTTACAACGTTGTTAGAACCATTAAACCCGCCCAACTGGTTTCTAGGTGATATGTAAAGAAGATCAGGAACATTTTGTCGAATTTCATCAACATCGCCAAGAACATAATTAAATCGTCTGTCTTTTGGCATTCCTTGATAAGCTTTAGTCGCTGTTCGTGTCCACATAAACATCGTATTCGTCGCTATATCACCAAAATCAAGATTTACACCATTTTCAAACCCTTTGCCGGCCGCTAATAAGATTATCAATATAAAGATGCCCCAAAAAACCCCAAAGGCTGTTAATACAGTTCTAAACCAGTTAGCTGACAGCACATCCAATATTTCTTTCCAACGATCTCTACTAAACATATCTTTTATACTATTCTTCTTTTAATGCTTCTATAGGTCGAATTTTTGCTGCTTTCCATGCCGGGAAAAAACCAGCCAAAGCACCGGCAAGAATTAACAAAAAAACCATACTCAACGCTATCGAAAAATTTACTGTAGGGTTCGATACATAATCTACTTCTACATTTGGCCCTACAATTTCTAATAGACCCATGCTAAGTATCAATCCTGCAAAACCAGAAAAAGCTGTCACAAAAATAGCTTCGTGCAAGATCATCCCTATGATCGACCAGGGTTTTGCTCCTATGGCTTTTCTAATACCAATTTCCCTCGTACGATCTTTTACAATAATCAACATGATATTACTTACACCCACCACACCTGCAATAATAGTACAGATTCCGACAAACCAAAAGAATAATGAAATATTGTTTGTCAAGGTATAAAAACGCTTTGCCTCCTCGAGAGCACTATACACATTAATTGCACTATTGTCATCAGGTGCAACCCTATGTTCTTTCTGTAAATATTGTTTTAGCTTGGATGTGAATTTATTAGAGGCAAATACAGCCTCATCAAAATTTTCTTGTGGTGCCAATGTAAATGCCATATTGGCCACTTTATTTTGTCCGTTAAAAACACTTTGTGCTGTAGTTGTGGGGATGTATACTCTATTTTCCTCTCGCTCTCCACCTTCATCTTCATATACCCCAACAATCTTAAAATTAATATCAGATAACTTCAGAAACTCGTTTAAAGGATCTTCAACCTCCTTCATCAATTCTCGTTTTATCTTTTTACTGATAATAACAACCTTCTGCAATTTATCCATATCGGTCTGATTCAAAAAGCGGCCCCTTATCATTTTTACATTTTCAATTTGTTGATATTCAGGACTTACTCCTTGTATACCATAAGCGCCAGATTCCTTCTTATAATTAATTGACACTCCCCGCACTCTAAACACTCTGGATTTGTATTCTAACTCATCAGCGAAGGCTTTTGTGGAATAATCATAATTTGAATTTCGCATTTCAATACGTCTTCCAGGGTTTAATCCATCATGCTCTTTGGTAGTCACCTGTGTCCATACCCAAACCCTATTAGTTGCGTCCGCCTCAAATTCTTTACGGATACCATTTTGGAAACCTTGTCCAAAACCCAATAAAATCACCAAAATAAAAATTCCTGAGGCTACAGAAAGGCCAGTCAGGAAAGTACGCAGCTTGTTCTTGTGTATACTATCAAATATTTCTTGCCATCGGTCAATATTAAACATGTAAAGAATAGTTTTTAAATATATGAGTTGTGATTGTTAAACCATCTAGCTAATAGACGAAAGATGATATACAATTGTTACAGAAAAAAGAAGAAAAAATATAGACTTGACTTTTAAATGATAGATCCATACTTTTAAAAACATAATTTATCTGAAAATTAATTGATGATATAAATCATTTTATTTTATTAAAGTATATAATAGCTTTGATATCATCATCATCATCTAAAAAAGATGAAAAATTCAATTCAGATCCCTAAGAGTATCAAAACCTTTTTTATCGAAATTGGTGAGCTATCCTATTTTGCCAATCGATTTTTTAAAGAAGTATTTACCAGACCTTTTGAATTTAAAGAGTTGTTGCGGCAATGTTATAATATGGGCAATCGTTCATTGCTATTAGTTGGTGTAACCGGGTTTATCTTAGGACTCGTTTTTACGCTTCAATCAAGACCTACCTTAATGGAATTTGGCGCAGAATCATGGATGCCCTCAATGGTCAGTATTTCGATTGTACGAGAAATAGGACCTGTAATTATCGCTTTGATCTGTGCAGGAAGAATAGGTTCTGGTATTGGTGCAGAGTTAGGCTCTATGCGCGTAACTGAACAGATCGATGCCATGGAAGTGTCTGGTACTAACCCATTTAAATATTTGGTAGTAACCCGCATTTTGGCAGCGACATTAATGTTGCCTTTGCTTATTATTTTTGGAGATGCAGTTGCATTATATGGTTCTGCTATTATAGAAAATTTAAAAGGTGATGTCTCATATATGCTTTATTTTAATAAGGTTTTTAATGCCTTGAAATTTTCAGATGTGATACCGGCCACCGTTAAATCCTTCTTCTTTGGATTTGCTATTGGATTAGTAGGATGTTTTAAAGGTTATAATTGTAAAAAAGGAACTGTAGGTGTTGGGGAAGCCTCTAATTCAGCCGTTGTTTATACCTCTATGTTGCTATTTGTAATTGACTTTATTGCTGTTTTTCTTGCGGATATATTCTTTGAAATATAATTATGACAACGAATCATAACATAGCGCCCATATTAAAAATCAAAGATTTAACGAAGAGCTTTGGTGAAAATCATGTTCTTAATGGTTTTTCAATGGAATTATTTGAAGGCGAGAATTTAGTTATCATGGGAAAATCTGGTTCCGGAAAATCGGTAATGATAAGATGCTTGATGGGATTAATGCAAGCAGATAGTGGCTACATTGAAATCATGGAAAAAGATATTACTAAATTAAGCCGTAATGAATTTGATGTCTTAAGAACTGAAATAGGTTTTCTTTTTCAAGGTAGTGCATTATACGATTCAATGACCGTTCGAGAAAATTTAGAATTTCCACTTCGCAAACACAAAAGAAAGTTCGAGGATACAAATAAAATGGTACTTGAAGCATTAGAAAGTGTTGGTTTGGCTGATGCAATTGATCTTATGCCTGAAGAACTTTCGGGAGGGATGAAACGAAGAGTCGCGCTCGCAAGAGCAATAATATTGCTACCAAAAATCATTATATATGACGAGCCCACGACGGGTCTTGACCCTATAACTGCCAAAGAAATTATTGAATTGATGAAAGAGATACAACAAAAACATGGTTCTTCATCTCTTATTATCACACACGACGTAGATTGTGCCAGGGTAATTTCTAATAGAATGATCTTATTAATTGACGGAATTAATTACGCAGAAGGCAGCTTTGAAGAATTGTCTTCTTCAAATGATAAAAAGATTCAAGCATTTTTTAAATAAAAAAGGTATGAAAAAATCAAATGTACAAAAATTCAATCTCGGGTTATTTATAGTTATAAGCACAATTATACTAATTACGGCTCTCTATTTTATAGGGAATAGACAAAATATTTTTGGAAAAACATTTAGGATAAGTACCGTGTTTAAAAATGTTAATGGCTTACAATTGGGTAATAACGTGCGATATTCTGGTATTAATGTTGGCACCGTTAAAAACATTGAAATGCTAAATGATACAACTATTTGGGTTAATATGATCATTGAAGATAAGATTCAAAAGCATTTAAAAAAGAATGCCGTAGCCACTATAGGTTCTGATGGTTTGGTAGGAAGCATGATCATTAATATTGTTCCTGCAAAGGGTGATTCTACACCTTTAAACATTGGAGACACCATTAAATCATATAGTAAAATATCTACCAACGATATGATGACCACGCTCAATACTACTAATGAAAATGCAGCTATACTTACGGCCGATTTGTTAGAAATAACAACTGCAATTAATGAAGGTGAAGGAACCCTGGGGATGTTAATTAGAGATGCTGAAATGGCTTCAAATTTAAAACAAACAATTGTAAACTTAAGAGCCACAAGTTTAAGTACTTCAAAAACATTCAATGAATTAAATACAATAATTTCCTCTATTAATTTTGATGAAAGTTTAGCCGCGGTACTGCTGAGTGATTCTATATCGGCTGATAAAGTAAAATCAATCATTACAAATTTAGAAAAGTCAAGTAATGATATCAATACTATGGTCACTAATGTAAATGAAGTGGTCTTAGAGATAAAAAATGGAGAAGGCACTCTAAACTATATGGTAAATGATACGATTCTTGTAAAAAATATTGATGAAACGATGAAGAATATTAAAGATGGAAGTATTCGATTAAACGAGAACCTCGAAGCCTTAAAACACAATTTCCTAACACGAGGATATTTTAAAAAATTGGAAAGGCAAAAACGTAAAGAAGCAAAAACTAAAAATTAAAAATGGGTTTCTTTCTTAATTTTTAAATATCTCTTTTATCTTAAAATTAGTTGTAAACACATATTGTACATAATATAAACTGATTATACTGCTTCAAATTCGATATGGGTAATTTCCGGCCTCATTCCTATTCTACCGGGAAAAGCTAACCATCCTAAACCTCTGTTTACATGCAAATATTGATCGCGATCTTTATAAAGACCTGCCCAATGTTTATATTTAAATTTAATAGGACTCCATTTTTTGTTCTTAAAATTTATGGCAGCTTGCATACCATGCGTATGTCCTGAAAGTGTCAACACAATATCGGTATCTTTTACTACTTCTTCGCTCCAATGTGAAGGATCATGAGATAGTAATATTTTAAAAGGTATATCTACCACCTTCTTTATAGCTTTATTTAAATCACCATATTGTTTAAAAGGAGGCATTCCCCAATTTTCAACACCTAGTATTGCCAATTTTTCTCCATCAATTTCAACAATTTCGCTTTCATTTACCAATAGTTTAAAGTCAATTTTTTCATAAAAATATTTAATTAATTCATGATTTGACCTTTTAGCTTTAATTGATCCCCATTGGCTATAATCTCCATAATCATGATTCCCTAAAACTGAATATTTTCCCTTTTTTGCTATTAATTTATTTAATACTAAATCCCAACCTTTTAATTCCCATGCATGATTATTAACCAAATCTCCTGTGAAGAAAATCAAATCAGGTTTTAACTGATTGATCAGTTTAACAGCCCTATCTAAAATATGATAACGGAAATTAAAACTCCCTAAATGAAGATCAGATATTTGCACTATGCTTAATCCTGCTAAATTATCAGGTAAATCTTTTATTTTTACATTAATATGATGAACTTTAAATCTGTAGAGTGACCTGAAAATTGCATAGACAATAATAAAAAATGGTAGAAATCCTGAAAAAAGTCCAAAAATCGGTATAATAATTAGTGATGTTTTTTCAGAGAAAATATAGTTCGTAAAATAGAGTAAAGAAATAACAATAATGAAAAGTATTTTTGGAATAAAAGAAGAAACTGTTAGGCCAAATAAGGAAGCTACCAATAACTGTTTACGTCTTGAATCAATATCATCTAATCTGCTTTTTAAGATCAAAATTGAGGAGATCAGTCCAACAGTGAAAATCCAAAAAGCTATATAAATTCCATTTTTTATATAAGGCAGTGTAATAGGTTGTGTAATTGAAAGTAACCAATAGAATGCTAATATATCCACCAATAATATTGCTAAACATAATAGGACAATTGTAAAGAATGAATACGAGCGCATTAAATGAATTTATTACGAACCTAATGAATACTATTTCTTTTTTTTTGTCTGCGTTTATCTCTTAGAGCCCAGTATATTCCTTTGATATCAGAAGCCCATTCATCATACATAAAAATTAGAATAATTTCTTCAATTGTTTCTAATAAACCCAGTATTATCATAACATAGAACAGCCAATATAAAGGACCAAAGAATAAAGAATAAAGAATAAATATGCCTTGTGCAAAAGCAGACAATTTGGCCAAATAGGTATGAAATGCTGTGGCTTTAGCATATTTTGTATATGCGATTAGCATTTGAATTATATAAGGGACAAAAGCAATGATGATCAAGATATAATTTTGTTGGATGAATACGAATTCAAATACCAACAAACCAATGAGTCCAATTGTTAGGGTTATTTGATCACCCATTGAGTCTAATTGAGACCCTCTGGGGCTTGTTATTTTTAATTTTCTGGCAAGAAAACCATCGATCATATCTGTGCTGTAACTGACCAATAAAAACCAAGAAAATAGGTCACGCTGTTCAAGCCATAATAAAACTAAAAGCAACGGTGCCGCAGCTATTCGATAAAAAGAAAACCAATCAGCAATATTAAAATTCTTGAATGTCAGCATAACCTTATATGATTACTAATATTTATCATTAAAATGATATTCTGAAAAAATCAAATATTACTCAGAATTTCAATAAAATTAACAATAAAGAATTGGTAAATTTATGATAAATATCAACTCCATTTTATAATATGTATTGATTACAATCAATTATTTTTTATCTAATTTTACAAAAAGTTAATTTTCTGCCCTATTCATTGGATTGATCTATGTTTAAAAAAAACCAAGAAAATTTTAATCTCCTTTTTGAGGCCGTTTCAGAGGGTGCAATAGTGGTAGATGAAAATCAAAAAATTGTTGCTGTCAATTCTTCCGCTGAATCAATGTTTGGTTATCAAAAAGACACATTGATCGATGAATCTTTACAAATTTTGATCCCTTCTAAATACCATCATAACCACGGTTCACATTTTAACGATTTTATAAAAAAAAGTAGTCGTAGAAAAATGGGACAGGGACATGATTTGTATGGTATAACTAAAAATAAAAAAAAATTCCCATTAGAAGTTGGTTTAAATCCATTTAATATTAATGGTAAAACCTATATTATGGCCTTGATTATCGATATAGGTGTCAGGAAAGAAACTGAAAAAGAAATAGACCTATTGAACTCTCAACTTGAAAAAAAGATAAAAGAGAGGACGTCAGAATTAAATAAAAATATAATTCAATTAAAAGACCTAAATCTAAATTTTGAAGAGGAAATTAAGAAACGAGTTGCTGTAGAAAAAAAACTTAAAGTTGCCTTAAAAAAGGAAATAGAGCTCAATGACCTAAAAACTAAATTTTTATCTCTTGTATCACATGAGTTTAAAACTCCATTAAGTGGTATTTTAACGTCGACTATTTTATTAGAAAAATATAAACTTAGTGAACAACAAGATAAAAGAGATAAACATTTAAAAACGATAACCAATAAAGTACATTATCTGAATAATATTTTAAACGATTTTTTATCAATTGAACGACTAGACTCTGGTAAAATTAATTACAAGTTTACTACCTTTAACCTAAGTAAAGTTATTAATGAGGTAATTTATAATTCAAATATGCTTTTAAAAAGTGGCCAAAGAATTAAAATACCTTACAATATTGATGAACATATATTACGACAGGATGAGAAAATTTTAGAACTTGCATTATCCAATTTAATCCATAATGCGATAAAATATTCGAGTGAAAATACAGATATAAATTTCGAAATTAAACGAAAAGGTAAAAATATCATTTTTAAAGTTACAGATCAGGGAATTGGAATCCCTGAAAAGGATCAGAAACATTTATTTAAAAGGTATTTTAGAGCAGAAAATGTATTAACATATCCGGGGACGGGTATTGGTTTAAATATTGCTAAAGTACATTTAAGGAACATAGGAGGAAAAATTAAATTTACAAGTGAAGAAAATAAAGGTTCAACATTTATCATCAAATTACCAATAACAAAAGAATGACCAAGAAAATTCTATTTATTGAAGACGACGCTGTAGTCAGAGAAAATACCGCTGAACTCTTAGAATTAGCTAATTATGAGGTAATTACTGCGGCCAACGGTAAAATTGGTGTAGATCTGGCCAAAAAGCATATTCCTGATATAATTGTTTGTGATATTTTAATGCCGGAACTAGATGGCTATGGAGTGTTAAACGTGTTATCACAAGATAATAAAACAAAACATATCCCTTTCATTTATTTATCAGCTAAAACAGAACGTGAAGATGTTAGAAAAGGGATGAATATGGGAGCCGATGATTATATAACGAAACCTTTTGAAGAAGAAGAATTAATAAGTGCGATTGAAAGCCGCTTAGCTAAAGTGGCCATTCTTAGCGAAAAATTAAGGAAAAACTTAAAAAACAAAATAGCAACTACTGCCGAAAATAAAATAAAAACACTCGAACATCTCAAAAATTATTTTATAGAAAAAGCTAGTAAATTTTCATTTAAACTCGGAGAAATTATTTACCATGAAGGCGATAATTCAAACTTTATCTATTTAATCCAAAAAGGCATGGTAAAAACGTATAAAATAGATGAACAAGGTAAAGAATTAATAACGGCGTTATATAAGAATAATGATTTGTTTGGGTTTACTTCATTTATGCATAATATGTCATATCAGGAATCTGCTATGGCTATTGAAAACACGGTAGTTATTCGATTTTTAAAACAGGATTTAAAAAATTTGTTGCATAATAATCGAACTGTGACCCTAGATCTAATTGATTATCTTACTGATAGTGTTTACGAAATAAAAGATCAATTACTTCAAATGGCTTATAGCTCTGTTAGAAAGAAAACTGCCAATACAATATTACAATTTGCGAAGAAAATAAAAAATCACCCTGATGATGGCATTAGAATTTCAAGAAGTGACTTGGCAAGTGTTGCCGGTATAGCAACAGAAACATTTATTAGAACGCTATCCGGTTTAAAAAAAGATGGTCTTATTGATATTGAAGGCAGGAATATTAAAATTATTGATATTGATAAATTAAAAAAAATTTATTGATTTAAAGATCATCCCTTCTCTTCGTTTTTTAAGCATGATATATATCATTTGAAAATTGATTTAACCTATCTATTTTTGACCTTTATTGTTATTAAATAGATAAATGAAGAATATTTTAATTCCAACAGATTTTTCAGATAATTCATGGAATGCAATTCAATACGCCTTAGAATTTTTTAAAGATACGTCTTGTAATTTTTACTTGCTTCATGTCACTTCAATCTCAAATTATGCAGGAGGCGAATCTCCTGTTATACCGACTACTGCTGTAATTGAAAAAACCTTGTTAAAACAAGCAAAAATTGAGTTACAAAAATTACTTATTAAAATAAAAAAATTACATCCTAATGTAAATCATAATTTTATAACGCTCTCAAGTTATGATTACTTTATAGACGCCGTTAGAATTCATATTGAGGAAAAAAATGTAGATTTTATAGTTATGGGCACCAAAGGTGCTAACGGTGTTAAAAGAGCCATTGTAGGAACTAATACAGGTGATCTAATAACAAAAGTAAAGTGTCCGGTTTTAGTAGTTCCTGAAGAAGCAGTCTTTAATATTCCTGAAGAAATTGCCTTCCCAACAGATTATAATGTTTTCTATCAAACAAAAATATTAAGCAGTATTGTCGAATTAGCAAAAATGTATGACTCTTCAATTAGAATATTACATGTTGCTAAAAAAGATGAACAATTTACAATTGATCAAATAGAGAATAGAGAATATTTGAATGACTTCTTTATGGATGAAAAGCACAGTTTTCATAAAGTTACAAATAAAAAAATTGAAGCTGGTGTTCAATGTTTTGTGGAAAGTAGAGACATTAATATGATCATAATGATCGCTAAAAATCTTAATCTTTTTCAACAAA
>RCNF010001652.1_pt1 | contig 11840 bp, 8 predicted proteins | sample 2041311 | NCBI WGS metagenome assembly RCNF01 (sample SAMN09708228, study PRJNA481090) | Marine sediment metagenome, whole genome shotgun sequencing project. | biome: marine sediment; feature: ocean; material: sediment; isolation source: Sewage treatment plant 2 marine sediment (STP2) ... | reverse complement strand
TATGTCAATACATTATAACAATGAAGAAAAGGAAACCCATAATACTTATTCCAGGAATCCAAGGCACGAAACTTTTCAATACAAATGAAAAGGATTTTAATGTAGTCTGGTCTGGCTTGAAAAAGAATTTTTCAAATATTCAAAAATTAGCCCTTCAGAAAGATGGTAAAAGTGATAAGGAAATTGAAATAGTTGTTGAAAGAGCAGATGTTGAAAATTTGGCCTACTCCGAGATAATTAACTACCTAAGAAGTCTTGGGTTCAGGGTTTTTATATTTGGGTATGATTGGCGAAAATCTAATATGGATTCTGGAGTAAAACTTGAGGAATATGTATTGCGGCTAAAGGATAAACTAAATGTTGATTCTTTTAATTTTATTACCCATAGTATGGGCGCCTTGGTCTTATCTAGTTATTTTAAACGGATTGGAGAGCAAGGGATTAAGAACATAACGGGCAGTCACAATAATGAGTACAAGAATGACCAGTGCTTCAGCAAGTGCAAAAAAGACGTCTTCTGCGATTGTGAGCTCCGGTGTAGCAATCAAGGAAACATAAACCAGCAGTGGCACAACTGCCAGGTCCTGTAACAATAATACCGCTATAGTTGTTTTTCCATATTTTGTAGTCAGCGTCTTCCTTTCTGTTAACAGCTGAAGTACAAACGCGGTTGATGAAAGGGCTAATGCCGAGCCGATTAAGAGCGATATTTTCCACGAGGAGTCAAGCAACTCGTGTGCAACGACTGTGATCACCCCGCCGGTTATTAGAACCTGCAGTGATCCCAGCCCGAGCACCAGCTGTTTCACCCGCCAAAGACGGCTCGGATTAATTTCTATGCCGATGACAAACAGCAGCAGTACAACACCTAACTCAGCAAGATGCGCAATCTCTTCGTAATTCTCGATATAGGCCAGTCCAGATGGCCCTAATACCACACCGGCAACCAAAAACCCCGGTATTGCACCAAGACCCAGGGACTGAAACAAAGGCACAGCAATCACTGCTGCAGCTAGCAGAATGATAATATCAGTCAAATATTCAATATTCACAGTGTCTTCACATTATCATATTCAGAGTTGCCCTGAATTCACTACTTATTCTGTGTGGCAATTCGCCGCACAAAATATTTCTCTAACTCTACAAGAAATAGTACCGAAGAAGAAACCAGCAAAATACGTAACCATATAGTTATACCGATTGCTGTTGTGCCAAATAAGACCTGCATTGGCACAAGGTAGGTAAAACCCAGTTGAAAAATAATAAGTACAACGATAGCAATAAGTACATAAGGGTTACCGGTAAACCCTTTCCAGTTAAATACTGACGCCGTAATATATCTCGAATTAAACAGGTAAAAAATCTCGAACATCACCAGTGTATTTACCGCAACGGTTCTTGCATGTTCGATACTGGCACCACTATCCATTTCCCATAAAAAAAGTCCAAAGGTGCCGCTCATTAAAATTATTGAGACAAAGCAAATTCGCCAGATAAAAAACGGGGTTAGCATTGGTTCGTGCGCATCACGCGGTGGCCGTTGCATAACATCTTTTTCTGGTGGTTCAAATGCCAGCGCCAGCGCCAGGGTTACCGCGGTAATCATATTCACCCAGAGAATTTGTACCGGCATTAAAGGCAAGTGCTTAAAACCAAACAATATTGCAGCAAGAATAATCAGTGCCTCACCACCATTGGTCGGCAAGATAAAAAGAATCGCTTTTTTGATGTTATCGTAAACCGTACGGCCTTCTTCCACAGAATGAGCTATGGAAACAAAATTATCATCGGCCAGTACCATTTCTGCCGCTTCCTTGGCTGCTTCCGTTCCATTTTTCCCCATGGCTGTACCGACATCAGCGCGTTTCAGTGCCGGCGCATCGTTTACACCGTCGCCAGTCATAGCAACGATTTCGCCCTGTTCCTGCAACAGCCTGACTAAAAGTAGCTTGTGTTCAGGATTAACCCGTGCATAGACATCCACCTCTAAAACAGACTTTCGTAAATTTTCTTCACTCATTAGACCAATGTCCTGCCCGGTAAGAATGTCCTCAACATTGCCAAGTTTGAGTTGACGGGCGATGGCACGAGCGGTGATGCCATGATCTCCGGTAATCATCTTCACCCGGATACCAGCTCTGCTACAGGTCTGCACTGCCTTAATTGCTTCTGTTCGCGGCGGATCAATAAGACCAAACAAAGCCAGCATGGTCAGACCATTTTCTACATCTGTAAAATTAAGCTCCATCTGATCTTTGGCTACCGGTTTGACTGCAATGGCCAGTACTCGCTGGCCACGGTCTGCCATTTCCTCTATACGTGCCAGCCAGTAATCTTTATCCAGGGTCTGTTCGCCATCATGGGTTCTCTGATAGGTACATATTTCTAATACATGTTCAGGTGCACCTTTAAGATAAATGAAAGCCTCATTCTTATGACTGTGATGCAGCGTTGCCATAAAACGATGTTCAGATTCAAACGGGATAAGATCCGTACGTGGATAATTTTTTGCTTCCATTTCTAAATCCAGACCGGCTTTTAATCCTGCCACCAGCAGTGCGCCTTCCATTGGATCGCCATGTACCAGCCAGTTCCTGTTATTATTTTCCAGGACTGCATCATTACACAGTATTGCAGCCCGTACCGCCTCTGACAGAAGCGGACGCTGTTCTAGCTGAACATCTTTATTGTCCAGTAAAATCGCACCATGTGGATCATAACCTGCACCAGTAAGTTCAAATACATTCCGAAAAGTCGAAATGCTACCTACCGTCATTTCATTGCGTGTCAGCGTACCTGTTTTATCTGAACAAATAACCGTTACCGCGCCCAACGTCTCAACCGCAGGAAGTTTACGAATGATGGCATTTCGTTGGGCCATGCGTTGTACCCCGATAGCCAGGGTTATCGTCATGATGGCAGGCAAACCTTCGGGTATAGCTGCCACTGCAAGACTAACTGAAGCAAGAAACATATCAGTCAACAGATAATCATGAACCAGCACGCCGAAGGCAAAGTTGAGTGCAGCAATAATCAGGATACCAACGGTGAGCATATGTCCAAACTGCGCCATCTGTCGCAACAGTGGTGTGGTCACTGTCTCCACATCAGCAACCAGTGTACTAATATGACCCAGCTGCGTTTGCGCGCCAGTTGCGACCACGATTCCGGCCCCCTGACCGTGGGTCACTATCGTTCCCGAAAACGCCATGTTGCGTCGATCACCAAGCACCGCCTGCTCGGCAACGACATCAGTGATTTTAGCCACAGCCATCGACTCACCCGTCAACGCCGCTTCCTGCACCTGCAGCCCTTTGACTCGAAACAGGCGTAAGTCAGCAGGAACTTTATCGCCAGATTGTAATAAAACAATATCACCTGGCACCAGGCCTTCTGCCGGGATAGTCAGTTGCCGACCTTCACGTTTGACCATGGCATTGGGTGAAAGCATCTGCCGTATGGCTCGTAGTGCATTTTCCGCCTTACCTTCCTGCACAAATCCTATAATGGCATTAATAAGCACAACACCTAAAATAACACCTGTATCTACCCAGTGCTGCAATATAGTAGTAACCACAGCCGCGGCAATCAGGACATAGATAAGTACATTATGAAACTGATAAAGAAACCGCAACAACGGACCACGTGATTTTGTTTCGGCAATTCTATTTGATCCGTATTTAATAAGCCGGTTATTTATTTCCTCTTTGGACAGGCCATCCACTGACGTAAGCAGAGATTCAAAAACGGAATCTGTAGTTTTTGTATGCCAGATATCTGCGCTTAGAACAGGTGCCGCCGAAACTTTAGACTTGCTAAATATTTTAAGTAGTTGAGACACTTTCACCAAGCGACCAACAGCCGTGCATTGAACCTAACATCAAATTTCCATGAAATATCATTCATCGCACATCAGTGAAAAAAAAGAAAAAAACTTAATAACCACGTTTTAATATGATATGACCAACTTATGGTTCTAGTGGAAACATAAGTTGGCCAATACTGACAAACTATGTATTCGAGTACGTTATGTTAAAAACTTGGCAGGCGTTCGGGCAAATGCTCACGAATCTCTTTCGCATTAAGATAAGACAAATTTTTTGCCAGTTCAAAACATGCCAGTTTCTGTGTCTGCGTATTAAGCTGATTACGAAGATTGCCTAAAAAACCCGGTGCTGCAACCAGTATGAATTGTTTGAACTTATTATTTCTACGAGCGGCATCCAGTTCATTGGCAATTGTCCTGGCAAAGTTTATGTTTTCCTGTTCTTTAGGGCTTACTTCATCCTGATAGGCATGTCCGCCGGCGCCCCCTTTACCATTACTGCGTCCCGGCAAATCACTGGTCATGTTCTGTTCATGCAAGCGTGCTTCTGCGTGCTCAATGCTTTCAATTTCCTGTATAGGACCCATGCGCGAATCTACTGAAAAAATACGTGCTCTACTATTATCAGCAACAACTAACCATGTTAATTTCATCTTCGTTCCTCCTTATTATGTTATCTCTTCACTTTAATTAAACATCAGCTTTGTACGTTTTGTCTTGATACTAATCAAATAATACATCCAAATTGCTTCTTAAGGGCAGTTCTATTTTATTTAGAATCTACTAACAGGTGAGAATAATGTTTGTAGAACCATTTCATGGTAAATGGTGGAATAATCGTGGTCAATACAATCACGATGACCATACCGGCATGAATTTCATTATTAAAAATCCCACTGAAACGACCTAGTTCTGCAAAAATCAGCCCGACTTCACCCCTGGGGACCATCGCCATACCAATCATCAAACGTGAAGCCCAGCTTTCACGAATAAACAATGCCCCGAGCATTTTTCCAATAATCGCTACCAGCAGCAGTGCCAGAGAAAAACCCCAGACATGAGCTGATGCCCAGTCAATTTCTCGAAGATTAATCGACAGACCGACAACAACAAAAAAGATTGGTGTAAATAAACGAATGATAGGTTGCATTTGATGCTCAATATCTTTGGCGAAATCTTCATCCTTATGCAAAGTCACACCCAGCGGCAGAAAGAATCGCCGCGACAAGGCTAGCCCTGCAGCAAAGCCACCAAGCAGCTCCGGTGCACCGACCACATGCGCCAACCATGCAAAGAACAGAACCAGAGAAACGATTGTGGTTGGAAGAAGACCTGGTATTTCACTGACTTCACAAAAACGTTTAATTACGAGGGACATGAACTTTGCAAGCATCGGTGCCAGTATAAAAAAGGCACTGACAAACATCAGCACCTTAGTGGCATTGATCCAGTTAACACCACCACCTGTAGAAAATTCATATAACAGCGCCAGCAATATAACGCCGAGTACGTCATCAACTACTGCCGCACCCAGTACAATCTGTCCCTGATGAGAGTTATTAAGTTTTAAGTCAGTGAGTACACGTACTGTTATGCCAATACTGGTAGCCGTCAAGGTTCCGCCAATAAATAGCGACTCTAACAAGGTTAATCCGATAAACCAGTGGCCAATGATGTAACCAAATATCAAAGGAGCGATAAAACCAATGACGGCAACCTGGGTAGATTTTGTCCCTGACCTGATCAGGCGTTTTATATCTGTGCCCAGGCCGACTTCGAACAACAAAAGGATAATGCCGATTTCAGCCATTAGTTTGAGCGCTTCTACCGGTTCAATCCAGCCTAATACACTGGGACCAATCACCACACCTGCAAACAATTCACCAATAACGGATGGCGACTTCAGGCGTACTGCAATTTCAGCAAACAGACGTGCAGCAAGTAAAATAACCAGCAGATACAGAAAAAAGGTATGTGCTTGCATAATCCTTAACTAATCAGCAAATCCTGGGCAAAGGGTCGTCCTCAAGTTCTTCAAGTATACGCTCACCACCGATATCGGTTTCCATTAAAACGTACGCTATGCCCGAATCTATCGTGCCTATGATGGCAGCACATTTGCCTTCTTCAAGCGCTTGCCAGGTTGCCAGTAATGCCTGTGCTTCGGCCGGGTCCACCACAGCAACGGCGCGTCCCTCACAGGCGAGGTACATCGGGTCGTAACCCAGCATGTCACATACCGACTGTACTGGATCACGTACCGGGAGTTTGTTCTCTGACAGGCGAACGCCATAACCGGTGGCACGCAATAACTCAGAGCAAACGGTGGCAATACCGCCACGTGTTGGATCACGCATAAAACGCAGGCCTTGATGATCCATTGCGGCAGTTGTTAAATTTAATACGCTGGCGGCATCAGACTGGATGTCGCCTCGTAATCCGAATGCTTCACGTGCAAGCATGACCGCAATACCATGATCCCCAACCGGACCACTGACAATAATGGCATCACCATGTTTAATATTTTTCATCGACATCACATGTCCGTGACGAATACCAACACCCGTGGTTGCAAGGTATAGACCACCACCCTCACCACGAGGTAAAACTTTCGTGTCGCCACAAACCACCTTGACTCCGATCTCCGCTGCGGTTTCTGCCAGGGTTTTTATGATACGATCTAGCGTAGCAATCTCCAGACCTTCTTCGATAAACGCATTCAGGCTTAAGTACTTTGGGATGGCACCGGCGACAGCAAGATCATTGGTGGTGCCATGGACGGCAAGTGAACCTATATTGCCACCAGGAAATTCCAGTGGCTGCACAGTAAAACCATCAGTAGTAAACAGCACATCACCTCCATCGAGCGCAATCGGAACAGCATCAGCCTGCGTATCAAGCTCAAACATGGCAAGATCCGGATTCGCAAGATGGCGTGCAAATATCTCTTCGATGAGCTCGCGCATATATCGACCGCCATTACCGTGTGCCAGAGAGATGTGTGTATCCTGCATTTTTTACCTACCTTCATTATAAGAAAAATCTCTACCACAGAGACACGGAGGTCACAGAGGAAAAACTTTTTATTGTTTGTTGCGCAGTAGGCGCAACAAAACAAATAACACTCCGTGACCTCCGTGTCCTCTGTGGTGAAAAGCTTTTAATCTTTTACTTTTTGCATTTATTTTTATATCCATATTCCATAACCTGCCCGAAACTGATGCCCGCATCATTGACCGGTATCAACTCAGGCAGACAAACTTCAAAGCCATCGCCCGACAATAATGTTTCCGCTTTTTCAGTTAAAACACGGTTCTGAAACACACCACCGGAAAAGCTAACCGTATTCACACCATGTTTTTCACGGATCGTTTTTGCCTGCTGCAAGATAGAGTGGGCTAACGAATTATGAAATAATGAGGCGCGTTCATTTACACTTAAAGTAGAATCTAACATAGCCTGAATCAATGGCTTCCAATTTATTATCAATAAGTTATAACTAACTTCTAACCCGATTTCGAGATTAAGATCTACGTAATCATTAGCTTGTTGTTCAGTATTTTCACACAAAGCCTCGAATTCCATTGGCCCCTGCCCTTCAAAACTGGCGCTACTACACACACCGGTGAGTGCCGCCGCCGCATCAAATAAACGCCCGACAGATGTTGATTGCGGCGCGTTGATTTTTTGCTGCCATGCCCGCTTTATCATTGAATGCAACATTGGATCTTTTTCTGGAATGTCGTTATAGTTCAGTCCGGTTTCCCAGCATAATGCCGCAGCACTACGCCAGGGTTGTCTTCCTGCTTTATCACCACCGGGCAGGTTAAATGATTTCATCGTGGCGACGCGTTGCCAGACACCCGGTTTACCAAGAAAAGTTTCCCCACCCCAGAGTGTGCCGTCTTCACCATAACCGACACCGTCCCAGGTAAACACAATTACAGGACTATCATTCGACATGGCCGTTTCACATTCATAATAGGCAGCCGAAGCATGTGCATGGTGATGGTAAACATGATGAACCGGTAATTTCTGTTTATGTGCCCAGCGTGTTGTCGTGTAACCGGGGTGTGCGTCACAGACTATCCGCTCAGCCTTAACAGCATAAAGTTTCTGCAAATCATTAATTGTCTCTTCGAAAACATGCAGAGCACGAACAGAATCCATTTCGCCAATATGTGGTGAAATAATGGCCCGGTTTTTCCATGCCAGTGTGATGGTGTTTTTCATCTGTGCACCCACTGCAAGAATCGGCTGCGCCAGTTCAAACGGCAGTGTCAGTTCTATCGGTGCAAAACCGCGACCGGTTCGTATCGGCCTGGCTTTACCGGCGATGGTTCTATAAACCGGGTCATCAGCCGGCCGCTCGATCGGCCGGTTATGATGCAGGTAGGCATCAGCCACATGGTCAAGGCGTTTTTCAACGTCCTGATTATCTATCAGCACCGGTTCACCACTGATATTTGCCGATGTGGCAACCAGCGGTCCAGCAAATGCATTCAGCAGTAAATGATGCAAAGGACTGTACGGCAGCATCATGCCTATTTCAGTTAACCCTGGCGAGATTTTCTCAGACAAAGTAGTGCTTCCATTAGCTAAACCACTTTTTTCTACCAGCAGAATCGGTCTCGCTGGCTGCAACAAAAAATCTTTATCATTTTCACTTAGTGTCACAAACTTTTCAGCATACTCAAATGGATTTTCAGGCGGCGCAGGAAATAAAATCGCCAGCGGTTTATCTGGCCGCGGTTTCTTGTTGCGTAGATGGTTAACCGCTTCTGTATTGCCGGCATCACACATCAGGTGATAACCGCCAATACCTTTCACGGCGACAATTTTACCCTGTTTTAACGTGTCTAGCGTATTTCCAAGTGCCGTTTCATTATCATTGATACTGATATTTTCACCATGAAACGTAAGTGAAGGTCCGCATTCTGCACAGGCAACGGGTTCAGCATGATAACGACGATTAACCGGATCTTCATATTCACACCGGCATGACGGGCATAACTCGAAACCTGCCATGGTGGTATTAGGCCGGTCGTATGGCAAACGTCTGATCAATGTGTATCGCGGTCCACACTGAGTGCAGTTAATAAACGGATAATGGTAGCGACGATCTGACGGGTCGTTTAATTCTGCGAGACAATCATCACACAGGAAAAGATCGACTGGCACGCTGATGTGCAACTCATCCATGCCCTGAACCTGGTTCTGGCTTTGCAGAATACTGAAGACCTCAAACTCGCCAGCGTCTGTTTGTTTGTCTGCTTCAAGTTTGGGTTTTGCCAGTGGCGGTTTTTTAGCGAATATATCGGTGAGAAAATCATCCAGATGTTGAGACTGGCCCTGAACATGTATTTCTACCATACCAGCACAGTTTCTAACCCAGCCGGTAAGTTTATGCTGTACAGCCAGTCGATAAATAAAAGGCCTGAAACCAACACCTTGCACCTGACCGGATAACACCAGTTTTCTGGCTGAAGCAGCAGGTTTTGTCTGTAGTTCACTATTTAAACAGGTGGCCATATTCTGGGAATCTGATTTACTTTAATTATTTTGAACCACAGAGACACCGAGGAAAATTATTTATTTGACTGTTTCTTGTTCTCCTGACAGAAAACAATAAAAAGTTTTCCTCTGTGCACTCTGTGTCTCTGTGGTGAAAAGCTTTTTTAGCTTTATTTGATATAAAAAATCGTTAACCAGCTGCTTTCTTTACTGGTTCTTTGTTAGCAGCTTCACGCAACCCACCTGCCCACCAGATTCTGCAGGCACCTTCATCTGAAACCATACACGGTCCTATCGGATTTCTGGGTAAACACGCCTTGCCAAACAGCCTGCATTCATTGGGATAAATTTTACCGAGTACAACCTGCGCACAATCACAGCCCGGTGGCATCTGCCCTGCACGTTTGCGGGCATCATCTGCGTAAGATGGAAACAGTTCTCTGGCATCATGTTGGCGATAAGCTTTTTCCAGTATGTAACCTGATAATGGAATAAGGCCTACTCCGCGCCAGTTAGCATCATAAACATTCATCGCTTTATTTAGATGTGCCTGCGCGGATTTATTGCCACCGGCCTTTACCAGCTCCGGATAACAGTTATCAAGAAAATAGCGGTTCTCGTTAAGCTGGCGCAAGGTTGAATACATCGCAGCCAGCAGGCTATCTGAATGAAAGCCAGCCACGGCAGTCGGTATATTGTGTTTCTTCACTACAAATTCCCATTCCTCCGGCCCCATAATCGTGGAGACATGACCGGGGGCAATTAACGCATCAAACCCGGGCTCGCCGGATTCCAGCAGCATGGCCACTGCCGGCCAGGTCAAACGGCCGGACAACAGTATGGAGAGATTTTCTGGCACGCCCTCTACCATCATCGCTGCCACCGGTGCCGTGGTGGTTTCAAATCCGGCAGCAAAAAATACCACGGCTTTGTTTGCATTGGCTTTGGCGATAGCTACTGCTTCAGTGGGTGATGCTATTGGCCGGATGTCCGCGCCCTGGGATTTGGCCTGCTCCAGTGTTCTCGCTTTGGCTTTTGGCACGTTGACTGGCACCCGCAACATATCACCAAAAGCCAGAAGAATAATATCTTCATTCAATGCTAGCTGAATGGCTTCAAAAATATCCTCTTCCGGGCAAATGCATACCGGGCAACCGGGGCCCGGTACCAGCTCAATATAATCAGGCAATGCCTTACGCAACCCTGCCATGGTAATGGAACGTTCATGACCGCCGCAGACATTCATTATTTTTACCCTGTCTTTTTTGTGCGGTAAAGCGTGAATGCGCTCAAGCCATTGTTTTGCGTCAGTTTTCATGATCCTGATGTTATGATCCTGATGTTATGATCCTGTTGTCATTCTCTTGTCGTCATTACAAAATGCTTTTCTCTTCATGCTCATGGTGGTGATGCGGCTTCTGATGATCATGCCGCCCGGAGGCAACCGGATGTTGTTCAAGGTATGTTTTACGAATTTCAATTTGCTGGTTAATCCAGCCAAGCCACTGCGGCATGCCAGATTTATCTTTGGCGGAAATTTCCATTACTGGTGCGGTACTGGCGATATCATGCAAATAACGTTTTGCGTTATCAGGTTTGAAGTCATCGAGTATCGGCAACAGGTCACTTTTACTAATCATAACCAGGTCAGCAGTACGGAACATGACCGGATATTTAGCCGGTTTGTCGTCACCTTCCGGGACAGAGAGCAAGACAACATTCAAATGCTGACCCAGATCAAAGCTTGCTGGACAGACCAGGTTACCGACATTTTCGATAAACACAATATCAAATTCAGCAAGATCGAGATTATGCAAGGCCTGATGAATCATGTGTGCATCCAGGTGACAGGCACTGCCGGTAGCAATCTGAATAGCCTTAACACCAAGTTTACGAATGCGCTCGGCATCGTTCTCGGTTTCAAGATCGCCTTCGATAACCGCTATTTTGATTTTGCTGTTCGATTTCAGGCCGAGCTGCTGGATAGTCGCTTCAAGCAGTGCTGTTTTACCCGCACCGGGTGATGACATTAAATTGATTGCCAGTACATTAGACTGATCAAAATGTTCACGGTTGTGTTTAGCCGTGTGATCATTTTCGTGCAGCAGACTGTGCAATACAGACACCGCTTCTTTACCGCTTTCGGTTTTTTGAAGTTTACCGCCCGGCCTTATCAAACTTTCGTTACCGTGAGTAATATTGCATCCGCAGGTATCGCACATAGGGTACTCTCCAAATATGTTTATTTTTTCTAAATCACTATGATGTATGAATCATCTATTGAGACTATATAACAACGAGTTCAAAGTTGTAAGTTGTAAGTTTTTTCTTATAACTTGTAACTTAAAACTTATAACTTATAACTATCAATGCACCGCTTCCAATGCCGAGTCCTTGCGTTTTTCCAGCTCAACACTCATCAGCATCATTTCATCACCACTAATCAAGGTTGTTCGCCAGTCACCACACTGTCTACAAATTAATTTATTTGGCAAAGCAT
>RCNF010001647.1_pt1 | contig 11858 bp, 11 predicted proteins | sample 2041311 | NCBI WGS metagenome assembly RCNF01 (sample SAMN09708228, study PRJNA481090) | Marine sediment metagenome, whole genome shotgun sequencing project. | biome: marine sediment; feature: ocean; material: sediment; isolation source: Sewage treatment plant 2 marine sediment (STP2) ... | reverse complement strand
TACACGTATTCCAAGATCAAATCCTAATAAAAAAACACTTATTTTCTTAAGCTGCATGTTGCTGAAGAACCACATAAGGTGTTCCTCTTTTTACAACTGCAAAAGCTCTAGCTATTAGTTTATTTCTAACATTATTTATGGCTAACATTTTATCTTTTCCTTCTGCCAATTTTCTTTTATAATACAGTCTTAATTCGCTGTCATGTTGTATTGCTGATACACTTGCCATACTCAGCAAACTTTTCATTTTTCTATCTCCTAAATAATGACATTGTTTTCTGCGATGTATACTAGTACCTGAGCGATGCTCAAATGGTGCTGTACCACAATAGCTAGAAAAGGCTCGCCAACTAGCAAATCGAGTGAAATTTCCTGTGTGATAAATTAGTTGACATGCAACCACTAAACCAACACCTATAAGACTGGATAGTAATTCGTAATTCTTGTTCATAGAATCATCTGCTGTGATTATCTCTTTAATTCTGGCTTCTATTGCCTTGACTTGTTTTTCTAAGTAATCAATACTTCGTTTTAAGCTAATACATCCAAAATCTGTTGTTGGACTTGACAATAGTACTTTCATCTCTTTTAAAGTGCCTTTAAGTCCTGCATTGTTTCTTACTAATTGATCTCTTAAAGCTAGTAATCTGCCTAACTCTAAATGAGACATACTCTTTACTGTACTTGGCTGTAACTCTTCTCTGTAAAGCCATGCGTATCTTGCTATAAGTTTGGCGTCTAACTTATCTGTTTTCTCTTTTACAACTCCGCTGGAGCGTTTTATTTTTAATGGACTTTCTTCTACATAAACAATATCTTGACTATGTAAATAAAGCGCTAACTTTAAGGAGTAATAACCTGTATTCTCAAAACAGTAAAAAACCTTGCTTGTTTTTTTCTCTTTCAAAACCCATTTTAATAGTCTTTTATATCCTATTAAATCATTAACAAACTCTTTGTGGACTTGTGCTTGATAACAATAAGCATCAATTGTTTTTTTTGATACATCAATTCCTACTACTTCTTCGTAATTTTTCATATTTTTACAATTAGTGTGAATAAATATGTTGCGTTAACTACTTCCTTTATCGGGAGAATTGTCTCCTGGTATTCCAAATGGTTCTTGGCAACTTGATAGAAAGAGAGGACTCGTACGTGTAAGGGAGCGTTATTCTAAAACACGTTATAGTTCTCCTCTTTTTCTATCTAAATATATTTATTACAAACTAAAGAAACACGTTACTTTCTATTAAGAGATTCTATATCAATGAAAGCCATACTTATAATATTCTTCTCGGCAATTTCTATTGCCGGTTATTCACAAAATGAAGAGATAGAAGCTCAAGATGATATCTTGAAATTTAAGAATTTGTTTGATTCAAATATGAAGCCTGGAGTCTCTTGTTTTAGGATACCGTCTATAATAACAGCACCAAATGGAGATTTGATTGTTGCTATTGATGAAAGAGTACCTTCCTGTGGAGATCTAAAATGGAGTAACGATATAAATATTGTATTACGTCGTAGTTCTGACAATGGAGAGTCATGGACTAAAATTGAAACTGTTGTGGATTATCCTTTGGGTAAATCGGCCTCTGACCCTTCTATGATTGTTGATATGGATAGGAGTGAAATATTTCTATTCTTCAATTTTATGGATTTGGTCAATGAAAAAAATATATATTATTTAAAGTTTATTAAGAGCGTTGATAATGGAAAATCATGGAGTTCACCAATTGACATAACTTCACAAATTACAAAACCCGAATGGCATAATGATTTTAAATTCATTACCTCAGGGCGCGGTATACAAACCCGCTCAGGAAAATTATTGCATACCCTAGTGAATTTGGAAAATGGGCTTCATCTTTTTGGAAGTGATGACCATGGTGAAAATTGGTATCTCATTGATACACCCATTAAACCCGGTAATGAATCTAAGATTGTTGAGTTAGCAGATGGTACTTGGATGATAAATAGTCGTTTAAATGATAAAGGGATCAGGTTCGTTCATACATCTACTGATCAAGGAGCCACCTGGCTGTCAAAACCTGATTCAACACTTATTGATCCGGGCTGTAATGCGAGTATTATTAGATATACAAGCATTAAGGATGGTGCTGACAAAAATAGGCTTCTATTCTCAAATGCTAAAACGGATAATGAGCGAACTAACATGGCCCTAAGAATTAGTTATGACGAAGGTAAAAATTGGACCGAAGGTAAAACCATTTATAAAGGAGGTTCTGCTTATTCTTCAATGAGTATTCTTGCTAATGGTGATATTGGTTTGTTTTTTGAAAAGGATAATTATAAGGAAAATGTGTTTCTTCGAATTTCATTAGAATGGTTAACTGATGGTAATGATAAATACACCATAACTCAAAAAGAATAACACATGGTAACATTGCATATAATTCATACTTACTTTAGTGCTTCGTTTAAATCTTTTATATTTAGTACCTGATTTGGCTTACTGAAAATTGATGACGCCAGTTCGATTCGCTCTTGTCTAGCGGATTTTAAAACGATTATAAAAATTATATTAAACAAATAGAATATTATGTTCTCTATAACGAATAAAATATAAAGTCATGAAAAAAATAATTGTATTGCTCATTTGTGCTTTCTTATCATTTGGAATTAAAGCTCAAAATTTTATTGGAGCTTGGGAAAGATATCACACTTCTGAAAACGGGGAGAAACTTAAAAGTGTTGTTATTTTTTCTGATGGATATCAAGTGATAACTACTTCTGATTCAAAAACAGGTAAATTTATAAGCACTAATGGTGGAACTTGGAAATTAATAGGCGATACTATGACAGAAAAAGTAGAATTTGATACAAATAATTCCGAGCGTGTTGGTGCAGAAGTGAGTTTTGAAGTGTTTATAAATGATTCTATTATGGAGATCGTTGGTAGTGAAATGAAATTTAAAAGAATAGATAATGGTGTGCCTGGAAAATTACAAGGCGCATGGTTAATGTCTGGTAGAATAAGAGATGGTGAAACACAATTAAGGGATACAAGTAGACCAAGAAAAACTATGAAAATTTTGTCTGGAACACGTTTTCAATGGATAGCTTATAATACAGAGACAAAACAATTCATGGGTACAGGCGGTGGAGTTTATACAACCACTAACGGTGAATATACTGAAAATATAGAATTCTTTTCAAGGGATGATTCCAAAGTAGGTGCTAGTTTAAAATTTAATTATAGTTTGGTTGATGGTAAATGGCACCACTCAGGTTTGTCTAGTAAAGGAGGCCCAATCCATGAAATATGGAGTGTAAGGAAATAGTTTTGTTGTATAGAAGCAACATATAAAGAATAACTAAACAAATGAATCGATTTCTTCCAAAACCAATAACACGTAACAAAGAAGAGCAAGCTCAATTTCGATGGAAAACTTTTTGGTGGTTGCTATTTTTGTTTGTATTGGCTGCAATTGCAAATATTCCGCATTCAAGAGCGATTAAAACATTAGCTTTCCAAGCAGGAGAGACTGACAAGATAGTGAATAACTCAATATATGAAACTATTGCTATGATTAGTGGAACTGGGTTAATAGTGGGCACTATTTTTATTTGGATTGGTTTGTGGTTATCAGCCAAATCTAATCTAGGAGCTCCAGTTTTGTCGGGTTTGATTTCTGGTACATCTCTCCGAAAACTTGTAAATCGTAAAGTTATTATTACAAGTATATTAATAGGAGTAATTGTTTCGGTTATTTTATTATTATTACTTGACATTCAAAAATTAATTCTTCCAATTGCTCCAGCAAAATTTGACCATCCGTCTGCTCTTCCTAATTTTTTTGCCGCCTTTTCAGCAGGGGTAACAGAAGAAATTATATTTAGACTTGGTATAATGTCTTTGTTTATTGTTGTTTTACAATATTTATTTAAAACCAAAGCATCCTCTAACAGTATCATTTGGATAGCTAATATTACAGTGGGCTTGATATTTGGACTCATTCATCTACCAATTTCTAGTAATTATTGGGAGTTAACACCTATTGTAATAGGAACTACCATACTAGGAAATTTAATAACAGGAACAACATTTGGTTGGATTTTTTGTCGCTATGGTTTACTTATGGCAATGTTAGCTCATTTTAGTTTTGATATTGTATTTCACGTTATCGGCTCTCCATTTGGCTAATAAATTGAATTAATAAAATAAAAACAAAGGCTAACAATAGCTATAATTCAGCGTCATATCTACCCTATTTTAAAAATTTATATCTTTAACCAGCTTGATTTCTCTAAGGAATGGTCACGCTTTACCAGCTAGCCTACTCGCCCGCTGCTAAAGCAAGTAACATCACTCCGAAATCAAAGTCCAACCGTTAGCTGAACTAAAAAATACCATGAAAAACAAAAATAAATTAGCTTTAGGAATGGCGATTGGGATAGCAATAGGAAGTGCAATAGGAGTAGCATTGGGTGCCGGAATTGGAAGTAGATTAAATCAAAAGAAAAAGAATCAAGATTGATTTAATTGTAAAGCGGAATTTATGGCCTTTAATTATTGCTCACTGCATATTGAATACTATATCTATGGTTGAGAGAGTAATGTGATAAAAAATGAATCATAAATGGAAAAAACAATATTTGAAATAACCAAAATGGACTGTCCTTCAGAGGAAAGTTTAATCCGAATCAAACTGGACGGAATTTCAAGTATTAAAAATCTTGTCTTTGATATTCCTAACCGAAAATTGTCTGTTTTTCACGATGGAGAGATTGACCAAATTGAAAGGTCAATTATAGAATTGAATTTAGGAGCACAAAAACTTACAACTGAACAAACAGATCAAACCGAATTCTCAGAAAACTCAAATCAAAGAAAACTACTTTGGACAGTTCTTGCCATTAACTTCGCCTTTTTCCTAATAGAAATGATAACTGGAGTGATTTCTGAATCAATGGGATTAATTGCTGATAGTTTGGATATGCTTGCCGACTCTTTTGTTTATGGTATTAGTCTTTTCGCAGTTGGTGGAACTTTAATCAAAAAAAAGAAAATTGCGAAAATTGCAGGGTATTTTCAAATAACGCTTGCAATTATTGGGTTTGTAGAAGTTTTAAGAAGGTTTTTAGGAGCAGAAACACTTCCTAATTTTTCGACAATGATTTATATTTCGGCTTTAGCCTTAATCGCTAATGGAATTTGTCTTTATCTGCTTCAAAAGTCAAAAACCAAAGAAGATGCACATATGAAAGCAAGTATGATTTTCACTTCAAATGACGTAATTATCAATTTAGGAGTAATTATCGCTGGACTTTTAGTCAATTGGCTGAATTCAAGCAAACCGGATTTAATTATAGGAACAATTGTTTTTGCTTTAGTAATTCAAGGGGCATTTAGAATACTAAAATTAAGTAAGTAACAAAAAAGTACGAACTGCAACAACGCATAAAATTAATGCTTTCTATGTTGCTTTATCAAAGTTTGTGTATTTTTAGTCAGCCGATTTTCCTGCACGTTCATCTCTTTTTGCTACCTTAGGGCTTGTGCAACTAACCTTACAAAAACGTTAGTCTTCATTATAATCAACCTTTAAGGATGATAAATCTTTTTAATACTTCGACCTATTGAATACCTGCATATTTCTATACATTTATGTCCGTCACAAGTTTAAAAAGTTTGCAATTCATTTATATTTTTTGGTGTTAAGTTTAAGTATTATTACGCCTATATTTGGACAAGATTATCAAGACAATACTGTTAAAGATGATATAAAACATAAAATTAGCTTAAGGCATGATAATGACTTTTTAACTTTTTCTGACAGATACTACACCTCGGGTTTATTTTTATCTTATAATAGGTTGTTAGATAATGTAGTTTTCAAATCTGGTCAGGAACAAATTTCAATAGCTTTAGTTCAACAAATTTATACACCATCTAAATTAAACACTACGAACCTTGCGGAAATGGATCGTCCTTATGCTGGTTATATTGAAGTTAATACTGGATGGTCTTATGTTAAAGACAATCATAGCTTTGAAACTAATTTTATTTTAGGACTGGTAGGTAAAGTATCGGGTTCTGGAGATTTTCACCGATGGTACCATAACGCTCTTTCTATTCCTAAACCTCCCACGTGGGCCCATGAACTTGCCAATAAGGTTCATACCAACCTATATGCTTCATACACCCACGAGTGGCAATTGTCTCCGAACAATTTTAGTGTGTACTTAGCTGTAAGGTCAAAACTCGCTTTAGGCACAAAAGATATTTACGCTCAACCTGAATTTATTGCCCATTTTGGGAGGCGGCAAGCCATGTACTCAAGTATGGCCTATAACAGAATTGGATCGACGGAAATGGAAGTGTTTTTTACTTTACGTGCGGGTTATCGTTTTGTGGCTCATAATGCCCTATTAGAAGGTCCTGTTTTCACTGATAATTCTGTTTTTTTAGTAAGTTCAGAAAATAGATTTTTTTATGGAGGTTTTGATATTAAACATCGCTCCGGGCGGAATGATTATTGGCTTGGTTATCGTTTTAATACCGCAGAAACCATACAGACAAAATTGCACAAATATCTTATTCTTTCATATGCGCGAAGTTTTTGAAAGTAAAAAAATTCATTGATATTTTACATCATAAACAATGGTGAAGTCGCTCCGAAGCAATAAATAAAAGCTAAAGTTTTAATGCCCGACTCAACCTAAAATTATAGCCTTCTAATTTGGAAATTCATAACAATAGCTAAGCACTGTTTGATAATTATTTTCTTGTTTTGTTTAACCTTCAGGCACTTCAGATCGTTCTTTAAGAAACATCAACATAAAAGGTTTAAAAATACTTGAGTAATTCATTATGTTTTAATAACTATTCGCTTTCATTTTTTGTAAATTGTAAAGCTAATTTTTGGTATTACATTTTTAATTTAAATTTAACACAATGATAAAACATTTAAGAACAAAACAATTGATTCTCTTATTATTAGCTTTGGTTGTATTAGTTGGTTGTAAGCAAGAAAAAAACGAAGACCTCGTCGTCGATAACTTATTATTAAAAGAATGGACAGGACCTTACGGTGGTGTTCCTGCTTTTGACCAAATGAAGATCGAAGATGTAAAAGCCGCAATGCTTCAAGGCATGGAGTTAAATCTTAAAGATATTGATGCTATAGCAAATAATACAGATGCTCCTACTTTTGAAAATACCATTGTAGAAATGGAACGTGCAGGACAAGAACTAGATAGAGGGTTTCGCTATTATGGTATTTTAAGCAGCAATATGTCAACACCAGAATTTAGAGCTATTCAAACTGAATTGGCACCTTTGTTTTCTGAATTTCAATCTAAAATTACACAAAATGAAAAGTTATTTAATCGTGTAAAAGCTGTTTATGATGCCTCACAAGAAAAACCTCTTGATGCAGACCAACAACGTGTTGTTGAGCTAACGTATAAAGGGTTTGAAATGAATGGAGCAGAACTTGATAAAGAAAAAAAAGAACGATATGCGGCCATTAACAAAGAACTGTCCAGTCTATATACTAAGTTTTCAAACAATGTATTACACGATGAAGAAAACTATATTACCTATTTAACAAAAGAACAATTAGGAGGTTTGTCCGATGGATTTATTAAATCTGCAGCAAAAATTGCCGCAGACAAAGGACAAGAAGGTAAATATGTCATTACCAACACACGCTCTTCAATGGATCCTTTCTTAACCTATTCTACAGAAAGAGCATTGCGTAAACAAGTTTGGACCAATTACTATTCCAGAGGAGACAATGACGATGAGTATGATAATAATCAAATAATTGCAGATATTCTTAAACTTCGTAGAGAGCGTGTAGAGCTATTAGGATATAAAAATTATGCTGAATGGCGTTTACAAGATAGAATGGCAAAAACACCAGAAAATGCGATGGCACTTATGGAGGCTGTCTGGCCGGCTGCCATTGCAAGAGTTACTGAAGAAGTAACAGATATGCAAGCGGTAGCAGATAAGAATGGCGACAAAATCACTATAGAACCTTGGGATTATCGCCACTATGCTGAAAAAGTTAGGAAAGTAAAATACGATTTAGACTCAGATGAAGTAAAACAATACTTACAACTCGATAAACTAACAGGTGCTATGCATTATGTGGCAGGAAGATTGTTTAATTACAAATTTACTCCTGTGCCAGAAGGCTCAGTTCCAGTTTTTCATGAAGACGTAAAAGTTTGGGAAGTAACAGACAAAGATTCAGGTGAAAACATTGGACTTTGGTATCTTGATCCTTATGCAAGACAAGGTAAACGTTCTGGAGCTTGGGCAACAACATATAGAAGTCATACTACTTTTGACGGTAAAAAAAATGTATTAGCCTCTAACAATTCAAACTTTGTAAAACCAGCTCCGGGAGAAGCACTATTAGTGTCTTGGGATGATGCTACTACTTTCTTCCATGAATTTGGACATGCACTTCACTTCTTCTCTTCGAATGTAAAATACCCAACTCTAAATGGTGGTGTTAGAGATTACACAGAATTCCAATCCCAATTACTAGAACGTTGGTTATCTACAGATGATGTTATCAATAACTTTTTAATGCATAATAAAACAGGCGAGCCAATGACAACAGAATTAGTTGCAAAAATCAAGAATGCAGCTACATTTAATCAAGGATTCTCTACTACAGAGTATTTGGCATCAGCAATTATGGATATGAAATTGCACCTTGCAGATCCTACAAATATAGATATAGACAAATTTGAACGCAAAACACTTGCAGAATTAAAAATGCCAAAAGAATTACCAATGCGTCACAGAACACCTCATTTTGGTCATGTATTCTCAGGCGAAGGATACGCAACAGCTTACTATGGTTATATGTGGGCAGATGTATTGACATCTGATGCTTCTGAAGCTTTTGCTGAAGCCCCTGGAGGTTTTTATGATAGAGAAATGGCCGACAAACTTGTTAAATATTTATTTGCGCCAAGAAACTCTGTTGATCCTGCTGAAGCCTATCGATTATTTAGAGGACGTGATGCGAAAATTGAAGCTCTAATGAGAGATAGAGGCTTTCCTGTAACCACAGAATAGGAACTTTTAAATAAAAGGGGGTATGAAACTTGCCCCTTTTTTGTATTACTTATTTAACCAATACAAATGTTCTGTTATCCAGTTTTTTTAAAGGATAAGTCAATATATTTATTAGTATATAAGATGTTAAAGCTTATTTGAAAAATCGTGTATTGAACGAACGTATAGTTAAAAAATGATTATTAGGGATATTTTAATGTTTGAAAGAATATAAAATTATTTCGAAAGTAAAATTAATTGTAACAAGAAAACCAAAATCTACCCATCAATAAGAGATGATAGTGTAGACATGATGCGCAGTAATAAGCTAGAAGTTGTTCCTGGCATTTTAGACGAGTATAGAGAAAAACTAGCTAACATTGTATAAGATCATTAAAAGATCTGTTTATACTGCGCCGTTCTATACTATTCTAACTGTTTTCTATTTTCCAGATATTTCCCTATCTTTCAAATTCTATAAAAGATCTATACAGTCCAAACTCACCAAATGGCTTGCATCATGTTTACCAAATTCCATGGGTACATCTCATTTTTAAAAAGAGAAACAAAACATGTCCTTCTTTTCCTGGCGAGTTTTTTTTTATTGAGTCATGCCGTGGGTCAGTCATCAAATCTTTTTGATTCCGATGAAGTATTGGAGTTTACTTTGCAAGGCGACTTGAAAGCATTATTCAAGGATCGTGGAGATGATCCCCAATACCACGTTGCTGCTTTACACTATCAGTCTGATCAGAATGCCATTAAAATTCCCATTAAAATTAAAACTCGAGGGCACTTTCGTAAGCTTTCTTCGAATTGCAAATACCCCCCCATATTATTGAATTTTTCGAAATCGTCTACTCCAAAAAGTTCTGTCTTTGAGGGCCAGGACAAATTGAAGTTTGTGACACCTTGCCGGGGTGATCAATACGTTATACATGAATACTTAGTTTACAAATTATATAATCTTATCACACCTAAAAGTTTTAAGGCTAGGCTGGTGAAAGTCATCTATCAGGACACTGTAAAAAATAAAAGCTCAGATCCCTATTACGGAATTCTACTTGAAGAAGAAAAGCAGATGGCCATGCGAAATCTCGCCAATTCTTTAAAGAAAAATGGCTTACGTCCTAATAGCATTCAAAAAGAGGACTTTTTGAAAATGGCCGTTTTCGAATATATGATCGGGAATACTGACTGGTCAATACAGTTCCTGCAAAATATTAAACTGATTACTGTTGATTCAATTAGCTTACCTATTGCAATACCTTATGATTTTGATCATGCTGGAATTGTGAGGGCTCCTTATGCCATACCGGCTGCAGAACTTCAAATGAGCTCCACCTTACAGAGAAGATATAGGGGCTATTGTATACCAAAAATGAATCAGTTCACAGAGGTATTTGAATTCTTCAACCAACTTAAAGATGATTTTTATGCACTCTACAAAGACAACCCATTATTAAGCCTTAGATACCAAAATCAAACGCTCAAGTTTCTTGACGAGTTCTATGAAACTATTAACAATCCGCAAAAAGCGCGGGAAGCTTTTAGTTATCCTTGTGATAGATCAGGTACTGGGAATATTGTGATTAAAGGGTTGAAAAAAAATTAATAAGCACATTCTGTTGTTGTGGTTCACTCTGATAAAATTTCTAGAGGTGTCTTAAAAGGTATGGAAGAAGAATTTAAACCTGAGAATTCGTGGGAAACAACATTAGAATACAATCCCGATTCAGAGGTAAATAAATTTAAGCGTTTAAAAACTTGGACGAGAAAAATAATTCCAAAAGAAATTTTATAACATATATAAAACTGTTGCTAGTAATGCAGATGAAATTATAGCGCTCATATTGAGATGCAACGTTTCATGAACCAGCTGTTATCGATATTTTAATAAGAACTGTATGAAATCGAAAAAAGTAAAAGAAAAACATGTTGCGTTTCTGCGAGGAATTAACGTAGGTGGTCATCATAAAGTCCCAATGGCTGAACTTCGTAAAGAAATGGAAAAATTGAATTTCAAAAATGTAGTGACTCTTTTAAATTCAGGCAATATTGTATTTGATACTGTTGATGACGATATAGAGAGCCTCGAAAAAACGATTTCAGAACATTTGGAAGAAGTTTTTGGTTTTCCTATTCCAACAATCATAAGAAAATCTAAAACAAATTTTAGATTATTGGACAACAATCCGTTCAAGGGTGTAAAACTCACAAAAGATATACGTTTGTATGTTTCATTTTTACGGAATGAGACTGAAACTGAATTACAATTGCCTTGGACAAGTGATGATAATTCATTCAAAATTATCGGTATTAATAACAAAACTATTCTAAGTGTTTTAGATGTTTCGATATCTAAAACGCCAAAAGCAATGCAGGCTTTAGCAAGAAGTTTTGGAACAGATATTACAACTCGAAACTGGAATACTATCCAGCGAATAGAAAAGAAACTTTAAGCTGTCAATAATATTTTAGACAAATCATTATTTCTTTGGATCTCAACGTAATAACCTATATTTAAAAGGGAAAATCATCGTTTTCTTATGATTACCTGCTTCAAATGAGCTCTTTTAACAAATTTGACGCATCCTTTCATAAGGCAATGTATCTTAAAAGTATAAAAACTAATAGACATGAAAGCAATTATAAAAATTAGCCTATTACTTTTTGCAGTACTATTAAATTGGAGTTGTGATCAACAACAAATGCAAATTGTTGAAAAAGGCTTTTTGGAAGGAAAAGTCACTATTGGCCCACTTTGTCCGGTAGAAACGGTTCCGCCGGATCCCGCTTGCCAACCGTC
>RCNF010001646.1_pt1 | contig 11858 bp, 11 predicted proteins | sample 2041311 | NCBI WGS metagenome assembly RCNF01 (sample SAMN09708228, study PRJNA481090) | Marine sediment metagenome, whole genome shotgun sequencing project. | biome: marine sediment; feature: ocean; material: sediment; isolation source: Sewage treatment plant 2 marine sediment (STP2) ... | reverse complement strand
ATAAAATGTAAAAATAAGATTAAGTCTTAACTCATCCAATTAGATCGCATTTATTAATCTTTTTAATTCAATATTCCATATCTTTATCCCCCAATTTTTTTGATATGAACAAATCCAGATATTTACTAACGCTCCTGCTTGTATTACTGCTACAATCGTCACTTAATGCTCAGGAAGAGAGAAAACTGAGGGATAGCATCGCAAATCTTGACCTTACAAAACTTTCAACATTTAAACAGGACATCCCTACCTTCAGTATTACTGATACTGATGCGGAGAATGGTCTTGAATCACAGACAATCAACGGTCTCTTATCGTCTTCTTCAGATATTTTTGTTTCAACGGCAGCCTATACTTTTGGCCCAACCCGTTTCAAAATAAGAGGATACGACTCAAGATATTCAACAGTTATGATAAATGGCTTCAGGGTAAACGATGTTGAGTCGGGCGGACCGTACTGGTCGAACTGGGGTGGACTAAACGATGTTATGCGAAATAATGTTATTACTAACGACCCCTCTCCAGAAGGCACTATTTTTGAACCCCTGGGTGGAGTTACACGTATTATAACCAACTCATCGGAGTACAGGAAAGGTATAAAAGCCGTTTACTCGCTTTCCAACAGAACATACAGGAACAGGCTGATGTTAACATATTCCACCGGGCTGCTGGATAACGGGTGGGCTCTTACTGGATCTGTATCCAGGCGCTGGAGTCAGGAAGGGTTTGTACCGGGTACATTTTACGATGCTAACAGCTTCTTTTTGTCTGCGGAAAAGATTATCAACGAGAAGCATAAAATAAATTTTACAGGACTAAGCGCCATGTATGAAAGAGGTGTAGGTGGCGGATCGGTTCAGGAAGCATACGATCTTACCGGTTCGAATTACTACAACCCTTACTGGGGCTTCCAGAATGGAGGAAAACGGAATTCACGTGTTCGCTCGTCTAATAAACCTCTTCTCACAATCAAGCATACATGGACCCCGGGCGAAAATACAAGTATTAAAACTACAGCCGGCTACTGGTTCGGTAAAGGAGGATATTCTGCCCTTAACTGGCACGATGCACCCGATCCAAGACCGGATTACTGGAGAAATCTTCCCTCCTACTACGCCCTGGAGGCCGATCAGCAAAGAATAACTAACGATTGGAACGATGAGTCTGTAAGCCAGATAAACTGGGATCACTTCTACTTAACCAACAGCAAGAATTACTTTGTTATGGATAATGTTGATGGTGAAGCTGGTAAGACCTACAGCGGGAACAGATCCAAGTATATTATTGAGACCAGGCGAAATGATATATCACAATTCCAGTTTAACACTAATATAAATCACACAATAAATAATTTCACCCTTAGTGGAGGGATAAACGCTGATCTGTACCAGGGGCATAATTTTAATGTAATTGAGGATCTTCTGGGTGGCGATTACTGGGTTGATATCGACCAGTTTGCCGAACGCGATTTTGGAGATGATCCGGATGCCATTCAAAACGATCTTAATCATCCAAACAGGATCGTTAAAGAAGGTGATACATACAGTCACAACTATACAGCCCATCAGAATCTATTTAGTGGCTGGGGTCTGATGGAATTTAATCAGAACAGGCTAAGTGCATACTTTGGAGCAAGTATTACCTCAACCAGCCTTTGGAGAGAGGGTCATACAGTGAAAGGGCTCTTCCCCGACAATTCCTATGGCGATTCCGAGAAACAGAATTTTACAACCATGGGAGTAAAAGCAGGTGGCGAATTCAGAATTACCGGAAGGCATATTCTTCAGTTAAATCTTATTAGACAGGGTATGGCACCAACCTTCAGGAACTCCTTTCTCTCTCCTCGTACCAGAAACAGTGCTACTCCTGGCCTGACTGCGGAAAAGATACTCTCTGTAGATGCATCGTATCTTATGAGACTCCCAAATATTACAGGACGACTGAGCGCTTATTACACAAAATTCAACGACCAGACTAAACTCTCCAGCTTCTATCACGATGAGCTAAGAAATTTTGTGAATTACGCTGTTACCGGAATAGACAAAGAGCACTATGGCCTGGAATTCGGAACTGAGTTCAGGCTTAGCTCAACCATCACCCTGAATACCGTGGCTGCTATTGGACAGTATCTATGGGTAAGCAATCCGAACATCCTTATTACCCAGGATAATAATAGTGAGATACTAAGCACAGACGAGGTGTGGGTACAGTACTTCAGACAAAACGGAACACCACAGACTGCACTGGCCCTCGGACTGGAGTATAGTTCTCCCAACTACTGGTGGGCAGGGATTACAGGAAGTTTCTACGACCATATATATATTGATTTTAACCCTGTATCAAGAACTAAAGACGAAAATGGTTACTATCCTAATTGGAGCTTGATGGAGAAACAACCAACAGCCTTCCTTATTGATGCTTTTGTTGGTAAATCGTGGGCTGTAGATGATATGTATATTACCCTGAGTGCTAACCTGAGCAATATAAGCAACAAAACAGACTTTGTAACAGGAGGATTCGAGCAGTACCGTTTCGATCCATCCAATCCAGAAAGGTTTAAACCAAAGTACTATTATTACTATGGGTTTAACTACTTTATTAATTTCAGCATCAGAATGTAAGTTAAACCTTTAATAATCAAGATAATGAAAATCATATATAAAATATTAATTCTAACAGCTCTTATCCTTACTGGCATAACTGCATGCGTTGATAAATTCGATGAAGCACCTGATATTAAGAGCTTTGAATACAGTACCATTGTTTCAATTAGCCAGGTTAAAGCCCTGTACGATGATGAGCTGGACAAAGATTGGTACGATCGTTCACCAGTTTTAATCGATCAGGATTGGGCTATCACTGGCATAGTAATAGGAAGCGATAAAAAAGACGGCAACCTCTATAAAGAGGGCTTTATTGAAGATGCTGGTTCAGGCTTACTTATGAAATTCGAATCAACAGGTGGTTTCTATCTTGGAGACTCCGTAATTATAAATGTCAAAGATCTCTACCTGGGAGATTATGGTGACTTTATTCAACTGGGAGGAATACCATATACCGACGCAAGTGACAACCTTAGAATATCTGGATTTAATAAGGATGAACACATGCTTAAGGTGAGTGTTAATAATCCATCTCATCCTACAGTTACAACAATTGATGAAGCCAGTTCAGACGATTTTCTTGGCAAACTTGTTGAGCTAAAAGATGTACAGTTTACTCTGGGCGGAAGCGGCACCACTTATGCCGATGCTCTCTCAGATCCACCACAATCAGGCAACCGGGATCTTGAAAATTGTGCTGGCGACCGGATAATTGTAAGGAGCAGCGGCTATTCTACATTTGCAGACAAGCCTTTGCCGGAGGGGAACGGATCAATCATCGGCATTGTAACCAAATTCAACAGCGATTACCAGATAATAATAAGGGATATAACGGAGATTGACATGACCGGAGAAAGATGTGCCCAGGTACTTGGAACACTTGGTGCTCCCGTTGAGACACTCAGCGAAGATTTTGAATCGTTCGATAATTATGATGATATAGAAATAAACGGCTGGCAAAGTTTTATCAAGACAGGCGACAGGTACTGGATTGCCAAATACTTTGCGAACGAAGACAATACTTATATGCAGGCTTCAGGATATAATTCAGGACTCCTGGAGATGGAGACCTGGGTAATTACACAACCTGTTAACATAGCCACTCAAAAAACCTTAAGCTTCAAATCAGCCATTCAATACTGGGAACATGAAAGCGGTAGCGATCCTTTTGAATTGTTTTATTCTACAGATTATAATGGCACAAATTACCCAGATGCAACATGGACCCCACTTTCAGCAACACTTGCAACTGAATTAAGCACTGACAACGAATGGATATCTTCAGGTGATATCTCCCTTCCGGTACAGAGCGGACAATCCGCAGTTATTGCTTTCAAATATACGGGCTCCGGAACTGAAAGCACAAGTTATAGAATAGATGATATCGTTGTTACATCAGCAAAATAAAGGTAGAAATGAAAAACCAAGTTAAAAGATATCTAGGAATAATTACAATCGTAGTACTGATTAATATTTCTGCATGCGACAGGGAACCTATTGCTCCTCCAATGCCTACGATTGAACAAATAAGCATTGCTGACCTCAAGGATTTGTACAAAGGAGAAACCATTGCTATCGACTCAGGCATATATATCCAGGGGATTGTAACACTTACTCCGGAGAAAAATAATATTCCTGACTTTATCGGGTATATGCAGGACGAAACTGGTGGTATAACGCTTACTGTTGATGGCACTAACAACCTTGCTGAAGGATCTGAAATTAAAATATTGTGTAATGGAATTGAGTTATCAGAATATAACGGACTGCTGCAATTCGGAAATATCGATCTCGGTACTCAAAGTGAACTAATTAACCTGATAGGAGAACCTGCGACTTCTGTATCCGCAACAATGGAAGAAATACTTAATGGTGAACATGTTGCGCAACTGGTTAGTATAAGTAATGTAGAGTTCCAGCAAAAGGGTACTTTTTCGGGCGGACAAACAATCACAGACTGTACATCAGATCTAGAAGTATATACACGTGCAGATGCTACATTCTCGGGCGATGCCCTTCCAGAAGGAAACGGAACTTTTGTTGGTGTTGTATCAACCTTTAATGGTCCACAACTGATACTTAGAGATCCTGTCGATCTTGATATGGAAGGCACAAGATGTGCTCCCTTTTTCGAAGGAATTTTCGAAGAAACATTTGCAGCCCTAACAGATTATGATCCAATAACGGATCTCAGCAACTGGCTTAATCCAATGGAGGCAGGAGATCGTGAATGGATAGCAAGAACATTTGATAACAATGCATATGCACAAGCGTCAGCTTATAATTCAACTCTTGAAAGCATGATATCCTGGCTAATTACACCTGCTGTTGATCTGTCTTCTGCTACAAGCCCAATCTTCAGTTTTGAGACTAAGACTGGCTATCATAATGGCGCTACTTTAGAGGTAATGATATCGACAGATTACGACGGATCGGCCTCGCCCTGGAACTTCACCTGGACTGATCTGAATCCAAGCCTGGCCAACGGACCAACAGATGCTTATTCTGCTGAATGGCTTGCTTCAGGAGATATTGATCTTTCATCGTATAATAGCACGGTATATATTGCCTTTAAATACACAGGAAGTGATGGTACAACTAAAAAGACATCAACCTGGCTGGTGGATAATGTTAAAATTGACGAAAGCAGTAAATGATTAGATTGAGAGCTATACCGATCTTCTTTTTTGCATTATATATATCTGCAAGCTCAGTTGCCCAGCCAGCAGGATACTATGATTCTGCGAGTGGTTTAACAGGAACTGAATTACAGCAGGCTCTTCATAATATTATTGACGGGCATACGGTGCTTTCTTATACTCCTGGCTTATGGAATGCTGTTCAGTCTACCGACAAAAGGTCTGATGGTACAGTCTGGGATATGTATTCCGACAACCCTGCCGGAGCCAATCCATACAACTTTACTTTTGTAACAGATCAGTGTGGAAACTATAATTCAGAAGCAGATTGCTATAACAGGGAGCATTCATTTCCCCAGAGTTGGTTTAATGAAGGGCTTCCAATGAAAACAGACCTTAATCATGTCTTTCCTACAGATGGATATGTAAATGGGAAACGAGGCAGTTTCCCTTTTGGTGAAACCAGTAATGCATCATGGACATCAATGAATGGGAGCAAGCTTGGAACTTCGTCAACTTCCGGTTACTCAGGGACTGTATTTGAACCTATCAATGAATACAAAGGCGATCTGGCACGGGCTCAGCTTTATATGGCTGTTAGGTACTATGGGGAAGATAGTTCATGGGATATTACTGATATGACCAATAAATCTCAGCCTAAAAGCTGGGCACTTACTATGCTTTTGCAATGGCACAACGATGATACTGTAAGTCAGAAAGAAACCAGCAGGAACGATTCAATATATGCCCTCCAGGGAAACAGGAATCCCTTTATCGACGATGCCTCTTATGCAGATAAGATTTGGGGATCAGGCACAGCTATTTATGATATAAACCAGAACCTGAGCAGCATCAGAATTTATCCCAACCCGGTTGTTTCCGAGCTGATATTCGAGCTTGGCAGCGAGAAAGGCAAAAGTCTGGTTGTCAATATCTACACACTTACTGGTTCACTTCTAATATCTGAACAAATAATAAACAATAGCAGAAATATAATTAACACTTCATCCCTTTCTCAAGGATCGTATATTCTTATTGTAGAGACAGATAAATCTATATATAGAGAGAGATTCATAAAATTATAAATTAAGGTTGAAATGACTGCTGCGCAGTCAATAGTTGAAAATGGGTTGAGCAGGTTTAATTTGCTGATTTCCTCAAATTAGTTATCATATATGAAATAATATGAACTTCCTTCCTTACTATCAAGAGGTCATCGGCAGAAACAAATCCTAAATCAAAAGAAATCAATACTTGATTGAAACTTTCCATTAAGCTTGAATATGCCATATTATAGAAGTGTTTTTGATCTTTAAAAGATAGTCTCGACGATCCTTCCGCAAGGTTCGAACAAACAGAAACAGATGATCTTCTCAGTTGGCTTATGAGCCCAAACTTTTCATCTTCCGGGAAAGACTTAGTCATTTCATAAATTCTCCTTGTGAAAAACCTGGATTTCTTCCACACCTCCAACTTTTCAAAATTAAACTTGTACATAGTTTTAGTATTAATTGATTACAGCGGACATCGATTAAAATTATAAATTAAGGTTGATTCTTCAAAATATTTCTCAACCCTCTCAACCCTTTTCAACCTTTCTCAACCAGAGGCGCAAAGCCTTGCGCCTCTACTCAACCAATGAGCCGTCAGGCTGTTTTCAACCACCTCAACCCTTTTCAACCTTTTTTTCTTATATTCATATATCTATAATGATATATATGATATTTTTTTATCGGCATTTTTTTGCTTATTTTAAACCAAACCTAAAATGTGAAAAAATGAAATATTTAAGTTACCTCCTTTTTATAGCGCTCCTGAGCATTTCATGCCAGAGCAAAGAGAGTAAAGACACCAAAAGTGAGACTCCTGAACAAGCTGTTGAATATGTACTTTTTGAAGTACTGATTGAAGGCATGACCTGCACAGGGTGTGAGGAGACAATTGAAGCCGGAGTACAGAAAGTTGATGGCATTGGAACAATTGAAGCCAATCATGTAGATGGTAATGCTCAAATAAGATTTGTCAAAGGCCTAAGCGATACATCTGCTGTAAAAAAAGTAATTGAGGCTGCCGGATATAAGGTCACAGGCTTCAAAGATCTAAGCAGCACCCAGGTCACAGAATAAAATACTACATCACCTTATCTTTTATGAAAGAAGAAAATAAGAAGAAATCTTCCGGGGATGAATCTGGCGATTCAGCCAGGAGTTCCAGGCGGAATTTTATGAAATCTTTTGGCCTTATCGGAGCGGCAACTGCGACAGGTGGAGCTGCTATCTATTCCGGTTATAAGTATGAGAAGAAGAAAGGTCCGAAGGATATGGTAAGGGTGCTTACCGAAGATAATCAGCTGGTAGAAATTCCTGTTAGCGAAATCGAAAAGGTCACATCTGATCTAAAGGTACTCCAATCAAGAGGCAGACAGGGTATTGCAGGTCGCAGGTGGGTAATGGTTATTGATCTGGCTAAGTGTCGTAATGCCAGACAATGTGTTACTGCGTGTCAGTCGGCCCATAACCTGAGGCCTTACGAATATCATATCAACACCCTGATAATGCAGGAGAGCGAAACAACTGCTCCTTACTTTATGCCCAAGCCATGCCAACACTGCGATAACCCTCCCTGCGTATCAGTTTGCCCGGTAGATGCAACTTTCAAAAGGCCCGATGGCATTGTTCTGATTGATAACGAAAGATGTATAGGTTGCCGTTTTTGTATTGCAGCATGTCCCTACTCTGCCAGGATGTTTCACTGGGAAGAACCTAAATTAGTGGAAGGACAGGAAGATCTCAGCTATGATGTTGAATTGAATGTCCCTCAGCGTAAAGGAACGGTTTCAAAATGTCTTTTCAGTGCCGACAGGTTAAGAGAAGGCCAGCTTCCATATTGTGTTTCGGCATGCCCGAATGGAGTATTCTATTTTGGCGATGAAAACGAAGACTCTGTTACAAACGGTACTACAAAAGAAACGCATAGACTAAGCAGTCTGCTTGAGGATAATGCAGGATACAGACTTATGCCGGAGCTTGGTACCCAGCCACGGGTTTATTACCTGCCACCAAAAAACCGTCTCTTCGAATTTCCTGAAGATCAGAAACCTGAAAATCATACCACCAAACATGCCTAAACCAAAGCTTAGTTATGTCAGATAAAGATAAAAAATACCTTGCCAGGCCGGAGATACTCGATAAAGTTGCTGCCGATCTTCTACACCCGGTGCAACAAAACAGATCCTTTATACTATGGATGGGATTTCTGACTATGTCGCTGGTAATTTGCCTCTATGCCTACTTCCTGCAGATGAAAGAGGGATTGATTGTAACAGGAATGCGGGATTATATTTCATGGGGGATGTATATCTCAAATTTTGTGTTCTTTGTCGCAACAAGTCTTATTGGAATGCTAATAAGTGCCGTTCTTGGTCTTATTGGCTATTCCTGGATTAAGCCAATAGCCCGAATAGCTGAAATAATTGCCATTGCATTTGCGGCGATTGCCGGACTTGTTATTATCAGCGATATGGGTCGTCCCGACAGGCTGCCATATCTTTTTACTCACGGTCGCCTGCAATCACCAATCCTATGGGATGTAACCGTAGTAACTACATACTTTGTTCTTAGCTTCCTGCTCTACTTATTGCCTCTTATTCCTGACCTGGCTATTGGTAAAACCAGACTAAAAAATGCACCTCACTGGCTCGTCAGGACATACGAACTTCTTTCGCTCAGATGGGTACATAAAAACTCTCAGTATAAGATAATATTCAGATCCATTCGGATACTTATGATTCTTATTATCCCAACTGCTTTTGCCATTCATACAGTAACCTCATGGCTTTTTGCTGTAACATTAAGATCAGGGTGGGATTCCACTATTTTCGGACCTTACTTTCTTACAGGGGCTTTTGTTGCAGGTAGTGCTGCAGTTATTATTGCAATGTATTTCTACCGCAATAGCTTTAAGCTTAAGGATTACCTTACCGATATGCATTTCGATAAAATGGCCAAACTGATGGTCCTGGCTGCTATAGTATATTTCTATTTTAATATTAACGAGTTCCTGTTACCGGCCTATAAGCTCAAAAAGTTTGATGCCGTGCATATAGAAGCTCTTTTTACAGGACATCACGCATTGTTATTCTGGTCGACACAGCTCCTGGGGCTGATAATACCAACGATCCTACTCTTATTTAAACCCATGCGGAAACCGCTTCCTCTGACAATTATTTCAGTTTTTGTTTTGATAGGCAGCTGGCTAAAAAGATATATAATAGTTGTCCCAACCCAGGAACATCCCTTTTTACCCATACAACATGTTCCGGGTGAGTGGATGGTATATAAACCAACAATAATAGAAAGCTCTATAACCCTGGGAGCATTTATTATGGTATTGATGATTATTACCGTACTATCAAAAGCATTCCCGGTAATCCCGATCTGGGAAATGGCTGAAGAAAAGGAGAAAGAACTTAAAAGTAAGGAGCTTTAGCTATGAAAAGATATCTGTCAATATTAATACTCCTTATGCTGGTTCTGGTATCTTCTGCACAGGAATGGGAGGTACCACAAGATAGAGACGAGCGTCTTTCCGGATTTGAATTCACCGAAGCCACAGTTGAGATTGGTTTGAGTCTCTATAATCTTAATTGTAAATCGTGTCATGGTGACCCGGGGAAAGCAAACTTCCAGAAACTTAATCCCCTGCCAGGTGATCCGGCAACAGATAAAGTCCAACATAACAGCGATGGTGCGCTCCAATTTAAGATTAGCGAAGGAAGGGGACTAATGCCCTCATTCAAGAAAATACTGGCAGCAGATGATGTCTGGAATGTAATATCCTACCTGCGTTCGTTTAACAACAACTATAATCAAGAAGTTGCTCTGCTACAAAAACTCACCAATGTAAAGTGGTCTGAGATTAAGATCGATTTTAATCCTGATCCCGACAAACATATATTAAAAGTAGAGATCAGTGGTCTTGAGGGCGAAAGATGGACTCCTGTACCCTTTACTGAAGTCAGGCTGTCGGCTAAGAGATATTTTGGATTTCTTACCCTGGATACGCCAAAGTCCACAGATGCCTCAGGAATAGCAGAATTCTCTCTGCCCCACTTATTACCGGGAGATAAAGAAGGTAATATAAATCTAAGGGCACAACTAACCGATACCGATCTTTTTGGTGAAATAGAATCGGATTTCATTTTTAAGAATGGTGTAACAAGCGACTTACCCTCTCTTACAGAAGAACGAGCAATGTGGAATACGAACCTTATGGCTCCCATTTGGTTGTTATTAGTATATCCCGGTGTTGTACTATCGGTATGGGCTCTAATATTTTTTGTCCTGTTTCAATTACGTAAGATACACCGCCTGGGAAAAGATGAATAAATGAATACTATTATGAAAAAACAACTAACACTATTTAGCCTTCTACTTATTGCACTTAACCCGATCTATTCGCAGACAACTATTGATGAAGATCTTATTGAAGTTGGAATCGTTGAAAAACTGGGCGAAACAATTCCCCTGGGTCTAACTTTTATGAACGAAGAAAACGACACCATTTCACTTGGTGAGATAATTGACAAGCCTACAATTCTTTCCTTTGTTTACTTCGATTGTCCCGGTTTATGCAGTCCCTTACTATCAGGAATTTCAGAAGTTGTTGAGAAACTGGATATGGAACTTGGTACGGAATACCAGGTTGTAACCATCAGTTTTAACACTAAAGACACCCCTGAAAAGGCAATTATTAAAAAGAATAACTTCGTTCAGAAAATTGGCGAGGAGAACAGGAAACACTGGATCTATCTTACCGGCGAGCAGGATAATATTCTGAAAATAACCGAATCTGTTGGATTTAAGTATATGCCTCAGGGACTTGATTATGCACACCCTTCAGCAATTATACTTCTTAGTCCTGAGGGTAAAATAACCCGCTATCTTTATGGGATCAATTTTCTTCCCTTCGATGTAAAAATGGCTGTTATTGAGGCACAGCAAGGTATTGAGAGACCAACAATTAATAAAATTCTACAATATTGTTTTGCCTATGATCCTAATGGCAGGACCTATACTTTACAGATTACAAGGATCGTAGGCGGACTTATGCTGTTTATCCTGGCTATAGGATTTATATTCCTGATAGCCAGAAGAAAGAGAAAAAGCTAAAACCTAATATATGAGTACATATTCACACAAGAGCTATCTCGAACAACAGGGACGATATAAAGGCCTGATGGGATGGCTTACCTCAACCGATCATAAAAGGATAGGATTGCTATATATGTATGGCATTGTTACCTTTTTCTTTATTGCTGCAATACTGGGACTTACCATGCGGATTGAAAAATTCGCCCCCGGACAGGACATAATGGATGCACAAACCTATAACGGGGTGTTCACCCTGCATGGGATTATAATGATTTTTATTGTGGTGATACCAGGGCTGGCAGCGGTTTTTGGAAATTTTTTCCTTCCAATAATGATTGGTGCCAAGGATGTTGCATTCCCAAAACTCAATCTCCTGTCATGGTACCTGTGGCTTGCGGGATCATTATTGGAAATCTCATCTGATATGCGATAGCTTCTCTTAGCATAATAAAGTGCTGAATCGG
>RCNF010001645.1_pt1 | contig 11861 bp, 9 predicted proteins | sample 2041311 | NCBI WGS metagenome assembly RCNF01 (sample SAMN09708228, study PRJNA481090) | Marine sediment metagenome, whole genome shotgun sequencing project. | biome: marine sediment; feature: ocean; material: sediment; isolation source: Sewage treatment plant 2 marine sediment (STP2) ... | reverse complement strand
ACAACGAAATCTCGAATGATCTGCTCGAGGTCCGGCGGAAGATGACCGCCAACGAGCTGCGGAACATCCGCCAGGTGTCACGGCTGCTGTTTGCCGCCGATCTCGCGCCGGAACCATTTCGGCACTACCTGTCGACCAACAAGAAAGGCATCATTTCTGCAAAGCGCCTGCCCGCAAAGGACGATCCCATGCTCGGGCGGGTCGATGACCTCCGCGCTAGCGAGAACCTGTTTATCGACACCCTCGACCAGAACTACGCCGCCTATTGCGAAAGAATGGAAGGTCCCTACGACAGCTGGCGCAAGTACACCTTTGAAGAGGAACAGGCCTACAAGAAGCTCAAACGCAAGGCGCTGACCCAGAAAATTCTCGGCGGGCTGGCCATCCTCGGCGCAGCCCTCGCCGACCCCGGTTCGTCGGCGGCAGGCCTGGTCCGCGACGCAGCCATAATCGGCGGCATGGCCGCCATCCACGCCGGCATTGCCACCTCCAAGGAGGCGAAGATCCACTCCGAAGCGATTCGAGAACTGGCGGCCTCGGTGGAGACCGAACTGGAACCGATGGTGATCGACGTCGAGGGCCAGACCTTGCGCCTCACCGGCACCGCCGAAACCCAGTTCGAGGAGTGGCGCCGACTGCTGCGGCAGATCTGGAGCGACGAGACCGGCCTTCCTCTGGACCCGAATCAACCCGTCACGCCAGACGGCGCGTCACGGACCGGGACAGACGGGCTGCCCCGCGGCCCCGGTTGAAAATGGCGCCAGACGAGCGCCCGCCGCGATTGCAGCCGCCGCCACGGGTCAGCGCCCCGGCCGACGGCCCCACCCAGGGCAGCCACGGACGCGGGGACAACCGGTCGACTCGCGTCCAAAAGACCGGTTTTGCGGTCCTCTTTGGAACACTGGTCCTCGCGCTCATCGGCGTCTTTGTCGTACTCCCGCGTTGGGCCGCCAACCGCCCGCCGACTGCAGGTCCCCTGACTCCGGTGGCGAGCGACGTCACCAGTTCCCCGGCAACCACTGTGCCTCAGTTCGCCCCCGAAACAGCCACAACCAGGCCGGAGGCGCTCCCAGCCGCATTGCCGCGTCCGACACCTTCTCCGCCGCCGCGACCAAGAGAGAATCCTCGACCGGTCTCGCCACCATCCGCGGCACCGAATAAGGCGGCGTTCGTCGCGGCGATGTCGCGCGGTCTCCAGGCCCTCGAACGGGGCGAATGGGACGCGGCTCGCGAGGCGTTCGAGACCGCATCGAGCCTTCGCCCGGGCGCCCCGGAAGTCACGGACGGTCTCGCGAGGGCCGCCGCCGCCGAACGCCGTGCCCTGGTCAACGCCGGTACTCGCCGGGGCCTGGAGCTCGAAGCCTCCGAAAACTGGGCGGAAGCCGAAAAGGTGTACCTCCAGGTGCTGACAGTCGATCCCGAGGCCGCGGGCGCCCTCGATGGCCGCGACCGTGCCGCCGAGCGCGCGGCTCTCGACAAAAGGCTGCAATACCACATCCGCAACCCCGGCCGGCTGGCCTCTCTCAAGGTGTTCGAAGACGCGGCCGAACTTCTCGCCGAAGCGCGAGAGATCACACCCCGTGGCCCCCGTCTGCAAGATCAGCTGTCCCGGCTCGAAAAATCCCTCGATGTGGCCTCGACCCCGGTCCCGGTCATCGTGGTGTCGGACAACCTCACCAACGTCGTGATCTATCGGGTCGATCGGCTGGGCGTTTTTTCGCGCCGCGAACTGAGTCTGCGGCCCGGGATCTACACCGCAGTCGGGAGCCGTATCGGTTTTCGCGATGTCCGGGTGCAATTCACCGTCGCCTCAGGCACTGCCCTGGAACCGGTCACAGTGGTGTGCACGGAGGAGCTGTGACCACGTTGACCGTCGATCTCGGTGGAAGGCAGCTGCGTTATGGTGACGAAGATTTTCCGCTCAGCCTGGGCGGCCCGCGGCCCCACATCCCTCTTTTCCAAAGCAGCGCGAGCAAGCCGGCGGCCCACCTCGGCCAGGACCACGGTGACATCTTCATCCAACCCTCGGGGGCATCTCACGACGCTCCGAGGATGACCTGCAACGGCGTGCCTCTGACCGCATCCAGGTGGCTCGAAGACGGAGATCTGATCACCACCGGAAGCACGAAAATTCGGTTCACGGCGGCGCCGGGAAATTGCCGTTTGGGAGTCAAGGAGTTGTTCAAAGCTCCACAGGCCCCCAGCGCCCCGGACGGAGGCGTGCAAAGACAACCGGCATCCGATTCGGCCCCGATCCAGCCACTTCCATTCAGCCCGCGGTGGGGGGCGCCGGCTCCGCCACGGGGGCTTCGCCTCCGTCCACGTACGTTCTTGGTGGCTGCCCTTCTCGTCGCGCTTACCGCGTGTGGGTGGTACGTGCTCACCGCCCATTCGGTGACGATCCAGACCGACCCAACGGCCGACCACCTGGCGCTCAGCGGCGGCATCACCCCGGGCTTTGGCGGACAGTATCTGCTGCGACCGGGAACCTACCGGCTCCAGGCGGCGCGGTCGGGCTATCTGCCCATCGACGCGGTTTTCGAAGTCGGACGCGGCCGACCGGCGACCCGGCAGTTCCTTTTCGAGCCTCTCGGTGGGACGATCTCGATTGCGTCGCGACCGGTGAGCGGCGCCTCGGTCGTGATTGATGGAGAGCCGGTCGGCGCGACCCCGGTCGAAAATATCGCGGTCAGCGCCGGCGACCACACCATCGGGATCCAAGCCCCCCTGCACCTGGACTACTCCACGACCCTCAAGGTCGAGCCCGGAGACCCTCCCATAAGCCTCGAAGCTGATCTGGTACCGAACTGGGCCCCAATCACGATTTCCAGCTCTCCCACCGGCGCCGACATTAGAATGGATCAGTCAGTGGTTGGTACCACCCCCGCCACTCTGCAGGTGGAGGCCGGCACGCGAAGGCTCGAGGTGCGCAGGGTCGGCCATAAGAGTGCGAGCCGTTCGCTAAAGGTCGTGGCCGGGGAGGCGCTCGATCTCGGCCTCATCACCCTCGAACCCGAAGACGGCCGCCTGGCGGTCTCCTCGCAACCCGGTGGCGCGACGGTCATGGTGGGATCCCAGTACAGTGGTTCGACGCCCCTCGAAATCACCGTTCCGCCCGCAAAACCACTCGTGGTGCGGGTATCGCTTGCCGGTCACGCCACCTATCAAACCACTGTCACGCTCGCGTCGGGGCAACGGTTGGAGGTCAAGGCGGCCCTCGAGATGTTGACCGGTGCAGTCGTGGTCACCTCTCAACCTCCGGGCGCAGAGCTTTTGATTGACGGCACTCCGCGAGGCCGGACCGGGCAGACCATGGAGCTCGAGGCAAGCCGGCACCAGATCGACATCCGTCTCGACGGCTACCGCCCCTACCGGACCACCATCGTGCCGGAACCGGGCCTCACCCAGGCGGTGCGCGCCGTTCTCCAACCCGCCGGTGCTGCGGGCCTGCCTCAGACCATCTCCAGCCCACAGGGAACAGAACTGGTTCTGGTCGGCCCGGGCCGATTCAAAATGGGCGCTTCCCGACGCGAACCGGGGCGCCGCGCCAACGAAGTCCTGCGCGAGGTCGAGATCACGAAGCCCTTCTATCTCGCGGTCCACGAGGTCACTAACCGCCAGTTCCGCGAGTTCAAGAGCAGCCACCTGTCCGGCTCCTACGGTGGTCACAATCTCGAAATCGACCACCACCCAGTCGTCAACGTGAGCTGGGAGAATGCGGCGCGCTACTGCAACTGGTTGAGTGAAAAAGAGGGTCTGCCACCGGTATATGTGGAACGGTCGGGCAAGCTGGTCCCGCGCTCACCAGTGCCGATGGGCTACCGCTTGCCGACCGAGGCCGAGTGGGCGTGGGCGGCGCGCTATGCGGGTTCGCCGTCGCCGGCCAAGTATGGATGGGGCGACTCGCTGCCGATGCCACAGGGTGCCGGCAATTACGGAGACGCCTCCGCCGAAGGCGCTCTCCGCGCTGCAATTCCCAACTATTCAGATGGATATGCCGCAACTGCGCCTGCAGACAGCTTCTCAACCAACGCTCTCGGTCTTTACAACCTCGGCGGAAACGTGGCGGAATGGGTCCAGGATGCCTACACATTCACACCCAGCGCGCCAGGGGTCGTCGAACAAGACCCCACAGGACCCGCATCCGGGGCGCAACACGTCATCAGGGGCGCAAGCTGGATGGACACCGCCGTCACCGAGCTCCGTTTGACCGCCCGCGAAGGCGGTGTCCAGGCCCGCCCGGACCTCGGATTCCGCATCGCCAGAAGCGCAGAATGAAATGGAGGAACAGATGAAACGCCATCGTCGAACAACCGCCGCGGCCGCCCTCCTGGTGGTGGCCGCTGCCCTTTTATTCGGGACGAGGCTGCTCACGGCCGGGGCCGAGGCGCCTCCTGCCGCGCCTGCAGCAAGCGCAGGCTCGTCCAGCGCTCTTCAATCGGCCCCGGCCGCGGTGACCCCGCTACCAGATTTCAAGCCATCGGAGGAGCTGTCTGCGGATGCGGCGGTGGCCTTCCCGACGGACATCTGAGGCCGTGATGCGGCGCAACGATTCCGTCGATTTCGTCTTTCAACTGGTGTCGCTGATCATCGCCCTCATCGTGGTGCACGCGATCTACGTCACGGTTGTCCGTCCCAGGGCCGACGCCTTTCTTGCCGAACAGGCCGCCTTCGCAGCGGCCGATCCCGAGTACATCGAACAACGCTCGGTGTGGGTGATCGTCAAGGATTTCGAGCAGGAAGCGTGCTTCGTTCTGATGTTGTGGGCGATGGCCATCATGGCCTCCAAGGGTCTGACCACGGCACGGGAGAGCCAGCTCCTGCAGACGGAGCTGGTGCCGATGGCCGACGGCGTGAGGATCCTCCCGGAGGATTCCCGCGAGTACGCCCGCCAGATCGAGGCCCTGCCCGACGGCCAGCGGCGACTGCTCCTGCCCAGGGCCCTGCTCGCGGCACTCCACAGGTTTGGCGCAACGGGCAGCATTCAGGACGCCTCCGACACCGCCCAGGCCACGTGCGAGACCGAGTCGGAGCGACTCGATTCGGAGCTCGCCATGGTGCGCTATATCGCGTGGGCGATCCCCTCCATCGGTTTTATCGGCACCGTTCGCGGTATCGGCGCCGCCCTTGGTCTCGCCCACCGCGCCGTTGAAGGCGATATCACCGGCGTGACCCGCAATCTCGGTGTCGCCTTCAACTCCACATTTATCGCCCTCCTGATCTCGATCGTTCTCATGTTCCTCCTCCACCAGCTGCAACTTCGTCAGGAGCGGCTGGTGCTCGATACCGAGAGCTACGTCGACAGTCACTTGATCCGCCACCTTCAGGGCGGTGCCGCAGCACCGGACTCGCAGGGCCGGGGCGCCTGACAATATGGGACGCGTCGCCCTCGTCGCCGTCGACTCCGGACTGACAGTGGTCGGTTCGAGAGGCAACGTGTCGGCGCCCAGCCCCGGTCTCGCGCTGATCGACGGCGACGTCCTGCTTGTCGGCCATGAGGCTCAGAAAAACGCTCGCCTGAGGCCCCGTCGGGTCCACAGCCGTTTCTGGCATTTCTTGAGCACCCAAGGTCTGAAACGCCCATTTCCACACCACCTGCGGACGGCTGACCTCGTCCACGCGCACCTGTCGGATATCTGGCGCAACGCCGGCGGTGATACCGACGAGGCCATCCTCGTGGTGCCCGGTGTCTATACGAAGGAGCAACTGGCCCTGCTGCTCGGCATCGCCGCCGCGGCTGACATCCCGGTTGGCGGCCTCGTGGATCTGGGAGTTGCCGCCGCCGCCGACCGCGACATCCGCGGTCGTTGTTTTCACCTCGATCTCCATCTCCACCGAGCGGTCCTGACCGAGATCGAAAATGGCAAGGACGTGGTGCGCGGCCGGGTCTGGGAGAATAAAGCCGTCGGTCTCGCAGGTCTTCACGATCTCTGGGCGCGAACCGTGGCCCGCCTCTTTGTCCGCCAAACCCGATTCGATCCTCTCCACGTCGCGGCCACCGAGCAGGATCTGTACCTCGGGCTCCCCGGCCATATCGAGGCCCTGACCGAACTCGAGACCACCCGTATCAGCATCGAAACCGGCGGCAGACAACATGGTATCGACGTGGAACGCCGCGAGATAGTGAACGTCACCCGGGACACGATAACCCTCATTTCAGCCTGGGTTGGCAACGTCGCCGATCTGGAAGATTCGACCCTCCTCCTCAGCCACCACATGGCTTTGGTGCCCGGTCTGGTGAACCACCTTCGGGAGACCACCGACTGCGAGATCGCGGTCCTCCACCCGGCGGCGGCCGGCAGCGCCGCCCTCAGCCACGCCAAAGACATCATCACGCACGCTGGTGCCCTGCCCTTTGTGACGCGCCTCCCCGGTTACGACGCGCGACCGCCGGGGCCGGTGACCGTACCGGTGACGCCACCAGCCGGCACCGCGTCGGAAATCGGCGGCCCGACCCACCTCGTGGTGGACGGCGTCGCGCAACCCATCACGGAAGAACCCACAATCATCCCACTCGGCGAGACTCCCACATCGGAGAGCATTCTCGCCGGTTCGCATCCACCCGTGACAATCCGACGGGTCGGGTCGACCGTCATCGTCGAGGCACCGCCGGAGGTGGCGGTGGTCGTCAACGGCCAGACCGTTGAAAGCTCAGCCGCGCTCGCGACCGGCGACCGTCTCCAGCTCGGAGAGCCGCCGCGCGAGGTCATCCTCGTCACGATGGTATCGTGAGATGACGACGAGAACCGTCACTCCGATCGGTCTGTCCTTCCTCGATGCCATGACCTGCGGTCTCGGTGCCGTGATCCTCCTCTTCATGATCATCAACGCCGCCGTCCGCGATCACGAGACCCGGGTCACCAGCGACCTCCAGGCAGAGGTCAACCGCCTCGAAGTGGAGGTCCTCGACGGTCACCGTCATCTGGTCGAGATCCGCAACACCGTTGAAGAAACCGATGCCGAACGGGTTCTGACCCAGGGCCTGGCGCGCCGTATCATCGAAATGCTGGCGAATATCCAGGTCGAGCTGGCCACTTTCGAGGCCACGACCCTGGCCCGCCGCGAGCACATCAACAAGCTTCAAACCGACCTCAAGTCGTTGGAGGAGGACGCAGGCCGCCTGTCGGCATCCTTGCCTTCTGAAGAAACACCGGGCGATCGCGAGCGGCTGCACGTCGGGGACGGCGACCGGCAATACCTCACGGGCCTCAAGGTCGGCGGACGGAGGATCCTCTTTCTGGTCGACGTGTCTGCGAGCATGCTCGGCAGCACCATCGTCGATGTCATCAGGCGGCGCAACCTCCCGGACGCGGACAAGGTCCGTGCGGCCAAGTGGCAGCAGGCCCTGGCCACCGTCGACTGGCTGTCGACCCAGATCCCCCGCGACAGCCAGTTCCAGATTTATACATTCAACACCGAGGCCCACACGGTGATGGCGGACGGGGGAGCGGCGTGGCTCGAGGGCTCCGACCGCGAAAGCCTCGAGACCGCGGTCAGACGGCTGCGCGGCGTCGTTCCAGGCAAGGGAACCAGCCTCTACAACGCCTTCGCCGCCGCCGCCGCCCTCCGCCCTCGACCCGACAATCTGATACTCCTGACCGACGGGCTGCCGACCGTCGGCCCCAACCCCGGCACCGCGCGGACCGTGAGCCCCAAACAGAGGGTCAGGCTGTTCCAGCGCGCCGTGGATCAACTCCCCTCGGGGATTCCGGTCAACATCATCCTCTACCCGATGGAGGGCGACCCCATGGCTGCAAGCGAATTCTGGAAGCTCGCGATCGGCAGCAGAGGCTCGTTCATGAGCCTCTCGAAGGACTGGCCATGAGACGCCCCCGTCGTGATTTCGAGGTGTTTTCGCTGTCGTTTCTCGACGTGATCTGCTGCGGTTTCGGCGCCATCGTGCTGCTCCTGGTGCTGACCAAGATCGGAGAGCCGCGGGCCATCGAGGACGCGAGGCGGGATCTCGATGGACGCATCGCCGCCCTTCAGGAGGAGCTCAACGAAATCCGGGGACAGACCGCGGTCTTCGAGCGCCGCTTGAAGGGTCGGCGCGAACAGCTCTCCACGGAACAGGCACAGATCGCCCGTCTGCGGGGCGACCTCGAAAACATCCGCGGCGAGTACGCCGGCAGCCGACAATTGTCGGAGGTCCAGGACATCATGGAGGGTCGCCTACTGGCCGCCCAACAAGAGCTCACCGAGGAAATGAAGCGCCTCCTCGACCGGAGCCACCAACGGCGCGTCGAAGACACCGCCGTTGGTGGCATCCCGATCGACAGTGAGTACATCATCTTCGTCATCGACACCTCGGGATCGATGTTTCACTATGCCTGGCCGGCGGTGGTCGAAAAGATGACCCAGGTTCTGAACACCTATCCAAAGGTCAAGGGGATGCAGGTGATGAACGATATGGGGCAGTACATGTACTCCCAGTATGTCGGCAAGTGGATCCCCGACACACCCGGGCGGCGCAAGGCTGTGCTTGCCCGGTTGGCATCGTGGAACGTCTTTTCCAACTCGAGCCCCGAAGAGGGCATCACCCGTGCCATTCGCACCTTCGCGAGCCCAAACCACCGGGTCTCGATCTACGTTTTCGGCGACGAGTTCACAGGCTCGTCGATCGACAAGGTTGTTCGTGCGGTGGACACACTCAACGCGGCCGGTCCAGACGGCCGTCGCCGGGTGCGGATCCACGCGATCGGTTTTCCGACCGTGTTCTCGGTTGGCGGCGCCAGTCAGCACACCGGAATCCGGTTTGCCACCCTGATGCGCATCCTGTGCCGGCGCAACGACGGCACCTTTGTGGCGCTCAACTCCACCAGCCCGTGACACTCATTTCCAGAGACTGAAGGTTAAAACGTTACAGCGTTTGAGGTTGGTGCGATAGAATAATGGTATGACCGATCTTCAATCTGGGGTCCTACCGACTCGACTGCTGGTTGTCGAGGACGACGCACCGTTGGCTGACGGTCTCTGTCGCAACCTCAAAATGGAGGGATTCACTTTCGAATGCGTCGGTACGGGTGAGGCCGCGCTGGAGGTACTCGGCCGGGAAACATCCTTCTTTGATCTCATGATTCTCGACATCATGCTCCCCGGTCTCGACGGCTTCGATGTGTGCCGCCAGCTCCGCGCCGACAGCAACCGGATCCCCGTCCTCTTCCTGACCGCCCGCGGCAGCGATGCCGATCGCATCCTCGGTCTCCAGGTTGGCGCCGACGACTATCTGACCAAGCCATTCCTGGTCGAAGAGCTCGTCTTGAGGGTCCGCGGCATCCTCCGTCGATCGGAGTGGGCGCAGACACCGGCCCCAACCGGCCCAAAGGTCATGATCGGCGAGCATGAGGTCGACATGAACACGATGCGCGCCACAACCGTGGATGGGACCGTGCCGCTCACCGAACGTGAGGTGATGCTGGTGCGGTTTTTTGCCGAGAACGAGGGCCGGGTCCTGACCCGCGGTGAGCTGTTGGAGAGGGTCTGGGGATATTCCTTCGACACCTCGACACGGACCCTCGACACATTCATCCACCGCTTGCGGAAGCACTTCGAAAACGACCCCAGACAGCCCTGCCATTTCCACACCGTCCGCGGTGTCGGCTACCGGTTCACGTCCGAGCCGGAGGAATGACGAACCAAATTTTCAATTCTGAATTTTGAATTTTGAATTGCGGGCGAAGTTCCCATGATAAAAGACGGTGGATGGGAATTGAGAACCCAAAATTCATAACTTAGAATTTTTCTCAATCCCGAGGTCCTTCATCTTCCGCCACAGGGTGACTCTGGAGATGCCGAGGCGGTCGGCGGCCTCCTGCATGCGCCACCCACAACGTTCGACAACCTCGCGTAGGACCTTCTCCTCGAGCGCGGCAAGAGGATCTCCCGTCTTCAGAAGTTCGTCAACCAACACGGTCCGCGAACCGTTCTCGGGCAAATGATGGACATCAACTCGATCCGAGGCGGCGGCGAGGGCGATCTGCAGGGTCCGTTCCAGTTCCTCGAGACCGTTTCCGCTCGCGATCGAAACCAGCTGTTCGAGAGCCGCAGCGGACACGCTTTTACCGGGTGCCAGCTCGTCAACCCACGCACCGATCATTCTTCCAAGATCATCCGAGAGATCATCGAGGGGAGGGAGCTCCCAGACCTCGTGCCCGTCGGAATTACGCTCCCCTGTCGGCATCCCGACGACGATCCGCCAACCCTCCGGACGGCTTGCTTCAACCTCTGACAACATTCCGACCCCGTAGGCGTAGACCGTGCCAGGGGGCCACGGTGCGGCGTCAGACCACGCTCCATTCCAGACAGTGAACAGATCGTCGGGCAGACCCGAAAAACGGTGGATCGTTCGCGCCACGTCGTGACAGGAAGGTGCTTCTCCAACCAGCACGAGATCACCCTCCCGGCCCGCCAATTCTGCCGCCCGGCGCTGAAGATCTGCGGCCGTGTCGGAGAGACCGCACGTAAAGAAACCCGGCTGTGGTGTGTTCGGGCGTAGGATCTCCACAGCCCCGCGAAACTCACCCTCGTCAGCTACGAGGGGTATCACTGTCACATCGAGGTGCAACGCCCGGCCGTCCACCGTGTGGTATACGGTCGCAAAGTCCTGCACCTTGCTCAGCCCCGTTTCAAGGGCAAAGGTCAGTGGACAGGCATTCTCGCAGTCGACGCCGCGAGTCGTCAGCCGACAGCGTCCACCGATCGGCTGGCCCTTCTCATATCCAAGCAGTCGCCGTGCAGCGTGATTGACGTGACGAAGGACGCGCTCATGATCGAGGACAATCACTGCCTCATTGAGCTGATCGAGCACCTGCAGCCAGCCGCTGCCGAGAAAAGCCTTGAGATTGAGTTCCACGCCTCTATAACAACGGAGGATTCGGGTTTTATTCACTCGGGGCCCCGGACCCGGGCAGAAATCCGAGATTCCGTCCGAGCAGGAGGTCGAACTCAGCCCCAGCGGAACGACCTCGGAGAGTGTTTCGCTGTCGCGGCGATGGCGAAATCAGGTCCGACAGGTCCGAACAGTCGTCTACGCCACCTTTTGCGATTGACCGCGACGGACCCCGCTGTCAGCGCTCGATTTCAAACTCGGGTTCGGGAACCGGTTCAGGCTCTGAAAAATACAGGGCTGTGTGCGTGATCGGCAGGAACATGACGTGAACCCGACCCTTGATCTGCACCTCGACCTGATAGTGCCCGTTGGCCGAGATCGACACCAATGTCGCCGCGGTGCCTTTGGCGTCGATGAGGGGACAGTAGACAGTAACTTTGCCGGGAATCTCCATGGGTCGGCTCCTTTCCCGTACCCACGATTCTATCACCGGAGTGCTGGTGGGCAGGGGGGAAAGGGAGAAAGGGAGAAAGGGAGCCCATCACACCGACCCGTCCGGAGAAACCGCAGATCACGCAGATGAACGCAGATGTTCGCGTGCGGCGGAGGTGCCATTTTCAATATTGTTGGGTACTCGATCATCCCCGTCGGCAAGGCGAGCCAGGCCAACAATGTTGAAGGTGGCTCCTCTCGGGTAGCGCGCCAATACGTACCGCGTGCGGCGGAGGTGCCATCTTTTGCATTGTTTGACGCCTCTATCTTCTGTAGAGCCGTAAGGCGTCTCGGGCAAACAATGCTAAAGGTGGCTCCTCTCGGGAAGATCGTTCCAAAAGTCGAGTCCACTCGAACGCCCGAAAACGGCGCACCGTCGTAAAGGAGGCCTTCCCTGCAAGAGATTTCTCCGCTCGCTTCCGGCTTCGTCCTCCGGACTTCGCCGTGACTCACGCTCGGTCGAAATGACAGTCTTTGAACGGTACATGATAAGGAGCGCGTCTCCCCTGCTCCCCTGCTCCCCTGCTCCCCTGCTCCCCTG
>RCNF010003250.1_pt1 | contig 11862 bp, 6 predicted proteins | sample 2041311 | NCBI WGS metagenome assembly RCNF01 (sample SAMN09708228, study PRJNA481090) | Marine sediment metagenome, whole genome shotgun sequencing project. | biome: marine sediment; feature: ocean; material: sediment; isolation source: Sewage treatment plant 2 marine sediment (STP2) ... | reverse complement strand
ATAAGAGACGCCTGCAGTCGCCGTTCAAAGCGAGTCGACTCGCCGCCTTCTGCAGCGGAATCGCCCAAATGTTTGTCGAACTTGGTGAGTACAAAGAAAAGCCCGCACTCTGACTGTTCCCGCAAGATCGGCGTGCTGCCATGGGTTGTGGATATCCAGTTTTCCACCAACGTCGGCAGATCCAGTGTCTCCATGTTGCTGTCCGGAATGCACAGCAACATGGACGTGATCTCCTGATTGGCGACGTATCGGTCAAACAGATAGGCAACTTTGCCGCGCAGCAATAACTCTGGCAAAGCCGTGTCGGCGTCTTCGAGCGTTTTTGACAGAGGCTGTTCAAAACGATTGCGCGCACCCGGGAAATCCAGCAGATCGGTGTATGCAAACAGCTCGGAGGGCTGGTCGCGCATGGGTATCACCAGTTCGGCGGCCAATGCGCAAATCTGAGACCGATCCATCGTTACCACTTTGCCGTCGGGCGTATAAAGCGATAAGGCTGTATCCTGATCACCCTTTCGGAGCGTTTTTACGTCAATAATCGAGGTCTCGCGCGGCACCAGCGCATCAAGACCGACAAAGACCTCCTCTGCGTGCGAAATCTGCGCCAGTGACTGGGCCAATCCTTGGTACAGTTCGGTCAACGGCTGGTGTCCGCCCCAAAGGATGCTTAGAAAATCTGCCCTGTCCGCGCTGGAAAGTGTCGGTGCAATAACTGCTGCCTCGTCCCAAAACGATCTCAGCGCCGCCGCATAAGCACTGCGACCGAAGGTTGCGTCGACATATTCAGCGATTTCGTAGACATCGTCCAAATCAAGACCCGGTGCCGTTTGTCTGGCCTTTTCCTTGAAAGCATCCAGATGCGCCGATAATTGCGCAGCCTCCAAAGGCGCTTCGGACTGGTCGCCGTCCATATAAAAACTGTTGATGATGGTGCGCGCGATGTCGGATTCGCTGAGCAGCGTCAGTTTGATCGGGAAACCCTTGGGGGTGGGTTCCCGGGAGATGGTAAAGCGCGTGACCACCCCGGTGCTCTCGCCCTCACCTTCCGGGTTGATTTCACGGATGTAGTCCAGCGCGCCGTTCGGGTCCTCAAAATCGGCAACCAATCGCCCGCCCTCGGGCCGTGCAAGCACAGACACAAGAAAGGACTTTCCCGCTTGGCTCGGACCAAAAACACTTACGGCCATGTTGGACGCAGCCGCGCGCTCAAGCTTGGCAGCGCGGCGCACGCTATTGCGCACCAATTTCACAAGAGACTTATGCTCGAGGCCCACCAAATCCCGGTTTTCGGGATCGTTGATCCAGCCTAACATTTCACGGCACAATTGGGCGATCCTGGCGCAGTCAGTGACCAGGCTTTCTTGGCTTGTCATCTCAGTATTCACCCCTCAGAGCCGGAAAAGACCTGTGTCAATCCAGTATTCATCTTCAAATCCAAGCGTTTGCAATCGCAGCTGAACTTCGGTCGTTTTCATGCCCGTACCCTCGTTGTCTTCAACCTCGACAACCGAAATGGCCTCGCGCATGGCTTCGCGACGAAGAGCGGTGTCAGAAGTCATCGTGTCGGTGTCGTCATCAAATTCGGTACGCTCAAGTGAGACATTTAGCGGAGTACGCGCCTGCGCCGATGAGTTGCCAAAATCCATCCGGTAGAGCGGCGTTGTTGTCCAGCGCTCCATCGGCAGTTGCCGTGACCCGATGTAGATTGGCGTATACATTTTGAGCGCCGCCATTAGTTCGCTTTCGGTTTTTCTGCCATCCAAATCAACATTCGAGAACAACAACCGTTCATTCATGATCTGGCCCGAGCTGTCCATCTCACCAATAAAGCGCGCGGTCGAGCGCATCCGAAAGGCCTTTGTTGCAACTTTGAAATTTGGCATCCGGCTTTCACTGAGCGCGATCAGCATGCCACCTACGGCCACCGTGGATTTGGGATCTCCAATGCGTTGCGTCAGGGGGTCGCGAAATGGATACCAACGACCGGCCTTGTAGCTGTGCATCGATATCAGTCGATGTGGAGGCACCACGAGCATCTCTTCGAGCACGGCGCGCACTGCCGGCAGACGCGAAGGTCGACCAGTGAGCAGGACAACATCAACACCCAACTGGTCAATAATTTCAGCAAGATTGCTCAGCGCTTTCTGGAAGACTTCTCTGGCAATAGCGTCAATTTCTTCGCGGCTATAGTTCAGCACTACGTCCGCCAACCGAAAACTCTCGGCCCCCAGATCACGTGCGGCATCCTCAAGATAAGAGATCAATGATTGCGGAAGGTCCAGAGAGGCTGTCTCGATCGCCTCTGCAACACCGTATGACGGAGTATTGGATTGCGCGAATTTGTCACTGTCACTTGCTGCATCAAGGCCCAGAACATCAGCCACTTTCAGTGTCAGGCTATCGAACTCTTCCGCTGTTTCACATCCCTTGAGAATGGCGGTGGCCAATGGCATGAGCGCCCGCAAGGCAAATTGACGGCGCCTCTGGATCATTTGCTGGTCTTGCCCAGCAAGATCACCGGCAAAAAGCTCGCTCAGCTTTTCACGCACAAACCGCCCCCCGGCTGCCTCGATTTCTTCCTGCAGTCTGGGTATAATGATTGACGCGATGATGCGCTGCATCAATTCGTCCCCGGCCACTCGAAAGCCCTCGCGGAAGGTTTGTTGCGGGTTCAGGACGCGGTTCGCTTCGCCCCAAAAAGTTGTCACCATCAAGTCGGTTGTGCCGCCACCGATGTCGATGCAGGCCAGACGCAGGGATGGCGTTGCAGTTGCGCCTTCGGCCTCAGGGCGTGGCGTCCCCTTGAGTGCGAGAAACTGGTCGATACGCCCGTCAAATTTTTGGGTCAATTCAGAAAACAGGTAGACCAACTGGGTGCAACTTGCTTCGTCCCAGTCGACGATCAGTTCCGGCGGACGCGAAATTGCGCTTTCGCCATCCTGAAGCCCGATCAGAGACCACACCAGTGATAGAGCCCCTTTGGCTTGCGATCGGATGATAGCCTGCTCTTGTGCCGTAATTGCCGTCGGCAGCGTCAGGATGATCCGGTCTAAGTGCCTGGGCAGTTCAGACTGCGCCCTGCGCGACCTGGAGCCGGGTGCATTTACCTGCACAAGTGCATGCGCGATAATTTCGGCCAGCATGAAGCCAAACAGCGAAAACGTGGCCGTATTGCTGGCGTTTGGGATGCTGTGCCACGCGGCCGGATGCGACGGGCTTCGTCTTGTTTTACTTGCTCCAGAACGTCGCCGGCTTCGTTCATGAAACGCATGGCGGCCCTAACGGACTTTGGTAGGTTGTTAGGATCCGAATGGTGATGGAAGCGCCAGTCCTGCTGAACCGGATTGTTGTCCCACAGATATCGTTTGGGGCTCGAAACCCCAGATGCCGTTTCGGTGCCCTCTTCGGATGCAACCAGTCGTAAGGCTTCCGGCCCCATGCGCACAAAACTTGGCCAGAGGAAGGCATTTCGCCTACCGGACCGGCTCGCGTAGCGTTCCTCGCCCATTTTGTGTTCAGAGAATTCCACCCGGCTTTCGAACAGGCCCGAATAGGAAAATTCTGGCCGCGAAAGGTCGCGAACTTCCAAGGAAAAAGACCGTGCCAGATCGACGCGCGCCTCGCCTGGAAACCGCTCGATCATGATGCCGCAGGTTCTGGAATTGCCGACATCCAAAACCAGATCAACTTCGACCGGGGTAACACTTTCTCGCTGGCTGACGGTGTTCACAAAGCGGATAGTTGGAATGTCGACGGCTTTGTCCAAAAGCGCGACATAGGCTAGATACCGCGCCCAATGTTCAAACTGGTGCGGTAAAGAGTCATGGGTGAATCTCCGGCCCGGCCGCTCGGCGCGCTTGAAGTAGATGAACAGCTCTTCCAGCCAGTCGGAGACCCATTGCTGCGGATCAAGAGTCGTTCCGTCGTCGGTTTTTTCGGGCCGACGCAGAAACCAATCCATCTGGGCGGGTTCTGAAACGAACCTGAATTCCCGTGATTTGGCAGCGTCCGTGCGATCAGGGGCGACATATTGAAAACTCTGTTCACCGCTCACGAGTGCCGTATCCAAAGCAAGCTGCACCCTATGCGTGTGACCGGTTGTCGGGTCTGGTTGCGAAAGCTCAACAGTGCGCAATCGCGCCCAACTTGATGGGCCCGGATCAAACCGCTCTTCTCCTGCGGGGCCACGGTCGTTTTTCACTCTGAGGACCGGGACCGGAACCCATTTTGCCAAAAACGGTTCGAGTGCTGCGACAGGGCGCACTGAGTAAAAGTCGTCGTCTGGCCCACCGGCATCTTCTATCTGACGATCGGTCTCTTCGTCACCCGTCAGAGGCAACAAAGCGCGCTCGATATTTTGTGCATCGCCACCGACCGCGCGTTCAACAAATCTGGCGCTTTTGACGTTGATGTCATCCAATGAGAATCCGAAGTCCAGAATTTGAACCCCAGAATACGGAACAATAGTAACGTCTTCTCTCCATTGCGGGATACTTGCCAGTTGTTCGGATCGATGTGTCGTCTTCACTCTGATACTCCGATTGTCTTCTTCCAGTCGCGCTGGGTCTTTGAGACCGTAGCAGTGAAGGTCTGCGCCGGTCTATCTCGTTGAGTGACACGCAGCGTAAAACTGACCGGACCTTCGTTGCGTACTTGTGACAGGCGCACCCTCAAATTGTAATGTCCAAGGACAGGGTCAACAAAATAAATGTTTTCGACCGGGTCGCCAACGGCGTCTTCGGTTTTGACATTTGCGTCAACATCAAGCGTCCCATTACACGCAGAGCGGGTCCGAAAATCTACGGTTACCTCTGTCGGACAGGTCACCTGCAAGTCGAGGTCATCTTTGGTATTCCAAATCAGAGAAAACCCCAGATCGCCCTGTTTTGCGCCGCTTTTCTTGAGCCTTCGTTCCAACTCGGCTTTATCCGTGACCGGAGCTTCAGAGCCTGAATAGTCAGGTTGGCACATGCGTGTTTGAAGGGCCAACTCCCGTTCGAGCGCTGCAACTTCGTCTTCGAGCACATAGGTCTGGTCACCTGAAACAACCACGGTCTTTGCAGGCTCGGGACAGAAATAAAACCCGCTGCCGCCAACGCCGCAAGGCTCAATCAATAGATACAGGATTGCAGCCAGAATGAGGCCAAGCAATAGCCAACCAAGCAATAAAAGCAGGGACCAGAGCCAACCAAAACCCCGTCCAGCCGCGTGTCCGGAATCGCCCGCTTGCCCACCAAACGCGGTCACGGGCTTTGCGGAATGACGCGGAATGAGGCCGGTCAATATGCCACGTACGTTTTGCTGATCGTCCCGAGCCCAGGCCCAACTGACCAATACGGGGTGCAGAGCATTGTTCGTGTCCCGCACAACATAGATCATGTCGTCGCTCGGGATCTCCAGAGCATTGGTGAGCGCATCCGCCAGCCTCTGATCTTGGGGTGACCGGCTTTCGTTGAGACGGCCGGCCTCAGCCAAAATGTCCTGAACCAATACTCCCAAAGCTTCACGAACGCTGTCCTGGTCTTCACTTTCCAGGTCCGCAAGTGGCACAGCCTTGCCGGAGATAGGGGCATACCAGTCAAACCTATCGCCATAAGACGTCGCCACCGGTTCCGAAAACAGGTTGGCGTGACGGTCGCCAAGTCGGTCGCGGAGGCTCCCTGACACCAACTCGTATGACCTTTGCGCCGCTGAACCCAGCGGCCTCAGACCCTCAGAGGAAGTGGTGACAAGGAAAGCTTCAAACATTGCGCGTCAACCGATCTACTCTTTGACCGGCTTGGCGGGTGTCGCATCCGTCTTTCCATCCTGAGATGGCGTTTTTGAGGCTTCAGGCGTCTGGTCGTTGCTTGCCGTTGCGGCGCCGGGTCTAAGGACCACAGGTGCACAAGCCGCGGTTTCCACTTGAAGGCGTGCGTCGGTGTCTTTGAGAAATTCCAACAGATCGGAGGACGCCAGCGCAAACCCACGGTTCTGCATCTTGCCTTTGCGCACAAACGTATTGACGCCAACCAGTCGCCCACACATGTCGACGAGAGGGCCGCCAGAGTTACCAGACGAAAGCGCCGCAGAATGCATCAGCACATGGGTTTCCGGACCAATTTTTTGTTCAGTATTTATTGATCCGTCCGTCATCGTCAGTTCAGGCATTGCCGTTGCATTGCCAGATGTTAAAGCGGAAAATCCAACATCAGTTGCAAGAACATCTGCCGGAAATCCAGCGGCGACGACGTTGTTGAGCTTTAAGCTGTCGGCCGATTGCAGCACAGTGAATACAGGAAGGGTTTCATTCTCAATTCTTAACAAGGCAAAGTCCGCTCCGGTCTGATCGAGCGGGCCAACTGACTTGATCACTTTGGCGGCGACGGGTTTCGCAAGCGTCTTGTTGACGACGTACAGATCGCCGCCGTTGTCGAGGATCGCTTCCACAACATGGTTGTTGGTCACAATCAGCCCCGGCCCAACGGAAAGCCCGGACCCAAGTTCCAGTTTCCCCTCCGCGACAGCAAGAACCAAGACCGTACGTGCCTCGATCAGGGTGGCCAAAGAGACCTTGGATATCTCTTCAGTTGACCCACCTTCCGGAACTTCGGCGGCCGGGTCAGGCACAAGTATCCGGCTTGCATGGCTGGGCAGAATTGCATCTGGAGGCACGTCACTTGCTTTTCCGGCGGCCCCCTCTTTGCTTCTCGGAGAATACGGAAGTAATCCGTCAGGTGTTCTGCCGTCAGGCAGCACCAGAGTGCCGTCCGCCCGGCAGAGGGCATTATCCAATGCGTCTTGCAAGGCGTTTCGGCGGGTTCTCAGACTCTGGTTTAAGGCCTGTACTGCGGCCTCAGCATATTCGTCGGTCACCACGACATCCTGTGCATGGTGCGGGAAAAGACGTGACCCGGGCAACCACAGCCAAGCCAGAAAAGCCCCTGAGACAATCAACAGGATTAGCAAAGGAAGCCACGCAATCGGACTAAGCGTCGTGCGCTTTACCGGCGGCAGGCCGTCCGGAGGCAAGGTCCCCGCCAAAAGCGGTACAGATCCACTGCCATCAGCGGATTGATTGGCGGTAATCGGCGATTTTGCAACGTCATTGGTGCTTGCTTGCGCCGCCATCGGGCTGGTCGAGGCGACGCCAAGAATACCCGGCAATGCAAGGTATTTTCCCATCGTCTTGTCATAGTGTTGCGCAATGCTGCCACCGCCTGAAACAGCGGGGTCGGGACGCAACCCCCACTTGAAAATCACAGGGGTGTCGCCGACCACTCTCACAAAATCTTCGTCCGCTACACTGAGGGCCGCCTGAACAAGATCAGCATTCCCGTCGTTTTGTGCCATAGTTCGTAGGGGTCGCAGATGGTCGGCGAGATAAGCCTCTATTTTGGTCCTCTCGGTCGGTGACAGCGACGACAGCGGGCGTGAACTACCTTCAAAATCGGTATACCATGACACCGTCGCGGGCGCTTCGTCATTGCCCATGCTGATGAGCGGTTCGGCAAATAGTGCCGCAACTTCGGGGCCCGCTCTGTCCAGTAGGAAAGCCTTCAGTTCGGCATGGCGCTCAAGTGCAGTCAGCCCATCCACCAAGATAAAACTGTCTTGGGACACCTGCATTTTTGTCAGAAAATGATCTGCCATTGCCGACTCCTAGTTGGAACGCCGAAGCGTTGCAGTTCCGCGACCGCCCACTTCTGGTTGCAGGGACACACAATTGGCCCGCCCAGCGGAATCCAAATTGCAAGTTATGTTGCGTCGATAGATATAAGATCCGTTTGAACACATCAGGTTGCCGCTTTCACGCATGACCAGTCGTTTTCTTTTATCAATTCTTCCGCGCATTTTGCCATCACACGTTACGCCATTAGTGGCCCGCATCGTTTGGCGCCCATTCCCGTTGCCATCAAAACACACACGCCAGTCCTTGAAGGTCGTCAGCCTTCCGGTCCGAATGTTACTGGTCTTGTAAACAGAGACCAGTTGCCAGCATCCTTTCATGACAGAGATGTCACCCTTGTCAAAGGCGTCGGGTTCCAATCCGCTTTGGGTTTTCGCGGGAGGGGGTTTCTTTGGTTTGGGAGGCGGCGGTGGCGGCGGAGGGGGAGGAGGAGGCGGTGGTGGTGGTTCAGCAATACACTGTTTCCCGGCCAATTGCCTTTCCAGCGCGCGGATTTCCAGTGACAAGCCAGCGTTGTCAATCTCGAGAACAGCCAGACGGTCGCGCCGCAGTCTGGTCTGCTCGGTTTCGCAAATAGAGATATACTTTTGCGAGAAAGGAATCCGCATGCCGCAGGATTGGAGCAAGAGATAAGACGAAACCGCGATGACCAGCACCAGCAAGACAGCCAGTCCGATGATGGCTGCGCGCATCACTTCGACACCCTTCTGGCCGCTGTCTCTCTCTCGCGGAGTGGCGCTAATGTGACGAATGTCATCTGGTTAATTGGATGCTCAAAATAGGCCTGAAAAAATGTGCCAAGATGCATATCTAGTTACTGTCTGTAACCCCAAACACGGGCATTCCGGACGCTACTTTTGCCACTTCACCTGTTAACGCCTCGCTCAGAACTGCGATGCGATCAGGTGTTTGCCCCAGCACCGAGGTATCGCCGTTTTCCAGACCTGTCAAAGTGTCTTCCAGCCAAATATCTCCTTTGGCAGAGGACTTTTGAAGGTCGCCCAGCCCTTCCCGAAGGTGGTGCGCGATGATTTCTCCGTATGCCGGTAATCCAGATGCAATCAGGACAGCAGCAGAGGCAAGTACAATTTCTTGATCGTCAATGCGATAACCGACTCCGAGACAGACGCGGCCCCCGGTAATCAACTGGCCCTTGGTTTTGCCGGATGCTTCGACGAACTTACCAAGCTCGCTGCGCACTTGCGCTGGCGAATTGTCTTCCAGCAAAGGCATCATAGGCGCCATGAACGATGCAAGGCTGTCACATTGAGCCTCGATCTGAGATTCACTCAGATCTGTTATTGTTGATATGATACTATTACTTTCAGACTCTGCATGGGCGCGCGCCAGGCAAAATTGCTCATTCAGGGCAAAATTTGCGTCCGCCACTGCCCCTGAGGTGGCCATTCCCCCGTTGGCCATTGTCAGTATGTTCACTTCGTTGCAAAGCTGGCTGGCCGACCGGGTCCGTTTGGCGATGTTGAACGCTGGCAGTGTAGGAGTTGCCGGCGGTTGGGTGGCATCGTTCTGGGTCGGTTGCGGTACTTCTGCCTGCTGTACTTCGGGCGCGGGAATGCCGAGCAGTTCATCACGATAACGTTCTAACAACCCGGCGCGGCCTTCTGAGGCCAATATACTGTCATAGGGTGGCTGATCCCCCGAGGCCTTGGCGCGCTGTTCGCTCTCCAACAGGAAATTCCGCTCTGCTACATTCAGGTCTCCGTTGACGGGGAATTTCATGGAGGTTTCAAAACGCCGCATCGCTGCACGGCTGTTTTTGCCAATCAAACCATCCACAGAACCGGCGTTATAGCCAAAATAATTAAGCGCGTCTTGCATTTCTCTGTTTTGCTGGAGCTGTGCTGTTGAAATCCTGGGGCGGCGTGGCGCCGCAGCCTTTGCTTGGCGCTGCTGCGCCCTTGCAGCTTCCTGCTGCCGTGCAGCTTCCTGCCTTTTTTTGTTGTTGTTGGAGATGATCGCGGCGCCTAAAATACCTCCGATAATCACCACCGCAGCGGCCTCGGATTTCCCGGCACTTACCGGTTTCGCCTGCATCACGCCCAGGCTTGCAACAGTCATTGCCAGGATGAAGAACCGAAACAATTTATATATCCTTCCAAAAACCAGCGCTTCGCCGCGACTCGAATGTGAACCTTCTCGCACCGACCGATCCGACCAAGAAGTTAAGGTATTGTCAAGGTTTATGGCTTGTTCCAGAGGATGTTCGCTGGTCCTATCCATCCGACAATGCCCCGCGTGGTGAAAGTGTTAGCGCTTTGCGGGCTTGCTAAGCCTAGGGTGGTTTTATCGCGTTGCGCCGACGACTGTGCCAGTTATTTAGCCAACCGGCAGCTGAGGTCTGCGCGAACCATTCTGCCCAGACCTTTGTCTGACTTCACATCCATTCAATGCATACGATGAGCAAAAACCTCTCGCCTAGCGAACAACACCGACTGCCTCAAAAGCCTTGACCGGTTTGACTCAAAACAATCAGTTTCTTCACTCAAATGGTTTGCGAGCGGTGCTTCGCGCTCCCGTGAAAGCTGCATGGCAAAAACTCCCTCCTGACTTGCCATCACGCGCGGTTCTGGTAGGACGTCTGCGACACCAAAGGACGAGCGAGTGATGGACGATCTCAAGCAGAAATACCTGAGCCAGATCGCGGACGCTGCTGACGAGGCGGTGCTGGAAGATATTCGTGTAGGCGCCGTTGGCAAAAAAGGTGAAGTCGCGCTGAAAATGCGCGAGCTTGGCAAAATGACGCCCGAGGAACGGCAGGTGGCCGGTCCCGCGCTCAATGCGCTGAAAGACGAGATAAACTCTGCGATTTCGGCAAAAAAATCGGCGCTGGGCGACGCGGCGCTTGACGAACGACTACGCACTGAATGGCTGGACGTGACTTTGCCGGGACGCCATCGCGCGCAGGGCACGATACACCCTGTGTCTCAGGTCACCGAAGAGGTCACAGCGATCTTTGGCGAGATGGGTTTTTCGGTCGCGGAAGGGCCCCGCATCGATACCGATTGGTATAATTTTGACGCGCTGAACATCCCGTCACATCACCCCGCGCGTGCTGAGATGGATACGTTTTACATGCATCGAGCCGAGGGTGATGATCGCCCGCCGCATGTCCTGCGCACTCATACCAGCCCGGTTCAGATACGCACCATGGAGGCACAAGGCGCACCACTGCGCATCATCTGCCCCGGCGGCGTTTACCGCGCTGATTACGACCAGACCCACACGCCGATGTTCCATCAGGTCGAAGGATTGGCGATTGATAAACACATCTCGATGGCCAATCTGAAGTGGACACTTGAGGAATTCTTTAGTGCTTTCTTTGAGATTGAAGGCATCAAAACCCGGTTCCGCGCCTCGCATTTCCCGTTCACCGAGCCGTCGGCCGAGGTGGACATCCAGTGTAGCTGGGTTGATGGACAATTGCGCATCGGTGAAGGCGACGGCTGGATGGAAGTGCTTGGCTCCGGCATGGTGCATCCCAAAGTGTTGCAGGCGGGCGGGATTGACCCGGCTGAATGGCAGGGCTTTGCCTTTGGCATGGGCATCGACCGGATCGCGATGCTGAAATACGGCATTCCCGACTTGCGGGCGTTCTTTGAGTCCGATTTGCGCTGGCTGCGGCATTATGGGTTTGCCAGTCTGGATCAGCCGAACTTGCATGGTGGTTTGTCACGGTAGTGTTGAACATTACCAAACGACGCATGGCTCATGCATTGTCGATCATCGGCGAAGCTGGAATTGAAGGTTTCAGCTATGAAAGCGGAGTAAACGCACTCTTTGTGGAATGCGAGTATCGGTCAAGGAAGGGCCGTTGGATGCTCGCCAATTCACCGGTTTTTCTCCAGAAGAATTTAGATACATAATGGCTCACGCCGCGATAGCGGATTTGGTCGATGCTGGGCCAAATCAGGAAGAACCGGCTCGCGGACACCTAAGTGTAACAACTTGGCTTATACATCTTACTTTATCAGGTTGGGAACATGTCGAGCAATATGATCGAACATTGCTGGGTCAATGGTTTGGCAACATAAAAACCAACTGGCCTACGATCTTGACTTCGGTCGCTGCAGCATTGGTATCGGCATGGCTCTTGTACAACTGGGGACCTCCGCGCCAATAAGTAGATGTCTGGGTGCCTGAGGTTACATATTTTTGCCCACACAAATGTGAGA
>RCNF010001644.1_pt1 | contig 11862 bp, 9 predicted proteins | sample 2041311 | NCBI WGS metagenome assembly RCNF01 (sample SAMN09708228, study PRJNA481090) | Marine sediment metagenome, whole genome shotgun sequencing project. | biome: marine sediment; feature: ocean; material: sediment; isolation source: Sewage treatment plant 2 marine sediment (STP2) ... | reverse complement strand
GCTTATGAATTGGTTACTGAGTATTTCCAATAAAATATCTGCTTCAGTATTATGTTTAACTGCCGTACTCCTCTCTGCGATCCAGTTGTAGGATGGGTATTTATTGCCCCTTGGATGATAACATTAATGTTACGCTCAACAACAGCTAGAGCCAGATTACATTCAACTAAACTCCAAGGGCGTTGTGCCGTCGCTTGTGCACGGCAAGGACGTCGACAAGGTCGTCACAGACTCAGCGATAATTATTCGTTATATCGGATCATTGGAAGAAGGTAATGACCTGATACCCGTGGACCCAAATGATATTAATTTAATGGATGAGTTAATTGACCTAGCTGATACTATCGACTTACAAATTCTCAGTTATGCCTGACCTGTTGGGCCAAAATTCATAGGAATTTGCGGGTGCTTATCATAATCTTTGATTTCTCCATGCGCTTTTTCAAACTTTTTAACATTGTCGGCTAATGCTTTAACAAGACGCTTGGCATGTTGCGGTGTCAAGACGATTCTAGATTTTACTTTCGCCTTTGGTTTTCCTGGCATAATTGAAATAAAATCAATTACAAATTCAGAAACTGAATGGTTGATAATAGCTAAATTTGAATAAATTCCTTCAGCTATTTCTTCGGGAAGTTCAATATTTAATTGTCCTTCTTTTTTTGGTTTATTTTGATCATTCATATTACTTATCCAATTCTTGAGTTACTTCATCCATTTCTTCCTGTGAACCTACAATATAATTATCGTAGATACGCATACCAGTTCCTGCTGGAATTCTCTTACCAACAATCACATTTTCTTTCAATCCTTCTAAATAATCAATTTTTCCGCTTACCGCAGCCATATTAAGAACTTTGGTCGTTTCCTGGAACGAAGCCGCAGAAATAAAGGATTTGGTTTGCAAGGAAGCTCTTGTTATTCCTTGTACAACTTGTTCCGCTGTTGCAGTATTTGCATCTCTTGCATCAACCAAGTTTTTATCAACTCTTCGTAAGGCAGAATTTGCATCACGCAACTGGCGTGCAGAAATCAATTGTCCTTCTTTAATTTCATCAGAATCACCGGCACTTTCAACTATTTTCATTCCAAAAATACGGTCATTTTCTTCTATAAAATCATTTTTATGAACTAATTGATTTTCTAAAAATAAAGTATCACCCGAATCAATAATTTTTACTTTACGCATCATCTGACGAACGACAACTTCAAAATGTTTGTCATTAATCTTCACACCTTGTAATCGGTAAACTTCTTGAATTTCATTTACCAAATACTCCTGTAATTTTGATGGTCCTTGGATACGTAATATATCTGCTGGTGTAACGGCTCCATCAGAAAGTGGCATACCACCTCTAACAAAGTCATTTTCCTGAACTAAAATCTGATTGGATAATTTCACCAAATACTTTTTGATATCACCCGCCTTAGTTTCAACAATAATCTCACGATTACCTCTTTTTATTTTTCCAAATGAAACAACTCCGTCTACTTCAGAAACTACTGCAGGATTAGATGGATTACGCGCTTCGAATAACTCGGTTACTCTTGGAAGACCACCGGTAATATCTCCAGCCTTACCAGCAGAACGAGGAATTTTAACTAAAACCTTTCCTGATTCTACTTTTTCACTATCATCAATATTTAGATGTGCCCCAACTGGTAAATTGTAGGTACGTAATATCTCATCTTTTTTACCTAAAATAATTAATGCAGGAATCATTTTTTTGTTTTTTGATTCCGTAATTATTTTTTCTTTAAACCCAGTTTGCTCATCAATTTCAATTTTGAAATTGATACCTTGTTGAATATTTTCAAACTTAATTTTTCCTGTAAATTCAGAAACAATTACACCATTATGTGGATCCCATTGGCATATTATATCACCTATTTTGATTGTTCTCTTACCTTTTAAGAAATATTCTGACCCGTAAGGTATATTCTTGGTGCTGAGTACAATACCTGTATTTGAGTCTATAATTTTAATTTCTGCAGTTCTAGAAACTACCATTTGTTTCAATGATCCATCTTCCTGCTTAGCATCTATAGTATTCAATTCCGAAACCTCAAACTTGCCATCAAATTTTGATACAATTTTATTTTCTTCAGAAATGTTTCCCGCAACCCCACCAACGTGGAATGTACGTAAGGTAAGCTGTGTCCCCGGTTCTCCAATAGACTGAGCAGCAATAACTCCTACCGCTTCACCTCTTTGAACCATATCATTTGTCGCTAAACTGCGACCATAACACTTCGCACAAATACCTTTCTTTGCTTCACATGTAAGTGCAGAACGAACTGCAACTGTATCTAGAGGCGACTTACCAATTACTTCAACTGCTTTGGAATCAATCAAATCACCCGCAGAAACTAATAATTCATCCGTTTGTGGATGATATATATCGTGAAGTGAAATTCGACCTAAGATTCGTTCTCCTAAAGATTCTACTACCTCATCGTTCTTTTTAAGGGCAGTTACTTCTAATCCACGTAAAGTTCCACAATCTTCTTCATTGATAATTACATCTTGAGAGACATCAACTAAACGACGTGTTAAATAACCCGCATCCGCTGTTTTCAATGCCGTATCCGCAAGACCTTTACGAGCACCGTGTGTAGAAATAAAGTACTCCAAAATCGATAATCCTTCCTTAAAGTTGGAAATAATTGGATTTTCAATAATATCTCCACCACCCGCTGTAGATTTTTTAGGTTTTGCCATCAAACCACGCATTCCTGTAAGCTGACGGATTTGATCCTTTGAACCCCTCGCTCCAGAATCCAACATCATATACACTGAGTTGAACCCTTGTTGGTCTTCACGCAGTCGTTTCATAGACAACTCTGTAAGCTCATTGTTTGCAGCAGTCCAAACATCAATAACTTGATTATAACGTTCTTTCTGACTCAATAAACCAAAATTGTGACTATCTACAATAACATCAACTTTCTTTCTAGCTTCAGCTACCATTGCTTCCTTTTCTTTTGGAATAATGATATCTCCTAAACTAAAGGATAAACCTCCTTTAAAAGCGAAACCATATCCCATCGTCTTAATTTCATCTAGAAAATTAGCAGTAGTTGGAATATCTGTTACCTTAAGAATATCTCCGATAATATTTCGAAGCGATTTTTTATTTAGAACTTCATTGATATAACCTGCTTCTTCAGGAACTACTTCGTTAAATAGTACCCGTCCAACAGTTGTTTCAATTATTTTTGTTTCAAGTTCTTTATTTTCATTTAAGTCCTTGGTTCGAACTTTTATAAGCGCATTTAAATCAACCACTTTTTCACTAAAAGCTATGGTCACCTCTTCAGGAGAATAGAAGGTCATACCTTCACCTTTAACAGAATATTCTTCAGTTGACTTGCGTTCTTTTGTCATATAATACAATCCCAAAACCATATCCTGTGATGGAACTGTAATAGGCGCACCATTTGCTGGATTCAATATATTATGAGAAGCTAGCAATAGTAATTGAGCTTCAAGAATTGCTTCAGGACCCAAAGGTAAATGTACTGCCATTTGGTCACCATCGAAATCTGCGTTAAACGCGGTACATGTTAATGGGTGCAACTGGATTGCTTTACCTTCAATCATTTTTGGTTGGAAAGCTTGAATTCCCAAACGGTGCAAAGTTGGTGCACGGTTCAGCAATACTGGATGACTTTTAATCACGTTTTCAAGTATATCCCAAACGATTGGTTCTTTACGGTCAATAATTTTCTTAGCTGTTTTAACCGTTTTTACAACACCTCTTTCAATTAACTTTCTAATTACAAAAGGTTTGTATAATTCCGCAGCCATGTCTTTTGGAATACCACATTCGTGTAATTTTAAATTTGGTCCTACAACAATAACTGAACGAGCAGAGTAATCTACCCTTTTTCCTAATAAATTCTGACGGAAACGACCTTGTTTTCCTTTTAAAGAATCAGATAATGATTTTAAAGGACGGTTGTTACGGGTTTTTACAGCAGATGCCTTACGCGTGTTATCAAACAGAGAATCAACAGATTCTTGCAACATCCGTTTTTCATTACGTAAAATTACTTCAGGAGCTTTAATCTCCATCAATCTTTTCAAACGATTATTACGAATAATAACGCGTCTGTATAAATCATTCAAATCTGAAGTAGCGAAACGTCCACCATCTAATGGGACTAATGGTCTTAATTCAGGTGGAATTACAGGAACGGCTTTCATAATCATCCATTCTGCTTTGTTTTCCCTATTTTTTTGTGAATCACGGAAGGCCTCAACAATTTTCAAACGTTTAAGCGCTTCTGTTTTTCTTTGTTTAGAAGTCTCATTGTTAGCATTATGTCTTAATTCATAAGACAATGCATCTAAATCTAGACGAGAAAATAAATCTATCAAACAGTCCGCTCCCATTTTTGCTATGAACTTATCTGGGTCAGATTCGTCCAAATATTGGTTCTCTTGAGGAAGTGATTCCATGATATCCATGTATTCTTCTTCTGTAAGAAAATCCATTTTTTGAACTGGTTCGCCTTCAAGATTTTTAGCAATTCCAGGTTGAATAACTACGTAACGTTCGTAGTAAATAATCATATCTAATTTCTTAGATGGTAAACCTAAAAGGTAACCCATTTTATTTGGTAGTGATTTAAAATACCAAATATGTGCTACAGGTACCACCAAATTAATATGACCTGTACGTTCTCTACGCACTTTTTTCTCAGTTACTTCAACACCACATTTATCACAAACGATTCCTTTATATCGGATTCTTTTGTATTTTCCACAGGCACATTCATAATCCTTTATAGGGCCAAAAATACGTTCACAAAACAATCCATCTCTTTCTGGTTTATGTGTACGATAGTTAATCGTTTCAGGTTTAATAACCTCACCTCTAGATTCCTTCAGAATCTTTTCAGGTGACATTAAACCAATTGAGATTTTATTAAACTTTTTTACTGTATATTTTTCGTTTACTCTTGCCATAATACTTTGTCTAATTAATTGACTTTATTCTTCTAAAGTAACATCTAAACCTAATCCCTTAAGCTCGTGCATCAAAACATTGAAAGATTCAGGTAATCCCGGTTCTGGCATTACGTCACCTTTAACAATTGATTCATAGGTTTTAGCTCTACCCATAACATCATCCGATTTAACGGTTAAGATTTCACGTAAAATACTGGAAGCACCGTATGCTTCAAGTGCCCAAACTTCCATCTCTCCAAATCGTTGACCACCAAACTGAGCTTTACCACCCAATGGTTGTTGTGTAATTAGAGAATATGGTCCAATTGAACGTGCATGCATCTTATCTTCAATCATATGACCTAATTTGATCATATAAATAACACCAACAGTAGCCTTTTGATCAAAACGTTCACCAGTTCCACCATCGTATAAATACGTGTGTCCAAATCTTGGGACATCCGCTTTATCAGTAAGTTCATTTATTTGATCAAGGGTAGCACCATCAAAAATAGGTGTAGCATATTTCTCACCTAGGTTTTGACCTGCCCAACCCAACACGGTTTCATAAATCTGTCCAATATTCATACGCGATGGTACTCCTAACGGATTCAATACGATATCTACTGGAGTTCCATCTTCTAAGAACGGAAGGTCTTCTTCACGTACAATACGTGCTACAATACCTTTGTTACCATGACGTCCGGCCATTTTATCACCCACTTTCAGTTTACGCTTCTTAGCAATATAAACTTTAGCTAGTTTAATAATACCTTTTGCCAACTCATCACCTACTGTAATGGTAAACTTCTCACGACGTAAGGAACCTTGTAAATCATTTAATTTGATTTTGTAGTTGTGCAATAATTCAGAAACAAAACCATTTAGTTCGTCGTTGGTAGTCCAAGTTCCCTTAGTTAAATGGGCGAAATCTTCTACTTGACCTAACATTTTTAGAGTGAATTTTTTACCTTTTGGTAAAATATCTTCACCTAAATCATTTTGAACTCCTTGACAGGTCTTGCCATTTACTAATTTAAAAAGCTTTTCAATTAAATGAGCCTTCAAATTAATATATTTAGTTTCAAATTCAACTTCTAATTTTGCAATATCTACTTTATCTTTCGCACGTTTCGATTTATCCTTTATAGCTATTTGGAATAGCTTTTTATCAACTACAACACCTCTTAATGATGGTGAAGCTTTTAAAGAAGCATCTTTTACATCACCCGCTTTGTCTCCAAATATAGCACGAAGTAATTTTTCTTCTGGTGTAGGATCTGATTCCCCTTTTGGTGTTATTTTTCCGATAAGAATATCACCTGGCTTCACTTCTACTCCAATTCGAATCATTCCATTTTCATCGAGATCTTTGGTTGCCTCTTCACTAACATTTGGAATATCGTTCGTCAATTCTTCCTCACCCAATTTTGTATCCCTTACATTAAGAGAATACTCATCAATGTGTATGGAAGTAAAAATATCTTCACGAACAACTCTTTCTGAAATTACAATCGCATCCTCAAAGTTAAATCCTTTCCAAGGCATAAAAGCAACTTTCATATTTCGACCCAGTGCTAATTCACCATTTTCGGTGGCATAACCCTCACAAAGAACTTGTCCTTTTTCAACTCTATCTCCTTTTTTAACAATTGGTTTCAAGTTGATAATAGTACTTTGATTGGTCTTTCTAAATTTAATCAACTTATAAGTAACTTCATCAGGATCAAAGCTTACGGATCTAATATCATCAGATCTGTCGTACTTAATAGTAATTTTATCAGAATCAACATATTCAACAACTCCTTTATCTTCAGCATTAATCAAGATTCTTGAATCTTTTGCAACACGTCTTTCCAAACCAGTTCCTACAATAGGAGATTCTGGTTTTAAAAGTGGCACTGCTTGACGCATCATGTTTGATCCCATCAAGGCACGGTTGGCATCATCATGTTCCAAGAAAGGTACTAGAGAAGCCGAAATTGAAGCTATCTGGTTAGGAGAAACATCCATATAATCAACATCTTCCGGTCCTACTTCCGGATAATCCGCTTCATTACGCGCTATTATTCTAGAATCAATAAATTTATCATCTTTATCAATCTGCAGATTAGATTGGGCAATATTCATACTTTCCTCTTCCTCTGCACTCAGATATGTTGGTTCGTTTTTAGTATCAACAACACCATCATCAACTTTCCTGTAAGGTGTTTCAATAAAACCAAGATTATTTACTTTGGCATAAACCGCCAAAGAAGAGATTAATCCAATATTTGGTCCCTCAGGTGTTTCAATAGGACACAATCTTCCATAATGCGTAAAATGCACATCACGTACCTCAAACCCAGCTCTTTCTCTAGATAAACCTCCAGGTCCTAGAGCCGATAAACGACGTTTGTGCGTAATCTCAGCAATTGGGTTCGTTTGATCCATAAACTGAGACAACTGATTAGTCCCAAAGAAGGAATTAATCACAGAAGATAATGTTTTCGCATTAATCAAATCAATTGGTGTAAAGACCTCATTGTCACGAACATTCATTCTTTCACGAATAGTACGAGCCATACGAGATAAACCAACACCAAACTGATTTGCCAATTGTTCACCTACCGTTCTTACACGACGATTGGACAAGTGGTCAATATCATCCACTTCTGCTTTTGAATTAATTAATTCAATTAAATATTTTATAATTGTTGTGATATCCAACTTCGTTAAAACGCGTTGGTCGATATCTACATTTAGATTCAATTTTTTATTCATTCTGAAACGTCCCACCTCACCTAGATTGTAACGTTGTTCGGAGAAGAATAATTTATCAATAATACCTTTCGCTGTGTCATAATCTGGCGGTTCAGCATTACGTAATTGACGGTAAATGTGTTCAACAGCTTCTACTTCTGAATTTGTTGGATCCTTCTGAAGCGTATTATGAATAATGGCATAATCAGCCATTAAATTATCTTCCTTATGAAGTAAAATTGTTTTTGAACCAGATTCAATAATTGATTCGATGTGTTCTTTTTCTAAAACGGTATCTCTATCAAATACAATTTCATTTCGCTCAATAGAAACTACCTCACCGGTATCTTCATCAACAAAATCTTCAAACCAAGTCTTCAAGATTCTTGCTGCGGTTTTTCTACCTAAAACTCTTTTTAAACCCGCATTTGAAACTTTAATTTCTTCTGCAAGGTCAAAAATTTCTAAAATGTCTTTATCTCTTTCGTAACCAATGGCACGGAATAGTGTGGTAACCGGTAATTTTTTCTTACGATCAATATAGGCATACATGACATGGTTGATGTCAGTAGCAAATTCTATCCAAGAACCTTTAAAAGGTATAACTCTTGCAGAATATAGTTTAGTTCCATTTGCATGAAAAGATTGTCCGAAGAAAACACCAGGAGATCTGTGTAATTGCGATACAATTACTCTCTCTGCCCCATTTATAACAAAGGAGCCACTATCAGTCATATAAGGAATCGCACCTAAATAGACGTCTTGTACTACGGTTTCAAAATCTTCGTGTTCTGGGTCCGTACAATACAGTTTTAAGCGTGCTTTTAGTGGCACACTATAGGTTAAACCTCTTTCAATACATTCTTGAATGCTATATCTTGGAGGGTCAACAAAATAATCTAGAAATTCTAATACAAACTGATTACGTGTATCGGTAATAGGGAATATTTCCGAAAAGGTTTTATATAAACCCTCGTTATCACGTTCTTCAGCTTTAGTTTGTAGTTGGAAAAAATCCTGAAATGATTTTACTTGGATGTCCAAAAAATCAGGATACTCTGTGGTTAATTGTGCTGTTGCAAAATTAATTCTTTCAGTTGCTGTACGAGTTGCCAATGGATTATTAGTTTATAATTAGAAAAGAACGAATATATACGCAAAATGGTTTAGGTCATTCCGAAAAAAATCGAAAGACCTAAACCTTACTTATTTGGGACTAAAAAAGCTTATTTTAGCTCTACTTCAGCTCCTGCTTCTTCTAAAGATTTTTTCAAACCTTCAGCTTCATCTTTAGATACACCTTCTTTGATTGGTGCTGGTGCACTATCAACAACTCCTTTAGCTTCTTTTAAGCCAAGGCCTGTTAATTCTTTCACCAATTTAACAACTGCCAATTTAGATTGACCAGCTGCTGTTAAGATAACATCGAATTCTGTTTGTTCTTCACCACCATCAGCATCACCACCAGCTGCAGGACCGGCAACAACTGCTGCCGCTGCAGGTTCGATACCATACTCTTCTTTCAAAATATCTGCCAACTCAGTTACTTCTTTTACTGTAAGGTTGACTAATTGTTCTGCGAAATCTTTTAAATCTGCCATTTTACTTAGTTTTAATAATTTTGTTTATTAGTTATTTAGTGTGTTTTATTCTGGTTTTTCAGATAATGTTTTTAAAATACCTGATAATTTACTGCCACCTGATTGCAATGCTGAAATAACATTTTTAGCTGGTGATTGTAATAAGTTGATGATATCTCCGATCAATTCCTCTTTAGACTTGATTGCAACGAGTGTATCCAATTGCTCATCACCTATATAAATAGCTTCTGCAATAAAAGCTCCTTTTAAAATAGGTTTTTCATTCTTTTTTCGGAAATCTTTTATAACCTTAGCAGGTGCATTACCTATTTCTGAAATCATCAAGGAAGTATTTCCCTTTAATATATCAGACAATTCGCCAAAGTCTTTATCTGCTTTCTCCATTGCTTTAGCAAGCAATGTGTTTTTAACCACCGATAGTTTGACATTTGCTTTAAAACAGGCTCTTCTCAAATTAGATGTTTTAGTTGCATCTAATCCTGAAATATCTGCCAAATAAAAAACATTGTTATCAGTCAAAACAGTTGTCAAATCGGCTATTACTTGTGATTTTTCTTCTCTTGTCATTTGTATATGATTTTAACGAACTTAAAGTGACTTAATATCTACACCAATACTTGGGCTCATAGTGGTTCCTATGAAAACACTTTTCATATAATCCCCTTTTACCGTTACTGGTCTCAATCTAATGATGGTTTGTAATAATTCATTTGCATTTTCAGCAATCTTGTTAGCGTCAAAGGAAGTTTTTGCTATTCCTGCGTGAATAATACCAGTTTTATCAACTTTAAAGTCAATTTTACCAGCTTTCACTTCAGAAACTGCTTTTCCAATATCCATTGTTACAGTACCTGTTTTTGGGTTAGGCATTAATCCTCTTGGTCCTAAAACTCTACCTAAAGGTCCTAATTTCCCCATAACACTCGGCATTGTAACGATAACGTCAACATCTGTCCAACCTCCTTTAATTTTATCGAGGTATTCATCTAATCCTACAAAGTCAGCACCCGCTTCTTTAGCTTCGTCTTCTTTGTCTGGTGTAACTATTGCCAACACTTTGACATCTTTACCCGTTCCGTGTGGTAATGACACCACACCTCTAACCAATTGATCCGCTTTTCTTGGATCTACATCTAATCTTATTGCTAAATCCACAGTAGCGTCAAAATTCTCGCTTGCTATTTCTTTAATTTTCTTAGCTGCATCATCTAGAGATAATAGTTGAGTATTGTCAAGTTTGGAATAAGCTACTTTTTGTTTCTTAGTTAATTTTGCCATTGTTAAATAACATTTAAATTAATTTAAAAAGGAGCTGTTCCTTTTACTTTTATACCCATTGAACGAGCTGTACCAGCCATCATCTTCATCGCAGATTCAACAGTAAATGCATTTAAATCTACCATCTTCCCTTCAGCAATAGTTCTCAATTGGTCCCAAGTAACTGTAGCTACTTTGACCCTATTTGGTTCACCTGATCCCTTTTTTATTTTAGCTGCTTCTAATATTTGGACAGCTGCAGGAGGTGTTTTTACAACAAAATCAAATGATTTGTCCTTATAAACACTTATTACCACTGGTAATATTTTCCCTTGCTTATCTTGAGTTCTAGCATTAAACTGCTTACAGAACTCCATAATATTAACACCAGCCGCACCTAAAGCAGGACCTACAGGTGGTGAAGGATTTGCGGCTCCTCCACGTACTTGTAATTTAACAACTTTACCGACTTCTTTTGCCATTTTTACGAATTAAAAATTAATGATTTCACTCAATTTTGGAAGCTTTGAGCTAAATCTAATTTATTGTAACACTTACTTATACTTTTTCAACTTGCATGTAACTTAGCTCTAATGGTGTTTTCCTTCCGAAAATTTTCACCATTACCTCTAACTTACGTTTTTCTTCATTTATTTTTTCAATTGTTCCTTCAAAACCATTAAACGCTCCATCAATCACTTTGATTGGTTCACCAACGGAAAAAGGAATAACTACATTTTCATTTGCCACAGCCAATTCATCTACCTTACCTAACATCCTATTAATCTCAGTTTTCCGTAAAGGTACCGGATCGCCACCCTTAACTTCACCTAACATTCCAATTACACCGGGTATTGCTCTAATTATGTGTGGTATTTCTCCACTTAAATTTGCTTGAATAATTACATAACCGGGAAAATATACCCGTTCCTTATTATATTTTTTACCATTACGAATTTGCACTACTTTTTCAGTAGGTACCAGTACGGTTTCGATATAGTCGGATAAATTAAGTCGTGTGATTTCGTTTTCAAGATAATCCTTAACTTTATTTTCTTGACCACCGACAGCCTTAACGACATACCATTTCTTCACAAATTCTGACATATTCTTGTTTTAAAACAATTCAAATAAATTCTTAAGTAAGGTTTGAAATACTTTATCTGCTAAAAACACAAGCAAAGCAAACAAAACGGTAAAAATCGCAACAACCACCGTAGATTTTTGAGCTTCTTCCCAAGATATCCATGTCATGTTATCCCTTAACTCCCTAAATGATTCTTTAACGTAGGTTACTAGGTTCAT
>RCNF010001641.1_pt1 | contig 11870 bp, 13 predicted proteins | sample 2041311 | NCBI WGS metagenome assembly RCNF01 (sample SAMN09708228, study PRJNA481090) | Marine sediment metagenome, whole genome shotgun sequencing project. | biome: marine sediment; feature: ocean; material: sediment; isolation source: Sewage treatment plant 2 marine sediment (STP2) ... | reverse complement strand
TGCAGCTTGGTGGCGTGCTCCGGCAGCACGTCCAGCAGACCGATATCCGTCGCTTCGTCAATGCTCCAGATCAGGCTGGCGCGGATACCCTGCGCATCCAGGCGCTGGCGCATCTCGCTGAGCAGATTATCCCGCTCAGTGTCCGCCGGAGCGTAATAGCTGAGCTTAAAGTCGTTCTGTTTCTCTGCCTCCTGCAAGCGCAGCAAGTCGATGTCGGCAAACCATGCCTGCAGATCCTCCCGGGTTTTGCCACGCCAGTCGGGGGCGATGGCTTCATACCAGCTGTCCCATGGCCGCCAGTGACCGTCTTCGATGGCATAAATCGTCGTGCCGACATCACCGATGGCATAATCGGGCACCGGCAGGTCATACTCTTCAATGGCCTGCTGCAGCAGTCCCTGGTGACGGCCACTGACGTAGGCGAGGGTTAGCTCGGGCCGTTCGGCCAGGCGCTGCAATAGCCGCCGCGCCCCGGGCGATTCAGACTGCGGGCCGTTAGGTAGCAGGGTACGGTCCAGATCCGAGCACAGCAGAATGTCATGTTTCATCGTGGTCAATCCTGAAAACGGCCTGGCCGTCTAGCGCCTGCTGGCCGATGATTGCCGCGGCGGCGCTCCAGCCCTGGTGTCGGGTGCCGCCGGGCGTGAGTTTTTGTCCGTGGACGAATTCGGGGAAGCCCCAGGCTTCGCCGTCCATCGTCAGGCCATTGGCCTGATGTATCGCCTGCAGATACTTTTCGGCTTCTTCGGTTCGCTGCTGCCGCGCCAGATCGGCGACATAAAAGCCAGTGATCATGGGCCACAGGCCGCCATTGTGGAACTCATAGGGCTTGTTCTTAAAGGTATAGGAAAACATCATCTGCAGGTCTTCCCAGTCTTCGTCCACCGGTTTGATGATGGGGTGAAACGCCGGCAGCAACGGCAGATCGTCATGGGTGACTTCACCGGCGATGAATTCGTCCACCTTGCTGCGCTGCGTGTCATCGGCGACATCCAGCAGCGAGACCAGCACATTGGCAAAGGCATCGAAACGATAGCCGTAACCGGCGGGCGAAAAGAAGGGCATCCAGTGCCGGCCAGCGCAGTGGGGCGAGGCGGCGGCGCGCCCCTTTTCGTAGAGCACCTCATGATAGGCGTCGTCGGGCGGTTTTTTGGCATCATCGAACCAATAATTGGCGCGAATGAGATGGCGCAGGCGGCTGATTTTTTCGTTGAGCGCGTGGTCGCTCGAGCCGTGCACCGCCGCGTGCATGCGCGCCAGCGTGCGTTGCGCTTGCAGGTACAGCAGCTGGTCATAGAGCACGTAGCCGTTTTGCAGGTACTCATCGGCCCAGTCACCGGTCGGCGGCACGTAGATGAGCCCGCGGCTGTTGAATTCCCAGGCGCCGAGCAGGAAACGCACCTTCTCGATGGCGGGCAGCATGTTTTCCAGAAATTGATCATCGCCGGTCGCCAGCCAGTATTCGCCGCAGCCGATGATGAACCAGAGACTGGCATCGACGCGGCCGGTAGTACCACCGTAACTGATGCGTTGCGCTGCGGTATCGACATTGCTGGGGATCTCACCATGCGGCCCCTGATATTGCGCCAGCGTTTCGAAGGTTTTGCGCGCCGTCTTGATGAGCTCGTTGTCTCGCGTGAGTAAGGCCGCCAGCGAAATAATGCTGCCATCACGACCCCAGATACGCCGGTAGTTGTCGTGTTCACTGGGGCTGGCGACGAAACCGTCCGGCGTGGCGCAGTCGCGGAGCAGCGCCAGCGCTTTCGCATAGGCTTCGCCGAAATTGGTAGTGGCGTTCTTTGCTATATTCATGTCTATCCTCATGGATGATCTTTGGTTCGGCCGCCTTCTTCACTGTCGCGGTTGCTTGCGCGCGAACAATCGCCGTGCGTTTGCGACGGGCTACACAATGTACCGATCCCAGCCCGCATAAGACTCCTTGATCTTGCCGCGTGGGATTGCCAGGGCAATCAGCAGCACGCCGCAAATCACGCCGTTCCAGATTGCCAGCGGTGAGGCAATGCCATCGAGCAGCCAGGGAGCGACGATCAGCCAGACGCCGAACGGGATGTTGATGAAGCGAATGGCGCGCCCGACCTCGGCCCAGGCAATGATCGAGAACGTCACGACCAGTAGGCCAACCATGTGATCGCTGTCGGCCATGGCGCTGAAGCTATCGAAACTGGGCCGGGTGAAGGTGAGCCACACACCGATCGCGATGCTGAGCGTCAGCGTCCAGGGATAGGTGACGCCGCGCGTGGCCTGAGCCCATTGCTCCCGGGGGCTAGCGGCGAGTCCCTTGGCCGTGTCGTCGCTGCCACCGTCCATGGCATCACCGGTCCAGAAGGTGCGCCAGAAAGGTTTGCCTTCGCGGCGTGCCCAGATCAGGAACTGGCCCATGGCGACGAACTCGTTGAGCGAATACGGAATCATCACCGCCATCGCGAGTGCGGCGATCAGGCACAGCGTGCACCAGGTGCCGATCACTATCGGCTGGACGATGACGAAATAGATGCTAACGACACCCAGCGGCAGAACCAGTATGGCCAGCCCCAGCACCATCCACGGCATGGTGCGCCAGCGCGTCTTACCAGCCATCCAGATCATCACCAGCTCGAGCGTATAGACGATAGCGCCCAGGGCACCATCGGCAATCGGCCAGGCCTTGGACATATCTGAGGTAATGATCGCCTCGGTGCCATTCATCACGCCCTGCATGTCACCGCTGCCGGCGAAGAACGGTTCCCAGACGGTATCAAGGTGACCAAGCTGATAGGCACCCAGCACACGCGCGATGAGAAACCCGATCAGTGCGAGTACCGCGATGGGCATGCGCTGCAGCCAGCTTGCCGGCGTATAAGTCCAGCCCGGTGGTACGTCCGGCCCGCCCATCATGCCGGCCATGCTCATGCCCGGCATCATCGGGATCAGCACCGACAGTGCGATCACTAGCATACCGATCAGGGTGCCGTTGGCATAAGCCTCCGGCAACGGCGTCCAGAACACCAGCGGTGCGAACAGCAACCACAGACCGACGAAAGCGTTGGCCCACTGCGCCCAGGGATTACGCCGCCAGGCGTCGGCAGACAGCACACTGAGGACGATCACCAGGCTGCCGCTGATGACATCGCTCCAGGTCATCAACAGATTGCGCAACTCGAAAGACGCCAACCCGCGATCAGCCATCACCTGCAGTTGATTGGCGTCGGGTACGAAGTCGCTCATATAGCCGAGTGTGAACGGGCTGGTTAGCAGCCACAGGCCAAGCATCAGGTTGAGATAGTGCGGCCAGAGCATGTTGCGGTGGCTCTCGACCATCATGTCAGATTTTTCGCCGACCTGTGGCTTTGATTCCCCGCGCGGCACCAGTACCATGCCGCATTTGGGGCACTGACCCGGTTCGTTGCGCACGATTTCTGAGTGCATCGGGCAAGTGTATTCCACGGCCTCCCCGGTCGGCAGCGCAGGCTCATGCCCGGCGTGTTCGCTATGTTCGGACGACCCTTCGGACGCGTCAGTGCGCAATTCCAGCGCCATGCCGCACCTGGGGCAGCGGCCCGGTTCGCTGGCCACCACCTCCGGGTGCATCGGGCAGGTATATTCGGTTGTCTGCGGTGGTTCAGCGGGTTCCAGGGTTGTTCCGCAGCGCGGGCAGTTGCCCGGCGACGACTGACAGACTTCGGGATGCATCGGGCAGGCATGTAGGTGACGGCTCCGCTCGGCAGCCGGTTCGTCCGCCCCGTGCGTGTGTTCGTGTTTGTGGCCGGATATTTCCGTATCCACTGCGGCGCGTTCAGACTGTGCGGGCACCTTCAAAACTGCAGCAGCATCCGGCGTTTTGCCTCCCACGGCACTTGCACTTTCCTGTGTATCGCGCTTTTCCTTCTTATCCAGAGACGCGGGCAACTCCAGACCGTGCTCGCGATACCAGCCAGACGGGTCGGCCTGTAATGCCGCCACCATCTTCGGCAGGGTCTGGCGCAACGAACGATGTGGTGTCCAGTCGAGCAGAGTGTCGGCTCGCGTGATGTCGAGGGCGTAGTGGTCATTGGCCCGGTCGATCATCCACGGCTTGATAAACGGATCCTGTCCCGGCACCATATCCTGAACCCAGGCGCCCGCCTTGGCGATCGGCCCCGGGACATCGTGTGTTTCCCAGGATTCGCCGTGCACTAGCCGCGCAAAGGTATGCTGCAGTTCGTCGTAGCTCAAGGTCTCGGGTTCACCGATCAGGATCGCGGACTCTGCCGGCAATTGCGCGCGGTGCTCCACGGCACTCTCGATAGCATCAACTGCATCCTCCAGGTGAAGGAAGGCCTGACCGTGTGAGGTCTCGCCGGAATACAGGTGACCGGCCAGTTGCCGTTCGTAGATACGCTGGATCTGATGCGCCAGCGGTGGCGAGTGACAGACATCGTCGTAGACGCCAGCGAAGCGTAGGATCACGGAGTGAATATCACCGCGCTCCGCCTGGATTACCGCCTCGGTGCGGACCTTCGATTCCGGATAGGCCCAAGTCGGCCCGAGTGGCCAGTCCTCGGTGATGAACTGGCCCGGCTCGCCTGGTTCGTGTACCAGCATAGTACTGGAAAAAATGAACTGCTCGACCTCGAATCCCTCGCGCAAACCATGCAATAAACGCCGCGTGCCCTCGACCGTGATCTCATCATATTTCGGGCTCGGCTTGCCGAGGAAATCGTAGTAGGCGGCTAAATGAATCACGGCGGCAATGTGGCTGCCGTGGTGTTCACGCAGGACGCGCAGTCCGTCGCGTAGACTTTCGTCGGAAGTAATATCGACGGGTATGTGCGTACAACCCGGCGGCGGCGGACTCGGTGCCTTGCGGTCGAAACCCACGACATCGCTGAAACGTCCGGCCAGCCGCTCCATTACCGCAGTGCCAATGCGACCACTGGCGCCAGTGACCAGCACGATTTCTCTTTTTGGATCCATGCTTCTAACTCCCTACTAAGTCTTGCGGGTTCTTCATCGTATCTCTCTCAAACTCCTTCCAGCCGAAAGGCGAGGGCCTATGACGGCACAGAATGCCCTGGATTAAGTCCCAGAGCGTGTTGGGGTCGGATTTCGAGTCGTTCATGGAATCTCTCCTAAAAGATGACTGATGACGCGCGGATAAATCCACGCTTCACGCTCGGACGGGTGTTTTTGTGCCGAAAAACGCGTGCAGATCCGCTTCCGTCGGCGGCTTCCGGAACACGACTTCATCGTCCACGATTAAATTCGGTGAATGTCGAATCGAAAATTTTTCGACCAGATCAGCGTGATCTTCAACGAAATACGTGCGATAGGGGATATTCAAAGTTTCGAGTTCTTTTTCAAGGTTCGGACGATGGCTGCAATCCTTCGTCGCGATAATCATTACGTTCATAGCTGTCTCCAATAGAACTTCATCGGCAGAGCCGAAACCATGACCAGAGAAAACCCCGGCGGCTTATTCCGACAGGGTTTCACAGGCCTATTACTTCGCGGGTGCAGCAGGCATGTCCTTGCGCATCTGATCCATCTGCTTACGCATCTGCTTCATCTGCTTGTTCTGGCCGGCGTCCATCATCGCGCCCTTGCCCATCATGCCCGACATGTTTTCCATCATGCTGCCCATTTGCTTCGTCTGCTTTGACATTTTTTTCATGGCATCCGGGTTCATGTCACCCTTGTCCATCATGCCGGACATCTCCATCATCTCACCTGACATGTCGTGCATCATCCCTGACATCTGCTGCGCGTTAGCCGTACCCTTCTCGGTATCCGTTCCACCACCCATCTCCGCATAGGCGGGGAGCGCGAAGGCGAGTCCGGTAATCAGAAGTGCCGATCCAACTTTTTTCAAGATTGTGTGTTTCATAATTTATTCCTTGGTTAACAGGGATATCCCCTGAAGTGATTGCTGCTTTTTGCCTGACTCAAAAATGGCCGCGGCAAAATTTCGTATTACGCTTGTTACGGTGATGTTTTTATGATCAAGTGGCGAGGGTCCGTCACTTCTTCTGTCCGAAGATGGCCCCAACGAGCAGCACACCAAGGCCGAACATAAGTACAGCAGGAATCCACAGCCAATTGATCCCGCCCATCGTGCCGTTCCCCATCATCCCGCCACTCAGAGTTGCCCCTGACATCGCCCCGCCACCGAACAGTAGAAGCAGTACTACAACGATGGCAAACGCGATGACCAGGGTGGTCTTGTTTATTTCGTTCATTTGATTTATCTCCTGATGTATTTGGTTTGATTAACATTTACAGATAGCACGATGTCACCCTGGCACACTTTGCTGGCGGCACAGACCGTCGTTCTTCGCGCTGTTATTTGTACTTTTCGTATCACCGCGCATCATGCCCATTTGTTTGTTCATGTCTTGCGGGTTTTTCATCGTATTCTCCAAAAGTGAACGGGGCAGAAAACCTCAAAATTCAAAGTTCCCATGATTGAGTTTATTTTGAAGTCCAGGTCGGTCTGTGCGCTATCCAACATGGCCTTATTAGATTATTGGTGATTTTATAATTCACCAATTCAAGGTTAAAAAATTCCAGTCGCTCGATGAATCTAACAGCCGCATCATAATCACTGTGGATGCATTCTTACAAAAGGCAGTGGCTTTGGCATTGAAATATATCAATGCTGTACAGTTAGTGACCTAGCCATAGGCGCATTGATAGATCGCAATGTGAATCGAGAGCATGTGTTTTACATTAGAATGAGAGCAGGGCAGCAGATGGTTTATCAAAATGGGAATCATGCTGAACTGTTACCGAACCTTTGCACAGGAAGAAGTAATTTTGTCTGATGATACAGTTATCCAGTTGTACCCCGAAGTGCAGCACGAGCTCAGTCTGCAAGGGCTCTACTTGCAGTCAATTTCCGATGATTCGCATGACGCCGAATCTCCACTGGTCTATACCAATTTTATTACCAGTCTCGACGGTCGCATCGCGATTGACCACCCGGTGAGTGGTGAGCGTGGCGTGCCGGAACACATTACCAACCCGCGGGACTGGCGCCTGTACCAGGAACTGGCGGCGCGGGCAGATGTCCTGCTGGTCAGCGCGCGTTATCTTCGCGAGCTGGCACAGGGTAAAGCGCAGGCCGGTATGCCGTTAAACGATGATCCGGCCTTCGCCGATCTGCTGGCGTGGCGTCTGCAGCAGGGCCTTGCGCCACAACCTGCGGTAGTGGTCCTGAGTGCCAGCCTGGACCTGCCACTGGCTGAGCTGCAGGCATTGCAGCATCGCAGAGTCTATGTTGCTACCGGAGAAAAAGACTCAAACAAGGCAGACAAAGTACACGTCATTGAACAGTGCGGTGCACGCATGCTTTACTCGGGTAACGCTGACAAAGTGGAAGGTAGACGGCTGGTCGAACTGCTCGTACAGGAAGGTTTTCGTAATATATATTCTATTGCCGGTCCCGGTGTGCTCGAAACTTTATTAAGGGCGCGGGTGCTTGACCGCATTTACCTGACACAGGTACACCGCTTAATCGGCGGGGTATCTTTCGACACGTTGTTCGAGGGGCATTTATTAAATCCGCCTGCTGATTTTAGTTTGCGTGCACTCTATTATGACAAACATGGCGGCGACAGCTGTGGTCAGCTCTTCGGTATTTATGCGTTGACGGGTAAGTGAGTTTCAACAATATCAGCGAACTGATATCAGCCATTCCGAGCCCGTGTTTTTCACTCAGAGATATCTGTTTACCGCCGTGGTAAATATCAATCTATTTTTTTCGCACTCAGTACAGTATGTTCGAACATCTAATCTTTCTCCGGTGAGACCTGCGCATAATTAATCGCCGCAACCAGGGAAACACCACCGATAGTATTGCCTATCAGCGTGGGTATAAAAAACTCCCCGATAGCCACGGACGGTGAAACGATGCCCGTCAGCAATGCATAAAAGACTTCGTTGGAGCCAGCAATGATGTGAGGGAACCCTGCTATGCTGATGAGATAAGTGATAATGATAATTACCACCACCCGGCTACCTTCAGCCACCGGTAATAACCAGACCATCAGTGCAATCAGCCAGCCGGCAAATATGGCACGTAACAGTGTATTCCAGTAGCCGCCATCCACCGCATGCAGGGCAATCGATTTTAATGCCGGCAGGTTGCTGGCATCGACTATGGCGGTGGTTGCCAGGATAAAGGCAAACGCCAGTGTGCCAATCATATTTGCAGACAGCACGACACCCCAGAGACGCAAGGTATCTTTCAGGGAGGTCAGGGTTTTTTTCTGTAATACCTGCAGCACCGGGGTCAGCGTGTTCTCGGTAAAAAGTTGTTGACGGCCAAGGATCACGATAACAAACCCGACCGAATAACCCAGTTTTGAAACCAGTGATTGCCAGGACGTATCGGGCAGGCTGGACTGCAGCAGAGCCTGCGCCAGGAATGAAAAACCTATGGACAGACCTGCCGCCAGGCCGGACCAGAACAGAGCGGCATTAGGTCGGTTCAGCTCTGCTTCGGCTTCCTGGCGAATCGCCTCATATACCACGGCAACGTCGGGAGCACTGCGGCGATGTGCATCTTTACGTTCGTCAGCGGAAAGTTTGTGATCATTGCTATTAGCCATACGGTGAGTCGCTTGTTATTGATTATATTGTTGTGAGTCTGTTTTTTTCTACTAGTAGATAAGCCGTATTAGCCTCCGTTTTTATTTCCTAACAGATGCGTGTCCAGCTTTTCACCGTAACGGCACTGGTGTTGATGATAGGCCTGTTTCGTTGCCTCGACATCTCCCTTTAAACGAGGATCCTGCGGCCTTTCGTGGCTGTTGATATAGTAGGCGACATCCCATGCTTGCTGGTTACTCAGGCTACCGCCTTTGGCCAGCGGCATGTTGGCACGGATAAATGCCGCCGCCGTGTTGATGCGATGCATGCCTGCGCCCCAGTTGAAAGACGCAGTACCCCATAGTGGCGGAAAGGCATAGCCTTCATTGTTTTTAGTACCCGTACCATCTTCGCCGTGGCATAAAGCACAGTTCTCGCCATATACCTGCTTACCGTGAGCAAAGTTCGGATTCTTTTTCGGTTTTTCCAGTTTGGGATAACCCCGGCCGGGTAAATCAATACCGGTCGGAGCGCCTTTCGCCAGCCAATAGGAATAACTCATCAGGGCCTTTATTTCCTTACTGTCAGAGGGGGGCGGTGAGCCGTTCATACTGTAGACGAAGCAGCCCTGGATGCGCTGTTCCATGGTGTTCACCATTTTGTTCTTACCGCGGTAGGCGGGGTATTTAACCCATGCCGCCCACAATGGCGCTGAATTTGCAAGGCGCCCTGCATCAAGATGGCAGTTGCTACAGCTCAGACCATTGCCAACATATTCTTCAGCATGTTTGCCTGTATCGGTAAAAATATCTTTACCAAGACGCACCATTTCACCAAACGGGGTATCCGGCATCTTATCTTCGCCTGGTGGTAAATAGGGTTTGACCGCAATCGCTTTGCTCAGTGCCTCGGCGCGTTCAGCATTGTCTGCGTTAGCGGTTACGGCTGCAAGGATAGTACTGATGAGTAACAAAATTTGTTTTATTTTCATAATTACTTCGGCTCCTGCTTATTTGGTTTTTATTGGCGATTGCGCTGCGAGATACTTGGCAACTGCTGAAATTTCTTTATCATTCAGGTCTGCAACCACGGCCTGCATTAAAGCGGCATGGTCATTGTTACGCTTGCCTTGCTGCCAGTTTTCAAGCTGCGCCCTGAGGTAAGCAGCTGGCTGGCCGCTGATGGCAGGAAAATGGGGCGCGATGCCCTGGCCTTCGTCGCCATGACACTTAAAACACGCGGGCACACCAGCGGACCATTTTCCATTGTTTGCCAGAGTTTTACCGGCTTCACTTTGCGCCGAGTATTTATGCTCGGTAGATGTTTCTGGTAATGGCAGCTGGGCATAATAATCGGCAACGGCTTTTATTTCTTCACTTGATAATGCGCTGGCATTTTGCTGCATTATCGGGTTTATCCGACGTTTGCTGGCGAAATCCTGCAGCTGTTTTACGAGGTAGCCTGCAGACTGTCCAGCAAGATAGGGGTAGGCCATAGCCGGATTACCCAGTCCCTGCTTACCATGGCAGACAACACAGGGGGCAGCTCCCTCCGAGTTGCCCTCTCGGGCGATAGTTTCGCCGCTGCCTGCCGCGCTGAGCGGAGATGAAATTGTTCCGAATAATATAGTGAAGCAGATAATTTTACCCATATTGTGTCGTCTCCTGATTATAATTTATTAGCCGATAGCTGCGGCATTCAGTGCTGATGTGAACCAGTGGTGTTTCGTGGATCTCTCATGCCGCCTTTTACGCAGAGCCTGACCAAGCAGTACATTAACTGGATACGCGGCGCTAAGCCCAACAGTAACAATGAGTTCCAGAATAAGGCCTGATTCAAGGTTGCAGATACAGCGAGCCATAGATCAATTCTGATGGCGGTGATTTCCATCACAGCAATGGTGGCCGTATCGGAGTACAGGGTATCGATGAGTGCTTTTTGACAGGCCATCGTCTACTGTCCGCAGTGATAAAGATTAACGGGCAGTGCCGAAACCTCCGTCTTCACTATGTGCTGGAACCGGCAGACCGGCAAAACGCATACCTTGTGTAACCGGACCATCGGCAAACAACTGATGCAGATATGTGCGTCCACCCTGACTGGAAAACTCAGTATCAAGCATATCGCCGAGTTCCCGCCCGTTTTCAGTTAAACCGTTTTCCAAGTAGTAGTCGCGTAATAGATGAATCACCTTAAAGTGATCTTCGTTGAGATCCACACCTTGCTTGCTGGCGATGTTCCGTGCCCGGTCTTCATCCCATTGCTGTAACTCCTGTACTCGCCGTGTGCGCTGCTGGCTATCAATATCTGTATCAACACTGACATCCATTGCTTCTACAGCTTCGCTAAATTCATCAGCAATTTTTTCTTTATCAACCATCTTGTTCTTCCTCTTTATATTAATGCTGTTTTACATAAACACCGACCGCTTAAAACCGATGGTGATGCTTGTTACGAAAGTTATATAAACAAAAAGGCATCGTTTCCGCATTGAAAAAACGCAACACTTTCGTTAAGTCGAGATAATACTTTTACTTAAAGAGACTGGGTCACTTTTAAAGCAACTTCATCATGTTTCAGCTTTTACTGCTGGCATGCACAACCGGACCGGACTGTCAGTCCTCCAGGTTGATACACATTAAATCGTTTGCCAGCGCCGCTGGGCCGCCATAAGCGGTCTGTACGGTGACGCGCTGATCGAACAGGGTGCGTTCAGATCGCGGCATGAAGTGCGTCAACAATAGCTGACGGGCAGCACTCTTTTTTGCGATGCTACCGATTTCACTTGGCCTGGCATGCAGGCGAGCAGCCGTACCGGTGGCATTCTCGGGGATAGCCAGCGGCATAATAAGTAGATCGGCATCTTTGGCAAATGCGATGAAACTATCGTCGTCGCCATTTTGATCCGCACCATAGACAATCTTTTTTCCGGCTATCTCGATGCTATAGGCAAGCGTCGGTACCGACCCGTGTGGCACCGGTTTTGCCATTACACGCATATCAGGCTCAGTCAACACTGCGCTTGCATCTGATCTATCAGCCGAAACCTCGATTACCGGTGTTTCGAATTGGCCTTCAGAACCGTTAAGTGTGCCGCTCAGGTAGGCAAAAGCGCCCTTTTTTTTATCGAACAGACGCTGCATAAAGTCATTCATGCCAGGGTAGCGACCACCCGCTGAGGGACCTGCGATGGGCAGGGGCTTCTGTCGATTAGTGAAGTATCCAGCCTTAATATAGGCGGGTAATTCCACAGCGTGATCAGCGTGAAAATGACTGATAGCGATGAGTTTTAAATCCTCGAT
>RCNF010001640.1_pt1 | contig 11874 bp, 9 predicted proteins | sample 2041311 | NCBI WGS metagenome assembly RCNF01 (sample SAMN09708228, study PRJNA481090) | Marine sediment metagenome, whole genome shotgun sequencing project. | biome: marine sediment; feature: ocean; material: sediment; isolation source: Sewage treatment plant 2 marine sediment (STP2) ... | reverse complement strand
CCCCCTGAGGCAATTGAAGCCATCTTGATCGCGTAGACAGTGCTGGCAGCATTGATGCCCACAAATATGATTGGTTTGGAGCTTTCCCGGAGCATGATCGCCATTTGCTGCCGCTCATACTGGTCCTCATCCACGTCAGAAGGAAGGTACATCGACATTACAAAATCCAGGTGCGGTAGCGATTCAACCAGGCGGACACCATCGACTATATCTTGAAGGATAGCCTTTCTTCTGGTTCCCGTATCTAGATCATAGATATGCATACAATCAGAGCCGGTTCCGTAATAACTGCGGTATCCACCAACCTCCAAAGCTGGATTTCCTTCCTGGTTATAAATGGTTATATTCTCTGGAGATGATTTTAAGGATTTGTTGATTAATTCAGGCGGGAACCGCACCAGGGAGTTATCAAGAACTTTTGCTCCAGCTTTCTTGAGGAGCGCGACAGCTTCTGGGTGGTGAAAACGGACGCCGGTCCTCTCAAGTATTTCATAACTGGCATTTTTAAGGCGTTCTATTTGATCTTCGGTCAGACTCTGGAAACGGCATCCAGGATCAGGTTTTGATGATGAGGTAGAATGAGCGGGTATTGGTTTTTGTGGCATATAATATAAAAATTGTGTGCAGTATTCAATATGGAATAACCATTCAGGAGCTTTATTGTAACAGAAGGGACAGGAGGAATTAACCACCTGTCCCAAATTAAATCCATTATGTGAAACGATCTTTAGCGAATGTCGATGATTTCCTGTCCTTTAATTTTCTCCAGGACGGCAACCAACTCTTCCTTATTAACATTACGAACCTTAAGAACAACATCCCAATGGCTTGGATCCTTTGGGGTCTGTACTCCTCCACTGGCATATATTCCCCAGCCTTGATCGGAGACAGCACCAGAAATCTTGGCTAGTTCTCCTTGGGTATTAGGTACCCGAACGGTGACCCGAACGCCGGGCTCATTTCCTCCCAGGAGATCGGTTAATTGAGCCAGCATATCAATTTCCGTGATGACACCAACTACGATCTCCTCTTCCAGTACTAGAAGACAACCGACTTTATCCTCAATCATTTTCTTGGCTGCGTCTTCCAGGGTAGCATTTGGTTCGACGGTGACCAGGTCTTCCTTCTTTACCATCACATCCTTTACCCGGAGTCCGGTCAGGAAGCGGCTGATCTCCCACACATTTAAACTCCCCAGATCGGTTGGGGGTATTCGTAATCTTTCCCGGGAGATTAATCCTAAAACCCGCTTGCCATCACCGACCACAGGCAAATGCCTAATTTGGTTTTCAGACATAATCTGCTGGGCTTCGGCTGCAGAGGTATCAGGCGAAATCATGATTGGATGCCGGGTCATATAGTTTTTTACTAACATGGTCAGGATCCCTCCCTTGGTTGAGTAACAACTGGTTCGAAGGTGCGTAATGTTTCCATTGGCAGATGACAAAAGATACGATGTCCTTGACCAGCTTCCCGCCAGGGCGGTGTTTCTTCCTCACAGATTTTACCGCCATCAGGCAATAACTCCCTCCTCGGGCAGCGGGTATGGAACCTGCAGCCGCTGGGAGGATCAATAGCACTGGGCACTGTACCTTTCAGGCGGATATGCTTTTGTTCCGCTGTGGGGTCCGGGATCGGCACGGCGGAAAGTAGTGCCTCACTATAGGGATGGTAAGGTGGCGCATAGATTGCTTCCGCTGGGCCAATTTCCATGATTTGTCCCAGGTACATCACCGCTACTTGATCTGAGAAAAAGCGAACCACACTCAAATCATGGGCAATGAACATCATAGTTGTCCCGAATTCCTGCTGAATTTCAAGCAGCAAGTTGAGCAGCGCTGCCTGGACTGATACATCCAGGGCGCTGACAGGTTCGTCACAGAGAATCAGATCGGGATAACTTGCCAGAGCCCGGGCAATACCGACTCGCTGCTTCTCACCACCGCTGAGCTGGCGGGGAAGTCTGTCATAGTAATTTTCTCCCAGACGCATGGCCTTCAGTAGTTTGAGTACTTCGTCCCGAATTTGGTCTTTTGGTGTCGTTCGGAATCGTTCCATCGGTCGGCTAATCTGCTGACCTACCGTGTAGGATGGGTTCATGGTCGAGTCCGGGTTCTGAAAAACCATTTGTAGTTCTTTAATGATTTCCTCGCTGCGGGAGTTTATCCCTTCCGTGATATCAAACCCCATAAACTCAGCCTGACCGCTGGTAGCGTCCTCTAATCCAATTATGGTTTTGATTAGGGTACTTTTGCCGCATCCTGATTCACCAACCACCCCTAACGTTGTACCTCTGGGTATTTCAAAATCGGCGTTTTCTACAGCTTTTACGTAGCGCTTTTCTCTTAATCCCAGCACATCTCTTAAAGAACTACCCTGAACCTTGTAATACTTTTTCAGGTTTTTCACCTTTAGGATCGACTCAGGTATTCCTTCTCGAGCTTTAATCTCGGGGGGCTGGATATCTTCAGATGGAGTCCAGAGGGAAGCATCAATCTCACCTGCAAAATGACAGCGAACCATGGCTCCATTGGAGGCTTCGAGGAGCTTTGGGCGCTTTTGGCGGCAGATCTCACGGACATAATCACAGCGGGGACTAAACACACATCCAGTCGGCCTGTTATCAGGTGATGGTACCCGTCCGCGGATTGGATAAAGAATACTGCTCGCTTTGTCGGCTCCAAGTTTGGGTACACAACGCATTAATCCCTGGGTATAGGGGTGCTGGGGATCGTGGTAGATTTGTTCCACGGGTGCCCGTTCAACCATTTCGCCAGCATACATCACTCCTACCCGGGTGGATACACGCGCCACGACTCCTAGGTTATGGGTGATATACATGATTGCTGTGTCAAAATCCCTGCGCAGCTCGGCGATCAAATCGAGGACCGCAGCTTCAACTGTTACGTCCAGGGCTGTTGTTGGTTCGTCCATAATCAGCAGAGCAGGATTATTCAGCAAAGCCATGGCGATCACAACACGTTGCTGCTGACCTCCTGAGATCTGGTGGGGGTACCGTTTCATCACGTTCGCTGCATCAGGCATGTAGACACGTTTAAGCATGGAGATACAGCGGTCATCAGCTTCGCTTTTGTTCATGTCCCTGTGGACTGTTAGCACCTCTGCCAACTGATCTCCCAACCGCATGGAAGGATTAAGCGCTTGCATGGGATCCTGGTAAACCATGGCAATCTGGTCACCCCGAAGGCGGCGCAGTTCTTCTCCAGTCACACCAACCAATTCCTGCCCCTGAAACCGGATGCTTCCTCGTTTTACGTAACCGTTGGCACCCAAAAAATTCAGGACTGCCCAGGCACAGGTACTTTTTCCACAACCGGATTCTCCTACGATACCATGGGTTTCTCCGCGGAAGATCTCTAAGGAGACATTCTGAACAGCTTCAATCTCTCCCTTTCTGACCTTATAAGCCACGGCCACATTATTTAATTCAAGAACGGGAGGGGCATTTTGCTTTACGGATTGTACAACTGCCATGTTTCCTCCTTTACTTCTGATACCTGGTTAACTCTTCGCGCAAACCATCTGCAAAAAGATTTAACCCTATGACCAGTGTGGATATGGCTAGAGCCGGCCAGATAACAGCTAACTGGTTGGAAAAAATATTCCTTCGGGCTTCATTCACCATATTTCCCCAATCTGGATCGGGTGGCGGTAGACCAATACCCAAGAAACCGAGAGTTCCAATGGCGAAAATGGCATACCCTACTCGCAGCATACCGTCCACCAGTAAGGGACCCCGGGCATTAGGTAGAATTTCCCGGAACATGATATACCAAACGCTCTCACCCCTGGTTTCAGCAGCCCGGATGTAGTCCCGGGTTTTAATATCCATTGCTAGGCTCCTGGCCAAACGGGCTACCCCTGGCGCTCCTGTTATTGAAATTGCCAGAATGACCACCAAGTCACCCTGTCCAAGTGCTGCAATTACGACCAAGTAAAGAACTATCCGTGGGAAAGCGATCAGGGCATCAAGAACTTGCATGATTACCTGGTCCCACCAGCCTCCCCTGTATCCAGCATTGAGACCTAAAGTCACGCCGAGTGTGAGTGATCCCAAAACACCCCAGATAGCCACTCCGCCGGGGATAGCAATATTTCCTTCTCCTGGCAGACGAGTCTTAAGCAGGATCACTTGTGTTCCCTGCATCAGGCGGGACAGAATATCACGACCCAGGTGATCAGTTCCCAGCCAATTTTGTGCGTTTGGACCCAAGTTCTGGATAAAATCAGAGGCATTTGGATTGTAGGGTGTCCAGAAAAGGGAGATAAAGGCAAGTATTATCCAGAACAGCACCATCGCTAAACCGATAGTTGCAATCCGGGATTCAAAAATGATTGACATGCTGTGCCACATTTTTTGTAATCGCGTTGGGCGTGATTGTGTCATGGTTTTTACCGTCATAACACATTCCTCCTTAGCTGTAACGAATCCGCGGATTTAGTAAGGTATAGGCCAGGTCACCAAGCAATCGCGTGATAATGGCAATTGCGACAGTCACCATAGCTGCAGCTTCAATGGCATTGTAATCACCAAAGATAGCAGATTTATAGATGTAGTTTCCCAGCCCTGGGTAGCCAAAGATAACCTCCACAACTACCAGACCACCTATCAGCCAATTGACGTGTAGCATGATAACTGTGATAGGTGCCATTAAGGCATTGCGGATGGCGTGTCGAAATACTACCCGGGCTTTGGGCATGCCTTTGATTATCGCCGTCCGGATATAAGCTGAATCCATTACTTCCACCATGCTGGCTCTTGTCATCCGGGCAATATATCCCAACTCTACAGCTGTGAGGGTGAGAACCGGTAATGCTAAAAGTTTGGGATCCTCGAAGATGGCATTTGGGCTGGTAAAGATTGCCACGGCAGGCAAGACTTTGAGCCAGATGCCAAAAATGATGATCAAAAAAATACCGGTGACAAACTCTGGTGTGGCAGTAGCACCCAGGCTTGTAATGGAAATAATCCGGTCCAGGGGTTTGCCTTCATTGATGCCTGCTAAGATGCCAAACAGGAGAGCCAGGGGCATAATAATTGTAAATGCCACTGCTGCCAAAACAAGCGTGTTGCGTATGCGTGGTATCAATGTCACGGCAACGGGACGGCCGTATTGGAGAGAGATGCCGGGATCACCCCGCAATAAACCCTTCCGTAAGGGGATATACTCCTGGGGGCCATCACCTTCCTTGCGCAAACCGGCCTTAGTCAGTGCCCAGACTTCGGCTCCTTCTCCCCTAACCCACTTCACGGCGCTGTTCTTAATATCTACTCCCCAGAAATACTCTTGGCCTTCCTCATCTAATTTCCAATCCCCACTGGTCAGGTGAGACGTTGCAGAACCATCTTCTTGTAGCCGTAAGGTGAGTAAACGACCCTCTTCCATCTTCCAGCGAGTTAATTGGCCGTCTACGTCGGCCCACCAATCCGCCTCTCCTGTTTGGGGGTTGATTGAAGCTACCAGGGGATATCCGACTAACCTTTTAACCCGCCAGTCATTGCCTATCAACCAATCGATATAGCGCTGCCAGACAGGGGCATCCACGCCTAACTGTGCCCGGTAAGATGCCCGCTGCTCTGGAGTGGCAAAAACACCCAATATCTTCACAGAGATATCCCCACTGCCAACTTCAATTAGGAGAAAGAGGGCGATAGAGACCAGGAGCATGGTGACGATAGTTGAAATGACACTACGTAAAACAAAACGAGCCATAGTTTTGCTCCTTCAGGATTAGGCTGTACCAAAGGAAGAATAATATAAAGATAATAGCTTCTGTAAGTGCAGGTATTAATTTCAGGTAATCATTAAGTTTGGAATTCCTAAAGAGGCCCAGTGAGGGTACACCGGGCCTCTTTAGTGTTTACGAAAGAGAGGTATTACTCATCTTTCCAGACATCGTTCATCAGGTCGTAGAGGGTTGGATGCGCATTGATGTTCTGGAATTTGGAGTTCGTGACGTTCCAAACACTCTTCCAGAAGCTGTTAAATATTGGACCGCGAATCTGCATGATGTCTTCGATCTTGCACATCAAGCTGCGGCGTACCTCAACATCCAGGGTTCCTTGGGCTTCACGTAGGGTTTCCTGGAATTCAGGGTCAGTCCAGCGGGTCTCATTCCAGGCTCCGATGGATTCTTCCGTGTAAGCCAGCGGTAAAACCATTGTGGACAGAGGTCGGTGGGTCCAGGAAGTGATGCCTAGATCAACCTCGGTCCAACGGTCCCAGTAACCGGATGGTTCCGTGACGTCCAGCGTGATATCAAACCCGCCAGGCTCAGCCAACTCCTTCAAAGCCTGAGCGATCTCAGGTTCAGCCTGATCATTCTTGGTAGCCAGGGTGACCTTAAGGGGTAACTCAATACCCTTTTCGGCTGCATATTCTTCTAACAGCGCTTTGGCTCCTTCGGGATCATAAGCAGGGATGTCTTTTTCGCAGTAAGCAGGATGCACGGGAGCAACATGGGCATCCAGGGAGAGGTCGCCCTCACCAAAGTACGCCAGCTGCAATATCTTGGCTCTGTCCTGGCACATCTTAAGTGCATTGCGGACACGCACGTCATCCCAGGGTTCTATGTCAACCCGCATACGACCGAGCAGACACTGGGCCGTGCTGGCTGAACGAATTGTCAGGCCATCTACACCCTGGAGGGCTTGGAAGTCCGTGGGGCGTGGATCGTACATAGCATCCACCTGACCTGACTGCAGGGCAGCAACGCCAGCATCCTTGTCGGTGGCGACGTAGATCAACTTATCCAGGTAAGGCAGGGGTTGACCATCCTCGCCCATCTGCCAGTAATCCTCGCGGCGATTAAATACCGCACGTTCGCCCTCAGCGTACTCTTCCAGCGTGAACGCTCCGGTTCCTACGGGTTTCTTGATGATGTCACCCTCGAAATCGCGGTGCAAGATCACAGCCGGATAGTGGAAGAGGTGCTCAGGAACAGCGATGTCACCGAACTGCAGGTGCAGTTTTATGTGATAGTCATCCACCTTTTCCACATCCTGCATGCCGCTTAAGTACGCCATTAACCCCAGCATGGATGATCCCACGTCGGGGTTCAGCCATTCACCAAAGGTAAACAAGACATCATCAGCTGTAAGCTCATCCCCATTGTTGAACTTGATGCCCTTCTTCAAGTAGAGGTCCCATTCGGTGACATCATCATTGGCTTCCCACTTCTCGAGCAGGTAGGGGCGGGTGATGTTGTCGGAGCCTGTCAGGGTGAGATACTCACAAAACTGTCGACAAACGTTTGAACTCTCTGCCCATGAAAAACGAGCAGGGTGATCCATCAATTGGAGCTGCATCGAGCTGGTCCAGACGCCACCTCGTTTGATGGCCGAGGTTGGTGCTACTTCTTCGGTTGTGGTTTCAGCTTCAGGTTCTTTTTTCTCTTCTTTAACCATTGGTGCTTCTGTGGGTTCTGCTTTTGGTGTGCAGCCAGCAATAAATGTGCTGGCAGCTGCGGCTGACATCCCTAATAGGGTCGCATTTCTGAGGAACTCCCGTCGGGAAATCCTTCCGCCCCGGTAAAGATCTTTCAGTTCCGGGATGTAAGGATGGGCTTCCTCATTCTCTTTTTTGGTAAAAAAATTCATAATTCTACTCCTCCTTAATTTTGATTGATTTACTGCAGTACCTAGCGGGAAGAAAACCCAGATAAGATTAATCTTCCTGAGCGGCAGTGCTAATCTGCAGTAATGCCCTTAGATTAATGTCAGGCGCACCTCCTTGATTGAGCATAACGAATGCAAAAAATCGGATTCTACCATCAATTAAATTATGCGATGTACAACAAGTAAGAGATCTACCACGAAGAAAGGTCTTTTTTATTCTTTTTTCTAAAAGCTGGAGATAATACTTCTTAGTTATTGATCCACCCCCTCCAGGTGACTGAGGGGATAGGTTCAGATTGATTGTAACATAAGAATATTGAGGTCCGGCAACTTTAGCGGGTGATTTTTTCCAACTACTCCTTTCTGGAGCCTAGATACCAGGTTGTCCCTTCTTTTTCGATGACATGTGACAACGTAAACTCCCTGGTTTCAGTGATTTCCTCCAATAAGGTTTGCCGGGCCATTATTAAATCATGTGATCTGAGCGCATCGATTAATAGTCGGTGTCTCTCTTCCACCTCATCAGCTGAGTGTACAAAAACAAAAAACCGGGCTAATCTATCATGCACCTTGCCTACTGCCTCTGCTAATTCTTGATTTCCCGATGCCATAGCAATCAAGTAATGAAACTCTCTATTTTCAATGACTGCCCGCTCATAGTTGCCTTGCTCTCCACTAACTTCGCCCACATGTACATTCTCCAGCTCTTCCAACTGGGCATCCGTGATCTGTGGAACAGCCCGCTCAACGGCTGCTAGCTCAAGGATTTCCCGCAAATCCAACAAATCCGAGAGTTCCTTTAACGTCATCTGGGAGACAAAATATCCCGAATGCGGCTTTGAAGTAACCAATTCCTCCTGGGCCAGCATCTGCAGCGCTTCCCGAACTGGTGTGACGCTGGTTTTATATCTGGCTGCAAGATTATCCAGGTTAAGTTTTTCTCCTGGCTGTAGCTGGCCAAGCACAATCGAGCGGCGCAATTCTTGATAGATCCGATCCTTGGAAGTATCTGAATTTTGGAAATCTGGCACTGAAACTCCTCAGTTATCTGACGAGGGAAAGAGAAGCGCTCCATGGGTGAGGAACCTGGTACTCCTGCCTTCATTCTACTCCTAGAATGTACAATCTGTCAAGAAAAATATATGATTTCAGTGGTAGAATATATCTATTATAAAGTGATAAAAGCACATTTTCGTCGATATTTCACCGAAATCTCTAATAACCACTAACAGGAGATTCCGTTATTAATCTTCCACAAGGTGCTGGAGGTGGATTTATGCCCCGACCACGAACAAGCCGCATGAACGACCTTCCCTATACACGGATGGGTATGGAAACCTGTCAGTCAATTCATACAGCTAGTTTACAGATCCTAGAACGAACCGGGATAGAGGTCCACGATGAGGGGGCTAAAAACATCCTGGCTGATGCCGGTGCGGCTGTGGACGGGAAGAGAGTTCGACTTCCAGCGGATCTAGTGGAATGGGCTCTCTCTGTCACACCCCAACAATTAACTTTATATAACCGAGATAAAGAACCAGCCATTCAAGCCCGGGAAAACCAGGCTTATTATGGAGGCGGATCAGATTGTCTGTATGTGTTGGATCACCAGACAGGAAAACGCCGCAAGGCAGTTATGGATGATGTCCGCCAGGCAGTGAAATTAATGGATGGACTAGATCAAATCGATTTTGTGATGTCTGCCTTTTTACCCTCGGATGTCGATTCGCGCATCTATGATTGCTACCAGATGGAAGTGATGTTGAATTTGACGACCAAACCCATCGTCTTTGTCACCCCAGATTTTAGGGGTTGCCAAACTGCCGTTGAAATGTGTGAAGTTGTTTCGGGAGGGAAGGAAAAATTCAGGGAAAAACCATTTGCTACTTGTTATATTAACGTCACATCCGGGCTGGTTGCCAACCAGGAAGCGTTGCAAAAATGTATCTTCCTGGCAGAAAAAGGGCTGCCCATGTTATATATCCCCCTCAATGCAGCTGGTGTGAATTCACCTGCCACAACGGCAGGTTGTATTGCCACCATGAATGCCGGTACGCTGTTGGGGATAGTTCTGGCCCAACGTGTACGCGAAGGAACACCTGTGGCGGTTCCAGGCTGGAATGGAGGACCTTATAATTTACAGACCATGGTGGGGAATTATGTCCTGGCAGATGAGCAGGGTGTTGCGACCTCAATGGGCAAGTATTACGATTTGCCGGTATTTGGTCTAGGGGGATCAACAGACTCGAAAGTCCTCGATCAGCAGTGTGCTGCTGAAGCAGCTCTGAGTTTATTCACCGCCCATTTAAATGGCGCCAATATTGTCCACGATTCCGGATTTATGGATGCCGGGCTGCAAGGTTCTTTGCAGTTACTAGCAATAGACAATGATTTAATTGGGTTCATACGGGCTGCTACTATACCAGTGGAAGTCAACCAGGAGACCCTGGCGCTTGATGTAGTCGATGAGCTAGGCCCTGATGGAGAATACCTCTCCCATGAGCATACCTATCAGAACTTTCGGAAGCCATACTATTCAACACTGGCGGATAAAAGACAGTATGATGATTGGCTGGACCAAGGGGGAACGACCATGGAAGCCAGGGCTGCTGAGCAAGTGAATGCCATCCTTGAATCCCATACTGCTACGCCGCTGCCGGATAAAGTACAAAAAGAACTTAAAAAAATCGTTGCTCGGGAACAAGAACTAATAGACCGGGAAGATTAGCGAATAATGGTCTTATATCTGCTGCAGATCCTGGCAGCAGCTAAGGAAGGTGGATATGACAAAAGATGAGCTTTTTTTCATGAGGAAACCCTGGGTATATGATCCTGATTACCAGGGAAACCCCCCGCCAGCGCATCAATACCAATTTGATACCCGTGCGCTGCATGCGGGCTATCATGCCCTGGAAAGTGTGAATGACTTTCGATCGTTTGTTCCTCCCATTACCCAATCGATCACCTTTCCTTATGTTAGTTTTGAGGAGATACCATATCCAGTGTACGGTCGAACAAGTACACCAACCACGAGAGTTCTGGAGCAGCGGTTGGCTTCCCTGGAGGGCGGAGAAGCCTGCGTGAGTGCCGGATCCGGGTCTCAGGCTCTGTTTAATTTGATCTTTACTCTCTGCCGTCCGGGAGATAATGTAGTTACCAGTTTAAATATTTACGGGGAAGGGTACAAACAAGCCCAATCGATTTTCCCACAACGCTGCGGAGTGGATTTCCACTTTGTAGATGATCCTGCTGATCCCGGTTCCTGGGATGCCGCCATTAATGAGAAAACAAAATTGGTCTGGATAGAAACTCCCAGCAATCCCTGTTTGTTTGTGACCGATATCTCTGCGATTGCAGAAGTCTCCCATGCCAAGAATATTCCCCTGCTGGTTGACAATACTACTGCAACAGCCGCCCTACAAAATCCCATTGGTTTAGGGGCAGACCTGGTGCTGCTTTCCATTTCCAAATTCCTATGCGGAAATGCAACAGTACTGGGGGGGGCTGTGATTGGTCCTGAACCGTTGGTTGAAGATGTTCGCTGGAACACAACAGAATTTGTAGGTTCTGTCCTGCAACCATTTGAAGCCTGGTTGACCCTACAGTTCTTAGAGACCTTATCCCTCCGGATGGAGCGCCACAGCACCAACGCTCAGCAGATCGCTGAATTCCTGGCAGATCATCCCCAGGTAGATCATGTTAATTACCCCGGACTTCCATCTCATCCTCAGTACGAGCTGGCACAATACCAGACGAAAGCTGGAGGAGGCATGCTTTCATTTGAAGTTCCGGGTGGAATTCCTGGGGCCGGTAAAGTAATTGATCAATTTAAGCTCATCATGCATGCTGTAACATTCGGGACCAGCCGGACGATTTGTATGCATCCTCCCACGATTACCCATGAGCATATGACCCCGGAGGAAAGGGTAAAAGCCGGCATTGCTGATGGATTAATCCGCCTCTCTGTAGGATTAGAGGATCCCCAGGACCTGATAGCTGATCTTGATCAGGCATTAGCTGCCTGATGGTTTGGTCTAGGATAATAAGATGGCGAAAGATCAGATAATCCAAAAAGAGAGTGATCAAATATGAGAACCGTAAATTCAATAAACTATTTATCCCCTCAGTTTGCTGTTCTATCAGAAACGCAGCTTCAGGATTTGCATTTGGCAGCTCTGGAGCTGCTTAGAAAGACAGGGGTTCGTTTTTTTCATTCTGAAGCGCTGGATATGCTA